>Ga0207641_10000128_pt1 | contig 111308 bp, 86 predicted proteins | sample KBSSwiS62_FD_184306 | JGI IMG/M metagenome (GOLD analysis project Ga0207641, IMG submission 184306) | Switchgrass rhizosphere microbial communities from Kellogg Biological Station, Michigan, USA - KBS Switchgrass S6-2 (SPAdes) (version 2) | ecosystem: Host-associated > Plants > Roots >...
CGCGCCCGAGCCGCCGGTCGCGCGCCGGCCGGACGCGCCCGCGGCGATCTCCGCCATCATCCTGAAGTGCCTGGCCAAGACCGCCGAGGATCGATACCAGACCGCCGCTGGTCTCCAGGCCGACCTGCAGCGCTGCCTGGACGAATGGGCGGCGAGCGGACAGATCTCGCCCTTCGCGCCGGGCGGCCGAGATGTCCCCGACGTGCTGCGCATCCCCGAGCGGCTGTACGGCCGCGAGCGCGAGGTCGCCGCCCTGATCGAGGCCTTCGACCGGGTGGTGGCGCAAGGCGCGCCCGAACTGGTCCTGGTCAGCGGCTACTCGGGCGTGGGCAAGTCCTCAGTTGTGAACGAGCTGCACAAGGCGCTCGTGCCGCGGCGCGGCCAGATCGCCTCGGGCAAGTTCGACCAGTACAAGCGCGACATCCCCTACTCGACCCTGGCCCAGGCCTTCCAGGGCCTGATCCGACCGCTTCTCGGCCAGCGCGAGGTCGAACTCGCGCACTGGCGCGAGGCGCTTCGCGCGGCGCTGGAGCCGAACGGGGCGCTCATGGTCGGGCTCGTCCCGGAGCTGACGCTGATCCTCGGCGAACAGCCACAGGTTCCCGACCTGCCGGCGCAGGAGGCGGACTTCCGCTTCCGTCAGACGATCCGGCGCTTCGTCGGGGTCTTCGCGAGGCCGGAGCACCCGCTGGTCCTGTTCCTCGACGACCTGCAGTGGCTGGATGCGGCGACCCTGACTGTGCTGGTCGATCTGGCGACCCAAACGGAGGTGGGGGCGTTGCTGCTGGTCGGCGCCTACCGCGACAATGAGGTGGATTCGGCGCACCCCTTGATGCGAAGCCTGGACGCGATCCGCGAGGCCGGCGGGCGTGTTCGGGACATCGTGCTGTCGCCGCTCAAGCGCGAGGACGTCGGGCGGCTCCTCGCCGATGCGCTCCATTGCACGCAAGAGGCGGCGGAGCCCCTGACGGGACTCGTCTATGACAAGACCGGCGGCAACCCGTTCTTCTCCATCCAGTTCCTGACGGCGCTCGCCGAGGAGAAACTCATCGCCTTCGATCCCATGGCGGGAGGCTGGACCTGGGACCTGAAGCGCATCCGCGCCAAGGGCTACACGGACAATGTAGTGGACCTGATGGTGGGCAAGCTCGCCCGCCTGCCGAAGGAGACACAAAGCGCCTTGCAATGGCTGGCCGCGCTCGGGAACAGAGCCGACTTCGCGACTTTGAGCCTGGCGTTGGGACGCTCCCTCGAAGAGATTCACGGCGCCCTGTGGGAGGCCGTGCGGGCGGGCCTGGTGCTTCGTCAGGAGGCCGTATACGCCTTCCCACACGACCGGGTCCAGGAGGCGGGCTACTCTCTGATCCCGGAGGGGGGGCGGGCCGAGGCGCACCTTCGCATCGGCAGGGCCCTGGCCTCAGGTCTCCCCCCCGAAGTCATCGGCGAACGCATTTTCGAGGTGGTCAACCAGCTCAACCGTGGCGTCGCCCTGGTCGACAGGCCGGACGAGCGCGAGCATATCGCCGCGCTCGATCTCCTGGCTGGCGAACGCGCCAAGGCCTCGACGGCCTATGCCGCCGCCTTGGCCTATCTCGCCGAAGGGGCGGAGCTGCTGGCGGACGATCGCTGGGCCCGGCGCTACGATCTCGCCTTCCCACTGGAGCTGAACCGAGCGGAGTGCGAATTCCTGACCGGCGACTTGACTGCCGCGGAGGCGCGCTTGACGAGCCTGTCGTCCCGCGCGGCGAATGCGGTCGACCAAGCGAGCGTCGCATGCTTGCGCGTGGATCTGTACATGACGCTCGATCAGAGCGACCGCGCCGTTGCTGTCGCTCTCGAATATCTCCGGCGCCACGACGTTGAATGGTCTCCCCATCCCACGGACGAGGAGGTGCGTCGAGAATACGAGCGGATTTGGTCACTACTCGGGGACCGCGCGATCGAGGAGCTCATCGACCTGCCCCTGGCGAGCGACCCGGCAGTTCTCGCGACTTTGGATGTTTTGACCAAAGTCATGCCGGCTGCTTGGTTTACGGAGTGGAACGTCTGCTGCGTGACCATCTGTCGGGCGGTCAGCCTCAGCCTCGAACATGGAAACAGCGACGGTTCGTGCTTCGCCTACGTGTGGCTGGGCATGATCGCCGGGCCGCATTTCGGGAACTACAAAGCCGCATATCAATTTGGACGTCTCGGCTATGCGCTGGTGGAACAGCGCGGATTGAAGCGCTTCCAGGCCAGGACCTATATGTGCTTCGGAAGCCACGTCATGCCGTGGGCGAAACATGTCCAGGCCTGCCGAGAGCCAATAGTTCAGGCGTTCGAGGTCGCGAACGCGATCGGCGACCTCAATTGTGCGGCGTTCAGCTGCAGTAATCTGAATACGAACCTTCTCGCGACGGGAGATCCGCTTGCAGAGGTGCAGCGCCAAGTCGAGACTGGCCTAGAGCTTGCCCGGAAATCCCATTTCGGGTTCGTCACCTCCATCATCACCAGCCAGCTGGGGCTGGTCCGGACCCTCCGCGGCCTGACGCCGAACTTTGGTGCGCTCGATGATGGCGATTTCAATGAACTGGAGTTCGAAGCCTATTTATCGAAGCACCCTGTACTCTCCATGTCGGAGTGCTTTTATTGGATTCGAAAATTACAGGCGCGCTTCTTCGCCGGCGACCATGCGGCGGCCCTTGACGCCTCGGGTAAGGCGCAACGGCTGCTTTGGACATCGACATCACTGTTCGAGATAGTGGAATATCATTTCTACGCCGCGCTCTCCAAAACGACGTGCTTTTATTCTGCATCCGCCGCCCCGCAGGATGTCGAGGCCATCGCCGCCCACCACCGACAACTCGCCATCTGGGCGGAGAGCTGCCCAGAGAACTTCGAAAACCGCGCCGCGCTCGTCGGCGCCGAGATCGCCCGTCTCGAAGGCCGCGAGCTGGACGCACATCAGTTGTACGAACGAGCCATTCGCTCGGCCCGCGAAAACGGCTTTGTCCACAACGAGGCCCTCGCCAACGAATTGGCGGGCCGCTTTTTTGTCGAGCGGGGACTGGAAACCGCGGGCCTGGCCTATCTACGCAACGCCTCGGCCGGCTACGCCCTCTGGGGCGCCGACGGCAAGGTACGCCAGCTTCATCAGTTCTATCCGCAGCTGGCCGCGCGCGATCGCGCGCCCGTCGACGCGATGCTGGGCTCGGCCTTGCGGCAGGTGGATGTCGCGACCCTGATCAAGGCCACCCAGGCGATCTCGGCCGAGATCGAACTGCCCCGGCTGATCGAGACGCTGATGCGCATCACCTTGCAGAACGCCGGAGCGGACCGGGGTCTGTTGCTCTTGCCCTGCGGCGAGACCTACCGGATCGAGGCGGAGGCGCAAACCGAGGGCGCGGCGGTCAGGGTGGAGGCTCGCCAATCGGAGCTGTCCGAGCGGGATTGCCCCGAAGCCGTCGTCAATTACGTCATCCGCACCCGCAAGAGCGTCATCATCGATGACGGCGCGCGTCCGGGCGGCGAATGGGAGAGCCCTTCGTATCTGCGCCTGACGCCGCCCCGGTCGCTCGTGTGCCTGCCTCTGCTCTGGCAGGGCAAGCTCGGCGGGGTGCTCTATCTGGAGAACAGCAAGGCGGCCTACGCCTTTCCTCCCGACCGGGTGGCCATGCTGGAGACCTTGGCGGGGCGGGCGGCGATCGCGCTGGAAAACGCGCGCCTCTATGGCGATCTACAGGACCGCGAGTCCAGAATCCGCCGACTGGTCGACGCCAACGTAATCGGCATCTTCATCTGGTCCGCGGACGGTCGGATCGCCGAAGCCAACGACGCCTTTCTTGCGATGGTCGGCTACGACCGCGGGGACCTGGAAGCGGGGCGGGTCCGTTGGCTCACCCCGCCCGAATGGCTCGAGGCCGACGCGCGAATCTCGGAGCAGCTCAAGGCGACGGGGAGCCATCCACCGTTCGAAAAAGAGTTCTTCCGCAAGGACGGAAGCCGGGTCCCGGTGCTAGTCGGTGTTGCGACCTTCAGCGCGAAGGCGGACGAAGGCGTGGGCTTCATCCTCGACCTTTCGGAGCGCAAGCAGGCGGAGCATCGCCAGAAGGTGCTGGTCGAGGAGTTGAACCACCGGGTGAAGAACACCTTGGCCACGGTCTCCTCCATCGCCGCCCAGACCCTGCGCACGACCGAGTCGCCCGAGGCGTTCGAGGAGGCGTTCCAGGGCCGGCTGATCGCCTTGTCGAAAACTCATAACCTGCTGAACCGCACCTTCTGGACCGGCGTCAGCCTGCGGGCTCTGGTCGAAGATGAGCTGGCGCCGTTCGCCGGCGGCGAGGGGCGGGTCGAGCTGTCCGGCGCCGATGTCGTCCTGGGGCCCATCGCGGCGGTGACGCTGGGCATGGGCTTTCACGAGCTGGCCGTCAACGCCGCCAAATACGGCGCCTTCTCCGCCCCGGGCGGCGGGGTGCAGGTCTCCTGGCGTCCCTGCGGGGCTGGGCGATTGCACCTGGAATGGCTGGAGACAGGCGGCCCGCTCGTCTCGCCGCCGCGCCGCCGCGGCTTCGGCTCGCGGATGATCGAGCGGGCGCTGGCCGCCGAGCTGCGCGGCCAGGTGCGGCTCGACTTCCAGCCGCAAGGCCTGCGCTGCACCATGGACATGGCGCTGGACCACGTATCGACGCATTGAAGTCCCTGTTTCGCCGGTTCGCTTCCTCATGGTCGCCGCTGGCGCGCGCCCTCGGAGGCCGAAAGCCGCCCTTCTGAGCGACGGCGATGAACCAGGGCCAGCCGGGCCGAGGTTTGGGTGACAGCGCGAGTGTGCGGGCCCGCATCGGTCGGCCGTGGTGCGTATTAGCGGGGCTCGAATTAGGGGCAACCTTCCTGCCGGTTCAGGGCGACGTGGGGTTTGCTGTCCACGCGCGCGGGCCGCTCGGCTGCCCCACCCGTGACGCGCACGATCCGCACCGGTCCCAGCAGGCCTGACGGGGTGAGCTGGGTTGACGCGGTGATGCCGCCGGAAAGCGTCGCAAATCCCCGTCCGGTCGTGGCGCTGGTCCACGCGGCCTTGTCGGCGCCGGGCTGCAGATCACCGACAAGGCGGTTCTGCCAGGTGTTCGCGACGCGGATCTCGAGACGATTGACGCCCTGGCGCAGCCGTCCGGTCAGCTCGACCCGGTAAGGCGGTTTCCAGGCCGTGCCGACGCTTGCGCCGTTTACGCGAACCTCAGCGACATCGCCGACCGCGCCGAGATCCAGGTACAGCCTGCGCCCGGGCGCGAGCCGCGAGCGCGCGACCTGCAGACGCCGGGCATAGGTGGCGACGCCAGAGAAATAGCGCACCTGCGCTTGCGGGCCGCGGGTCCAAGAGCCTGTCGAGGCGCGCATCGTGATGGGCGCGCCGGCCGCAGCGGGCAGAGTGAGCGTCCAGCCGTCCGCGAGCGTCGCCAGCGTCTCCTCGACCGGCGCCGAAACCTGGCGCGAGGCGGCCTCGGCGGGCGTCCGAAACACGACGAAGAGCGAATCATAGGCCTTCAGCGCAAGCGAAACCTCCGTCGATCCGTCCCGCGTCTGGTAGCTGAGCGGCGTCCGGCTCCCGTCGGCCGGGTCCCAGGCCTCCGGGGCCTTGTCGGTGACCCGGAAACGGACCGGCACGGTCTCTGCGACGGCGCTCTGATTGGTGATGAAGTAGAGTTCGCCGCCAGCCAGGCGTCGGTGCGCAAACCGCAGGTCCATCGCCGGGTCCGATGGCGAGGCGAGTAGGTCGGCGGCCACGTGTTCCGCCGCGAGCACCGCCGCGACGTCGCCGCGCTGATAGACGCGCCCTTTGGCGAAGGTGTTCACCCACAGGGTGCGGCCGTCGATCTGGCCCCACAGCTGGTCGGCGATGGTCCGAACGGCTTCGTCGTCCGAGCCCAGGCTGGGAGAGCCGAGCGGCTTGGGCCCCATCACGACCGCGCCCGCCGCAACGAGATCTCGCAGCCGCGTGATCATCGGCAAGGTCATGCGCAGGCTGTCTTTGGGCAGGACGAGCAGTCGGTAGCTCGCGCCGCCCGGAAAAGCCAGACGCCCGTCGCGCACCTCGGCCAGGCGCAGGAGGGCGTCTGCATTGACGTAGTCGAAACCCCAGGACTTGAGGTCCGCCGGCTCCCCTGCGGCGTCGTAAGGGACGCCGGATGGAGCGCCCTCCCCGTAGAAGTAGAGGACGTCGGCGACCGGCACGCCTTGCTGCAGCATGAAGGAACTGCGCGACAGATAGTCGATCCAGGCCTTGGCCATCTCCGCCCAAGTCTCGTGCCGCGTGAACACCTGCCCGAAGGGGCCAAGCGTCAAGCCGGGCTTGTGGGCGTCGTCGGGTTGGTGCGGTGACGCGTGGATCACGACACGGTTGACGCCCATGGCCATGTACTTGTCCGCCACCCACTTGAGCTTCCACGGCGTGGAGGTCCATTGCGGCAGGGACGAGGTCAGCGCCTCTGCCGCCACCAGCGGCTTGCCGTAAACGTGGGCGGTCGAGCGGGTCTCGATGATGTCTGCTGGGAACTCGTCAGAGCGGACGCCTTGGTACGCGGCCGGCTCGCCGCCGAACGGGATGGCCCAGAACTCGCCCATCGGGATGTCGGTGAAACTCTTGGCCAGCATGCCGTCGGCGACGGTTGGCCATGCGGCGCCCACCGCCTCGCCATAGTAGCCGAGGCCGTGCTCCCTGGCGAAGCGCTGAATGACGCCATAGTGGTTCTCGGCCACGAGGTCGGCCAGGGTGCGACGGAAGTCCCACAGGAAGCCGTCGCTCGCTTCGCTGCTGTCCACGACGTGTCCGGCCAAGGCCGGCAGCATGGGGGTGATGTCGTAGCCCCGCCGCTTGCGGAATTCCGCCGGCAGTGTCTCGGTCCAATTCTCCTGACCTGCCTCCCAACTGTCGGTCAGCAGATGGCTCAGGCCGCGACGCCCGGAATATTCGCCCAGAGTCTGGAGCACCGGCCCCAGATAGGCGTCGAGGTGCGCCCGGACATGCTCGGCGCTCAGCTTGTCCACCTCGAGCCCTGTGCCCTCCCGCGTCGCGGGGTGGTTGGTTTCGCCGGTGAGCGACCACCCGGCGCGAAACACGATCCAGTCCCCTTTCGGCGCCGTCCAGTCGAGCGTTCCGTCCGGGCGCAGGCGCGCGCTGAGATCGAGGACCTCGGAGGAGCGAACAACTGCGGACGGGGCCACGGCCGGGGTGGCGATGATGTCGGGCTGAGCGAGCACGCCGAAGCCGGCGCGATCCTCGAACAGATCGATCCGCGCGCCGGGCGTCAGGGCCAGTTCGGCCACCGCCAGGCCGGGCGGCTTCGGCCAGGGCTCACGCGATCTCAGGGGCTGCTCGAAGACGATGCGGAAGGCGCGCGCGGTCGTTGCAGGGAAGGCGAAGGTGCGTTGCGGTGCGGGATTGTGCGCCTGGCCGACCAGAACGCGGAGCGAACGCCAGCTCTTGCCGTCGTCGCTGGCCTCGATGCGCCCCTGCGGCCCCTCCGCGAAGCGTCCGCCGAGAGGTCCGACGTAGGTCAGGGCGCGCATCGTTTGCGGCGTGGCGAAGTCGTAACGCACCCAGGTGGGGGCGCCCGGCTTGGGGTCCGGCAGGATCACCCGTCGCGACAGGTCGCCGTCGATCAGCGCGCCCACGTCCGCGTTCGGTGCGCTCGTGGTGATGACCGGATGCAGGCTCGCGAGCGGGACGTCGCCCTTGGGGGCGCGAAAAGCGAGCACCGCAATGTCGTGGGCGATGGGTTCAATCCGGTTGGCGGCGCGGCCCCCATCGAACCGCGCCAGGGTCTGAAACGGCCCAACGACATTGGGAAGCGGCGCGAGCCTGCCTGCCCGCTCACCGCCGGCGACGCGGGTCTCGGACCAGACGAACTTCTTCATGCCCCATTCTGGCTGAACCCACGGCCCGCCGGTCTCGCTCCACCCTGGCCCCGCGGCCATCGCGAACTCTAGCCCAAGGCGGTCGGCCTCGCTGGCCGCGAAGCGCAGATCGCTGTACCAGGCCGGACTGCGCAGGGTGACCCGCTCGGGCACGATCTGCGGCGCGCCCATGTCGCCATCGAACATCATGGCGCCGGCGACGCCGATGCGCTTCATCCACGCGAGATCCGCGGTGATCCCGCTCTGGCTGACGTTTCCTGACAGCCAATGCCACCAGACCCGCGGATGCGCCGACATCGGCGGGTCTCGGAAGCCCTGCGCAAGCGCGTCGTCATCGGCCCACGCGGGCGAAGAGAGCGTCGACGCGGCGAGGGCGATGAGCGCCAGCCGCAGAGTCTTCATTGGTTGGCTCCATCGATCCGTGAGAGCTCCGCCGGCAACCGCCCGCCCGCCTCGACGCGGTTGAGGCCGGGATGGAGCCGTCGGACTTGGCCGCGCCAGACGAACTCGCCGCTCACGCCCGGAGGAAGGGTGATGCGCGCCCGAAGCCCGGCGGGGGAGGCCGCGTAGCGGGTTTCGATCAGGCCGCCGGCGGGATGCGGCATGGCCGCGTCCAGCGTGCGCAGGGTCCCGAGGTGCGGCGCGATCCGCACGGTCCGGAACCCGGGCGAAGCGGGCTGGATCCCCGCCACGAGGCCGAGGAGATCGGCGGTCGGATGCGCGCTCCAGGCGTGGCTGTCCGAACGGCTTGGGTCCGGGTTCTCCGGCCAGGTGGTGAAGTGCTGGCCAAGCAGGTCGCGCCAGGTGCGCATCAGGTCGAGGTAGCGGTCGCCCATGCCGGCGTGGTCGAGGGCGCGGGCGAGATAGAAGGCGAAATAGTAGGTCACCCCGGTGACGCCCGCCGGCGCGTCCACGCCGCGGCCGGGGACCATGATCCGCTGCAGGATCGCCTGTCGCCGGTCCGCAGGGGCAACGTCGTAGAGCACCGCCAGGACGTTGGCGTGCTGGCTGAAGACCGTCTTTTCGGCCGTGTCGGCGTAGAGGCCGCGGCCCTCGTCCCAGCACTGCGCCTGAATGCCGGCGCGCACCCGCTCGGCCTGGGCCCGGTCGGGCGCCGCCTTGGCGGGATCGCCCACGGCCTCTTCGAGGTCGGCCGCCTGTCGCAGGGCGCCGAGGTAGAACAGGCTGACGATGCAGGACGGCGGCCTGGGGGCGCCGCCCTTCCTCGGTTGCTCGCCCAGGCCAGGGCGCCAGTCGATGAACCGCCAGCCTGGCGTTTCGCGCACGAGGCCCTGCTCATCGACGTAGGGCGCATACCAGTCGAGCACTGCGCGCACGCCGGTCAGGTTGCGCCTGATCACATCGGCGTCCGGTTGCGCCATCCAGTGGTCGTGCAACATGCCGATCCAGATCAGGGCGAAGGGCGGGATCGAATTGGGCCGGCTCGACGGCCACGCCGCCAGCGGCAGTCCGTCGACGACCCGCGAGGAGTCGAACGCGTCCAGCGCCTGCGCCGCCAGCCGCGGATCGCCCGCGACGGCGTAGGAGATCAAGGCCTCGATGCGCGTGTCGCCGATGTACTGCAACTGCTCCCAGTAGGCGGTGTCCATGTAGGTTTCGTGCGCGTCGAGCTGGGTGGTCCGCCAGCCGATCCGCCAGATCTCGTTGAGCTGGGCGTCGTCGCTGACAAAGCGGCCGCGCTCCGCGAACGGATAGCCGGTTTCCCAGGCCTTGAAGCGGTCCAGGGTCAGGGGCTCGGCCCCCGTCTTCACCCGCAGCTCGACGAACCGCCAGGTGCGCCACCAGAACGGCTGAAAGGTCCGCGCCGCCCCGCCGTCGGGGCGGATGGCGTCGGTGAGCCCCAGCGCCTCGCCGCCGTCGACGGCGGCGCGATCGGTCAGCCTCTTCTTGCCCGGCCCATAGAGCGCCTCGGCGTAGGTGAGCGTCACCTGAGCGCCCCGCCCGCCGCTGATCGTCAGCTCGGGGTAGGCCGAAACGACATGGCCGGCGTCGACGAGCAGCGTGGCTTCGCTGTTCGCCGGCACTTGGACAGGGCCGCCGGGGAAGGCCGCCGGCGGCGCGCCGGTCGCGCGCACGACCCTGCCTGGATCCACGGCCAGGTAGCGCTGGCGGGGCAGGGCGTCGGCGACCAGAGTCCAGGGCGCCCTCTCGCCCGCCGCGACCGCGGGGACGGCCGCGCGCCAGCCCGTGGCCGTCGTGCGGTCCGCCGCCCAGTCCCAGCTCATGGCGGCGGCGTCGAACGTCTCGGGCGCGCCGGCGGCGTAGTAGTTCGGGCCGGTCTGGCGCATGACCTGCGCCATGCCGAGTTGCACGGAGCGCGAGCCGTCCACGCGCACGCGCCAGTTCGGCCCGGTGTCCACGCCCTTCTGCGCGGTTTGTTCGGCGGCGAGCATGAACCCCGTGCGCGCGGAGATCTGGGCGACCGGCGCAAAGGCCTGGTCGTTCCAGACCTCGGCGGCCACGACGTTTCGCCCGGCCTTCAGATAGGGCGCGAGGTCGAGCCTGGCGTAGCGCCAATGCTCTAGATCGCCCCGCGATGGACCGGCCGCGATCCGTCGGCCGTTGACGAACAGGATGAAGCGGTTGTCGGCGCTCACGCGGACCAGGAACGCTCGCGGCCTGGCGCCGAGTTGCAGTTCGCGCCGAAACTGCAGGGCGATCGGCGCCTTCCGCGCCTCGGCCGCCTGGGCCTCCGGCGCGGTGATCCACGGCGCCGCCGGCGTCTCGGCCGCCGCGCGGCCCCAGCCGGACGCCACGACGATCGCCGCCGCCAGCGTCATCTCCGCCCACTTCATCTGTCGCTCCTCTCAGAGCCCGCTCCCGGCGTTCGCGGCCGTGGCGCCAGAGGGAGGCCGGCGCTCGCGGATAGGCAACCCCATTTTCGCTCACAATCGCGCAAATAAAATCAAACGGCGGGCCCGTGGCGCATCGAGACCGAGAGGCCAGACCGGCGAAGATCTCCTCCAAACGGAGTAGGCGCAGGATCGAATGTGGCGCTCTTCTCGTCCCTGCACCCCGCGAGGAGACTCCGCATGAAGTTTTCGATCATCTACGAAGCCCAGGTCGTCGACCCCTCGCCGGAGTCAGAGGCCCGCTGCTTCCATGAGATCGTCGAGCAGGCGCTGCTCGCCGAACAGGTCGGATTCGACAACATCTGGGCCGTGGAGCACACCGCGCTCACCCAGTACGCCCACATGTCCGCGCCGGAGACCTTCCTGGCCTATATCGCCGGACGGACGTCGCGGATCGGCATCGGGCACGGCGTCGTCTGCCTGCCGCCGGCCATGAACCATCCGGTCAAGGTCGCCGAGCGGATCGCGACGCTGGACATCCTGTCGGGCGGGCGGGTGCACTTCGGCATGGGGAAGGGCGGGACCCAGCAGGAGGCCGGGACCTTCGGCTACGACCTCGCAGAGCTTCAGCCGATGATCGACGAGAGCATGTACCTGATCCCCAAGATCCTGAGCCAGGCGGAGATCGAGCACAACGGGCGCTACATCCAGATCCCGCGCCGGCCGATCCATCCGAAGCCGGTGCAGAAGCCGCACCCGCCTCTGTATTACGCCTGCACGCGCGAGGCGACCCTGCAGCTGGCCGGCGACCGCGGTCTCGGCGCCCTGGTCCTCGGCTTCTCGGGCCCCGAGGAGATCGCGCGCAAGAACGCGATCTACCGCGAGCACTTCCGCAACCGCAGCCCCCACGATCAGGTGGGCCTGGCGCCGACCGAGCACCTGGCAGCGCTCTGCGCCGCCTGCGTTCTCGACGACCGGGAGGAGGCGCGCCGGATCGGGCTGCGCGGGCAGCGCTTCTTTGCCGAGGCGATCGCCCATTGGTATCAGGGCGGGCCGAAACCCAGCACCGAGGACCTCACGGCGGATGAACAGGAGGCGGCGCTGCAGGCGGGCAAGGCGCGCACGGTCGCCTACCTTTCGGAGGAGCATATCCCGCTGGGCGACGAACACACCGCCAACTACACGGTCGCGCAGGACGCCTACGGCGATGTCGCCAATTGCATTCGCTACGTCACCCGCCTGCAGGACGCCGGAGCGGACGAGATCCTTTTCCTCTTCCAGATGGGCACCATCCCCCACTGGGCGATTCTGGAGACGATCCGCAACGTCGGCGAGCGGGTGATCCCGCACTTCCGCGGTCAGGACGCCGCCGCGCCGGCCGCCGCCGAGAACGCCTTGGCCGGGTAGGGCCGCCGCCCCTGCACCGGCGGTGTGCGCTTGGACGCGGGGCGCTGCGGATGCAGCCTGACGTGCAAAGGGCGGGCGTGGGAGCCGCGGCCACTAAGGTGAGCCCGGTTCTGCCGAACGCGGGCTCGCCTTGCACCCGCCCGCCGGCCTTGCCAACGGGGTCGGCCGGTGATGGAACCACGGTTGCGAGGTGAAGGGACGCCATGGACTACAGCGCCATCCGCTACGAAGTCGACGCCGACGGCGTCCTGCTGCTGACCTTGGCGCGGCCGGAGAAGCTGAACGCCTTCACCGTACAGATGTGCGAGGAGCTGGTGGACGCCTATGGGCGAGCCAGTCGCGACGACGCGGTGCGCGCGATCGTGGTGACCGGCGAGGGCCGCGCCTTCTGCGCGGGGATGGACCTCTCCGTCGGCGGAAACGTCTTCGGCCTGGACGAAAGCCTTTCGCCGACGCTCGCGGACCTGCGGGAACGCGGTGAGGATCCCGTGATCCTCAAGGGGGTGCGCGACACCGGCGGCCGGGTAGCGCTGGCGATGTACGATTGCCTGAAGCCGATCGTCGGCGCGGTCAACGGCGTAGCCGTGGGGATCGGCTCCACCATGCTGCTGCCGATGGACTTCCGCTTCGCCTCCGACAACGCCCGCTTCGGTTTCGTGTTCGGCAAGCTCGGCATCACCCTGGAGGCCTGCTCGTCCTGGTTCCTGCCGCGCATCGTCGGCGTCGAGCAGGCGTTGGAATGGGCCTACAGGGCCGACATCTTCGACGCGCAGGAGGCGCTCGCCAAGGGGCTGATCCGCCAGGTCGTGCCGGCCGAGAACCTCGTCGCCGAGGCGCGCGCGTTCGCGCTCGGATTGGTGAAGGACCGCTCGCCGGTGTCGATCGGCCTCTTGCGCCAGATGATCTACCGCAACGGCGCGCTGCCGCACCCGCTGGAGGCGCATCGCGTGGAGTCGCTGGCCGTGTTCTACACCAGCCGGGACGACGGCCGGGAAGGGGTGCAGGCCTTTCTGGAGAAGCGCGCCCCGGCCTTCACAGGCAAGGCCTCGGTCATGCCGCCGTTCTTCCCCTGGGACGCGCCGCCGGCCTGATTCCGGCCTCTATCGGCTGCTCGCACGCCACGCCGGTGAGTGCGGCGTCGTGGCGAGCATGACGGTCGCGAAACGGTCTGAGAGTCGCCTCGCCCGCGGCGTGACGCGTCGGCGTTTCTGATAGGATAGGTCGGCGCGTTCTGCGTAATTCTGCATGCCCCTGGCGGCGCGATTTGTGTATCAAGGCCGAAAGCTGAGCCAATCGTTGGAAGGATTTACGTGCCGTCGCTCTTCGACCCGATCCGGATTGGGGCAATCGAGGCGCCAAATCGCATTTTCATGGCGCCCCTCACCCGCGCCCGGGCTACGCGCGCCCATGTTCCGACGCCGATCATGGCGGAATACTATGTCCAACGGGCGAGCGCCGGGCTGATCATCTCGGAGGCCACGGGAATCAGCCGGCAAGGGCTTGGTTGGCCCTTCGCGCCTGGAATCTGGAGTGGCGAGCAGATCGAGGCGTGGAAGCCGGTCACCGAGGCGGTGCATGCGGCCGGCGGTCGAATCCTCGCCCAGCTCTGGCATATGGGCCGGCTCGTGCATCCGAGCTATCTCGACGGTCAGGCGCCCGTGTCCGCCTCGGCGACGACAGCGCCAGCCTACGCCCACACCTATGACGGTAAGCAACCCTACGCCCAAGCGCGGCCGTTGGGGCGCGACGAGATCCCGCGGCTGCTGGACGACTACGCCCGAGCCGCCGAGAATGCGCTCGTCGCGGGTTTCGACGGCGTCGAGGTGCATGCCGCAAACGGCTACCTGATCGACCAGTTTCTCCGCGACGGGACCAACCTGCGCGACGACGACTATGGTGGCCCTGTCGAGAACCGGATCCGCCTGCTTGCGGAGGTGACGCAAAGGGTGGCGGCGACGGTCGGGGCGGATCGCACGGCGGTTCGCATTTCGCCCAATGGCGAGCGGCAGGGCGTCAACGACAGCAATCCGGAAAGCCTGTTTACGGCCGCGGCGCGTCGCCTGTCGGCGATCGGCATCGCCTTCCTGGAGGTTCGTGAGCCGGGCTTCGAGGGCACTTTCGGACAGGCGGAGCGTCCGCCGATGGCCCCGCTGATCCGGCGGGCGTTCGATGGCCCCCTGGTCCTGAATTCAGATTATCGCGGCGACACGGGGCAGAGCGCCCTGGAGGCAGGCGCGGCCGATGCGATCACCTTCGGGCGCACATTCCTCGCCAATCCGGATCTGCCGCGGCGGATCGCCCGGCGGCTGCCGCTCAATCTCGATGATCAGGCCACCTGGTACACGCAAGGGTCGGAAGGTTACACGGACTACCCACAGGCCTGAGCTGCGGAGACTGATCGCGCCAACGGGGTGTCTTTAGCGCCCGAGTTGCCGCGAGCCGCGATCCACGCGCGCGGCGACCTCTGTGGCGAGCCGAGCGCGCGCCAAGGCGGAACCGGCTTCGCTGGAGCAACGCCGAGGGCGGAGGAACCTGAAATGCGTGCCGTCGCCTACCAAACGGCCGGGCCGATCGACCGAGCCGACGCCCTCGTCGACGTGGAGCTGCCGGATCCGGCGCCCGGCGATCGAGACCTGCTCGTCGAGGTGCGCGCCATATCGGTCAATCCTGTGGACACGAAGGTCCGGCGCGGCGCGAAGCTCAAGTCAGGTGAATGGAAAGTGCTGGGATGGGATGCCGCCGGCGTGGTGCGCAGCGTGGGTGCTCAAACCTCGCGCTTCAAGGCCGGTGACGAGGTCTACTACGCGGGGAACATCCTGCGCCCGGGCGCGAACAGCGAACTTCACGTGGTCGATGAGCGGATCGTCGGGCGCAAACCCCGAAGGCTGGACTGGGCTGAGGCGGCGGCGCTTCCCCTGACGACGATCACGGCTTGGGAAATGTTGTTCGACCGGCTGGAAGTGCGGCGGCCGATACCTGGGGGCGCCCGAGCCATTCTCATCGTGGGCGCGGCCGGCGGCGTCGGTTCGATGGCTGTGCAGCTTGCCCGCCAGCTTACCGACCTGACGGTGATCGGCACGGCCTCCCGGCCGGAAACTGCAAGCTGGGTGGCCGCCAAGGGCGCCCACCACGTGCTGGATCATTCCCGCCTGATGGCCCCGCAGGTGGCTGACCTCGGCCTAGGTTCGCCTTCATACGTCTTCTCTACCAGCTACAGCGACGCCCATCTGGCCGACATGGTGCAACTTCTTGCGCCCCAGGGCCGGTACGGGCTGATCGACGACCCCCCGTCGCTGGACGTGGGCCGCCTGAAGGTGAAGTCCTTGTCCCTGCACTGGGAGGGCATGTTCGTCCGGTCGACCTTTCAGACCCCGGACATGGACAAGCAAGGCGAACTCCTCGACCAAGTCGCCGCGTTGATCGACGCGGGCAAGCTCTCCAGCACGGCGGGAACACGCCTGTGGCCGATCTGCGCCGAGACGCTGATGCAGGCGCATCGGCTGGTGGAGAGCGGCGGCGCCGTGGGCAAGGTCGTCCTCGAGGGTTGGGCGTAAAGCCGATCGTCGCGGCGCGGAGCTGGGCGCACTGAAGCTGGCCGACGCTGGCTGAGGTCGCCGTCGAGCGCCTGCAGTTCGGACTTGAGCGCGCGCGGCGTCAGGTTTGTGCAGGAAGCTCCGGCGGCGGCGGCATCTGCGGCGCATTGTGCGCGTAGGCCATTTCCTCATAGCGCTCGGCGATGCGCCATCCCTGCGGCGTCCGCACCAGGCGGTCGCGGTACCAGAGGCCGATGAAGAAGACCTGCTGGACGCCCTCCGCCTCGTAGACCATGGGGTTGAACAGGATGGTGCGGCTGGTCGCGCTGTCGCCATCCAGCTTCAGCTGCGAAGTGGCGACCATGTGCTGGTAGCTGGGAAAGCGCTCGAGAGCGGTCGGCAGCCACGCCTTGATCTGCGCGAACGAGCCCTTCGCTCCGCCGCTCTCACTGTAGTCGATCACGGCGTCGGGCGTGAACACCTCGTCGAGGCCGTCCCAGTTCCGCTCGTCGATGGCGTAGGAGTAGCGGGTGAACAGGTCCTGGATCTCAAGCCGGTCGGAGATCTCCTGCAATGACAGCATCTGGGCGCTCTCCGGACTCACGGTTGGAAGATGGCGGTCGCTTCCGCCGCCGAGCTTGCTTGCGATCGGCGAACGGTAGCGTACCGTATGGTCGCCGATTTCGGCCCAGCCAGGGCCCCAGGTCAAGATGCAGGAGCTCGGCCGATGAACGACTTCGGGACGCAGGTCAGGCCGGGCGTGCTGCGAACGCCGGACGAGCGGTTCGAAGGGCTGCCGGACTACCCCTTCGCTCCGCACTACCTCGAGGCGCCCGGGGGCGGCCTGGGGCCCCTGCGCATGCACTATGTGGACGAGGGGCCGCGCGACGCGCCGGTCGTCCTGATGCTCCACGGCAACCCGACCTGGAGCTACCTCTACCGACGCATGATCCCGGCTGTCGCGGTGCAGGGCTGGCGCGTGGTCGCGCCGGACATGATCGGCTTTGGCCGTTCCGACAAGCCGGCTTCGCGCGAGGCCTACAGCTACGACCGGTTCGTCGCCTGGATGCTCGCCTTCGTCGAAACCCTCGATCTGCGCGACGTGACCCTTGTCTGCCAGGATTGGGGCGGCCCGATCGGCCTGCGGGTGCTCTCCCAAGCGCCTGACAGGTTCGCCGCCGTCCTGGCGGCCAACACCCTGCTGCCCAATTGCGAGCCGCCGCCGGACGGCGCGCCGGGCTGGCCGGGCGCGGCGATCGAGGCGTGGATCGAGGCCTGCCGCACCCAGGACGACCTGCCGGTCGCCGAGCTGGTGGCGCGCGCCACCGTCGAGCGCCCCCCGGAAAATGTGCTCCGCGGCTACCAGGCGCCGTTTCCGGACGCCCGCTACAAGGCCGGCATGCTGCAGATAACCTGCGGCATTCCGGTCGACGCGAGCTCCGAGGGCCTGGAGGCGAACCGCGCCGCCTGGCGCGTGCTGGAAGGGTTCTCGCGGCCGTTCCTCACCGCCTTCAGCGACGGCGATCCGGCGACGATCGACTGGGAGCCTGTCTTCCAGCGCCGTGTGCCCGGAGCCGCCGGTCAGCCGCATGCGCGCATCGCCGGGGCCGGCCACTTCCTGCAGGAGGAACAAGGCCCCGCGCTGGCCGCGGTGCTGCTGGATTTTCTTCACCGGAACGCCCGCTGACCCGCAGCTGGAGCGCTTCCGACCCTGGCGTGGCCGGTCCCCTCGCAGGGTCAGTCGCCGCCGCGGCGCTGCCGGAAGTCGCGCGGCGAGACGCCGGTCGCGCGCCGGAAGGCGGTGGAGAAGCTGCCGGGCGAGGAAAATCCCAGCCGTGCGGCGATCTCCTTGATCGGCAGGTCGCTGTCGGCGAGCAGCCGACGAGCGCGATCGGCCTGGGCGCGCGCAATCTGCGCGATCACCGACTCGCCGGTGAGATTCCGATAGAGCCTCAAGAGGTGGCGTGGACTGACGCCGCAGAGTTCGGCGAGTTCGCGTACGGTCGGGGAGATCCTGTCCTCGGCCAACCGTTCGCCGATCCGGCGATGTTGCCAGGCCGCCAGGCGGCCTTCGGCGCGCGGCTCGCGCGGATCGGCGACGACGCGGGCGGCTTCGACCATGAGGGCGGTCATATAGGCCTCGGCGAGGGCGGCGCTGCCCAGGCCGGGCGCGGCAAGCTCGAGGCGCAGGCGCTGGAAGAGCAGCTTCAGGACATCGCTGCGCAGGTCGAGGCAGGCGCGCAGGTTCCGCTCCGACCAGGCGAACTCGCGCTCCACGACCTCGGCGTAGCGCTGGGGATCGACGACGCAGCGAACCACCTGGATGCGGCCGCCCGTGCTTCGCGCCCGCAGCGCCAGCCCCGCCGGGCGGAGGAACATGCCGCCGACGAAATTGAACCGATTCGGCGCGACCTCCGGGAAACAGCCCGCGCCGTCTGTCGAGAGCGGCGGCAACGACATCTCCAGCATGTGCCGTGTTTCGCACACGGTTACGTCCATCGGCGTGGGCCAGGTCCATTCGATGACCTGCGCGTCGCCGATGGGCGAGCGGATCTCGTGCAGAACGGTCGGCGTCAAATCCATCGCATTCACCCGCGCCGCGCCGGGGCGCCCGACGCGCCGAGGCCCGCCGCCTGCAGATTGGCGACCCGCGCCGCTGGCCGCAACCGGCGTCAGGCCGCCCGCGCGCGGCGCCCGGCAGGCGTGCAAGGCGTTCCGCGTTGACCGCGCCCTCGGAGGCGGCGAACTTGGCGGCAAAATGAGAGCCGCGGGCCCGGCGACACGGCGCGGGGCGGAGGAGACGTTGATGACCGACGCGCCTATTGACTTCGCGCCGCCCGCCGGCCGCGCGCGGCGCATGCTCGCGCGGGCCTTCTTCTGCCAGAACGTCGCCGTCGGCAGCGCCTTCGGCGGCTTCACCGTCAGCGTCCTGCCTCTACAGGAGCGTTTTCACGCCACCCGCGCCGGAGCTTCGCTCGGCCTGACCCTGGCCGTGCTGACCATGGGGCTGATCGGGCCGCTCGCTGCGGCGATGATCGCGCGCCTGGGACTGCGGCTTACGATGGCGGCAGGGGTGGTGCTCTCCGGCGCGGGTTACGTGGCGCTGGCGTTCGCGCCGAATCTTCTGGTGGCGCAGGCCGCCTTTGGCCTGTTGATCGGTCCCGCCGTGACCCTGTTCGGGCCGTTCGCGTCCAGCATGCTGGCCAGCAATTGGTTTCCCGCGCGGCGCGGCCAGGCCGTGGGCGTCGCCAATGTTCCGCTCTTCGTGGCCCTCGTCCCGCTGGCCGGCGCCGTCGTCATTCAACACCATGGCCTGGCAGTGTTCTATCTGGGCTTGGCGGGGCTGCATCTCCTGCTCCTCCCTTTGGTCCTCGGCGTTCAGGACCGGCCGCCAGGAGGCGCGGACCAGCACCGCCTCCGGGAAGACGCCGCGGCGTTCTCTGTCCGCACCGCCCTGGCCCATCCCATGTTCTGGCTCACGGCGCTGGGCGGCGGCGTGCTGAGCGCGGTGGCCATCGTCGGCGTGTCCCATGTGGTGGCGCTCGCCATGGAGAAGGGGGCGCCGGCGGCGCAGGCTGCGGGCCTGGCCTCGGTGATGGGCGGCGCGAGCGTCGTCGGATCGCTGTGCGTGGGGGCGCTCTGCGATCGCGTCGGCGGCGCCCGCGCTTTGGCGATGGCGGGCCTCGGCCTCGCCGCGAGTTGGGCCGTGCTGCTGTCGACGGCGCGGTTTGGTCCGCTGGCGTCGGCGATGCTCCTGGCCGGCGCCTGCGGCGCCGGCATCTTCCCTTGCGTCGCCGTGCTGATGGCCCAGGTGTTCGGCGTGGCGAATCTTGCGCGGACGCTCAGCCTCTACGGCCTGGCCGTCCTCCCCCTCACCTTCATCCTGCCGCAAGCCGCCAGCCTGCTGCGGGACCTGGCTGGCGGCTACGAGCCGGTCATCCTTGCGATCGTCGCCGGGTCGGGGGGCATAGCGGCCATCTTCTTCGTCCTCGGCGGCAGGCGCCCGCCCATTGCGCCGGTGGAGGAGCGCAGCGCCGCCTGACGCGCCGAGCGCCGGCGACGCCGCCGATCAGGCGATCGCCAGGCCGCCGTCGATGCGCAGGTGGGCGCCCGTGACATAGTCCGCCGCGGGCTCGGCCAGGAAGAGCACGGCGCGGGCGATATCGGCCGGGCGGCCCAGCCGCTGGACCAGCGAGGGGTACACCTCTTTCGCGGCGTTGCGCTCGATCTCCGGCCAGGACGCGCCCCACCCCTTGGCCGGGGCCTCCGCCTCCAGCCAGGCGCGCAAGGCCTCGTTGGCGACGAAGCCGGGGCTGATGACATTGGCGGTGACGCCGGTTCCGCGCAGCGCCACCGCAAGGCTCGTGGTGAAGGCGACCACGCCGGACTTGGCGGCCTTGTAGTCCGGAATCGTCGAGATCGGATTGTCGACGATCGCGCTGGCGATCTGGATGACGCGGCCCCAGCCGCGCTCCATCATGCCCGGCGCCAGGGCCTGGGTCATGGCGACGGCGGAGATGACGTTGGCCCGGTAGGAGGCCTGCCAGTCTTCGGGGCTCGCCTCGAACCATTCCGCGGCGCCGCCCTTCGCCGCCGCGCCGCCCGCGTTGTTCACGAGGATGTCGATCGGACCGGTCTGCAGGGCGGCGGCCGCCACGGCGCGAGCGCTGTCGGCGTCGTCCAGGCGCCCCTCGACGGTCGTGACCTGCGCCCCCGAGGCGCGCAGCTCCGCGGCGACGGTCGCGATCTTGGCCGGATCACGGCCGTGGAGGATGACGGCCGCGCCCGCGGCCGCCAGGACGCGCGCGCTCTCCGCCCCGATGCCGGAGCTCGAGCCGGTGACCAGCACCCGGCGCCCGCAAAGCGCCCCGTTCATGCGGCGCTTCCGGCCGCGTGGCCCGGCGCGCCCGGGAAGCCTTCGTAGTAGCTGCCGATGATCATGCCGCCGTCGACGACGATTTCGGCGCCGGCGAGGTAGGAGGCCTCGTCGCTGGCGAGGAACAGGGTGGCGCGGGCGACCTCCTCGGGCGCGCCGACGCGTTGCAGCGGGATGTCGCCGAAGCGCTTGTCGACGTCCTCGCGGGCCTCGCCCGCCGCGTTGGTCATGATGGTATCCACGCCCCCGGGGTGGACCGAATTCACCCGCACCCCTTTGTGCCCGAGCTCCATGGCCGCCACCCGGGTCAAGCCGCGCACGCCCCATTTGCTGGAGCAGTAGGCGGCGAGGCCATTGGCCCCCTTCATGCCGTCCACGGAGGAAATGTTCACGATCGACCCCCTTCCCCGCGCGATCATCCCCGGAGCCACCGCCTTGATCCCAAGGAACTCGCCCACCAGGTTGACCCGCAGGACGCGCTCGTAGTCCTCGAGGCTGGTCTCCAGCAGGGTGCGGAACAGCAGGACGCCGGCGTTGTTCACCAGCACGTCCACCCGGCCGAACTCGGCCTCGACCTCAGCGACGAGGCGAGCCCATGCGTCTTCGCTCGTCACGTCGTGGGGGCGAAAGACCGCGCCGCCGCCCAGCTCTGCCGCCAGCGCTGCGCCGGCCTCTGCGAGCAGGTCGGCGATGACGACCGTCGCCCCCTCGGCCGCGAAGAGCCGCGAGGTCGCCGCGCCCATTCCGCGAGCTCCGCCGGTGATGATCGCAACCTTGCCTTGTAACCGCGCCATGGGTGCTCCGATGTCCAGCAATGATCCAAGGCGGGTCGAAGGGCCCGCCTGACGCTCTCCGAGACGCCAGCCGGGCTCAGGCGGACGCCGCCTCCGGCCGGGCTTCCGCGGCGAGGGAAGGCGCTCCCCGGGCCGACGCCGCGCCGGCCTGCCGCCCAAAGAAGGTGCAGTCGGCGAGCGACATCCCCGAGCTGTAGCCCAGGCCCCAGCGCGGCAGGCCGCAGGTGGCGCGGCCGGCGGCGAAGAGACCCGCGACCGGCCGACCCTCGCGGTCGAGCACCTCGCCGCTCGGGCGGGTGTTCAGCCCGCCCAGGGTGAAGAAGGAGAAGAAGGAATAGCCGACGGTAAACTCGATCGCGGCGAACGGCCCGGTCTCGAGCGGCTGCAGCCAGGGCTTGGCCTTGTGGAACAGCGGGTCCTCGCCGGCGGCGGCGTTGCGGTTGTAGAGCTCGACGGTGCTGACGAGCGCGCCGGGCGCAATCCCGAGCTCCTGTTCGACTTCCGCCCAGGTCTCGCCGACCGCGGCGACATCGACGCGGGCCAACTCCATCGGACGGGCGAAGATCGCGTTGTCGACCAGCAGGTAGACCTTGTCGCCCGGCTGCTGGAGCATCGCGCGGCAGACCTGGCCGTGATAGCGATCCTCGTTGATGAAGCGCTGGCCGAGCGCGTTGACGAACACGCCCTTGACCAGCGATTCCGGCGGATACCAGGGGCAGGTGGTGAAGAACTGGTCCATGTGGATCGCGTCGCCGCCCGCGCTCATGCCCATCAGGATGCCGGAGCCGTCGTCCGTCCCGCCGATCGGATCGGTGAGGCGCAGCGTCTCCGGCGCATAGCGGCGCAGCATCTCGGGGTTCATCACGAACCCGCCGGTGCACAGGACCACCCCCCGCCGCGCGCGGACGAAGCGCTCGGCCCCGTCGATGCGCGCCACGAGGCCATGGACGCGTCCGTCCGCATCCGCCACGAGGCACAGCACCCGGGTTGAGCAGCGGACCTCGACGCCGAGCTCACGGGCGCGGGCCTCCAGGATGTCCACCAGCTTGCGGCCGCCGCCCCAGCCCTGCCATTGGATGACGTGACCGCGCGGCGCGGCCTTGGCCTTCTGCGAGAACGGCCAAGCCTCTTCGCTGCCGCTCCAGATCAGGGTGTCGTCGGTCTCGGGTTCGATGATCTTGCCAGGAACATAGCTGCCCTTGTAGGGCACGCCCTGGTCGACTAGCCATCGATAGTGGGCGAGGCTGTTGTCGGCATAGAGCCTGACCTTGGCCTCGTCGGCGCCGGGGCCGCCCGCCATCATCAGGTAGTTGTAAAGATCCTCGGTGGAGTCCTCGAATCCCGCCGCCCGCTGGACCGGCGTGCCGCCGCCGCCGCCCAGGTAGATCTCACCGCCCGAGAGCGCCGAGGCGCCGCCGCTGCCGGCGCCTGCCTCGAACAGGGTCACCCGCGCGCCGGCGGCCGCCGCCTCGATCGCCGCGCTCGCGCCGGCCGCGCCGAAGCCCACCACCGCGACGTCAGTCTCCAGATCCCACCGCGCGACACGTTCGAAGGGAAAGGCGCGAGACGCAGAATAAGGCTTGTCGACCATTCCTGACCTCCCTATGCGTTGCCTATCACTCTTCGGGCTCGGCAGATCACAAATCAACCCCGATTTTCCGCGGGCGACCGTCCCTGCGTGGCGAGGCCGGGATCGACCGGCGCTCCGCGACCAAAGCCGCCTCAGGCGGTCACCGGCTCGCGCGACGGCGTCATGCGCAGGTCGAAGTCGGCGAGCTTCGGGGCCGACATGGCCTCGGCGAACGCCTCGTAGCTCCACGGCCAGCTCGCCGGAACGCCCTCGGAGTCCAGATACCAGCTGGTGCACCCGGAGCCGAACACTGTCGTCTTGGCCGCCGCGATGCGGCGCGTCTCGTAGTCGGCCAGGGCTGCGCGGCCGGCGCAGATCTCGGCGCAGTCGCCGCGGCGCAGGTGCTCGAGAAGCTGGTCGATATAGCCCCATTGCCGCTCGGCGATGTCGATCAGCGAGAAGTTGCCCACCGGGCCGCCGGGGCCGTTCAGCATGAAGAAGTTGGGGAAATCCGGGATGGTGATGGCCAGGTAGGCGTGCGGGCGGCGGGCCCAGACGTCGTCCAGCGAGACGCCGCCCCGACCGAGCACCGTCGTCGGCCGGATGAACCGATCGGCGCGGAAGCCGGTCGCCAGGACGATGGCGTCGAGCCGGTGGAAGGTCCCGTCGCGGGTCTGCACGCCATCGGGCGCGACATGGGCGATGCCGCTGCGCTCGACCGTCACCGACGGACGCTGGACCGCCTCGTAATAGTTCCAGGAATAGATCAGGCGCTTGCAGGCGGCCCGGTAGTTCGGCCGCAGCTTCTCCCGCAGGATCGGATCGGCGACGCTGTCCTCGAGGTTCGCAAGGACGATGGCCTCGATCTCCGCCATTTCCGGGGAGTTCACATCGACGATGGCCTTGTTGAAGCGGCGGATCCCCGACCAGTAGGCCTCCCCGTAGCGGATCTCGTCGATCCGCGCCGGGTCCTCGCGGAAGGCCCGCCGTTCCTCGTCGCTGTAGGGAAAATAGGGGACCGGCATGATCCACTGCGGCGAACGCTGGAAATGCACGACGGCGGCGCTGCGGGTGGAGAGCGCGCCCACGATCTGCACGCCCGTAGAGCCGTTGCCGATCACGCCCACGCGGGCGCCGTCCAGCTCCGCCGCGTCGTCCCAGCGGGCGCTGTGGAAGGCGCGGCCTTCGAATGAGTCCAGGCCGTCGATCTCGGGGATGTTCGGATGGTGCAGCACGCCGCTGGCGGCGATCAGCACCCGGGCCTGCGCTTCGCGGCCGTCGGCGAGGGTGACCCGCCAGCGGCGGGCGGTCTCGTCGTAGGCGCAGCGCGTCACCTCCGAATTGAACTGCATGAACCGGCCCAGGCCATGACGTTCGACGACGCCCTGGAAGTAGGCCTTGATCTCCGGGCCGCCGGCGTAAAGCGCGCTCCACTCCGGGTTCGGCGCGAACGAATAGGTGTAGGCGTGGGCCGGCACGTCGCAGGTCAGGCCGGGATAGCGGTTCTCCCGCCAGGTGCCGCCGACGTCGCTGGCCTTTTCGAAGATGACGAAGTCGTCTTCGCCCTTTTCCCGCAGCTTCACGCCGGCGAGGATCCCCGCCATCCCCGCGCCGATGATGATGGTCTGGTACGACACGTTCCGTCCGCCGCTGTTCCTTGGTCGGCGGCATTAAGCTCCCGACGCGCGCGGGCTGGCTCATCCAAATGGATGAGGCGGCGTCGCCTGCGCATCGCATAGGCTCCCCAGCCTGGATCGGCGCCAATCCGGGTACGCCATGCCCCCGCCTCGCGAACCGCTCGTCCACCGTCGCCCCCGCCAGAGGGAGGCCGGCGCCGCGCTCGCCACGGAACCGCCGGCCGCGGACGGGACCGGCTTCGTGATCGACAGCTTCGAGGCCGCGCGGCAGATCCTGCGCGCCGAGGGCGTGCGCCAGGCCGGCTTCCGCGCCGAGCTGCTCGAACGCTTTACCGGCCAGACCAACGCCCCGGTGCTGTTCCAGGAGGGCGCTCCGCACCAGAAGCAACGCAGCGCCACGGCCCGGTTCTTCGCCCCGCGGGTGGTGGCGACCCGTTACCGCGAGCTGATGGAGCGGCTCAGCGACGAACTGGTCGAACGGTTCGCCGCCGAGGGCCGGGCGCGGCTGGACGACCTCAGCCTGGAGCTGGCGGTCGCCGTGGCGGCCGAGATCGTCGGCCTGACCGAGAGCTCGCGCCGCGGCATGGCCGAGCGCCTCAACCGCTTCTTCGCCACCGGGGGGGCCGCCCGCGGAGCGGCGGCGCTCGGCAACTTCATCGCCGGCCAGGTCCGGATGCTGGCGTTCTTCTGGCTAGACGTGCGCCCCGCAGTGCGGGCGCGGCGCTCCGAGCCCAGGGAAGACGTGATCTCGCATCTGATCAGCCAGGGCTACTCCGACCGCGAGATCCTGACCGAGTGCCTGACCTACGGCGCCGCCGGCATGGCCACCACGCGGGAGTTCATCGTCATGGCGGCCGTGCGGCTCTTCGAGCAGCCGGCGCTCCAGGCGCGTTTCCTGGCGGCCGACGAGGCCGGCCGGATCGCGATCCTGGAGGAAGTGCTGCGCCTGGAGCCGGTGGTCTTCAGGCTGAAGCGCCGCACCCAGTGCGAGCTCGCGCTGGAGACGGCGGAGGGCGCGGTCACCATCCCCGCGCGAACGCTCGTCGAGATCGACGTGCGAGCCGCCAACCGCGACCCGGACGTCGCCGGCTCCTGTCCCCACGCCATCGACCCTGACCGCCTCAGGGCGGCCCGGGCGCCGGCCAGCATGATGAGTTTCGGCGACGGTCCCCACCGTTGTCCCGGCGCCCTGGTCGCGCTGCAGGAGACCGCGATCTTCCTCGACCGCCTGCTGCGCGTCCCCGGCCTGCGGCTGGAACGCAAGCCGGCGATCGACTGGAACCCGGTGATCGCGAGCTACCAGCTGCGCGAGGCGGTGATCGCCGTCGGCTGAACCGGCTGGGACACAGGCCCAACTCGGGCGAGATCGACAGCGAACCCGCCCAAAACGAGAAAAAGGAAAAGTCCGAGCGATCAAGACCATCGCCCGCTCGAAGACGCGGCCACCCCTCACCCACGATGAAGGCCTCAGCTTGGCCGCACGCCGGGTCCAAGACAAAAAAGCCGCGCCCAAGGGCGCGGCAAGTAGGGAGGAAACGCCCAGAATGGGCAGGTTCTTGGTATCCGATCGAGCTGACCGCGGCAAGCGGAATTGAGCGAAACCGGGAGATAATGATCAAATCGGCGACAGGAGGTCCGCGACGAGTTCCCCGCGACCGGCCTTGGCCAGGATCTGCCACCGCCACCCTCGCTCTGGGCCGCCCAGGCTGGTCCCGTCGTCGCCGCCTTCAGGCGGCTGTTCGGCCCTCTCCGGACGAGATCATGATCATAGTTGACCGGGGGCTTCGCCACTGACCGATTGCCGGCTGGCCCGGCGATAGCGCGATGGAGCGGTGCCGAACCAGTTCTGGAACGCCCGACGGAAGGCGTCCGCGTCGCAGAAATCGAGCCGCGCAGAAATCTCCTCGATCGAAAGCTCCGACCGCCGCAGGAGATCGAGTCCGAGTTCGCGTCGGCAGCTGTCCTTGATCTCCCGATAGGTCGTGCCTTCGGCGGCCAGGCGGCGGCGCAGGGTGGCGGCGCTTGAGCCGACCGCGAGCACGACTTCCTCGAACGGCGGAAGGCGCTGGCGATCGCGCAGGGCGCGCAAGGCCAGCCTTCGGACCGGATCGGCGACCCCGAGCCCCGTCCAGGGCGGGTCTTCGGCCTGAAACAGGAAGCTCTGCCGCGTGGCGGCGAAGAGGTCGTCCAGCGAGCAGACGATCGGATGGTCGAGATAAGCCGCAGGAAAGACGAAGCCGGTCCAGCCGGCGTCGCGCACGATGGGGCAGGGCAGCCTGGTCATGTCGAGTTCGGACAACCACCGGTCGGGCTGCTCGAGGCAGATCTGACGCAACGGCAAGGGGCGCGCGATCAGCGCCCCGAGCAACCGGTGAATCTCCGCCACGCCGTAGAGGTCGATCACGCCCGGAGCCACAGGCATGGTGGACTTGCGCCCCGACGTCAGGCGCAGCTCCGCGCCCTCCGGCCGGTTCCGAAGCGACAGGTATCCGCAGCGGCCATCAATCGCCTCGAAGCAATCCGCCGCCCGGGTCAGGGCGTCGCGCAGCGTCCGGGCGCCGGCCAGGCAATAGAGGATGACCCGCCAATCGGTCCGGTCCAGCGCCGCGGGGCGGTCCGGCATGTCTCCATTCGCCGCCAGCCGGTTGACCGCGCGGCTGCACAGGTCGTTGAGAACCGAGGGCGAGATCGCCCGCAGCGCCGAGGGCTTGGGGCTCCATCCGACGGGTGAGAGCCCCGCCTCCTGCAGCAGGGCGTCCAGACTTCCAAAGCTGTCCGCGTAGAGCCTGAGGATACGACTGGCGATCTGTTCGCCGAGCAACCAGCCATCCTGGCTCGCCACCAAATCCCGCATGCTCCCTATCCCGTAAGTTTCGCTCATTGTCGCAGTCGGCGCGGCTCCCACGCAATCGGGATTTCGGCGACGACAGAGGCCTGCACTGGCGTATTGCCGCCACAGGACAGGCAGGCGTGCGCGAAAAAGGGGGGCGCCGGATCAGCCGGAGCCCTCGGGCATTTCCCAGCCGCGCGACAGGGGACCCTGCCCTTTCAGGCGCGCTCGCCCGGTTCCGGGGGGCTACGAGATACGCGAATCCGGCGACGCCGTCCCGGGGGGCGCATCTCGTTGGGCGCGGTGGGTAGCGCGGGTCGCCGCGTCTCCTGGCCGGTCAATGCGAGCCGGCAGTGCGGTCCGAACGCTGCAGATAGACGGCCACGGGTCCGACGAGGCCCGCCGCGACGGGGGCGAGGTCCCTGAAACCCGCCGCCTTGGCGTCGATCAAGGCGTTGTTCGGGGTGTTGGCGACGGTGATCGCCAGCCGGTTTTCGCCAGGCTTCAACAGCGAGGTGACATCCACCCGGAACGGCGCGGTGATCGCCGCCGGCAGGGCGTGGCCGTTCAGCGAAACCGTCGCCATGTCGTGCACCTCGCCGAGGTCCATGACGACCCGCGCGCCCGGCGTGAGCCATGAGGCCGGCGCCTCGAACCTGCGCTGGTACTCTCCCTGACCGGAGAAGGCGGCGAGTTCCGGAATGGTCCGCCAGTCGCCGAGCGCGACTTGGCCGAGATCGCGCTCGACCACGGCTCCGCTCGGGCCGTGGCCCCGCACCGAGAGGCTCCAACCCGCCTGAGGCAGCGTCGTCGCGAGGGTCGTCGTGACGCCGGGCTGCGGGCCGGTCGGCGTTCCCAGGGCCTGCACCAGCAGGGCGCTTTCGCCGGGCGCCAGCTCTAGGGGGACTTCGACGCCGTGCGGTCCGGAATGCGTCGCGAGCGTCTCGCGGCCGCCGTTCATGGCGTCCCATCGACTGACTCCGTCGCGTCCGGGAAGGACCAGAGTGGCGTCGCGGGACGCCTCGGCGGCGTTGTGGATGAAGGTGACGGTACGGTCTCCCGCCTGGCGCTGGACGAAGACGAGCCCGCTCGGGTCCGCGCCGGTGAAGTGCAGGTTGGCCGCGACGCCGCGACGCCGAAGGGTCTCGACCAGCAGGGCTTGCGGCGTCGTCTGCGAACCCGCTTTCAGCGCCTGGGCGACCGCCCTGCGGACGCGTCCGTCGCGAGCGGCTCGATCGCGAAAGCCGACGTCACGGTCCGGCGGGGCGTCGATAAATAGGACCGGCAGGCCCTCGCGCGCGAACCGGGCGATCGTCTCGGCCGTGTCGGCGTCCAGCGCGGCCAGTCGTGGCAGGACAAGCGCGCCGTAAACCGCGCCGCCCCGCGTGACCAGCCGCTTGGCCTGCACGCGGGCGCCGGCGAGCCCATCGGGATTGATCCGGTCGTAGTCATAGCCGCCGGCGAGCAGGGCCTTCTGGACGTCGTTGCGGCCGGCCCCTTGATCCTCGGACCCCGGGTAATAGCCGATGTCGCCGTAGAAGTAGGCGATCGGAACGAGGCTGCGGCCCTGTTGCAGCACCGCCTGCGTGCGCGCGACATAGGCGTTGAGCCGTGGGACAGCGGCCCAGATCGGGTTGGTCTCCGTCAGCATGGTGCTGAAGCCAAGGGAGAAGGGGCTTGGCTGGAAGGCGTGCCAGCCCGGCCAGGCCTCCGCATGGAAGCGGTAGTCGAACCCGTGGTAGATCAGGCTGTTGACGCCGCTCGCGAAATTCACGTCGGCGCGCCGGCGCAGCTCGTCCGGGGTGACGGAGTAGGGGCGATTGCTCCAGGCGAGGCTCTCCGACGAGATCAGCTTGCGGCCGTAGATGTCTGCTGCTGAACGTGCGAACCGCATGAAGTGCGGATCGGCGCCCCCAAGATCCTCTGTCTCCGGAATGTCGGCGACGCCGTAGCCCTTGAGGATATCCAGCGGCGCGCCATGGGCCTGGAACTTGGCCTTGAGACCGTGGTCGTGATTCCACTCGACGAAGGGCGTGACGAAACCTTCGAACAACAGGTCCGAGACCGTCCGCCGGTAATCCGCCCGGATCCGTTCGGCCAGGCTCCCGTCGGCGTCGAAATAGGGTGCGGACCAGTGCGCGCCCCAGGTCTGCATCCAGCCCGGCTGCAGAACCAGCGGCAGGTAGGGCGTGAGGTCGTATCCTCGTCGGGCGCGGAACTGCGCCAGGAAGTCCGCGGTCCAGGGCAGGTCCTGCATCAGTTCCAGGCTGTCCACGAAGGTGGCGCGCAAGCCGGCGATGGAGGGACCCAGGGCTGCGGTCATCGCATCGCCGACGCGAGCGGCGTGGGCTTCGAAAGCCGCCTTGTCCATGTGGTCCAGGACCAGCTGCGGTCCTGCGCCGGCGGGGCCGCTGACCCCGGTGTTCGAGGCGTATTGTTTGAAGACGAAGACCTGCCACGTTCCGGGCGGTGGACGCCAGTCCAGCGTCCCGTCGGCGCCCAGGCGGTCAGTGAGCACCAGGGCGCTGGCCATCCGCAGCCGGCCCGGCGCGATCACGTCGCGCCAAGGGTAGAGCTCGAGGCCCTGGCTGGGCTTGGGCGGCTGCAAGGACGGCGCGGACCCTTTCACAGCGATCACGGCGACGACTTTGGCGCGGGCCTCGAAGCGCGCCGGCCAATCGGCGGTGGCTGGAGTGGACCCCCCCGCCAAGCCGCCAAAGACCCCGAAGCGCTTGGTGCGCGCAGGCATGTGGAGCTTGATGGGGCCTGCGCCGCCGGTGACCTCGGTGCGCGACAGGGTCAGTTCGAGCAACGCCCTTTCCGGGGGGACGGCCTGCCCGCCGCCTGATGGCCATCCTGAGCCGAAGGTATAGTCCAGCGACAGCCCATGCGCCTGCGCCGCATCGGCCGCGGCCTTGACGTGGGCGAAGAAGCGGGGCGTCGCATAGCCGTCGACGACGGCGCGCTCTTCCGGGGTCAGGTTCGGGATCCCGGGCTTGAACGCCTGGATCTCCGCCCCGCCGAAGCCGACCGCGTCCATCAGTTCGATCTCGCGCCTCAGTTCAGCGTCGGTCACCGCGTCGCCTGGCCACCACCAGCGCACTCGCGGCCGCGCATCGAGCGGCGGCGCCGCGAAGGCGGCTTCCAGGGTTTCGGCGACGCCCTGCGTCGCGATCAACAGCGCCGCGGCGCCGACGCAGGCGAGCGACAGGAGCCTCAGGGGCGAAGCGGACTTGCGGAGCGTTGCAGGCAATTCAGGACCCTAGGCATCCTTCTCGGCCGCTTTGGCGAGGAAGGTTGGACGCGGCGCCCCTCTGGCGCGCGCGCATGAACATGGCCGCCGCCACCCGCACGCGACCACCCCCAAATCGCGCCTGCGCCCGGGCTCTGGCGCTCACCCGCCAGCCGGGGCGGCGAACAGACCAGCTGTATCTGGGTCATGACCGGCCCCACGGTGGAGACGGCGCAACTTGCGCTTCATCAACCTCGCGAGGGCGGTGCGGCGCTGCTCGATCGTTCTGGCCGCTCGCCGAATGGCGACGCGGGGTGTCCAGCAGGGCGCTCGCCAATGCCGGTTTACGGAGCGAAAATGCCGCAGAGCTACGATTCCTGGCAAATGGCGGTGTTTCCCCATAGGCTGCGGCGGCTATAGGCGTGAGCCGGTGCGGGGGTCGAAGAGTGGCTGGAAGAGCGAAGGCAGGGCCCGTGCAGGCGGTTGCGCCGCCGCCTCCGGGGCGGCGCGGCTCCGGCAGCATTGGTCAGGTCGACCGGGTCGATGAGGCCATCATCGAGCAGATGCGTAAGGACGGTCGGATCTCCAATCGCGACCTAGCCAAGGCGATCGATGTCAACGAGGCGACGATCCGCAGCCGCATCCGCAAGCTCGAGACGTCCCACACCATGCGCATCGTCGCCATGCTCGACCTGGCCACGGCGGGGTACGAGTTCGTGGCGCCGGTCGGAATCGACGTGAAGGGTCGGCCGGCCAGCGAGGTCGCCGATGACTTGGCGCGCATCGAGGGGGTGATGACCGTCGTGATCGTGATCGGGCCGCACGACATCGAGATCCAGATCGCGGCCAGGACCCGCGAAGAACTGGATCACATCCTGACGGACATCGTCTCCAAGATCCCTGGCGTCTCGCGCCTGGCGCCGGGGCTGGCGATGCGCGTCGTCAAATATGAATCGACCTGGGTGCCGTTCGCATGAGCCTGATCTCCCTGGATGATCTTGATCGCAAGATCATCGACCGCCTTGCGCACAATGCTCGGGCGAGCAACCGGGAAATTGCGCGGGAATTCGGCCTGACCGAGGGGACGATCCGGGCACGGCTGAAACGCCTGCGAGAAGCCAAAGCAATTCGGGTGACGGCGGTCACGAATGTGGACCGCCTGCGCAACCCCCTCCTTGCTTATCTGTGGATCGAGGTGGAATCCGCCGCGCAGATGAACGAGGTCGCCGAGGCGCTGGCGAAGCTGAGAGAAATCACCTTCGTGGCGACCATGCTGGGCCGCGCCGATGTCCTGGCGATGACGCTGGTGGAGAGCGGTGACGACCTGGCGCGGTTCCTCCACAGCACGATCGACCAGATTCCCGGGGTGCATCGCGTGCAGTACACCCTCGGCCAAAAGTTCGTGAAGCACGACTATCGATGGTGCGCGATCGTCGACTAGGCCCGCGACTCGACGGGTTCAGGCGCCGTTCCTGATCTCGTCACCTTAGGTCTTGCAGCACGGCGGTGCGCAGCTGGCGATCGAGCCCTCGATTTCGGGCGGCTGCGGCGAACGCGGCGCGCTGGGGGCCACAGGCCCATTGTCGATCCCCACGCCCGAATGTAAAGGTTTACATCATTGACCGGCCAGATTATGACTCCGGGCCGAAGGCGGCTGCTCAGGCCCAAGCATCCAGGGGAGGGGTCCGCATGAGCGTACGCGGCCGGTTATTCGTCATGATGGCGCTCGAGGTCGCCGTCTGGGGGGCCTGGGCCCCCAAGCTCTTTCCCTACATGAGCATGCTGGGCTTTTCGGCCGGCCAGCAGGCGCTGGTCGGCAGCTCCTGGGGCGTGGCCTCGATCGTCGGGATCTTCTTCGCCAACCAGTTCGCCGATCGGAACTTCGCGGCTGAGCGGTTCCTGGCGCTGAGCCACCTGTTGGGCGGGCTCTTCCTGGTCGGAGCGGCCTTCAGCACGGGGTTCTGGCCGTTCTTCGCCTGCTACCTCGGCTATAGCCTGCTCTACGTGCCGACCCTTTCGGTTTCCAACACCGTAGCCTTCGCCAATCTGAAGGAGCCGGCGAAGGACTTCGGCGCCGTCCGCATGGGTGGGACGGTGGGGTGGGTTTTGGCGAGCTGGCCGTTCGTCTTCCTGCTGAGCGCCCGAGCGACGCCGGATCAGGTCCGCTGGATCTTCCTGGTCGCCGCGCTGATCTCCTTCATGATGGCCGCCTATTCGCTGAGCTTGCCGCACACCCCGCCCAGGCCCGCGGAGACGCTCGACCGGCTAGCTTGGCGCCGGGCCCTGGGCCTGCTGCGCCGGCCTTCGATCGCCGTCCTCTTCCTGGTCACCTTCATCGATTCCGTCGTGCACAACGGCTACTTCGTGATGTCCGACGCCTTCCTGACCAACCGGGTGGGCGTCGCCGGCAACCTCAGCATGGTCGTACTCAGTCTTGGCCAAGTGACCGAGGTGGTGACGATGGCCAGCCTCGGCTTCGTACTGGCAAGGCTTGGCTGGCGTGCGACGATGACCATCGGGATCCTCGGGCATGCCGCCCGGTTCCTGGCCTTCGCCTTTCTCGCCGACAGCCTGCCGGCGATCATCGCCGTGCAGCTGCTCCACGGCGTCTGCTACGCCTTCTTCTTCGCCACGGTTTACATCTTCGTCGACGAGACCTTCCCCAAGGACGTCCGCGTCAGCGCGCAGGGCCTGTTCAACCTGCTGATCCTGGGCGTCGGCAACGTGGTGGCGAGCTTCCTCTTCCCGGCGCTGATGAAGCGGCTGAGCCATGTCGTCGGCGGCGTGGCGGCGGTGGATTACCAGAGCCTGTTCCTGGTTCCGTCCGCCTTGGCGCTGCTCGGCGCTCTGCTGCTCGCCGGCCTGTTCCGGCCCACCTCCCGAGGTCCGGGCCGCGCACTCCCGCAGGAGAGCCCGTTCGTCGGGCTTGATCCCGGCGCGGCCAGCCCCTGACGATACCAATCACGACCTGCTTGAGCGCGGCCGCCACAGGCGAGCCGCGGAGGAGACGAAGATGCGAATTGCTCCGCCTGGAACCGGACTCGATCGTCGGGCCGTGTTCGCCGCAGCGGCCATGTTCGCCGCGGCCCCGGCTCTGGCGCGCGGCGCGCCGTTCTTCCGCCGCCACAGCCTGCCCATCGGCCTGCAGCTCTATACGCTGGGCGACATCTCGAAATCGCTCGACGAGACCTTGGCCAAGGTGGCGGCCATCGGTTTCAGGACCGTGGAGCTCGCGGGATACTATGGCCGCACGCCTGCCGAGCTCAGGCATGCGCTCGATCGCGCCGGGCTCCGCTGCACCAGTTCCCATGTCCGCCTGACGCCGGCGCAGGACTACGCCAAGCTGGCGGCCGAGGCCCGCATCATCGGCTTCGACCGGGTGATCCACCCGCTGTTCAACTTCCCCGCCGGAATGGCGCTGCGGCCGGCGCCCGGTGAAACGGTGACCGACGCCATCGGCCGGATCGGCCAGGCGATGACGCCGGACGAATGGAAGAGCCAGGCCGACTTCCTCAATCGGGCGGGCGGCGCCCTTAGGGCCGAGGGTTTGCGCGTCGGCTACCACAACCACAACGTCGAGTTCGTTCCGGGTCCCGACGGACGCACCGGCTTCGACATCCTGCTGGCCGAGACCGATCCGGCTCTGGTGGTCTTCGAATTGGACGCGGGCTGGGCGGCGGCTGCGGGGCTTGATCCGGTGGCGCTGCTTCGGCGACACCCCCGCCGCTTCGAGCTGATGCACGTCAAGGACATCAAGGCGAGTACGCAGCCCAACTTCGCGCTGAGGCAGGATCCGGCCGAAGTCGGAGCCGGAGGGATGAACTGGCCGGCCATCCTGCCCGCCGCCTATGCCGCCGGCGTCCGCCGCTTCTTTGTCGAACAGGAGCCGCCGTTCGTCCGCGATCGACTGGAGTCGGTCGCGATCAGCTTCAAATACCTCGACGGTCTCGCAGCGTGAGCGGCGCGACGAGGCGGCAGGTGCGCATGGCCCTGGTGGGCGGTGGTCCCGGGGCCTTCATCGGTCCGGTACACAGGATGGCGGCCGAGCTCGATGGCGCGATCGAGCTCGTCGCCGGCGCCTTCAGCCGCGACCCGAAGAAAAGCCGTGCGGCGGGCGAGATGTGGGGCCTGCCCGGCGAGCGAGTCTATGACGACTGGCGCGCCATGATCGCCGCCGAGGCCGCCCGAGACGACGGCGCGGAGCTGGTGGCGATCGTCACGCCCAACCACCTGCACCTGCCGATTGCGCGCGCTGCGCTGCAGGCCGGGCTGCACGTGATCAGCGACAAGCCGGCGACGGCGACGCTCGCCGAGGCGCAGGAGCTGCGCCGCCTCGCAGATGCCGCGGGGCGGTTGTTCGGCCTGACCTACACCTACACAGGCTATCCGATGGTCCGCGAGGCCCGCGAGATCGTCCGCCGCGGCGATCTCGGGGCCTTGCGCAAGGTGGTGGTCGAGTACAGCCAGGGCTGGCTTGCCGAGGCGATCGAGCAGGGCGGCGACAACAAGCAGGCCGGCTGGCGCACCAATCCTGAGGAGGCCGGCCTCGGCGGCTGTATCGGCGACATCGGGGTGCACGCCTTCAACATCGCCGAGTTCGTCAGCGGCGCGCGGGTGGCGCAGCTCAGCGCCCAGCTCTCGCGCATCGTGCCGGGCCGCGCGCTCGACGATGACTGCAACATGCTGCTGCGGTTCGAGGGCGGGGCGCCCGGCGTGCTGATCGCCTCACAGGTCGCCGCCGGCGACCGCAACGGCCTGCGCCTGCGGGTCTATGGCGAGACGGGCGGGCTGGACTGGAGCCACGAGCAGCCGGACCGGCTGACGGTGAACTGGCTGGCGCGGCCGACCCAGGTGCTGCACGCCGGCGCGCCCTACCTCGGCGCGGCGAGTCTTGCGGCGACCCGCCTGCCGACCGGCCACCCGGAAGGCTTCATCGAAGCCTTCGCCAACATCTACCGCGACTTCGCCGCCGCCATCGTCGCAGGCGCACCGGCCGCCGAGGGCGTGCCCGACGCCCTGGAGGGCCTCCGCGGCATGGCCTTCGTCGAGCGGGCGGTGGCGTCCAGTCTCAACGACGGAGCCTGGACGAGCCTGGAGGACTTCCGCTGATGCGCACGATCAAGGGCCCGGGGATCTTCCTGGCGCAGTTCATGGGCGCCGACCCGCCGTTCGACCGGCTGGAGACCCTGGCCGATTGGGCCGCGGGCCTGGGTTACGTCGGCCTGCAGCTGCCAACCGGGGAGGGCGGCCTGTTCGATGTCGCCAAGGGCGCCGAGAGCCAGGCCTACTGCGACGACGTGAAGGGCATGCTGGCCGACAAGGGCCTCGCCATCACGGAGCTTTCCACCCACCTGCAGGGCCAGTTGGTGGCGGTGCACCCGGCCTACGACGCCCTGTTCGACGGCTTCGCGCCGTCCACGGTGCGCGGCAAGCCCGCGGCGCGGACCGAGTGGGCGGTGGGCCAGCTGAAGGCGGCCGCGAAAGCCAGCCAGCGGCTGGGGGTTTCCGCCCACGCCACCTTCTCCGGCGCCCTCGCCTGGCCCTACGTCTATCCCTGGCCGCAACGCCCCGCCGGCCTCATCGAAGAGGCCTTCGCCGAGCTCGCGCGCCGCTGGCGGCCAATCCTCGAGGTGTTCGAGGACTGCGGCGTCGACGCCTGTTACGAAATCCATCCCGGCGAGGACCTGCACGACGGCGCGACCTTCGAGCGGTTCCTGGAGGCGGTGGGCGGCCATCCGCGAGCCTGCATCCTCTATGACCCCAGCCACTTTGTGCTGCAGCAGCTCGACTATCTGGCCTTCATCGACCTCTACCACCCCCGCATCCGCGCCTTTCACGTCAAGGACGCCGAGTTTCGCCCGAGCGGCCGCTCGGGCGTCTATGGCGGCTACCAGGGCTGGGTGGATCGGCCCGGCCGCTTCCGCTCGCTGGGGGACGGCCAGGTCGACTTCAAGGCGATCTTCTCGAAGCTCGCCCAATACGACTATCCGGGCTGGGCGGTGCTGGAGTGGGAGTGCGCGCTCAAGCACCCGCAGGACGGCGCCCGCGAGGGCGCGCCCTTCATCCGAGAGCACATCATTCGCGTGACCGATCGCGCCTTCGACGACTTCGCCGCCAGCGCCGTCGATGCCGCCGCCAACCGGATTCTGCTGGGGCTCTGAGGCTCAGGTCTGAACGTAACGGACAATGCTGTGAGCAAGATGTTCTTGTTCCGCAACCTTGTGGCCATGGGTATCGTCGCCACCGTGGGCTGCACACTTGTGCTCCAACCCGGTCGACCGCTTCTCGCCGCTCACCCAGATCGACGCCCATGATCATCGGGAGCAAGCGATGCAGAGCTGGCGGCTTGACCTTGCCGCCCGGCCGCCGCTAATGCTTTGGATTTCGTAATAATACGTGAAGGGAATGGCTGTGGTGAAGGTTCGCAAATGGCGTCGCTTCGGCCTGGTCGCGGCGAGCGTGGCGCTGGCCGCCGGTGCGCCGGCGATCGCGCAGGCGCCTCCGCCGTCCGCAGCGCCGATCCATGGGGTCCCGGCGCTGCCGGAAGACGCCAAGGGCATTCCCCTCCGGGCCGGGGCGCCCATCGGCGCGCCCGAGCAGTGGGAGAGCTTCGGCGGCCAGACCATCGTGCGCAACGTCACGGCGCCGAGCCTGACGCCTGTGCTGCCGGATCCGGCCAAGGCCACCGGCGCGGCGGTGATCGTCGCTCCCGGCGGCGGGTTCCTGATGCTGTCGATGGACAACGAGGGCTATCCCGTGGCCCGCTGGCTGGCGGACCACGGCGTGGCGGCCTTCGTGCTCAAGTACCGCACGCGCGAGACGCCGCGCGTTCCGCAGGCCTTTGTCGCCTCCATGGGCGACCTGATGCGCGTCGCCACGACGGGCAAGGGAATGCAGATCACCATGCCCCCGGAAGCTTTGGCCGACGCCCAGGCGGCGGTGCGGATGGTGCGGGCGCGAGCCAAGGAATGGGGCGTCGATCCGAACCGGGTCGGCTTCCTCGGCTTCTCGGCAGGCGCGATGACCGCCCTGAGCGTCGGGTTGTCCGAAGACAAGGCGGCGCGCCCGGACTTCATCGCGCCGATCTATGGCCCGCTGACGGCCCTGCCGGTCCCGCCCGACGCTCCGCCGATGTTCCTGGCCGTGGCGCTCGACGATCCGTTGATGGCCCGCGGCAAGAGCATCGAACTGATCGACTCCTGGCGAGCCGCCAAGCGGCCGGTCGAGGCGCATCTCTACGCGCGCGGCGGCCACGGCTTCGGCATGCTCGGCAAGCGCCCCGCGAGCCGGATGTGGATCGACGAATTCTACGCCTGGATGAGCGATAGCGGCTGGCTGAAGCCGAAGAGCTGAGCTGAGCGGCATGGTCCGCTCGACCCTGGCTCTAAGGCATGACCAGCTCTTCGGCCTGACCGGCATGGGCGAGGGTGCGGAAATGTCGGGCCAGCGGGCTCGCAGCCTCCCGGGCCAGCGCCAGGCCCATTTCGATGTGCGGAGGATCGGCCAGTTGCAGCAGCCTGACGCCCTCGGGCGCCTGGCGCGAGGCCTTCGACGGGACCAGGCCGATTCCGAGCCCGCTCTCCACCAGGCTGAGGATCGTGTGCACCTGGGCCGCCTCCTGCGCCACATGCGGCGTGAAGCCGGCCTGGTGGCAGGCCATCAGGATGTTGGCGTGGAGTACGCTCGTGGGCGGGAAGGTGATGAGCGGTTCGTGGGCGAGCATGCGCAAGGGCAGCGTCCGGCGATGGGCGAGGGGGTGCGCCTCCGGAACCGCCGCCATCAGGTGGTCGACCTCGATGATGGCGGTGTCGACATGGGCCGCTTCAAGCAGCGGAAGGCGAACGAAGCCCACATCCATGCGGCGCAGGCGGATGCGCCGGGCGATCTCGACGCTGGTGGCTTCCTCGAGCACCAGCTCGACCCGCGGGAAGCGGCGCCGATAGGCCGGTATGATGCGCGGCAGCAGGGCGTAGATCGCCGAGCTCACGAAGCCGATCGTCAGGCGGCCGCGCTCGCCCATGAAGTCCTCCCGAACCGCCTGGCGCACCTGCTCGGACTGGGAGAGGGCGGCCCTGGCGGAAGGAAGCGCAGCCTCCCCTGCCGGCGTGAGCACGACCCCGCGCGCGCTGCGAATGAACAGGGGCGCGCCGAGCTCGTCCTCCAGCTTGCGGATCGCCACCGTCAGCGGCGGTTGGGAGATGTTCAGCCGCTCGGCGGCGCGACGGAAGTTCAGCGTTTCGGCGAGCGTCGTGAAATAGAGCAGCTGTCGCAGGTCCATGATAGGCGATGCATATCACGGATCGTGTGGCGATAGTGGGCCTGCTGGTCGACGGCCGTGCTGGCGCAGGCTCCGAAGGTCAAGGCTCGCGCAAGGCGCAGACCCAGCTGAGGGTGAGCGAGCTGACCAGGGTTTCGCGGTCGACGCGCCAGGCGCCGCGCGCCACGTCGTAAAGCGCGCGCTCGAGCTGCACGATCAGCAGCCGCGCCCGGCAGAGGGCGACATCGCGCCCGCAGGGCCAGCGCGTCCCATCCCCGACCACGGTCTCGGCGAACTGCTCGAGGTAGCGGGCGCTCGCCGTGGCGATCTCGTTGGGCATGTCGCGGAGCAGCGCGACGACCTGGTCGTTGTGCTCGCGCCAGCGGTCATAGGCGGCGTCGAGCCAAGCCTGGATGTTCTGGCGCTCCAGGGCCGGGAGTTCGGCGAACTGGGTGTAGATGTTGGAGGCGCGCTCCCACATTTCGCCGACGACTTCGCGCGCCACGTCGTTCTTGTCGCTGAAATGCGCGTAGAAGGTCGCGCGCGCGACCCCTGCCGCCTCGAGGACCTGATCGACCGTCATTCCCGCCAGGCCACGCTCGGCCAGCACCCGGCTGGCGGCGGCGACAATGGCGGCGCGGGTCCTCTGCTTGCGCGACGAAACGAGCCCAGTCGACTGCGGCTCCGGCGCGACCGTACCCGAGACTGGCGTGTGCGAGTTCACTCAGGGCCTCCCAAGGACGGTCTCCCGTGCGGAGTCGCCCCGGTCGATTGGACTTTCACGGTTCAAGCCGGGTTGCAAGCGCCGCCGATGCAGCTGTCGCGCGGTCGCCTGCGGCGCCAGCCCGTCCGGCTCGCGGGCCCGAAAAAAGCGCCCGCCGAAGCGGGCGCGCCAATCATAGAGGGAGGATAGCCTCCAGGAGGCATGCCTCGCTTGATGCCAAATATTCGCCGCAAAAGAAATAAAAAACTACGCAAATGCAGCCATGGTCCTATAATGCTTGGCCACATGCGGGCATTTTCCTTGAGGCTGCCGCTGCGTGTCGCGCCCTTGCACAGGCTGCGTCTTGAGCTGTTCCGCGGCGGCGTGCCGGGTCCCGCCTCATCGACCGAATTCCGACCGGGTGTTTTCGCTCATGAACTCGGCGCGAAGAGCGAGCGCTGGGCGACTGTAAGGGGCCGGCAGCTGCTGATTCTGCGCGCAATCCCAGCGCCACGTTGAACGGAAAAGGGGTGGTGCGCGCCGCCGGAACAGGCTCAATTTAGTTCATGGCGCCTTTGCACGCGCCGAAGCGAACATCGCCGCGCGGGCGATGCGACAGGGGAGGGCGGGCGATCACACGGGTCGGCGTCATTGCAGTTGTGGGCGCCTGCGCCCTGTTCAGCGGCGCGGCCGACGCGCCCACCGGCGGCGATCCGACCGTCCGCACCTTCGTCCTCAGCACCCTCTATTTCGCCAACCCCGAGGAGGCGGGCGCCTGCAAGGTCTACGCCGACGGCGGGCTGGAGGCGTTCTACAAGATGCTGCCGCCGGCCGAGCAGGCGAAGTACGCCACGCCCGACAGGCGCCCGGCGCTGGAGGCGGCCATGGCCGCGCACTTCGGATTCCGGCGCCTCTCGCTACAGCGCGGGGATTTCGGCGGCCGTGCGCTCCAGGCCAAGCTGCCGCCGTGGTTCTCGCCGGAGACCCCGCGGACGCCCGAGGCCGCGCGGGAGATCGGCGCCTTGAACGGATTTCCGAAGGGGAGGGGAAGCTTCGCCTATCAGAACCAGACCGTCGCCTACAGCGCCTGCACCAATCCGGAGGACTTCCCGGCCCTGGCCAAGGGCTTCAAGACCTACGACGGCGCTCGGGCGGCGGGCCTCGATCTGGACGGTAAGGTCGCCCGCGACGACTTCGTCGCGCCGGACGGGCGCAGGGGCGTCGACAACCAGCTCTGGCGGGCCATCGGCTGCATCAAGATCTTCGACGAGCAGGGCGACGCGAAGGTCGCCGCGAAAACCCTCATTTCGGCGCGGGCGCCGACGGTTATCGAGATCCGGGGCGTGACGGATCCCCGCAATGATCCGGAGGTGGCCGTCGACATCTACGCCGCGGCGGATCCCGTCCTGCGCGACGCCCGCGGCGGCGCCCTGGCGCGCGCGAGCTTCGCCATCGATCCGAATCCTCGGCTCCACGCCGCCACGCGGGGCAAGATCGTCGACGGCGTGCTGACGACCGAGCCGGTCGACCTGCTCCTGAACTTCCGGGAGCAGATCGTCGATGCGCCGCGGGAGATCCGCGGCGCGCGCCTGCGCGCGGTGCTGAAGCCCGATGGATCGATCGAGGGGACGCTCGGCGGCTATTACACCCTGCGGAGCTTCTACAGCTCCGTCGAGCAGATGACCCAGAACGGCGCCAATCTCTCGGGGGTCAACTGCCCGGGGGTGCGCCGCGCGATCGACCGCCTCGCCGATGGCTACCCCGATCCCAGGACGGGCCGCTACACCGCCATATCCTCGAGCCTGAGCTTCTTCGGCGTTCCCGCCTTCATCATCGGCGAGGCCGGCGGCCGCCTCGCGGAGCCGCGCTCGTGACCGCGGCCTTGGCTGCGACCAGGCTGCGGCGGTGGGGGCCCGCCCTTCTCGCCGGCGTGGCGCTCTTGCTCGCTGGCGCCGCCCTGCTGAGGACGGCCTGGGCCGGCGAGCCGGCGGAAGTCCTGGGGTCCGGCCTGCGGCGGCTGACCGAAGCCCAATATCGCGCCACCGTGGCCGACGTATTCGGTCCCGATATCGAAGTGACGGGCCGGTTCGCGCCAGACCTGCGGAGCGAAGGACTGCTGGCCGTCGGCGCCAGCCGCGTCTCGGTGACCCCGAGCGGGATGGAGCAGTACGAGGACATCGCTCGCAACGTCGCGCGTCAGGTCGTCGATCCGGCGCACCGCGACAAGCTCCTGGGATGCGCGCCCGGAGGCCGCGATCCCCAGGGCCTGCAATGCGCCAAGGGCTTCATCGCCCGCATCGGCCTTCGCCTCTATCGCCGGCCGCTCATGGCGCGCGAGGTCGACGCGCTCGCCGCCTCGACCATAGCGTCCGCCCAGCAGCTCGGCGATTTCCACGCCGGCGCAGCCGCGACGCTCGCCGGCATGCTGGCCAGCCCCGAATTCCTGTTCCGCATCGACGCGCCAGCGCCCGGCCGGGGCGAGATCGACAGCTATTCGAAGGCCAGCCGGATCTCCTTCCTGCTGTGGAACGCCACGCCCGACGACGAGCTGCTGGCCGCCGCCGGCCGCGGCGAACTGGACAGGCCCGAGGGCCTGGCGCGGCAGGTCGACCGCCTGATGGCCTCGCCCCGCTACCGCGCGGGGGTGCGGGCCTTTTTCACCGACATGCTCCAGCTCGACGAGCTCGACGAGCTCTCGAAAGATGCCGTCATCTACCCCGCCTTCGCCGGCTCGACGGCCGAGGCGGCGCGCGAGCAGACCCTGCGCACCATCACCGACCTGCTCGTCGACCGTGGCGGCGATTACCGGGACCTGTTCACCACCCGGCGGATCGCCATGAACGGCGCGCTCGGCCCGCTCTACGACATTCCCGTCGAGCGTCAGGGCTGGCGCTTCCACGAGTTCCCATCGGGGGATCCCCGCTCGGGCCTGCTGACACAGGTGAGCTTCCTGGCCCTGCACGCGCATCCCGGGCGCACCTCGCCGACGCTCCGCGGCAAGGCGATCCGCGAGGTCTTCCTCTGCGAAAAGGTTCCGTCGCCGCCCGCCAACGTGAATTTCGCGGTCGTCCAGGACGTCAACAATCCGACGCTGAGAACCACGCGCGAGCGGCTGCACGCCCACCTCGACGACGAGGAGTGCGCCAGCTGCCACAGGAAGACCGACCCGCTCGGGCTCGGCCTCGAACAGTTCGACGGCGCCGGCCAGTTCCGCACGACGGAGCGGGAGGAACCCATCGACGTCACGGGCGAGCTCGACGGGCGCGCGTTCGACGGCGCAGCCGAGCTGGGCCGGCGCCTGCATGACGACGCCAAGGTGAGCGCCTGCCTGGTGAAGACCGCCTGGCGCTACGCCAACGGTCGCGAGGCGCGGGCCGACGACCTGCTCGACCTCGATCGCCTCGACGAAGCCTTCGCCGCGGCGGGTTATCGTTTTTCGGCCCTGATGCGGGCCCTGGCCCTGGACCCGAACAGCTACCGCGCCCCGGCCGAGGTCCATCCATTGCGCGGGAGGTCCTGATGACGCGACAGACGGTCAGCCGGCGGCGATTCATGCTCCGTGGGGTCCTGGGGGGCGCCGCGGTCGGCGTGGCCCTGCCATTTCTCGACGCCTTTCTCGACGGCAAGGGCGAGGCCGTCGCCGCAACGCTCGGCGGCGGTCGCCTGCCGGTGCGCTTCGGGACATGGTTCTGGGGCTGCGGCATGATTCCGGACCGCTGGGTCCCCAAGACGACCGGGGTGGACTACGATCTGCCGCCGCAGCTCGCGCCGATCCAGGCCGTCCGCGGGCACGTTTCCGTCCTCAGCGGCTTCGACGTGGTGCTCGACGGCAAGGGCAACCTGCCCCACATCTCCGGGAACACCGCCGTCCGCACGGGCGCGCCCGCCGACATCTGGCAGGACATCCGTGCGCCCACCTTCGACGTGCTGATCTCCGACGCGATCGGCGGCGGATCCTACTTCCGCTGCCTGGACCTGAGCGCCGACGGCGATCCGCGCACCAGCTATTCGTTCCGGAATGGCTCGAGCCTGAACGCCGCCGTCCCAACCGCCGCGGAGCTCTATGCGAAGATCTTCGGCCCCGACTTTCACGACCCGAACAAGGCGGATTTCAAACCCGATCCGCGCTACATGGTGCGCAGGAGCGTGCTGTCCGGCGTGACCGAGCGGCGCCGGTCGCTGGAGGCGCGACTGGGGGCGGCCGACCGGGCGCGCCTCGACGAGTACTTCACCTCGCTTCGGGAGCTCGAGGACAAGCTCGCCCTGCAGCTGGAGAAGCCGCCGCCGGCGGAAGCCTGTATCGTCCCGCAAGCGGTCCCTGAGGGCCGCGGCGACCTGACGGACGTGGCGACCCGCAAGGCCCATCACCAGGTCATGGCGAGGCTGCTGGCCATGGCCCTGGCCTGCAACCAGACCCGCGCCTTCAACCTCAGCTTCTCGACCGCGGCCTCGGACCTGCGCCAGACCGGCGACACCACGGGCTACCACCAGAGCACGCACGAGGAGCTGATCGACCGCAAGGTCGGCTACCAGCCGACCGTGGACCACTTCGCCACGCGCAACATGGAAGCGTGGGCCGACTTCGTGGGCGCGCTCGCCGCGGTGAAGGAGGGCGACGGCTCGCTCCTCGACAACACCCTGGTGCTGGCGCACTCGGACGTCTCCTACGCCAAGAACCATGACGTCACTGGCATTCCCGTCATGCTGGCGGGGCGCGCCGGCGGCAAGCTGCGGCCTGGACAACACATCAGGGCCTCCGGCGAGCCGATCAGCCGGGTCGGGCTGACGGTGCAGCAGGCGATGGGCCTGCCGGTCGAAGCCTGGGGCGTCGACGCCATGCGGACCAACCGGCCGATCTCCGAGATCTTCGTCTAGTCTTCCGTTCCCGAGGGTTGCAAACAGATGATCAGCATTCGCCCGCTAGCTGCGGCCACTGTTCTCCTGGCGCTTGGCGACCTCGGCGTGGCGGCCGCGGCGCCGACTCCCTCCGGCCTCGCCGCGGTCCAGGCGCGGCGGGCCAACTTCAAGGAGATCGGCGGCGCCTTCAAGGCGATCAGCGACGAGATCAAGACCGGGGCGCCGGATATGAATACCGTCCGGCCCGCCGCGCGGGACCTCGCCGCCCGCTCGGCGCAGCTCGGCCGGTACTTCCCCGCCGGGAGCGGTCCGGGGCCGGGGGTGAACACCCGCGCAAAGGCCGATCTTTGGGACGATCCTGCGGCCTTCCAGAAATTCTCAGGCGCCCTCGCAGCCGCGAGCGAAAAGCTCAACGCGGCCGCGATCCGGGGCGACGTGGTGGCGCTGGCGAGCGCGCGGGCCGAGGTCGGCGGCGCCTGCAAGAGCTGCCACGACCGCTTCCGCCAACCGGAGTGACCTGCCTATGCCAGCTCGAGGAGCCGCAAACTGCCGAGATATAGAGCGAACAGCTTGCGAATTTGCAGCAACGGCATTATTATCAGGCACTGAAATGCGTAGCCATATTCGATTGATGCGCCGCCATCCGCGGGAGCTGACCGCGGAGCCGGTCGCTTCGGGTCGGATCTAGGCCGCCGCCCCGATCACCGTCCCAGCGGGCCAAGGGCCAGGCCGAGGGCGTTCCCTTCAGATCTTTTTTTGAGCAGAGGTTTCTTCCATGAAGTTGCAGTTCCTGGCCATTAGCGCTGCGCTCGTCCTGGCGCCGACGCTGGCGCTCGCCGACCAGCCTGTCGCCGCCGCGGCCGCCGCCGACCATTACACGACGGAGGCCACGCCGATCGGAACCCTGCTCGACGATCCAGCGGCTAAGGCCGTGCTCGCCCAGGACGCGCCGCAGGTGGCCAACTCCGACCAGATCGACATGGCGCGCGGCATGACCCTCCGGGACATTCAGCCGTACGCCCAAGACGTGCTGACCGATGCGGTGCTGGCCAAGCTGGACGCCGATCTGGCGAAGCTTCCGGCGAAGAAATAGCGCCAGCCGCTCTCGACGATCGTACGCCCGACCGGCGCTCCGGCGCCGGTCGCGGCCCGTCCCCAGCCGCCCGCCAAGACCTCGGGAAGATCCCAGAATGGCCGACGCCGCCGTCGCCCCGTCCCGCTTCCTGGGTCTCGCACCCGAGGACCGATCGGCCATCGAAGACCTGGTGGCGCGGTTCGCCCACTATTCCGACTACGCCGACTGGGACGCGCTGGCGAAGCTCTATGTCCCTGAGATCGTGACCGAGCTGGAGGGCATGCCGGTGAGCTACTCGGGCATCGCGGCCCAGGTCGAGCACGCGAAGATCTCCGACCGGCAGACCCAGGGCAAGAACCGGCACTACAACTTCAACCTCTTCATCGACGTCGCCGAGGGCGAGGTCGTCGCCCACTACTACTTCATGAACGTGAACGCCGGCGCGAAACCGATGGCCGCGCAGATTGTCACCAGCGGACGGATGCGCGATACGGTCGTCAAGACCGCCGACGGCTGGAAGATCGCCCGCCGGCGGGTGAGCTTCGACCAGGCGTTCGACCTGGACTGGTGAGCCCCGCAGGGGCCTTCCCCTTTAGAACCCTCCCAGGCGGTGTCGCGTGCAAGGACGCCGGCTGGAACGCGTATGACCGACCGGATGACGTGAAATGGCGCTGACCTTCCATCTACTCGCCCAGACGCTGCTGGCGGGCGCCTGCATGGCCGTGCTCGCCGCGGCGCCGGGAGCTGCGAGCGCGGCGGGCCGCCAGGGGCCGCCCGCGGAGGCGGAGGTGCGGGCGCGAGCCGATGCGCTGATCGCGCAGATGACCCCCGAGGAAAAGGCCGGCCAGCTCAGCCAGTATTTCTATATGACGGGCCCGGCGGGCCTGAACAAGGCGGCCGACCAGGCGCTCGAGGCGGGGCAGGTTGGCTCGCTGCTGTTCGTTTCCGACGCCGTCGAGGCCAACCGCCTCCAGCGGATCGCACTGGACAGGTCGCGCCTGAAGATCCCGCTGCTGTTCGGCTTCGACGTCATCCATGGACTGCGCACCATCTTCCCGGTCCCGATCGGCATGGCCGCCTCCTGGGATCCGAAGCTCGCCGAGGACGCCCAGGCGGGGGCCGCCGCCGAGGCGCGTGCGGTGGGGATTCACTGGGCCTTCGCGCCCATGGTCGACATAGCCCGCGATCCGCGCTGGGGACGGATCGTCGAAGGCGCCGGCGAGGATCCCTATCTCGGCTCGGCCATGGCCGCGGCCCAGGTGCGCGGCTTCCAGGGCGCCTACCTGGGCGCCCCCGGACGCATCATCGCCGGCCCGAAGCATTTCGCCGGCTACGGCGCCTCGCTCGGCGGCCGCGACTACGACGAGGCCAACCTCTCCGACAGCGAACTCTGGAACGTCTATCTGCCGCCGTTCCACGCCGCCGTGGAGGCGGGCGCCGGCAACATCATGAGCGCCTACATGCCGCTGAACGGGGTTCCGGCGACGGCCAACCGCTGGCTGCTTACCAAGGTCCTGCGCGAGACCTGGGGGTTCAAGGGCTTCGTCGTCAGCGACGCCAACGCCGTGCTGTCGCTGAAGACCCAAGGGCTGGTCCCGGACGCGGAGAACGCCGCCGCACGCGCCTTGCAGGCGGGCCTCGACATGGAGATGACCGCGCCGTTGGCGACCGCGGCCATGCACTCGGCGCCGGCGGCCCTGACGGACGGCAAGATCACCGTCGCCGAGCTCGACGCGGCGGTGCGGCGCGTGCTCGAGGCCAAGATCCGCATGGGGCTCTTCGAACACCCCTTCGTCGACGAGGCGAAGGCCGAGGCGGTGCTGGACGACCCTGCCCACCTCGCCCTGGCGCAACGAGCGGCCGAGCGCTCGGCGGTGCTGCTGCGCAACGAAGACGCGCTGTTGCCGCTCGATCGGCGCGCGCTGAAGTCGGTCGCCGTGATCGGCCCCCTGGCGGATTCGTCGCGCGATACGCTTGGGCCGTGGGTCTTCCCGCAGAACCAGCCCAAGGCGCTGAGCATCCTGGCCGGCCTCAAGGCCCGGCTCGCTCCTGCGGTCCGCGTCGACTATTCGCCGGGCGTCAAGACGCCCGAGCGCACCTTCGCCTCGCCGTTCGCGATGATGGAGCCGCGAGCGAAGCCCGCGCCGATCGACGAGGTCGCGGAGATCCAGCGGGCGGCGAACCTGGCCAGGGGGGCGGACGTCGCCGTCGTGGTCGTGGGCGAGCCGCAGGACATGATCGGCGAGGCGGCGTCCCGCTCCTCCCTCGAGCTTCCCGGCCGTCAGCAGGAACTGCTCGACGCGGTCGTCGCCACCGGCAAGCCGGTCGTCGTCGTGCTGATGAGCGCGCGTCCGCTGGACCTGAAGGAGACCAAGGCGCGGGCGATCCTGGACGTCTGGTATCCGGGCTCCGCCGGCGGCGCGGCCGTCGCCAACCTCCTCCTCGGCGACGCGACGCCGGGCGGCAAGCTGCCCTTCACCTGGATCCGCAGCGCCGCGCAGGCGCCCAACCCCTACGCCCACCTGCTTTCACACGCCCCGACAACGGCCGACAAGCGCTACTGGAACGGCGGAAGCGCCCCGACCTATCCCTTCGGCTATGGGCTCAGCTACACGACCTTCGAGTACGCCAATCTCCAGGTCGAGCACGGGGGCAGCCCCCCCGGCGAGCCGGTGACCGTGACCGTGGACGTGAAGAACACCGGCTCGAAAGCCGGCGACGAGGTGGCCCAGCTCTACATCCACCAGCGCTACGGGTCGGCGGCGCGGCCGATCCGGGAGCTGAAGGGCTTCCAGCGGGTCGCCCTCAAGCCCGGCGAGACGCGCAGCCTGCGTTTCGCCCTGCAGCCGGACGACCTGCGCTACTGGAGCGCGGCGACCGGCGCGTGGGTGCAGGACGAAAGCGTCTTCGACGTCTGGGTGGGCGGAAGCTCGGCGGCGACGCTCGGCGGCCATTTCGAGGTGAAGCAGACCGGCCGCGGACGCTGAGCGGGTGCTTGCGCTCAAGTGCACGCTCGTCCCACTGCTGATCCTGGCCGCGACCCTGGCGACCCGCAGATGGGGCGCACGGTCCGGCGGCTTGATCGCCGGCCTGCCGTTCGTCGGACTCGCCGTCTTCCTGGTCCTGGCGCTTGAGCGGGGCGCCGCCTTCGCCGCGGCCGCTTCCCTGGCGGGGACCGCCGGCCTGGCGGCCTACGTCGCCTATGGCGTAGCCTATTGCTGGGCCTCGCAAAGGCTCGCGTGGCCGCTCGCCTACGCCGCCGGCGCCTGCGCCTGGGTCGCGGTCGCCGCCCTGGCGACGCAGCTGCCGCAGGCCCCCTTGGCCCACGTCCTCGCCGGCGCCGCCGCCCTGGCGGCGGGGCGCAGGCTGCTGCCCCCGGACCCGCCGCCGGCGATGGGCGGCGGCGCCCCTGCAAAGGACAACCTCCCCGGGCGCATGGCCGCCGGCGCCGCGCTGACGATCCTGGTCTCGATGCTGGCCAAGCCGCTCGGCGGCGCCTGGGCGGGCATGTTGTCGGTCTATCCGATCCTCGGCTCCATCACCCTCATCGGCGCCCACAGAAGCGGCGGGGCCGACGAAGCGACCCGGCTGTTCCGCGGCATGGTGGCCGGGGCGTGGTCGGCGGTCATCAGCTTCCTGCTGCTGGCGCTCCTCCTCCCCGTGGTCCCCGTGGCGCCCGCCTTCCTCATCGCATCCGCCGCGGCCCTGTGCCCGCCGGCCGCCTTTCTCCTTCTCAAGCGCCGTGACGCTCGGCCGGCTTGCAGCGCGGGACCGGCATGATGGTCCACCGGAGGGAAGGCTCCCGCGCCTGGGGCGGCGCGCTGCGGCCGCCCCAGCTGGTCAAAGAATTCCGCGCAGGAATATTTCCGTGACCAAATCGGCGTGCGCCATCATTTCCGCAGCGGTCATGGGTTCACCGCCAAACAGCAAGCGGCGTTGCCATTCACCGAAGGCCATCACCACGAACTGGGTCGCGTAATCATGGAGCTTGTCTTGCGCGATGCCATCCGCGGCCAGGATTTCGACCACGGGCGCGACCTGATGCCGCTCGAACTGGATCCGGGCAATCTCGCGTAGCTCGTCGAATTCACTGCTTTCCCGGTAGATGAGTCGGGCGATCTGGACGCTGAGCGGCGCGAACAACTGTCGCTGCATTTCCGCTGTATAGGTCACCAGCTTCGAGCGCAGATCGCCGTCCAGGTCAGGAAGATTGGGTTGGATCTGCCGCCCCGAAAATTCGAGGCAGGCTTCGAAAAGCGCGGGTTTGTCCGGGAAGTAGTTGTAAAGGGTCCGGCTTGAAACCTGAGCCCGTTCCGCAATGTCGCGCAGCGAAGCGCCATGAAATCCCGCGCGGGCGAATTCTTCGAGCGCGGTGACAATGAGGCTTTGCCGCTTTTGCGTGGCCTCTGCGGCTTTGGGGCGTCCGCGTCGCGTTTTGGTGCTTAATTCGCTCATTCTCTGATACGGTCCGTTTGAGGATGCGGCGACGGGAGCGCACATTGCTGCGCATTTGACGAATTACACATCGTGCTGTAATTAATGTCCAGCGTGCTGGCGCGCAGGTAAACAAAGAGGGAGGTGGAGGATGAACGGATTCGATTCCCTGAGCGGTCAGGCGAGCGAGTCGGAGCTCGATGCGGCCATCGACACGCTCGATCCGGTTCTGGCCCTGATGGCGCTGATCCAGATCACCGGGCATCGCACCCTGCTCCATCGCTATTGGGCCGCCCTCGACGGCAAGCAGGAGGCGGTCGTCGAAGCCTTCCGCGACATCGACGCGCACGACGCGCACGAGCCTGTCGACCCGGCGATCGCGGCGGAAATTCGGAACGCGCTGCGCGCCGCCGTGAGATCCGGCAAGCCGCCGGTCATGCCGCAGGTCGACATGCCGATGTTCCGCAAGATGTCCCGGCTGTTGCTGGGCAAGGATCTGCCGGAGATGTCGATCGACGTCGCCTTCCAGCATGCGGGCTTCGCGACCGATACGCGCGTTCGCAAGGCGAAAGACGTTCCGCCTGCGGATTTCAAGGTCATCGTCGTCGGCGCCGGCATGATGGGCATCAATGCGGCGATCAAGCTCCAGCAAGCCGGTTTCGACTACACGGTTCTCGAAGCGCTGGACAAGGTCGGCGGCAACTGGCTGACCAACACCTATCCGGGCGCCGCGGTCGATACGCCGAGCCGGGTCTATTCCTTCTCCTTCGAGCCCAACGCGTCGTGGTCGCAATATTATCCGCGTGGCCCGGAATTCCTCTCCTATCTCGAGCGCGTGACCGATAAATACAATCTGCGCGAGCAAATCCGGTTCGGGACCTGGGTCGAAGGGGCGCAGTGGGACGAAGCGCGCAAGGTCTGGACCGTCAAGGCGGTGCGCGACGGCAAGCCCGAGACGCATGAGTGCAACGTGCTCATCATGGCCGTGGGGCCGAACAACAATCCCAATTACCCCAACGTCAAGAATCTCGACCGCTTCAAGGGGCCGGTGGTCCACTCGGCGGCCTGGGACCGTTCGGTGGACCTGAAGGGCAAGAAGGTCGTCCTGGTCGGCACCGGCTGTTCGGGCGTTCAGGTTGCGACCGCCATCGCCGACACCGTCGGCGAACTGGTGATCGTGCAGCGCCAGCCCGAGCACATCATTCCCAATCCCCAAGCGCATGCCCCGGTGAACGATCTCGAGCGCTGGGCGATGGAGCACATCCCCTTCGTCGTGAACTGGAAGCGGCTGCAGAGCCTGGACAGCCAGATGGGCGACATGCGCGGCATGGTGATGAAGGACGAGGAATACGCCCAGCGGACGGGCGGTTTCGGTCCGATCAACGACGGCATGCGGATGTATGCCGAGGGCTATGTGAAGAGCCATTTCCCGGACGATCCGGAGATGGTGAAGATGCTCACGCCCGATTTCCCCGTCTTCGCCAAGCGCCCGATCCTCGATTGCGGCTTCTACGACACCCTCAAGAAGCCCAATGTCTCGATCGTGCGCGGCGAACTCGCCGAGGCGGACGAGGCGGGGGTGATCCTGGCGGGCGGCGCGCGTATCGAATGCGACGTGCTGCTGCTGTCGACCGGCTACAACCTGCATTTCGGACGCCAGTTCGACATCCGCGGGAAGGGGGGCCAGACGCTCAGGGACGCCTTCAATCCGCATCCCTTCAGCTACGAGGGCATGCTGATCACAGGCTTTCCCAACTTCGTCTTCATGGGCGCGCCCTACAGCTACCTGGTCGCGAACCACGCCGTCGTCAGCGAGCAGCAGGTCCACTACATCATCGAACTGCTGCAATGGATGGTCGACGACCATCTCTCCTCGTTCGACGTCACGCCCGAAGCGACCAAAGCGTTCGTCGACGATGTCGACGCCAACCTCGCCAAGTCGGCCTGGGTCCAGTGCGGCGGCGCCCATGGCTATTACCGCGACAAGGGCGGCGACGGGCAGAAGAAGGTGATCCTCGCGATCCCGCGGCACAATTCGCGCATCTGGCACGACCTGCGTTCGCCCCGTGAGGCGGATTTCGCCACGACGCGGCGCGAGGGCGACGTTCTCGTCGCCGCGCGCAAGATGGACATGCTGACCATCTGAACAAGTGGACCGGCCGGGGCAAGCGCCGCCCTTCCTTGCCGCTGGGCGACGAGCAGCCGGCGCGGGCGCCCAGGATCGGGCGCCCGGCGGCGCCCAAGATAAATCAGAAAGAGGATTTCGACGATGAGTGATCCCCGTCCTACCGGCTCTAACCTTGGGATGACCTACATCTTCGCAAAGACCTTCGTGCACGATCTGGACGCGATGGCTTCGTTTTACGAGAAGGTCTTCGGCCTCATCCCCTTCGGCCGTCATCAAGATAAGATGTTTGGCCGCGAGATCGACGAGATCACCTACCAGGCGAGCTATCCGGGCGGCCCGGCGCTGACTCTGATCAAATATCTCGACTCCGCCGGCCCGCTCGCCGGCGAAGCCGTGCAGGGCTTCATGACCCAGGATCTGGAAGCGCTCGTCGGACGGGCCCAGGCCCATGGCGGCAGCGTGCCCGAGCCGATCCGCGAGGTGCCGGGCTTTGGCCTGAAGGTGGCCTTCGTGCTCGATCCCGAAGGACATGTGAACGAAGTCATCGAGATGCTTGGGCAGTAAGGAGCCTTACGATGCTACGCGAACTCGCCGAGAATTTCCGCCCTGTCGCACCGCCGCAGCTGATCGACGAGGCCTATAGCGAGGACCAGCATGCACGCCTCCTGAAGATCGTGCGCGATAACGGTCCTTGGCCGCTGATCATGGCCGAAAACTTCAAGACGCCTGAGGAGGTGATCGCCACCACCTCGGGGAAGATCCCGGAAGGGGTGAAGCTGACCTGGGACATGATCGGCCTGAACCCGGTGTTCCGCGGCTATCTGGCGCGCGGTGGGACCTGTTTCTATCCCGAGATCGAGGACTGCTACTATAACTCGCGATTCCTCGAACTGGTGCGTAATTACTGGGGCTGCCAGTACGCCGAACCGGAAACCTTCCTGTTCAATATCCAGGGCCCGACGCCGATCGGCGGGCCGCCGCATCTCGACGGCACCGTGTTCCGCGGCATGAGCATGGAAAACACGCCGCTCTGGCTGCTCCTCACGATGGCCAAGTCGTGTCTATTCGACCCATGGCGCTCAAAGAAGGGCCAGGTCATCGCCTGGTACTACAACGGCAAGATCGGCGGCGGCTTCAACTGCTGGCCAAACGGGCCGAGCGGCGCGCCGTTGCAGATCAACGCGCCGATGTGGGGCCGCGCCGTGGTGGTCGAGAACGAGATGATGTTCCACCACGGCCAGGCCACCGGCCCGGTCGCCCTGCGCAAACCCCAGGGCATGGACATCACCACGACCTTCGGGGCGGACCCGGAGGACCCGACGGGCTGGCGGCTCGAAACCTTCGGCGAGGTCAACCAGAAGGTGCCCGAGCAGGAGATGCGCTTCCTCGTGCACTGGGGTGCGCGCCTCTTCACGGACATGGCGGACTTCAAGCGGACCTACGAGCACACCGACGACATCACCGCCGACATCGCCATCAACATGCTCGTCGACGACATGAAGAAGCGCGGCGTGCAGTTCGAAGTCCCCACCGATCCGCTGCACGACAACGCCTTCGTCGGCCTGCTCAGCCAAGTCTACGACATCGGCGGACCCGCCAATATCCCGCCCGACGCCATGGACGAAGCCGCCTGAGGCGGGATCGAACTTCACAAGGCTGCAATCGGGAGGACAATGTGAAGAACGATCTTCAATCAGAAGCCTATCTGCGGATGCTGAAAATCCGCGGCTTCGAACAAGCCGTCACACGCCTTGTGACAGAGGGCGAGGTGCCGGGCGCCGTCCATACCAGCATCGGGCAGGAAGCCGCCATCGTCGGGGCCTGCATGGCGCTCAACATCGACGACTATATTTCCGGGACCCACCGCTCGCACGGCCATCCGATCGGCAAGGGGGCCGAGCTGAAACCCTTGATGGCCGAAATCCTCGGCAAGGCGACCGGCGTGTGCAAGGGCCGGGGCGGCTCCATGCACTTCACCGACACGTCAGTGGGCAGCATCGGGGAATCCGCGATCGTAGGCGGCGGCATCCCGATCGCCACCGGCGCGGCCCTAACCGCGCAGGTCAAGGGCGCCGGCCAGGTGGCGCTGACCTTCTTCGGGGACGGCGCGTCCAACGAGGGCGTTCTCGCGGAATGCCTGAACATGGCGGCCATCTGGAAGCTGCCGGTGATCTTCTTCTGCGAGAACAACGGCTACGCAGCGGTGACGCCTGCCGCCAACAGCCACGGGCAGCCTGACGTCGCCAAGCGCGGCGAGGGCTATGGGGTTCCTGGCGTCATCGTCGACGGACAGGAGTTCGCCGCCGTCTACGCCGCGACGAGCGCGGCCGTCGCGCGCGCCCGCCGCGGAGACGGGCCGACGCTGATCGAAGCGAAGACCTACCGCTTCGATGAACATTGCGTCGGGCTGTTCATAAAGGGCGGCTACCGCTCCGCTGACGAAGTCAACCGGTTCAAGACCCAGCGCGATCCGGTGACGTTGTTCCGCGAAAGGCTGCTCGCCGAAGGAATGGCTGAGAGTGCGCTCGTGGAGATCGAGACCCAGGCGCTGAAGCTCGTAGAGGAAGCGGTGGCTTTCGCGAAGGAAAGCCCCTTCCCCGATCCGGAGGAAGCCTTCGAACTGGTCCACGCCAACCCCATCGCCATCCGCCGTTGAGGAACAGCATCATGACCGATAGCAAGACCATGCGGATGACCTACCTCGACGCGCTGGGCCTGGCGCAGCGCGAGGAACTGGAAGGTCGCGACGACACCATCATCATTGGGGAGGACATCGCCCTCTATGCCGCCGGCGGCGCCTATGGCGATACGGACCCCCGCCGCATTCGCAGCGCGCCGATCTCGGAATGCGGCTTCGCCGGCATGGCCGTCGGCGCCGCGATCACCGGGCTGCGCCCGATCGTGGACCTGACCATCGCCAACTTCATCTACCTGGCGGCTGACCCGATCATCAACCAGGCGGCCCGCCTGCGTTACATGACCGGCGGCCAGTTCAAGGTGCCGGTGACCTATCGCGCATCGATGTGGCACAGTCAGGCCAATGCGGCGCAGCATTCCGATCGACCCTACCCGATGTTCATGAACATCCCGGGCTTGAAGGTCGTCTGTCCCGCCACACCCGAGGACGCCAAGGGCCTCCTGAAGGCGGCGATCCGTGACGACGACCCGGTCATCGTGTTTGAAGACAACGACCTGTGGGGCAAGAAGGGCGACGTGCCGCTGGACACCGAATTCGTCGTTCCCATCGGCAAGGCCAAGACCCACCGCGAAGGTTCCGACGTCTCGATCATCTCGGTTTCGGGATGTCTGCGCCATGCGCTCAAGGCTGCCGACGATCTGGCCAAGGACGGCATCAGCGCCGACGTCGTCGACCTGCGCACGCTCCTGCCGCTCGACAACGACGCGATCCTCGGAACGCTCGCCAAGACCGGCCGCGTGGTCATCGTCGATCCGGCGCACCGCACCATGGGCGCTGCGGCTGAAATCGCGGCGATCATTGTTGAGGACGGATTCGACATGCTGAAGAAGCCGGTGAAGCGCGTCGTCACGCCCGACGTGCCGATCCCGTTCAGCCCGCCAATGGAAGCTCCCCTCTATCCAAATCCTCAAAAGATCGCGGCCGCCGCGCGCGAACTCATGTGATCGGTTCGGAGACCTGGAAGATGCGCGTGAAGGTCGTGATGCCCAAGTGGGGCACCGGAATGAATGAAGGCACCATCGTCAAGTGGCTGAAGGCCGTTGGCGATCGTGTCGAGGCGGGCGAGATGCTCGTCGAGATCGAGACATCCAAATCGACCCAGGAAATGGAAGCGCCGGCCTCCGGCACGCTGACCGAAATCCTGCTTGGGGAAGGCGAGGAAGCGGAAGTCCGCACTCACATCGCGACCATTCAGGCGGACTGATCAGCCGAAAGACGCGCCGTAGGGGACGCAGCTATGACACGGTCACCCGATATTTCGGGCAAGGTGGCGCTTGTCACCGGCAGCAGCCGAGGCATCGGCAGGGCAATTGCGCAGCGGCTGGCGGCCGCCGGCGCGACGGTGGTGGTGACCGCGCGGTCGCTCAGCCGGCCCGCCGCCGCCCAGCGCGGCGGTGCGAACGTGACCCTGCCCGGCACGTTGGAGGAAACCGTAGGGTTGATCGAACAGGCGGGCGGCAAGGCCCTCGCGCTCGCCGCCGACCTGGAAGACGAAGCCCAGTGCAAGGCGCTGGTCGACCGAGCCGCCCAGGCAGGCGCGGGGCGGCTGGACATATTGGTCAACAATGCCGGCTTCGTGGACTTCCAGCCCATCGCCGGCATGCCGCTCGAAACCTTTGACCGTACCTTGACGCATTATCTGCGCGCGCCGTTCATCCTGAGCCAGGCTGCGATTCCCCATATGCGCCGGGCTGGCGCGGGCTGGATCGTCAACATCAGTTCGCAGGACGCCCTCCCGCCGATCAGGCCCTATCCGGATTTCGAGAAGCATCGCGGCTACGCGATCTATGCCGCGGCCAAGGCGGCGCTCAACCGCATGACCCAGGGTCTGGCGGCGGAGCTGGAGGCGGAGAATATCGCGGTCAACGCGGTCGGCCCCTCCACGGCGATCCGCACTCCGGGAGCCGATGCGATGATCCCGCAGGAATTCCCGACCGAGGACGTCGAATATCTGGCCGAGACGGTGCTGGCGATGAGCCATTTGCCGGCCGCGGAACGCACCGGTCTGATCGGTTTCAGCATGCATTTCCCGTGGCGCCATGGGATCGACGTCTACAGCCTCGATGGCAGGGACCTGTTGCCCCGGCGCGAACCGCCGGCCTGGTCACACCCGGCGATCAGCGCGTCGGGCGAGTGACGCTGGCCGTAGATGGAGGACTTAGGATGAACAAGGCGGAGGTCTTCAAGGGCGGTACGGCGGTCATCACCGGCGCGGGTAGCGGGATCGGCGAGGGGCTCGCGCGGGTCGCGGCGTCGATGGGCATGAATGTCGTCCTTGCCGATGTGGCGGAGAAGCGCATCGTGCAGGTCGCCGCCGAAATCGAGCGCGCCGGTGGGGTCGCATTGCCGGTCGTGACGGATGTCACCGACATCGCCGCGCTTGAGCGTCTCGCCGACGCCGCCTACCACCGTTTCGGCGAAGTTCGGCTGGTGGTGAACAATGCCGGCATAGAAACCATCGGTTTCAGCTGGGAGATTCCTGACGCGACCTGGGACAGGCTGCTTTCGATCAACGTGCGCGGCGTCGTCCACGGATCACGGATCTTTGCGCGCCGGATGCTCGAAAGCGGAAAGCCCGGCTACATTTCCAACGTCGCATCGATCGGCGCGCTCGGGATGATGCCGACCCAGGCGCCCTATATGATGAGCAAACATGCGGTGCTCAGCTTCACCGAATGCCTCTATCTGGAAATGCAACTCAAGGGCGCGCCGATCCATGTTTCGGCCGTGTTGCCGGCCCAGGTTGCGACCCGCATTTTCGAGGACGCCCCGGCCGACCGGGGGTCTGATTTGGTCGAACGCCAGCGCGCGATGATGCACGCCATGATTTCCCAGATGGGACTGACCCCGATCCAGGCGGGCGAAGTGATCCTGGACGGTATCGCGTCCGGCGCGTTCTGGGTTTCCACGCATCCGGAAACGACCGCCGAGATGGCGCGCGCCAGATCCGAATACCTCGCCGCGCTCGCCGATCCCGCCCTCGCCGAGCAGGCAAAGGCGCTTGTCCAGTGATGAACGGGGCCGCCGCGTCAGAATGAGGTAGAGTTAGGGCGCGTCCTCGCGCGGCTTTTCAGCCGCGCATCAGCGAGCCGCCGTTGACGTCGATGATCGTCCCGTTGATCCAGCGACCGTCGTCGGAGAGCAGCATGGCGACGACCGCGGCGTGATCCTCCGCTTCGCCCAGGCGGGTGTGCGGGGTCCGGCTCTTGAAATAATCCGCCCACGTCTGGGCCTCCGAGGCGTTCGCCTGCATCTGCGCCTTCATCTCGCCGGTGATGGTGAACCCCGGCGCAAGCACGTTGGCCGTGACCCCTTCCCGGCCCCAGCGGGCGGCGACGTGGCGCATCAGGGCGTTCACCCCGGCCTTGGTCATGGCGTACGACGGCCGGGTCGGCTCTGCGCCGTGAGCCGAGCCGGAACTGGTGTAGACGATCGCCGAGGCTTCGTTCTTCAACAGGTGCGGCAGGACGGCGCGGGTGCAAAGCAGGTGTCCGCGCAGGTTCACCGCCACGGTCCGGTCGAAGACGTCCAGGTCGACCGTGAGCGCATCGGAATCCTGCATGATGACGCGCAGGTCTGCGGCGTTGATGTGGGCGCCATCCAGGCCGCCGAGCCGATCGGCGGCGGCGTCCGTCGCCGCCTTGACCGAGGCCTCGGCGGCGATGTCCACATGGACGGCGAAGGTCTCTCCGCCGGCCTCTTGCGCGACCTTCTGGGCGCCTTCGAGGTTGATGTCCGCGGCGCAGACGCGCGCGCCCTCCTGGGCGAGCCGCTTCACGGTGGCGGCGCCGATGCCTGTGGCGCTGCCGAACACGATGATCCGGCGTCCCTGAAGCCTGTTTGCAAAGCTCATGATCCAATCGCTCCCTGACGTCTATCTTGGGCCCCGCGCCGGCCGCGGGATTCATATCTGGGCGGATTGCCAATCTCGCTTGATCTTCTTCGCCAGGCTCCACTTGTGAACTTCCGTGGGGCCGTCATAAATCCGGAATGCGCGGACTTCGCGGAAGACCTGTTCGACAATGGTGTCGCCGCTGACGCCGGAAGCGCCCATCGCCTGAACGCAGCGGTCTGCAACCCGCATCAGCGCCTCGGATACCGCGATCTTCGCCATCGAACTTTCAGCAGTTCCCAACGCCCCTGTGTCGAGAACGCCGGCGCACCAGTCGATGATCAACTCCGACTGCTTCAGATCGATCAGATTGTCCGCCAGCATGAAGCCGACCCCTTCGTGGTCGATCAGGAACTTGCCGAACGCCTGACGGCGATTGGCGTAGTCGGTGGCGATCTCGTTGGCGCGGCTGCAGGCGCCTAGCCAGCGCATGCAGTGCGATAGGCGCGCTGGAGATAGCCGCACCTGGGCGTACCTGAACCCTTCGCCGCTGTTTCCGAGCATCTGCTCGGCGGGAACGCGCAGATTGTCGATCGTGATCAGAGCATGGCCACCGGGAGCGGAGGTGTCGATCGTCCGGGGCGCCCTTACGAGCCGAATGGCCGGATCGGGCAGATCGACGAGGAACATGCAGGCGCCGTCGTCTGACTTGGCCATGACGATTCCGATCCGCGCGCCCGCAGCGCCGGTGATGAAGGTCTTGCGGCCATTGATCACCCAATCGTCGCCGTCCCGGTGACAGACGGTCTGCATCATCGACGGGTCGGACCCCGCGCCGCCCTCAGCGGCCGGCTCGGTCATGAAGAAGGCCGAGCGAACGCGGCCCTCGATCAGCGGCTTCAGAAACCGCTCCTTGAGCGCCGGGCTGGCGACCTTTCCCAACAGATACATGTTGCCCTCGTCGGGCGCGGCCGTATTGCAGGCTAGAGGTCCAAGCGGGGACAATCCGCTGCGCTGGAGAACGATCGCGGTCTCCCGCTGGGAGAGATGACGGCCATCGGGCAGGATGTGCGGCGTCAGTACGCCCGCGGCGCGAGCCTTCTCCTTGAGCTCGACTTCCAGCTCCTGGGTCGGGCAACCGTGATGGTCACGTCGCCGATCCTGCTCGTAGGGAATGACGACCCCGCGGACGAAGGCCTCCACCTTTGCGGCGATCTCGCGGGCCAAGGCCGTTCCGACGCCCGCTTCCGCGCCTTCGTGATTCATGTCCGCGCCTCTTCCATCGGTCGCTCGCTCACGTCATCGACCTGGACCCAGGAGGCGGCGCAACTCGTCCTTGACGACCTTCCCGTTCGCATTCCGCGGAAGCGGCTGCTCAAGCAACCGGACGACCTCGGGAACCTTGTAGTCCGAGAGGTTGGCGGCGCAGTATTCGCGGATCTGCGCGGCGGCATCCGTCGACGGGCCATGGACGAAGGCGGCCACACGCTCGCCCAGAACCGAGTCTGGATATCCCACAACCGCGCATTCCTCGACGCCGGGGTAGCGCGCGATGACGTTTTCGACCTCGATGCAGTAGATCTTATACCCGCCCCGATTGACGACATCTTTCATCCGATCGTGGATCCGCACATAGCCGGCGACATCGACCGAGCCGATGTCGCCGGAGCGCCAATATCCACCGACAAAATTGCTCGCGGTGGCTTCCGGGTCGTTCCAATAAAACGGGATCGTCATGGGGCCGGCTATGAGCAATTCGCCCATCTGCCCGGCGGGCACTTCGCGCCCGGCCCTGTCGACAACGATGATGTCCGCGCAGGGAAGCGCAAGGCCCACCGTATCGTAATGCGTGGCGTCGCCGGGCGGCAGGATCGTCGCGGGGGAGGTCGTCTCGGTCGCCCCATAGATGTTTGAAAGGCGAAGGCCTGGCGCGGCCTCGGCGAGCTTGGCTATGGTCGCCGCCGGCATCGGGGCGCCGCCGAACCCGCCAACGCGCCAGCTCGACAGATCGGCTTGCGCGAACCTCGGCTCCAGCAGGCAGAGATTGTACATTGCCGGAACCATGAGGGTGTAATTCACCCGCTCCTTCTGCACGAGATCGAGGAAATCACCGGCCTTGAACGACGGCATGAAGATCACGGCGCCGGCGACGCGCAGCATCGTGAGGAGGATCGCCACCAGGCCGGTCACGTGAGACGCCGGAACCGCCAGAGCGGCCACCTCGCCCTCGCGGATGCCGAGGGCGCGCTGAAAGTGCAAGGCCGAGTGAACCGCCCCCAAGTGAGTGAGCGTCGCGCCTTTCGGACGGCCCGTCGTGCCTGAGGTGTAGAGAATGCAGAAAGGCTCGTCCTCGCCAGGCGCCATCGATGAAGGCGAAGGCGCCGATCGGAGAAGCTCAGCGAAGGGCTCCGCCGCCGCGGTCGTCCCGCCCACGACGAAGCGGAGCCTGAGGTCGGGGAGTTCAGTGTCCTGCGGCAGCTCACCCGCGAACGCCCTGTCGAAAACAAGCGCCGCCGACTGGCTGTGCGCCAGCATGAACTGGATCTCCGGGCGGCGCTGCCTGACGTTTATCGGCACGACGATCGCGCCCATCCGCGCAGCGGCGAGCACGGCCAGCAGGAACTCGGGCCGATTGCCAAGCAGCAGGGCGACCCGATCGCCTTGCCGCAGGCCTCGCCGGGCCCAGGCCGCGGCGATACGCTCGACCTGCTCGTCGAGCTCCGAATAGCTCAGCCGCCCGTCGCTCCAGATCACGGCGGCGCCTTCAGGCCTACGCCCCGCAGCCTGGCGCAGCAGCATGTCGACGTTTGCAGGGCGTTCGGCGAAGCACCGCACGATCCGGCCGAAATGAACCTCGTGGCGCAGGTCTTGGCTTGTCATCATCGCACCTTCGGGTGGCCTAGGGCTGGGCTCGCACAAGGCCGTAGGCGCGTGCGAGATAGACCTCGGCAAGGCGCGCCGTCTCAGCGGCGCCTTCGGCCGCTGCGATGCCCGCCTTCGCCCTTTGACCGATGCCTCGGAAGATGCCGGCGAGCCGCAACATCGCCAGGACCAGATAAAACGTGCTCAGGCGAGGGCCGCGCGCCGCTTTGGCGTAGTAGCGCTCGAGAAACTCACCCTCCGTCGGCAGTCCCATGGCTTGCAATTCGCACCCCAAGAGCCCGCCATACTCGTCAGGCCGGGTGCGCCAAATCGCAACAATCGTGTGCGCGAGGTCCAGCATCGGATCGCCGATCGTGAACAGCTCCCAATCGAGGATCGCCAGGATCCTGGGTTCGGCGGCGTGGCAGATCACGTTTGAGAGCTTTAGGTCTCCGTGGATGAGCGCAGACGTCTCGTCTGGTCGTCGAGCGCTCAGCCACTCGACGACCGCAGCGGCCTGAGTCTGAGCCTCGCCGACCGCGTCGGCCCACGACTTGGCCCAGCGCTGGATCTGTCGTTCGAGGAAGCTTCCCGGGCGAACGAAATCGATCAGCGGAGTCGAGCGCCACTCCACGGTATGGACGGCCGCCAAAGCGTCCGCCATGGAAAGGAATATGTCCCGGCGCTGATCGCCTGCGACTTGCTGCAGCCGGTGATCATAGAAAATGCGTCCGTCGATTCGCTCCATGAGATAGAATGCGGTCCCGATCACGCTGCGATCGGTTTCCAGCAATATTGGCGCGGGCGCAGGCACTTCGCCGCCTTCGAGACAGGCCAAAGCCTTGTACTCCCGCGCCACGTCGTGTGAGCCGGGCGGATGCTCGCCCGACGGCTGCTTACGCAGCACGAGCCGGTAATTGTCGAAGGACACGAAGTAGGTCGGATTGGACTGCCCGCCGCCGATCCGCTGAAGCCGCATCTCGCCGCGCGCGTCGGGCAGTCGACGGTCAAGATATGCGTTCAAGGCGCCGGGGTCGAAATCTGTCGTGCTCGGCGCTTCAGGCGGACGGACAGTCACAAACGAACTCCATCGTTCAGCGGCGGCGACCGCATGTCACCACGTCCGCGCCCGATTGTGGCCAAAGCATGCGTATCATATAGACTCGTACATTACGCGCAACATGACTATATGTTATAAGAAATACGCGTTTGCGCAGGGTGGCCGTGATCGCCCCTGGCCGCGACGCGATGGACGTCGCCAGCACGGCGGCGAAGCTCGCCGACGTGGAGGTCCGCGTGCACGGCTAGCGGCCCTGGCCCGCGCCGAGCGTGCGCTGGCGAACTTCGGGATCGGGATGCTAGGCGAGGATGGCGGCGCTCGTGAGAATGCGGCGGCCCAGCTCCGCCTGTCCGCTTACGCCGAGCTTGGCGTAAAGCGCCTTCGAATAGGACCGGGCCGTCTCGACCCTGATGCCGAGCTGCGCGGCGGCCTCGGCGATCCCGCCGGAGCGCGCCAGCACCCAGGCGAAGCGAGCCATGGCCGGCGACAGGTCAAACAGCTCGCCGAGCGCGGCCGCCGGGTCCGCGGCCGCGGGCGGCGGAACCTGGATGTGCACGGCGAGGGATGCGCCGATGATCGGGCCGCCCAGCTCGTCCGCCTCGATCGGCGCGATCAGTAGCTCAAGGCGGGGATCCTCGGAGATCCGGACGGCGCGGGGGCCCGCGCGGGGCTGCGAGGCCACGGCCTCGATCGCCTCCATCAGGCGCTGGTGCGCCGCAGGCGAGACGGCCAGGAGCCGCTTCTCTGCAGAGCGGCGAAGCTGGTCGCCTGCGCGGAAGATCTTCTCGGCAAGATCGTCGGCCGCCACCACGCGGCCGGAGTCCGTCAGTGCGAGCCAACCTCGCCCCAGCCGGCCAAGCGCCCAGTCCGCCACCTCGCGCTGCAGCCGGTCGTGCTCCACGGCGGCGTAGTTGCGAAAGGCGATCGACAGGTGCGGCGCGAGCGCGCTCAAGAGAGCGCCGTCGCCCGACGAGAAGTCGTCGTCTTCGCTGAGGATCGCAAGCCACCCATCCAGATCGCCGCTGCGCGCGCGGACGATCCGGCCGAAGACGTCGTAGGGGCTCGGGAATTCGGTGAAGGAATAGACGCGCTCCGGCCGCAGGTTGCGATACGGGATCGGATCGTCCGGGGCGCTGACCGGGCGCGACCGCTGGGTGATCTGCCGCACATTGCGCCGCGCTGTAAACTCGATCCCGACGTCTCCGCGGGCGAGCAGCAGGCGCACGAGCGACGCCCGGACCCGCCGCAGGAGACGGGTCAGGAACAAGCCCCAGGCCGGCTGCTCGTGCATCCCTTCGTGCAGCACGGTTAGAAGATCCAATTCGTCCGCACGCGAAATTTGCATGCAAAACCGTAATACCCCCCATTTGGGGGGGCAAGCCCGCGGGCCGCTGGCCTATGCAGCCATTGAAAGCGAAGGAAGGAGACCTGATGGCGGCCTCACCGCACAAGCTGACGCATCTCCAGCGCCTCGAAGCCGAGAGCATCCACATCCTGCGGGAGGTTGTCGCGGAGGCCGAGCGCCCGGTGATGCTCTACTCGGTGGGCAAGGACTCCGCCGTTATGCTGCACCTGGCGCGCAAGGCCTTCTACCCGTCGCCGCCGCCGTTCCCTTTGCTGCATGTCGACACGACGTGGAAGTTCAAGGCGATGTACGAGCTGCGCGACCGCATGGCGCGGGAGAGCGGCATGCAGCTGCTGGTCTACCGGAACCCGGAGGCCGAGGAGCGGAACATCAACCCGTTCGACCACGGCCCGCTGCACACCGACATGTGGAAGACCGAGGGACTGAAGCAGGCGCTCGACAAGTACGGCTTCGACGTGGCCTTCGGCGGCGCCCGCCGCGACGAAGAGAAGAGCCGCGCCAAGGAGCGGGTGTTCTCGTTCCGCTCGGCGAGCCACCGCTGGGACCCGAAGAACCAGCGCCCGGAGCTCTGGCGCCTCTACAACGCCAGGAAGTCGAAGGGTGAATCGATCCGGGTGTTTCCGATCTCCAACTGGACCGAGCTGGACATCTGGCAATACATCCACCTGGAGAACATCCCGATCGTGCCGCTCTACTTCGCGGCCAAGCGGCCGACCGTCGAGCGCGACGGCATGCTGCTGATGGTCGACGACGAGCGCTTCCCGCTGAAGCCTGGCGAGACCCCGGTCGAGCGTTCGATCCGCTTCCGCACCCTCGGCTGCTATCCGCTGACCGGGGCGGTCGAAAGCGAGGCGGCGACCCTGCCCGAGGTGATCCAGGAGATGCTGCTCACCACCACCTCGGAACGCCAGGGCCGGGCCATCGACCGCGACGCCGGCGACGCCAGCATGGAGAAGAAGAAGCAGGAAGGATACTTCTGATGGCCGACACTCTTCCTGAGACCATCTACAAGACCGACGCCCTCATCGCCGAGGATATCGACGCCTACCTGGTGCGCCACCAGCACAAGACGCTGCTGCGCTTCATCACCTGCGGCTCGGTGGACGACGGCAAGTCGACGCTGATCGGGCGCCTGCTCTACGACTCGAAGATGATCTTCGAGGATCAGCTGGCGACGCTCGAGGCCGACTCCAAGCGGGTCGGCACCCAGGGCCAGGAGATCGACTTCGCCCTGCTGGTCGACGGCCTGGCCGCCGAGCGCGAGCAGGGCATCACCATCGACGTGGCCTACCGCTTCTTCGCCACCGAAAAGCGCAAGTTCATCGTCGCCGACACCCCCGGCCACGAGCAGTACACGCGCAACATGGTGACCGGCGCCTCGACCGCCGACCTGGCGGTGATCCTGATCGACGCCCGCAAGGGCGTGCTGACCCAGACGCGGCGGCACTCCTATCTGGCGCACCTGATCGGCATCCGGAACATCGTTCTGGCCGTCAACAAGATGGACCTGATCGACTACGATCAGGCCAGGTACGAGGCGATCCTCGAAGACTACCGGGCGTTCGCCACCAGCATCGGCATCGCCGACTTCACGCCGATGCCGATTTCCGGCTTCAAGGGCGACAATATCACCACCCGCTCGGCGAACACCCCCTGGTACACGGGGCCGGCGCTGATGGAGCACCTGGAGACGGTGGAGGTCGACCAGATCTCCGACCAGGCCAAGCCGTTCCGCCTGCCGGTGCAGTGGGTCAACCGGCCGAACCTCGACTTCCGCGGCTTCTGCGGCCTGATCGCCACCGGCGCGGTCCGCAAGGGCGACGCGGTGCGGGTGCTGCCCTCGGGCAAGACCTCGACGGTCAGCCGGCTGGTCACCCTGGACGGCGACCTCGACGAGGCCGTCGCCGGCCAGTCGATCACCCTCTGCCTGGCCGACGAGGTCGACTGCTCGCGCGGCGACGTGCTGGCGATCGCCGACAATCCGCCGGAAGTCGCCGACCAGTTCGAGGCGACCATCGTCTGGATGGCCGACGAGGCCCTGCTGCCGGGCCGGCCGTACTGGCTGAAGCTGGCGACGCAGACCGTCACCGCGACGGTCCAGCCGCCGAAGTACCAGGTCAACGTCAACACCATGGAGCACCTGGCCGCCAAGACGCTGGAGCTCAACGCCATCGGCGTGGCCAATCTGGCGACCGACAAGCCGATCGTCTTCGAGCCCTATTCGGTGAACCGCGACCTCGGCGGCTTCATCCTGATCGACAAGCTGACCAATGCGACGGTCGCCGCCGGCATGCTGCACTTCTCGCTGCGCCGCAGCCAGAACGTGCATTGGCAAGCCTTGGACGTGACCCGGGAGAAACACGCCGACCTGAAGAATCAGAAGCCGGCGGTGCTGTGGTTCACCGGCTTCTCCGGCGCCGGCAAGTCGACGATCGCCAACCTGGTCGAGAAGAAGCTGGTGCGGATGAACCGCCACACCTTCCTGCTCGACGGCGACAATGTCCGTCACGGCCTCAACAAGGACCTCGGCTTCACCGAGGCCGACCGGGTGGAAAATATCCGCCGCGTCGGCGAGGTGGCCAAGCTGATGGCCGACGCCGGCCTGATCGTGCTGACCGCCTTCATCTCGCCCTTCCGGGCCGAGCGGAAGATGGTCCGCGAGATGATGCCGCCGGGCGAGTTCATCGAGGTGTTCATCGACACCCCGCTGGCCGAGGCCGAGAGCCGCGACGTCAAGGGCCTCTACAAGAAGGCGCGGGCCGGGCAGCTGGCCAACTTCACCGGCATCGACAGCCCCTACGAGCCGCCGCTGGAGCCGGAGCTGCGCATCGACACCACCAGGTTGACGCCGGAACAGGCCGCCGACCTCATCGTCGAAAGGGTGATCGGATGAGCCAGTCGCCTGCAACCCAAGCCGTCGCGGCGATGAGCGACGTCGAGCTCGCCCGGCACATCGCCGAGACCGCCGGGCGGATCCTGGTCGACCTCCAGCGGTCGGGCCTCTTCGAGGGCAAGTCGCTGGGCAAGGCCGGCGACCGCACCGCCAACGCCTTCATCATGGAGGCGCTGGCGACCAACCGGCCCGACGACGGCATCCTCTCCGAAGAGGAGAAGGACAATCCCGAGCGGCTGAAGGCCAGCCGGGTGTGGATCGTCGACCCGCTGGACGGCACCCGCGAATACGGCGAGGGCCGCACCGACTGGGCTGTGCACGTGGCGCTCAGCATCGACGGGGCGCCGGCGATCGGCGCGGTGGCCCTGCCGGGCTTTCCGCTGACGCTGTGCACCGGCCAGCCGCCGGTGGTCCCGCCGACGCCGGGCAAGCTGCGGATGCTGGTCAGCCGCACGCGTCCGGCCAAGGAGGCCGTGGCGGTGGCCGAGGCGCTGGGCGCCGAGCTGGTGCCGATGGGCTCGGCCGGCGCCAAGGCGATGGCGGTGGTGCGCGGCGAGGCCGACATCTACCTGCACACCGGCGGCCAGTACGAGTGGGACAACTGCGCCCCGGCCGCCGTCGCCCTGGCCGCCGGCCTGCACGTCAGCCGCGTCGACGGATCGCCGCTGGCCTACAACAACGCCGATCCCTACCTGCCCGACCTGCTGATCGCGCCCAAGCACATCGCCCCGCGTGTGCTTGAGCTGATGAAGACCCTCGAGCTCGCCGCCGGCTGAGGCCGGCGGCGGCATGCCGCGTCTCATTGCGGCGCCGCGTCTCCGCCGCCCCGATCGCCTCGATTGCAGCGCCTCAGCTCAACCTTATCGTCGCAACCGCAGGCGCCAAGCCTTCGCGGCTCGCTTCGGTCCGCACCCGGCCGCGCCGCCCGGGCGGCGCCGGTTGACCGCGTTTCGATTTGCTGGATTGGTCGTCAGGCGGCTCCGCCAATGGCCGCGAAGGCGGCGATGAGGGCCTGTCGGCATACACGCAGCCGCACGTGATCAATGTCGCGCTCAGCTGAAACGATGGGGCGGTTGCGGCCGCGATTGGCGCACAGGTGTCCGGAGGGAACGAGATGATGCTTAAGGGCGGCTGCTACTGTGGGAGCGTGCGCTATGTGGCGGAAGGTGAGCCTGCCATGCGAGCTCAGTGCCATTGCCGGGAATGCCAGTACATCACTGGCGGCGGACCGAACTACTTCATGGTGGTCCCGCCCGATGGCTTCCGCATCGAAAAGGGAGAGCCGAAGCGGTTCACCCGAAGCGACATCGAAAATCCGGTGACCCGCCTCTTCTGCCCTGAATGCGGAACGCACCTGGCGACCGCGCCGCCGTCCCACCCGATGTTGGTCCTGAAGGTCGGCACGCTGGACGATCCGGCCCAGTACATCGGGCCGCAGATGGCGATCTTCACCGTCGACAGGCAACCCTTCCACTGCATTCCCGAGGGCCTCCCGTCGTTCGAGCGGATGCCGCCCTGATGCGGCCGGCCGACTCGTTGGCGCAACGCGTGAGCAGCCCGCGCCGATTGCGAGCAGCGCCGGCCGATTGCGAGCACGTTGGCGGATAATGTGAGCGCGACGCCTGGCGTGATTGGCAGAAAGCGTGAGCACGAAATCGCGCTGTTTGCGAGCACGAGCTCGATGATGGCGAGCGCCTACAGCTAGCGGGCGAGGACGACGTGGGTGGCGTGCTCGCTGGCCTGGTGCTCGGTGACGCGGAAGCCGAGCGCCGGAAGGTCGAGGCCGGCGAACATCGCCTCGCCTTGCCCGAGCACGATCGGCGACACGGCGAAGTGCAGCTCGTCGATCAGGCCGGCGCGCAGATACTGGCGCACCGTCTCGACGCCGCCGCCGATCTTGACGTCGAGGTCGCCGGCCGCCGCCCTGGCCTGCTCGAGCGCCGCCTCGATCCCTTCGGTCACGAAGATGAAGGTCGTGCCGCCCTCCATCTCGATCGGATCGCGCGGATAGTGGGTCAGCACGAAGGTCGGCGCATGGTAGGGCGGATTGGCGCCCCACCAGCCCTTCCAGCCTTCGTCCGGCCACGGACCGCGGATGGGGCCGAACATGTTGCGGCCGAGGATGAAGGCGCCGAACCCGTTCATCGCGCGGTCCGCATAGGCCTGGTCGACACCCTCCGAGCCCCCGTCCTCACCGATCATCGTCCGAAAAAAGCGGGTGCCGAACATCCACTGGTGCAGTTCCTCCCCGCGCCTGCCGAGCGGATGTTCCAGACTCTGCTCCGGTCCGGCGCCAAAGCCGTCGAGCGAGATGGAAAAGCCCCCCACGCGCACCTGTGACATCGATGTCTCCACTGTTCCGACCGGCAACCAGGCTGGCCGCCCACTCCAGGACGGCCGGCGCCGGTCCGTCCCGACAAGCCCGCCGTGTTTTTCAAGGCCGCCGCCGCGGTCATCGCCGCGTCCAGGCGTTCCGCAAGGCGGTCAGGTCCTCGCGTGGTCCCTGGACGACACCGACGGCGACGGCAAGTTCGACATGCGCGCGCCGAACTCAGGCCGGAACGATCGGAGCGTGCAGGGTGCAGACGACCCCCTCGAGTCGGTACTCGAGCTCGGCCGGGTGACCGAGCTCGATGGCGAGGCCCTGCGTGAGCAGACGCGCGCCGAAGCCGCGGCGGCTGGGCGGGTGGACGGGCGGTCCGCCGCGCTCGCGCCAGCGTAGGCATACCGCCGAACGGTCGGCCTTGAGACGCCAGGCCAACGAGACCTGGCCGCCCAATTCAGACAGGGCGCCGTGCTTGGTTGCATTGGCGGCCAGCTCGTGCAGCGCCATGGACAGGCCCACCGCCACCTGAGGCGCGAGCCGCGCGTCCGCCCCGCGCATGTGGATGCGCGAGCGCGCCGCGTCGTCATAGGGCCGCACCGCTTCGGCGGCGATTTCCGCCAGGTCGGCCCCGCCCCAGTTCTCACGGGTCAGCACGTTATGGGCCGCCGAGAGCGCCAGGAGACGATCGACGAAGACCTCCCGGGCCGCCGCGTGCCCCGGGCTGTCGCGAAAGGTCTGATTTGCGATGGACTGGATGGTGGCCAGAGTGTTCTTCACCCGGTGGTTCAGCTCGTTGATCAGCAACTGCTGGCGGGCCTCGGCCTGGCGGATCTCGGTGACGTCATGGTAGCTGAAGCCCAACCCGAACCGCACCGGGAACGCGCGGATAGCGGATATCTTTCCCGGTCGAAGCACAGCCGGCAGCTCCGCCTCTACGGAGATGCGCTCGGCCATAGCCTTGCGTATCAGAGCTTCAACGGGGGTCCCGAGAAGGGCTGGGACGACGTCCCACAGCACCCGGCCGATGATCCGGTCGCGCTCGGCCCCCGGAGTGTCGGCGGCGTGGTTCATGAAGCGGATGCGCCAGTCGTTTGTCAGGAAAACGCAAGCTTCGCCAAAGCCGTCGAGAAGCTCTGCGATGCCCTGGGTGAGCTCGTCTATGGGGGCGCCGGGCGCAAGCGGGGGGTCGGCGGTAGACATCACAGCGTCGCCCACCAATAGGCCGGCAGACCGGAATCAGAAAGTTGAATGCTCTGGCGCGCGAAGCTTTCTAGTGTGCTTCTGCGGATCTGAAGTTCGCTCCGGCGGGTGACCGATAAGCTGGCGAACAGATCTGGCGCACTAGGACGCGGGCGCCGCTTTGGGACCCGTCCACGTCCAGCCCGCGATCTTCCAGCCTGCGGCCCCCTTCAGGAGCGCGAAGGTCATTTGACCCGCCTCCTTCATCGCCGCGCCCTTCTCCTTGAAGGCGTAGACCGCCGGGACGACGATATAGGCGCGGTCGCCGGTCACCTCCTCGCGGATGGGATCGCTTACGGTTACGCCCTGGTCGGTGTCGCCGCGCGTCTTCGCGTCGGCCATGAGGGCGGAGGCCCAGGCCTTGAACGCGCCCGGCCCGGTCCAGATGTGCGGCGCCACCTCATCGATGATGGCCACGCTCGACGCATGCGCCGCCTCGGCCGCCTTCACGTCGCCCTTGTTGAAGCTGTCGATGAATTGATGGATGGGCGCCATCAGCTGAGCGTCGGCGGCAAGGGCCGCGCCTGGAACCAACAACGAAAGGGAACCAACGAAACCGGCAAGTCTGGTCTTCATGACGGTCCTCCTCTGGCAGCCGTGACCTGTTCGAGCTCCCGGCGTACGCCCGCGCACGCGCGACGGGCCTAGGCTCTGAACGTCCGCTCCGCGAGCCCGGCCGTGCGTGGCGCGCTGAATTGGCGAAAGCCGCGTTCAGCCGACGTTCAGGCGCGCCGAACGATCGTTGGGCGCGAGGAGAAGACCTTAGATGGCAAAGTTCCGCAGATCCATACCGGTCACGGCCCTGGCGGCGCTGATGGCGCTTCCCCTGGTGCTGGGCGCCAGCGGCGCGGAGGCCGCCAGCTGCCACACCCGCAAGTTCAACGGGACATTGCTGGGTGCGGCCGGCGGCGCCCTGCTGGGCGGCGCGGTCAGTCACGGCAGCACCGGACCGATCGTCGGGGGCCTTGCCGGCGCCGTCGTTGGACGCGAGATCGGTCGCTCGGGCTGCTACCGGCGCGTCTATTATCGATCGAGCCGCGCGGCTCCGCGGCATTATTATCGGCGCGCGCCGGCGCGTTACTATGCGCCGCCTCGGCAGAGCGTGCGCCAGGTCTACTATGATCCGTACGGAACACCCGTTTACCAGTGAGCGTGGGCGTCAGGCCCCCGTAGACTTCGGAACCCCGGCTGCGTCAGCGGCGTCGGCGCCCGGAACCACCGCCATCGGCGGCGATTGAACCGCGTCAGGAAGTTCTATATCGCGCCGGGAGACTGCGGCGCGTACCTGATGAGGGAGCCGTACACGCGGTTCCGGAGACATCCATGGCTGAACAGGCCAGCGCCGCCTCGCTCGCGGCGGACGAGGCTAGCGGCGCCGCGCAGCACGAGGGCTTCTGGGCCCTGGCGCTCGGGTCGGTCGGCGTGGTGTTCGGCGACATCGGCACCAGCCCGCTCTATGCCATGCGCGAGGCGCTGCGTCATACCCGCGCCGGCATCGGCCCGGAGGTGGCGGTGCTGGGGGTGGTGTCGCTGGTGACCTGGGCGCTGATCCTGATCGTCACCATCAAATACGTCGTCTTCCTGATGCGGGCCGACAACAAGGGCGAGGGCGGCACGCTGGCGCTGATGGCCCTGGCCCAGCGCTCGCTGCCGGCGCGCTCCGGCGGGGTGTTCCTGCTGGGCGTGGTCGGCGCGGCGCTGTTCTACGGTGACGGCATCATCACGCCGGCGATGTCGGTGCTGAGCGCCGTCGAGGGCCTGCGCGATGCGCCGGGCGCGCCGCATGGGGTCAGCCGGGTGGTGCTGCCGTTGTCGGCGGCGATCCTGGTCACCCTGTTCATGGTGCAGTCGCGCGGCACCGCCAGCGTCGCCAAGTTCTTCGGCCCGATCACCGCCGTCTGGTTCCTGGTGCTGGCGGCGCTCGGCGTCTACCACATCGCCGACGACCCTTCGATCTTCCGGGCGCTGTCGCCGCACTACGGGGTGATCTTCCTGCTGGATAACGGCCTTCTGGGCTTCATCATCCTGGGCAGCGTGTTCCTGGCGGTGACCGGGGCCGAGGCGCTCTACGCAGACATGGGGCATTTCGGAAAGGGGCCGATCCAGGTCTCCTGGCTGGGCCTGGTCCTGCCGTCGCTGCTGCTCAACTATCTCGGCCAGGGGGCGCTGGTGCTGCACCACCCCGGCGACGTGGTCGAGCCCTTCTACCGGATGGTGCCGGACGCCGTGTACTGGCCGGTGCTGCTGCTGGCGATGGCGGCCACCATCATCGCCAGCCAGGCGGTGATCACCGGCGCCTTCTCGATGACCCAGCAGGCGGTGCAGCTGGGCCTGTTCCCGCGCATCGACATCCGCCGCACTTCCGAGACCCAGGCCGGCCAGATCTTCGTGCCGCAGGTCAACACCATGCTGATGATCGGCGTGCTGGCGCTGTTGATCACCTTCCGCTCGTCGCCCAACCTGGCCTCGGCCTACGGCATCGCGGTGACCGGGGCGATGTTCGTCGACACCCTGCTGTTCTTCGTCATCGTCCAGCATTTCTGGAAGAAGCCCCTGTGGGTGGCGGTCCTGGCCAGCGCCGGCTTCGGCCTGCTGGACGTGGTCTTCATCACCTCCAACCTGCTGAAATTCTTCCACGGCGCCTGGCTGCCGCTGGCGCTGGGCGGCGGCCTGGTGGTGATCATGTGGACCTGGCAGCGCGGCGCGCAGATCCTCGCCGAGAAGACCCGCCGCGACAGCGTGCCCCTCGCCGAGCTGTCGGAGATCCTGCGGGTGCGCGCGCCCTACCGCGCCCCCGGCACCGCGGTGTTCCTGACCTCCGACCCGGACACCGCCCCGGTGGCGCTGATGCACAACCTCAAGCACAACAAGGTGCTGCACGAGAAGAACATCATCCTGACGCTGGAGACCGCCGAGACGCCGCGCGTGCGCGACGAAGACCGCATCCGCATCGCGCCGGTCAACGACGACTTCAAGAAGGTGACCATCTCCTACGGCTTCATGGAGAGTCCGAACCTGCCCAAGGCGCTCGGCCTCTGCCGCAAGCAGGGGCTGAAGTTCGACATCATGGCCACCAGCTTCTTCCTGGGACGGCGTTCGGTGGTGCCCTCGGCGCAATCCGGCATGCCGCTGTGGCAGGACAAGCTGTTCATCTTCCTGATGAAGAACGCCGCCAATCCGACCGACTTCTACCGCATCCCGCCGGGCCGGGTGGTGGAGATGGGCGCCCAGGTGACCGTCTAGAGCGACGACCCGCGGGATTTGAAGTTCGCAGGGGCCGCCGCTAGGCTGGTGGGACCCCAAGGAGAGGCTTGCTGGTGTCCCGATCGCGTCCGAAGTTCGCTTGCGCCTGCCGTCGGTTTCGGCGGGCTTCGGAGGCGGGACGCTAGCTGCATGATCTGGCCCTATCTCGGCGACGCCCTGTGGGTGATCGCGCTCAGCATCATGTTCAGCGCCTCGCGCCAGGCCTGGCGGCGGATCCCGGCCGAGGTGAAGCCGCCCTTGATGGGCGTGCGGCTGCCGCGCGGGCTGACGGTCTGGGCGCTGCCGGGCGCGGCCTTCCTGCTCAGCCTGTGGTTCGCCCTGCAGGCGCGCAGCTGGCGCGGCGACGCCGACCTGGCCTTCATCCTGTTCGGCGTGCGGGCGGTTGCGGCGGCGCTGCTGGCGCTGCTGCACCTGCGCTGGCTGGGCGCCGCCATGGCCACGCTGGAGCGCGAGGGCCAGCTCAAGCCCTTGACCCCGCTTAAGCCTTGAATGATGCGGCTGGGCGCCCTTAAAGGCGCGCGAGCTTCTTTCTCTCCGCGACTTCAGGATTTCGCTCCATGGCCGACAAGCCCGTCAAGAAGGTCGTGCTCGCCTATTCAGGCGGCCTCGACACCTCGATCATCCTGAAGTGGCTGGAGACCGAGTACCGCGCGGAGGTGGTCACCTTCACCGCCGACCTCGGCCAGGGCGAGGAACTCGGCCCGGCGCGGGAGAAGGCGCTGCTGCTGGGGATCAAGCCCGAGAACATCTTCATCGAGGACCTGCGCGAGGAATTCGTCCGCGACTACGTCTTCCCGATGTTCCGCGCCAACACGGTCTACGAGGGCCAGTACCTGCTGGGCACCTCGATCGCCCGGCCGCTGATCGCCAAGAAGCAGATCGAGATCGCCCGCAAGGTGGGCGCCGACGCGGTCTGCCACGGGGCCACCGGCAAGGGCAACGACCAGGTCCGCTTCGAGCTCGGCTACCACGCCCTGGAGCCGGAGATCCGCATCATCGCCCCCTGGCGCGAATGGGACTTCAAGAGCCGCGAGGCGCTGATCGCCTTCGCCGAGCAGCACCAGATCCCGATCGCCAAGGACAAGTACGGCGAGAGCCCGTTCAGCGTCGACGCCAACCTGCTGCACTCCTCCTCGGAGGGCAAGGTGCTGGAGGATCCCGCCGTCGAGGCGCCGGAGATGGTCTATCAGCGCACCATCGCGCCCGAGGATGCGCCGGACCGGCCGACGATCATCACCATCGACTTCGACAAGGGCGATCCCGTCGCCATCGACGGCGAGGCGCTGTCGCCGGCCGCCCTGCTGACCAGGCTGAACCAGCTCGGCCGCGACAACGGCGTCGGCCGGCTGGACCTGGTGGAGAACCGCTTCGTCGGCATGAAGTCGCGCGGCGTCTACGAGACCCCCGGCGGGACCATCCTGCTGGCGGCCCACCGCGGCATTGAGTCGATCACCCTCGACCGCGGCGCAGCCCACCTCAAGGACGAGCTGATGCCGCGCTACGCGAGCCTGATCTACAACGGCTTCTGGTTCTCGCCCGAGCGCGAGATGCTGCAGGCCGCCATCGATCACAGCCAGGCGATGGTCGGCGGCCAGGTGCGGGTGAAGCTCTACAAGGGCAACGTCACCGTGATCGGCCGCACCAGCCCCTATTCGCTCTACGACCAGGAGCTGGTGACCTTCGAGGAAGGCGCCGTGGCCTACGACCACCGCGACGCCGCCGGCTTCATCAAGCTCAACGCCCTGCGCCTGCGCGTCACCGCCAACCGCGACCGCCGGCTGCAGAAGTAGGGCGCGCTTGCGCGGGGCCCGCGTCGTGCGGGCCGCGCGAGGGGAGTTCCATCCCTGCGGGCGCTCGTGCGAAGCTGGCGCCGCGCGCGCCGGACCGGCGGCGAAGGGGAAAGACGAAGATGCAATCGCATGTCTGGGTCGCGCTGGCGTCATTGGCCGCTGCGCTGACCGTGCTGGCGCTGGGGATCAACGTCGGCCGCGTGCGCTACGCCTGCAAGATCGTGGCCCCGGCGATGACCGGCGATCCGCGGCTCGAGCGCGCCATCCGCGTGCACTACAACAGCCTCGAATGGCTGCCGCTGCTGCTGGTCTCGATGTGGCTGTTCGCCCTCTACTGGAGCGACGCGGTGGCCGCGGCCTTGGGCGGGATCTGGGTGCTCGGCCGGATCCTCTACGCGCTCGGCTACATGCGCGATCCGCTGAAGCGGGCGCCGGGGTTCATGATCCAGGCCCTGGCGACGCTCGTGCTGCTGTTCGGCGCGGCAGGACGCCTGATCTGGATGCTGGTCAGCGGCGTCGGCGCCTGACGCCTCGACGGCGGGCGGCTGCGACGGCAGAGCTTGCGGCATGCAGCTGCCCGTCGACCCCGCCCGCTTCGCCGCCTACCTCAGCATCACCGCGGTGATGGTGGTGACGCCCGGGCCGGCCAACCTGTTCGCCGTCGCCACCGGCGCCCGCCGCGGCCCTGCGGCGGTGGTCTCGGGCGTCGCCGGCATGACGGTGGGCAACCTCCTCTGGTACGCCGCCGCCGGGTTGGGCCTCGGCGCGCTGGCGATGGCGGTCCCGCTGGTGTTCCGCGTCCTCGCCTATCTCGGCGCGGCCTATGTCGCCTGGCTTGGCCTGCGCGCGCTCGCCGCCGCGCGCCGCCCGGACGTCGCCGCCGCCGCCGCGCCGGCGGTCGCGGGACGCTCGGCCTTCCGCGACGGCGTCATCGTCCAGGTCTCCAATCCGAAGGCGCTGCTCTACACCACCGTCGTGCTGCCGCCCTTCCTCGACCCTGGACGGCCGATTCCGCCGCAACTGCTGCTGTTCGCCGCCATCGGCGTCGGCGGCGACGCCGTCACCCAGCTGGGCTATGGCTTCGGCGGCGCGGCGATCGCCCGGCGCATGGAGGAGCCATCGTTCCGCCGCGGTTTCGCCGCCTTCACCGGACTGCTGCTGATCGCCGCCGCCGGCCTGATCGCGTTACGCGGTTGAAGCTTGACCGCCGCCAAGCAACCACAATTGTGGCCAAGTGTTTGTCAGGGTAGCGTCCCCTGTAGGGACGACTGCGTAGATATTGGAACGACAAATGGCAAAGAGATCAGCCGCACTGGCCGTGACCGTGGCCTTGGCGGCAGCGCTCGCCGGTTGCGCCACTCCCACCCCCTACCAGCCGAATATTCGCGGCCAGGCCGCCTCCGGCGGGTATTCAGAGGTTCGCGTCGAGCCGAACCGCTGGCGGGTCAGCTTCGCCGGCAACAGCCTGACCACGCGCGAGACGGTCGAAGGCTACCTGCTGTTCCGCGCCGCCGAACTGACGCTGCAGCAGGGCTACGACTGGTTCTCGATCGTCGATCGCAACACCCAGCGCAGCGGCTACACCTATGTGGAGCCGGATCCGTTCTACCACCCCTGGTACGGCCCGGCCTATGGCGCCTGGCGCCCGGCCTGGCGCTATTGGGGCCCGGGCCCCGGCTGGCGCACCTGGGACCCCTACTGGGGCGACCCCTTCTGGGCTGACCGCGTCGACGTCCGCACGGTGGAGAAGTTCGAGGCGACCGCCGAGATCTTCATGGGCCGCGGCGCCAAGCCCCCCGGCGACCCTGCGGCCTTCGACGCTCACCAGGTGATCGCCAACCTGCAGCCGCGGATCCAGTACCCCGCGCCCAGGAAGTAGCGTCGCCGACGGCGATCAGTCTGTGTCGATGGGGTGCGGCGAGTTCCACTCCGCGCGCACCTCGCCATCGGCCTCGCGCTCGATCCGCGCCGCGCGGAGCGCGCGCCAAGCCGCGGGCGCCAGCAGCTGCGACAAGGCCCAGACCGCCGCGCCGCGGACCCCTGGCGCGGGATCGTCGAGCAGCCGCTCAGCCTCCGCCGCGAGGACCAGGTCGCCCGAATTGCCGATTGCGTAGAGCACGTTGCGGACGAACCGGTCGCGGCCGAGGCGCTTGACCGGGTTCTTGGCGAACAGGGTGCGGAATCCCGCGTCGTCCAGGCGCGAGAGCTCGGCCAGCGAGGGCGCGGTCAGAGCCTCGCGGGCGGCGAGCCTCTGCTCGCGCGCGGCTTGCGCGAACTTGTTCCACGGGCACGCCGCCAGGCAGTCGTCGCAGCCGTAGATGCGATTACCCAGGGCTTGCCGGAACTCGCGCGGGATCGGCCCCTTCAGCTCGATCGTCAGATAGGAGATGCAGCGCCGCGCGTCGAGCTGGAAGGGGGCGGGGAAGGCGTCCGTCGGGCAGGCCGAAAGGCAGGCCGTGCAACTGCCGCAGGTCATCGGCTCGGGGGCGTCGGGCGTCAGCTCCAGGGTCGTCAGGATCGAACCGAGGAACAGCCAGGAGCCGAACTCGCGGCTGACCAGGTTGGTGTGGCGGCCCTGCCAGCCGACCCCGGCGCGCTCGGCGAGGGGCTTTTCCATCAAGGGGGCGGTGTCGACGAAGACCTTCAGCTCGCCGCCGAACCGTGAGCGCATCCAGCCGCCGAGCTGCTTCAGCCGGCCTTTGATCAGCTCGTGGTAATCGTCGCCCCGGGCGTAGACGCTGATGACCCCGCGGGTCGCCTCGCTCGCCGCCGCGAGCGGATTTTCATCCGGGCCATAATTGAGGCCCAGCACGATCGCCGAGCGGGCGTCCGGCCACATCCCCTGGGGGTGGGCCCGGCGCCCGGCGGTCTCGGCCATCCAGCCCATCTCGCCATGCCGGCCCTGCTGCAGGAACTCGTCCAGCCGCGCGGCGGCCGGCCAGGCCGGGTCGAGGTTTGTGAAACGGCAGAGGTCGAAGCCGAGCCGCCGGGCCTCGGCGCGGATCAGGTCTTCGGGAGCGCTAGAAGTCGAGGTCGTCATAGTGCTGCGCCGGCGTCAGCCCCGGCCAGCGGTCGAGCAGCAGCGGCCGCAGGGCCGGGCGGGATTTCAGCTTCATGTACCAGGTCTTCACCGTCGCGAAGTCCCTCCAGGGCACGTCGCCGAAGTAGTCGATGACCGACAGATGGGCCGCCGCGGCGAAATCCGCCAGGGAGAGCCGGCGTCCGGCCAGCCATTCGCGGCCCTGCAGCAGGCTGTCCATGTAATGAAGGTGGGTCTTCAGGCCCTCGCGGCCCTGGCGCAGGTTGGCCAGCTCCGGGGCGCCCAGACCCAGCAGCCGCTTCTCCATCTTCTCGTGCAGGATGAAGCCGCCGACCTCGAATTCGAACTTGCGGTCGAACCATTGCAGCAGCCGGCGCACCTCCGCCCGTTCGGCGACCTCGGCGCCCAGCAGGTTGGGCTCCGGATAGGCCTCCTCGAGATAGTCGAGGATCGCCCGGCTTTCGCACAGCACCAGCGGCTCGGCTCCGCCGGTCTCCACCAGCACCGGGGTCATGCCGGAGGGGTTGAGCGCGGTCAGCGATTTCGGCCGTTCCCAGTAGCGGACCACCTGCTCGCCGAACCCCAGCCGCTTTTCGCCCAGCGCGAGGCGGACCTGGCGAGAGGCGGGATCGAGCGGGAAATGGTGAAGAGTGCGTTCGACGCTCATGCTTGCGGGGTGTGGCTGCGGTTGGCGGCGGATTTCAAGGCCAGATCCCTGATCCCTCAAGAGACGCCGGACCTCTTAAGGCCCCGTTAGCTCAAGGCGCGGACGGACGAGGTTTCGGCGAACGCGCCGCCATGTGGCTCGGCTTTGCCGCGCGGATCAGCATGCATGATGATGTCGGCCGAGGGAAAGGCCTCCAGAACCCGCTTCTCGGCGTCGACCAGAACCACATGGGCCGCAGCAAGCGTCAGCTCCGGATCCAGGTCGATGTGCATCTGCATATGAACGTAAGGTCCGGCGGCGCGAGTCCGCAGCTGATGCACCCCGGTAATGCGCCCGTCGCGGCCGACCAGTTCGACGATGTGGGCGCGCGCCTCCGGACTGAGCTCGCGGTCGAGCAGCTGGCCGGCCGCCTCGCGGAAGACGCCGATCGCGCCGGCGAGCAGCAGGGCGGCGATCAGCAGCGCCGCCAGGGCGTCCAGGCCGTTCACGCCGAGCCATGCCGAGGCGGCGATGCCGGCCAGTGCGACCAGGTTTGAGCCAAGGTCGGCGGCGTAGTGCGCCCGGTCGCCGGAGACCGCGATCGAGCCGGTGCGGCGCAGCACGCGCGTCTGGGCGACCACCAGGCCGGCGGTCAGCCCGGTGGAGAGGGTCATCACCGCCAGCGCCCAGCCCTCGGCCTTCAGCGGATGCGGCGACAGCAGGTCGGCGATCGCCTCGCGGCCGACGAGGGCGGCGGAGGCGAACACCAGCCCGCCTTGCAGCAGGCTGGCGAAGGCCTCGGCCTTGCCGTGGCCGAACCGGTGCTCGGCATCCGGAGGAACCGCCGCGTAACGGACGGCGAAGAAGGTCGCCAGCGAGGCGATGAGGTCGAGACCGGAGTCGGCCAGCGAGGCCATCAGCGCCACCGAGCCCGAGACCAGCCAGGCTGCGAGCTTCGCGGCGACCAGCACGGCCGCAGTGGCCACCGACAGCAGGGTGACCCGTCGGGTCAGCGCCGCCGTTTGGTCGGCGGCCATGGCGGGAAGTGAGTTCATCGGCGGCGGAACTTAGTCGGCTGGCGCACGCGCGCCAGCGCTAACGACTCGCAAGGGGGCGCCGGCGCCGCAGCCAGCGCATGGCGGCGAACACCAGCAGCGCCCAGACCGCCCCGATGCACCAGCCGGCGACCACGTCGGATGGCCAGTGCACCCCGAGATAGACCCGGCTGCAGCCGATCAGGACGACGATCAGGCACATGAAGGCCACCAGGAACACCCGGCCGATGCGGTGCGGGTCGGTCTCGGCGAGCATCAGCCCCAGGCTCAGGTAGACCGCCGCCGAGATCGTCGCGTGGCCGCTGGGGAAGCTGGCGCTGGAGACATGGACGAGATGCGGCGTGACGTCGGGCCGGGCGCGGTGAAAGACGCCCTTGAGCACGGAATCCAGCACCGAGGCGCCGATCAGCGAGGCTCCGAGCCAGGCCGCCTCCGCCCGACGTCGGCGCAGCGCCAGATAGCCGATCCCCGCCGCCCCGAAGATCCACAGCAGGGTGAAGCCGCCGAGCGCGCTGATGTCGATCGCCGATTGCAGCAGCCACGCCGGCCCGATCGGCTGGGCGAGATCGCCGGGCGTGCGCATGGCCAGCAGGACGGCGCGGTCCGAGGCGAAGGTGTCGCCTTCGGCGATCTCCTCGGCGATGTGGCCGGCGAGCAGCAGGGCTGCGACCGTCAGCAGGATCAGGCTGGGCCAGAGCCAGCGCAGCACCCGCCCGGCTTGCGGCTCGGCCGGCGCGCGGTCGGGGCCGGTCTTGTCCATCACGCGCCTTCGCAAGGATCCTTCACGGCGAGCATGAGGCGCGGATCCTGTCTGCCCGTCCAGGGGCTCCGGCGACCGCCGGGCGACCGCCGGGCGGCCGATCGCCGCGCCGGCGTCGATGGATCGGCGCAAGGTCTTGTCGCGGGGCCGATTGTGCTAAGGCGGAGCATGATGGGCCGGCTGAGCAAACGACTGCGAGCGTACACACCACGCGACAGCGGGGTCGCCTATGCGATCGCCATCGGCCTGGTCGGCGCGGCGGTGCTCGTGCGCATCCTGCTGCAGTCGGTTTTCGGATCGTCCTACGCCTATACCGCCTTCTACCCCGCCGTGATCCTGGCGGCCGACCTTGCGGGCCGCCGCAGCGGGCTGCTGGCGACGGCGCTCTCCGGAGGCGTGGCCTACTGGTTTTTCGTCGAGCCCCGGCTCGAGCTCAAGCTGACGCCGCAGGGGTTCGGGCCGCTGGTCTTCTTCGCCGCGAACGGAGCGGTGGCGGTCTATCTGATCGCCGGCCTGGCGGACGCGCTGGAGCGGCTGCGCCAGCACCAGCGGCGCACCGAAGCCGCCGCGCGCCAGAACGCCGACCTTTTCCGCGAGTTGAGCGAGCGCATGACCCATCACCTGCAGCTTGTCTCCGGCGTGCTGGCCCTGCAGGCCCAGGGAGAGCCGGAACTCAAGGTCGCAGAAGCCCTGGCGAAGGCGTCGCAGACCTCCCTGCTGCTTGTCCACGCTCACCGCGACGTTTCCGGCCGCTCGCGGGAGTGGATCGATTTCGCGCCCTTCGCCCAGCAGCTGCTCGGCGCCAAGCTCGCCAGCCGCGGTCTGCGGCCGGACACCGTCGAGCTAACCGGCGACGACCTTAGGCTGCCGCCGGAGCAGGCGACCTCGCTCGGCGTGGCGCTGCTGGAATGCCTGGGCGTGCTGTTGGCCCGGCGCACGCGCGAGCGGTTGAGGCTCGGCTTCTCGCGCCGCGGCGACGACGTGGTGCTGCGCATCAGCGAGCTCGACATCCCAAGCGGCGCGACGATGGCGCGGCTGAGCGAAGGCTACCTGCTTCGCGCCGTGATCGAACAGCTCGAAGCGAGCGTCACCATCAGTGCGAATTTCGACGGCGGCGCCCTGGAAATCCTGTTTCCCCAACCGCCCACATGCGGTTGGCTCGACGAGGGAGCACGCGAATCCGTGACCCTCCACTGACCGGCGGAATTCTCACGACCCATGACGGCTGACTTCTTCTTCATCGGCGGCGCGCCCAAGTCCGGAACGACCTGGCTGCAGAAATGCCTCGACCTGCATCCGGACATCGTCTGTTCCGGCGAGGGCCACCTGCACGAGTTCATCGTCAAGCCGCTCACGGAGATACTGAGCGCCTACAACCGCAAGCTCGCCGTCGTCGGCCGGGTCGTCTACGAAGGCGAGCCCTACTATGGCCAGGTGACGCGGCGCGAGCAGATCGAGATCATCCGCGGGGTCATGTCGCTGCTGATGAGCCGGCGAACCAAGCCCGGCGCGCGCCTGATCGGCGACAAGACGCCGGCGAACGCAAAGGTGGTCGAAGACCTGGCGGTGCTGTTTCCGACGATGAAGTTCGTCAGCATGCTGCGCGATCCGCGCGACGTGGCGGCGAGCCGCATCGGCCATGCCCGGCGGGCAGGCTTCGCCGCGGCGGAAGACCCCCGGTCGGACGGTTATCGCGATGTGGTGAAGGCGGCGGTGGCGGACTGGCGAACCACGGTCGAGCGGGTCCACCAGTTCGGCAAGGACAGGCCGCAGCAGGTGCTGGTGGTCAAGTACGAGGACCTGCTGGATTCGACGGCGGAGAAGCTTCGCGGGGTCTTCGATTTCCTGGGCGTGGAGACTACCGCCGACCAGCTCGCCCGGATCGTCGACGGCGCCAGCTTCGAGGCGCTGTCCGGAGGGCGCCCGCGCGGGGTCGAGCGGCAGGACTCCTTCTACCGCAAGGGGGTGAAGGGCGACTGGCGCAATCTCCTGAGCGACGAGGCCGTGGAGATCGTGACGCAGGAGTGCGGCGACCTGCTGAGCCTGACCGGCTACGCCTTCGCCGACGATCGCCTCGCCCAGGACGCCGCGCTCTAAAGCTCCGTTCAGCCGAGGTCGGCCAGCCGCGGCCGCAGCTCGCCCTGGAAGAAGTCGATGAACTTCGCCTGCTGGTCGCCGACGCCCAGCAGGACGATGTGGTCGAAGCCGGCGTCGACGTATTTGCCGATCGCCCGCAGATGGCTTTCGGGATCGGGGCCCAGGCCGGCCGCGTCCTTCAGGTCTTCGGGCCGCACGAACTGCGAGGCCGCTTCGAAACCCTCGACGTTCGGCAGCTCGCTCAGCACGCTCCAGCCGAAGGCGCCGAAGCGCATGCGCTCATGCAGCACCTGCAGCGCCGCCGGCTCGCTGTCGGCGTAGGCGAGGGTCACCTCGGCGTAGCGCGGCCCTGGCTTTGCGGCCTTGGCGAGATAGGCCTGCACCAGCTTAGGCTCGGCCTCGGTGGCCATGATGCCGTCGGCCTTGCGCGCGGCGAGCGCCACGGAGTGTTCGCCGCTGACGCCGACGGTGAGCGGGATCGGCCGGTCGGGCAGGTCGTAGAGCCGGGCGTGGTCGATGGTGAAATGCCTGCCGCGCAGCGTGTGAACCCCGCCGCTCCACAGCGCGCGGAAGATGTCGATCGCCTCTTCCAGCATCTCGTGGCGCTCGGGGATGGAGGGCCAGCGCGCGCCGGTCACGTGCTCGTTCAGCCGTTCGCCGGCGCCGATCGCCAGGCTGAACCGGCCGCCGCTCATCACCGCGATGGTCGCCGCCGCCTGGGCGATGACCGCCGGATGGTAGCGCAGGATCGGGCAGGTCAGGCCGGTGGTGATGCCGATCCGCGACGTGGTCGCCGCGATCGCCCCCAGCACGCTCCAGGCGAACGGCGAATGTCCCTGGCTCTCCAGCCAGGGATGGAAGTGGTCGGAGATCGACACGAAGTCGAAGCCCGCCGCCTCCGCCCGCCGGGTGTTCTCCAGCAGGGCCGAGGGCCCGTGCTCCTCGGTCATCAGCTTGTACCCGAACCTGACCATGTGTCGCTCCGTCTGCTGGCGCTGAAACCAGCGAACGGCGCGTTCGATCCCGCAGGGGCGTCGAAGTGGGACCTATCGCGTCTCCATCTGCTCCAGCAGGCGTTCGAGCGTCGCAAGCTCGTCCGCCTCGCCGGGCGGCTTGTCCCAGCGGATGCGGTGGATGCGGGGAAAGCGCATGGCGACGCCGGACTTGTGGCGGCCGGAGCGCTGCAGCCCCTCGAAGGCGACCTCGAAGACCAGGCCGGCCTGCGGCTCGGCGCGCACCGAGCGGACCGGGCCGAAACGCTCGATGGTGTGGTCGCGGACGTATTTGTCGATCTGCTTCAGCTCCTCGTCGGTGAAGCCGAAATAGGCCTTGCCGACCGGGGTCAGCGTGCGCTGGCCGCCGCCGTCCTCGGTCCAGACCCCGAAGGTGTAGTCGGAATAGAAGCTCGAGCGCTTGCCGTGCCCGCGCTGGGCGTACATCAGCACCGCATCGACCAGGAAGGGATCGCGCTTCCACTTGAACCACGGGCCCTTTGGCCGGCCGGCTTCGTAGATGGAATCCCAGCGCTTCAGCATCAGCCCCTCGGCGATCTGCGGATCGCCGGCCGGCGGCTCGGCCCGCAGGCCTGCGAGCTCCGGCCAGCTCGCGAAGGGCTGCAGTGGCGACAAATCTATCCGGGCGGAATTCTGGCGCGCGATGAAGGCTTCCAGCCGCCGCCGGCGCTCGACGAAGGGCAGCACCCGGGTGTCCTCGTCGCCTTGCGCCAGCAGGTCGTAGGCGCGGACGCCGGCCGGATAGGCGGTCATCAGCCTGGCGTCGACGGTCTTGCGGTTCAGCCGCTGCTGCAGGTCGGCGAAGCTCGCGACCTGGCCGTCGCGGATCACCAGCAGCTCGCCGTCGATCACGCCCGGCTCCCGCAGCGCCTCCAGCAGATCGGGGAAGCTGCGCGAGATGTCGTCGCCGGTGCGGGTGTAGAGCCGGCGGACGCCGCCTTCGTTCACCAGCTGGACGCGGATGCCGTCCCACTTCCATTCGGCGGCGTAGTCGGCCGGGTCGAGCCGGGCGAAATCGACCGCCTCGTCGATCGCCTGGGCCAGCATGGCGGGCCGGAAACGCCCGGGGTTCTCCGACGACGGCTTCTCGGAGCGGCCCTCCAGCCAGGCGAACAGATCCTCGTAGGGCGGATGCAGGGCGTGCCACAGCTCCTCGACCTCGGCGACGGCGACGCCGCCGTCGGGCGCGATGTCGGCGGCGGCCTGCTTGGCCAGCCGCGCGGACAGCCCCACGCGCAGTTCGCGGGTCATCAGCTTCAAGAGCGCCCAGCGCTCGCGCGGCTCGCGCATGGCGTCGAGCCAGCCCTCGATCAGCCGCTGGACGTCGGTGCGGCTGGCGCTGCGCAAGGCCTCGACGACCTCCGACAGCTGCGGCTCGCGATTGGCCCCCGGACGCGCCGGCCAGACCAGGGCGACGGTCTCGGCCAGGTCGCCGACATAGTCGTAGGACCACCAGAAGAGCTGCGGGTCCATGCGCGCCTCCACCGCCTTGCGGATGAAGGCCGGCTTGGCGGCGTTGAAGCTGAGTTCGCCGGTCAGCGCCGCCAGCGCCCAGCCCCGGTCGGGATCGGGCGCGGCGCGCAGATAGTCGCGCACCAGGGTCAGCTTGGTGTTGCGCGAGGCGGTCAGCGACAGCCGGTCGAGCAGCTCGGCGAAGGCGCGCATGCCTCAGCCCCCTCCACCGCTTCGCGGTCCCCCTTCCCCAAGGGGGGAGGAGAGGCGTGGTTGCGGTTTCGAGTCTCCTCCCCCTCCGGGGGAGGGGGACCCCGAAGGGGTGGAGGGGGCGGCGCGGCGCCTCGAGCTCAATCCTCTTCCTCCTCCTCGTAGCCCACCAGGGCGAGCGCCCGGGCCGGCACGCCGTGCAGCTCGGCCCAGCGGGCCAGCGCCTCCTCGCGGCCGTGGGTGATCCACAGCTCGGCGGGGCGGATCTCCTCGACGGTGGCGGTCAGCTCGTCCCAGTCGGCATGGTCGGAGATCACCAGCGGCAGCTCGACGCCGCGCTGGCGGGCGCGGGCGCGCACCTGCATCCAGCCGGAGGCGAAGGCCGCCACCGGGTCGGGGAACCGGCGGCTCCAGCGGTCCTGCAGGGCCGAGGGCGGGGCGATGATGATCTGGCCGGCGAACTCCGCCTTGGCCGCGGTCGTGGCCGGCAGCAGCGGGCCGAGCTCGACGCCGTGGCGTGCGTAGAGCGCGTTCAGCCGCTCCAGGGCCCCGTGGACATAGATCGGCCGCTCCCAGCCGGCCTCGCGCAGCAGCCGGATCAGCCGCTGGGCCTTGCCGAGCGCATAGGCGCCGACCAGGTGCGAGCGCTCGGGGAACTGGGCGACCGAGCGCAGCAGCCGGGCGATCTCGTCGCGATCGTCTGGATGGCGGAACACCGGCAGGCCGAAGGTCGCCTCGGAAATGAAGACGTCGCAGGGGACGGGGGTGAAGGCCTGGCAGGTCGGGTCGCGCCGCCGCTTGAAGTCGCCGGAGACCACCATGGTCAGCCCCTTCCAGCGGACCACCGCCTGGGCCGAGCCCAGCACGTGGCCGGCCGGGACCAGGCTCACCTCGACTGCGTCGCGCGGGACGACCTCGCCATAGTCGGCCGCCTGCATGGCCTCGGCGAAACCCAGGCCATGGCGCTCGGCCATGATGTCGAGGGTGGCGGCGGTGGCCAGCACGGCGCCGTGGCCGGCGCGGGCGTGGTCGGAGTGGCCATGGGTGATCACCGCCCGCGCCACCGGCCTGACCGGGTCGATGTAGAAATCTCCCGGCGCGCAGTAGAGCCCTTCGGGCTTGGGACAGAGCAGGTCCTGCGGTCGGATCATCCAGGAGATTTGGGGGGCCTGGCGACGCCCACAAGCCAGGGCGTCGTCCCTGTCGTGCGTCGAGCCGCCGGGTCAGGCGACGACCGCCCACCGCCGGGCAAAATCGTCAAGCTGGCGAAGGTAACGCGCGCGCTGTGGCTCGTCGATCCAGGCCGCAGCAAAGGCGTTGCGGCTGATGGCGACCAGCTCGGCTCGGGTCAGGTGGCTTTCGGACTGCGCCAGGGTGATGCTCTCCTGGATATAGGCGCCGCCCATATAGGCCGGATCATCGGAGCTGATCGTCACCTTGAGGCCGTTGTCGAGCATTCCGCGAACGATGTTGATCCGCTCGCCCGACTGTTTCAGCCAGCCGCTGGACCGCGGGCAGACCGTGAAGCAAATGTCGCGCGACCGGGCGAGCGCGATCAGTTCGGGCCGCTCCAGCACGTTGCCGCCATGATCGATACGCCGGACGCCGACATCCTCGATCGCCTGGCGGATATGTTCATAGGTGTCGGGCTGGTCGATGTCGCAGTGGACGGTGACATTGAGTCCCGCCGCCTTCGCCTTGGCGAAGACCGCGCGGAACTTGTCCGGCGGGTTGTCGCGCTCGTCTGAATCGAGGCCGACGCCGATCAGGTGTTGTTTGAAGGGCAGGGCGGCGTCCAGGACCGCCATCGCCGAATCGGCGCTCAGCTCGCGCATGAAGCACATGACGAGCTGCGACTCGACGCCGAGCTTGAGCCGCGCATCGTTCCGCGCGCGGGTCAGGCCGCCAATCACCGTGGCCAGCGGAATTCCGCGTTCGACATGCTGCTGCGGGTCGAAGAACATCTCCGCATAGAGCACGTTCTGCGACGCGGCCTTGGTGAGGTAGGCATAGCAGAGGTCGTAGAAGTCCTGCTCCTCGACCAGCACCGTCTTGCCTTCGTAGTAGACGGCGAGAAAGCTCGGGAGGTCGTGGAACACATAGCTCCGCCGCATCGCCGCCACGTCGGCGTAGGGCAGGGTGACGCCGTTGCGCCGCGCCAGCGCGAATTTCATCTCCGCTTCGAGCGTGCCTTCGAGATGGACGTGCAGCTCCGCCTTTGGGAGCGCTGCGATGAAGGCGCCGATGTCGGCGTCGGGTGCGTCATTTGCCGCCCGCGCCGGCCGGGATTGCAGCAGAGCCGCCGCCGCGGCGGGCAGCATGGCGGTGCAGGCGAGGAAGGCCCGGCGGTCCAGCATGGCAGTCGTTCCTCAGGCCGTCCTGTGCGTGCTCAGGGGTGGCCGGCCCGGGCGCTAGGTTCGGGCCCGAGGCGACCCCGCTTTCAAGTTGCGGGAGGGTGTAATGCCCCGCCCAGATCCCACCAAACGCAATGAATTCCACAAATCGTTGCAAAAAAGAGCGCTCGCCGAGGTGTCGGCAATCGTCGGCTTGTCCGGCCGGTGGCGGCGCTGCGCGGTCATTTCCTGCTCGCCCGCGGCGACTGAACCGCCGAAACGGCTTGAGCCGGGGACTTTGGGGCGTTACCGCCTCGCCATGTTGCAAGGTCTCTCCCACCGCGCCCGCGAAGCCAAGAGCTGGCCGTTCGAACAGGCGCGCCTGCTGCTCGACCGCATCCTGCGGCTGCGCCTGTCCGACGCCGAGCGCGATCTCGCCGCCAGCCTGATCGGCGAAGGCAAGGCGCGCGACGCCGTGGCCGCCCTGCCGGCGCTGGCCCGCCCGGTGATCTTCCAGTGCGGCTATGGCGCCTCGGGCCTGCCGCACATGGGCACGTTTGGCGAGGCCGCGCGGCCGACCATGGTCCGCACCGCCTTCCGCGCCCTGACCGAGGACGCCATCCCCTCGAAGCTGATCGTCTTCTCCGACGACATGGACGGCCTGCGGAAGATCCCCGAGAACGTCCCCAACCGGCACATCCTGGAAGAGGACCGCGACAAGCCGGTCACCTCGGTGCGCGACCCGTTCGGCGAGCACGCGAGCTTCGGGGCGCACAACAACGCCCGCCTGCTGGCCTTCCTCGACGGCTTCGGCTTCGACTACGAGTTCTACTCCTCGACCGACTGCTACCGGTCCGGGCGCTTCGACGCGGTGCTGCTCAAGGTGCTGGAGCGGTTCGAGGCGATCCAGGCGGTGATGCTGCCGACGCTGGGCGAAGAGCGCCGCGCCACCTATTCGCCCTTCCTGCCGATCAGCCCGACGAGCGGCCGGGTGCTGCAGGCCCCCACCGTCGAGCGCAATGTCGAGAAGGGCACGATCGTCTTCCCCGACGAGGACGGGAGCCTGACCGAGGTCCCGGTCACCGGCGGCCATGTGAAGCTGCAGTGGCGCCCCGACTGGGCGGCGCGCTGGACGGCGCTCGGCGTCGACTACGAGATGAGCGGCAAGGACCTGGTGGATTCGGTCCGCGTCTCCAACCGGCTCTGCAAGGTGCTGGGCGGCGAGCCGCCGGAGAGCTTCCACTACGAGCTCTTCATGGACGAGAACAACCAGAAGATCTCCAAGTCCAAGGGCAACGGCCTGACCATGGAGGAGTGGCTGCGCTACGGCACGCCGGAGAGCCTGGCCTACTACATGTACCAGTCGCCGAAGTCGGCGAAGCGGCTCTATTTCGACGTCATCCCCAAGGCGACCGACGAATATCTCCAGCAACTTGACGCCTTCAACAAGGCCCGCGCCGAGACCGGCCAGCCGGCCATCGACAATCCCGCCTGGCACGTGCACCGCGGCGCCCCGCCCAAGGCCGGCTCGCCGGTCAGCTTCTCGCTGCTGCTGAACCTGGTCTCCGCGGCCGACGCCTCGACCAAGGAGATCCTGTGGGGCTTCCTCGGGCGCTACATTCCCGGCGCCGGTCCTGCGACCCAGCCGCTGCTCGACAAGCTCGCCGGCTATGCGATCAACTACTACGAGGACTTCGTGAAGCCCTCGAAGCGTTTCCGCGCCCCTGACGCCCAGGAGCGGGCGGCGATGACCGACCTGCTTGGCCGCCTGCGCGCCCTGCCGGCGGGCGCCGACGCCGAGGCGATCCAGAACCAGGTGTTCGAGGTCGGCAAGGCGGCGGGCTTCGAGCCGCTGCGCGCCTGGTTCTCCGCCCTCTACGAAGTGCTGCTCGGCCAGGGCCAGGGGCCCCGCTTCGGCTCCTTCGTGGCGATCTTCGGCGTCGAGCGGACGATTCAGCTGATCGAGCAGGCGCTGGCCGGCGAGCTGGTGAAATAAGGGGCGCTGCGCGAGCGGACCGGCCGCCCCCTCGGCTCGGCTTTGCGGGGCGCGACCGAGGTTTCGGCCATGCCTCCGGCGATCGGCTCGTCGATGGTCGCTTCGATCCGCCCGAGGGCCGCCGCCATCTTCTCCAGGTCACGCGGACGGGCGCGGGTGCAGGCGAGGCGGACGGCCTGCCGCTCCAGCGCCTGACGGACCTCCATCATGTCGTCCACCTCCTCGTCGTTCTGGGCGAACATGACGGCGAAGATATCGGCCAGGGCCGAGATGTCGGGCGAGCGCACGAAGGTGCCGCGACCCTGCTGGATCTCAAGAAGGCCGATCATGGCCAGCGACCTCAGCGCCTCGCGCACCAGTGGGCGGCTGACGTTCAGCCGCGCCGACAGCTCCCGCTCCGGAAGCAGGCGGTCGCCGACCCTTAGCGCGCCCGCGCGCAGCTGCTCCACCGACCGGCTCTTCGGATGTGACTCCAAGGTGGATCACCTCTCCGGCGTGGCGCGCCAAGAGCTCGAGCAGCGGCGCGCCGAACAGGCCGATGTGTTCGCCTGCTTCTGCCTGGAAAGCTGGCCGCAGTGGATCGTGCAGCGCTGCGCCGGGCGCTTCGACACGCCGTGGGAGCGCAGGCACCGGCTGCTGGCGGCGGGGCTGGAGGCGATCAGGTGAGCGGCGGGGAGGCCTCGTAGAGCTCCAGCGGCAGGCCGTCGGGGTCGGCGAAGAAGGTGAAGGCGCGTCCGGTCCAGGGATCGATCCTCACCGGCTCGACCTCGACGCCCAGGCGCGCAAGGCGGGCGACCTCGGCGGCGAGATCGTCGACCGCGAAGGCGAGGTGGCGCAGGCCGCAGGCTTCCGGGCGCGAGGGGCGCGGGGGCGGGTCGGGGAAGGAGAAGAGCTCGATCTGGGCGTTGCCGGCGTCGAGGTCGCACTTCCAGGAGGCGCGGTCCTCGCGGAACACCTGGCGCAGGACCGGAAGCCCCAGGATCTCGGCGTAAAAGCGTTTCGAGCGGTCGAAGTCCGAGCAGATGATGGCGATGTGGTGGACGGCGCGCATGCGCCGCGCCCTAGCACCGGCCGGCCGGCCTGTCTTGTTCCACCCGATCAAGGCCCGGCTGGTCGCCCCGCCTCCCGTCTGCGGCGGCGAGCGCCAGGGAAATAGGGGGACACTGGAAATGACCGCCCGTCGGCAGGGTGGGCCTACAGCGCCATCCGCAGTCGCCCCAGGTAATCGCGCTTGCCGATGGGCGCGCCCTTCATCCGCAGGATGTCGTACGCGGTGACCGCGTGGAAAAAGAAGTTGGGCAGGGAGAAGGAGAGCAGGAACGCCGCGCCCTTGAATTCCATGCGCGTGCCGCCGACGTCGAACACCACATCGCGGTCCTCGAGCGCGGTCACCGCCTCCGCCGTCCAGCCCTTCAGCACATCCTCGGTCTCAGCCAGCAACGCCAGGGCGCTCTCGCAGGTGAGCGGGGTTTGGGCGGGCCTGGTGAAGCGGCCCTGGCTCGCGTCGCGCAGCGCGCCGGCCGAGTGGTCGGCGACCCGCAGGAGCTGCAAGTTCAGCGGAAACATGTCCTCGATCAGCCGCGCATCGGGCAGGTCGGCCGCCTCGCCGCCGGCGTGGTCGACGGCCTTGGCCAGCGCGCCGCGCAAGCCGCCGAGCACCTGCAGGAATTGCGGCACGGTCGCCTCATAGAGAGTGATGGCCATCGGGCGTCCTCCTTTGTCGTTGCGCGGCGAGCTTAGGCGGCCGCGAAACGCCGCGACAAGGCGGGGGCCTCAGCTCCAGTCCGTCCTCGCAAGGTCTCTCACAGCTTCACCCATTGGACCTAAGCGTCAGCCCAGGGTCGCGAGCGTTGGTTGGCTCGCCTCCGGGAAACTGACGTTCGCACCGGCGGTTCGGGGCAAGACATCCAGCCTGCCGTGATGGTAGTCGTGGCCGGCCGATTCCTTTACTCCGACAAATAGCTGTGCGGGAGCCGAATGTACCCCAGCAAGCCGACCAGGGTCTCGCGCCGTCGGGCCCTTCAGATCGTCGGGGCGACGGCCGCAGCGCCGCTCTCGCCCGCCGCCGCGCACGCCGCTGAGGCCGCGGACCTCGTCGTCATTCCGGATCGTCGCGACCAGCCGTTCGACACCGGCTGGCGGTTCGCGCTCGGCGATGGACCGCAGGTCGGCCGGCGCGAGTTCGACGACGCCGCTTGGCGCCGCCTCGACCTGCCTCACGACTGGAGCATCGAGGACCGCGGGCCGACGCCCAAGGCGGTCAATGGCGTGGTGCGTGACATCGACACCGCGCCACTCTGGCAGCCCGTCACCGGCGCCCCGAAGGCGATCGGTCCGTTCGTCGGCGGCACGACCTTGATCGGCGAAGGCGATCCCAGCAACGGCGGCCGCGACACCGGCCACACGGTCGGCGGCGTCGGCTGGTACCGCAAGCGATTCCGCCTGCCGCCGCTCGCTGCCGACGGCCGCGCCGAGATCGTCTTCGACGGCGTCTACATGAACGCCCAGGTCTTCCTGAACGGGACGCTGCTGGCCGAGCACCCCTACGGCTACACGCCCTTCGTCGTCGACCTCACGCCGCATCTCGCCGCCGACGGCGAGAACGTCCTGGCGGTGCGCGTGGCCAACCTTGGCCGCAACAGCCGCTGGTACTCCGGGTCGGGCATCTACCGGCACGTCCGGCTGAACCTGATCCGCCAGCAGCGCTTCGCGCCGTGGGGCCTGCGCGTCACCACGCCGACCGTATCGGCGGACCAGGCCACGGTGCAGGTGCGCGCGAAGGTCGAGAACCCGCCGGCCGGGGCTGTGGTGGCTTTGCGCCTGCGCGATCCCGCCGGGAAGCTGGTCGCCGAAACCCAATCGCCCGCGTCAGCCGAGACCGTCGCCAGCCTCGAACTCCGCGGCCCGCGGCTGTGGTCGCCGAAGACCCCGGCGCTCTACACCGCCGAATGTGAGCTGCTGACCGGCGGCTCGGTCCTGGACCGGATGTCGACGACGTTCGGGGTGCGGCGCGTCGAGGTCGACGCGCAGAACGGCCTGCGCATCAACGGCCGCGGCTACAAGCTGCGCGGCGGCTGCATTCACCACGACCACGGCCTCCTGGGCGCCGCGGCGATCGACCGCGCCGAGGTGCGCAAGATCGAGCTTCTCAAGGCCCGCGGCTTCAACGCCGTCCGCACCTCGCACAACCCTCCCGCGCCGGCCTTGCTCGACGCCTGCGACCGGCTGGGCATGATGGTGATGGAGGAGCCGTTCGACTGCTGGCGGGTGGGCAAGAACCCCGACGATTACGCCCAGTACTTCGACGGCTGGTGGCGCAGCGACCTGGAAACCATGGTCGCCCGGGATGGCAACCACCCCAGCGTGATCATGTGGAGCATCGGCAACGAGATCCCGGAAACCGGCAAGCCGGAGGGCGTGGAGACCGCGCGCCAGCTCGCCGAGGCGTTCCGCCAGCTCGACCCGTTCAGGCCTCTGACACAGGCCATCAACACGCCCAACGGCCCGGACGCGACATTGCCGGACGGCAGGCCGGACCAGGCGGCGACCCAGTTTCTCGACGTGGCAGGCTACAACTACAAGATGGCGCAGTCGTTGTCCGAGCACGCCCGCTTTCCCCACCGGGTGGTCGTGAGCACCGAGAGCTTCCCCACCCAGGCGGTTGACTTCTGGCGGATGATCGACGCCAACCCTTACCTGATCGGCGAATTCGTCTGGACGGCGATCGACTATCTCGGAGAATCCGGGATCGGCCGCTCCTTCCTCTCAAACGCGGGGTTCGTGAAGGACGCGCCCTATCCCTGGTTCAACGCCTTCTGCGGCGACGTCGACTTGATCGGGCAGCAGAAGCCCCAATCCCTGCAGCGCGACGTCCTCTGGGGTCTGAGCCCCCTGGAGGTCGCCGTGCAGCGCCCACTTCCCGAGCACGTGGACGAAAAGATCTCGCCCTGGGGCTGGCGCGACGAGCTGCAGAGCTGGACCTGGCCCGGGCACGAGGGCAAGCCTCTGAACGTCCGCGTCTACACCCTGGGCGACCGAGTGGAGCTGACCCTCGACGGCCGCAAGGTCGCGGAGACGGTGGCGCGCGACACCGCCAAGGCGACGGCCTTGCTGCAGGTCCCCTACGCGCCCGGTAGGCTGGTCGCGACCGCCTATCGCGGTGGGAAGGTCATCGGTCGGCGCACGCTGGACACGGTGGGCTCGCCGGCCGCACTACGCGTGAAGGTCGACCGCCCGCGGATCCGCGCCGCCCGCGATGACCTCGCCTATGTGACGGTCGAGGTGGTGGATGCTCAGGGCCGCCTGGTCCCGGACGCCGTGGCGGTCGTGGAGACCGCGCTGAGCGGCCCGGCCGAGCTGGCCGCTTTCGGGTCCGCCAACCCGCGCGGCGTTGCGAGCTTCCGTCAGCCTGTCGCCAAGACCTGGCACGGCCGGGCGCTCGCCATATTGCGGCCCACCGGCGAAGCGGGCGCGCTCGCGCTCGAGGTCCGCGCGCAAGGCCTGCATTCGGCGACGGCCCGGGTCGTCATCGCCTCGGCCTGAGGTCATGGAGGAAGCGAGAGACCGGCGCGCCGACATGCCGGCGATGATGCGAACATGGAATGGAATATCCTATGGAGCCGAGAGGGATGTTGACGCGACGGGAGTTCACAGCGGCTGGCGCGAGCCTTGGCGCCGCAGCTTTTGGGTCCTCTGCCGGGGCGCAAGGCGCCGTGGATCGCGTGGAGATCGACCTGCGCAAGGAGGTCGGCCCGCTGGAACACATCTGGTCGCGCAGCATGGGCTCGGATCGGGCCGCGATCACGCTGCGCGAGTCGTGGCGCAAGGATCTGGAGCGCTGCAGGACGGAGATCGGCCTGGAGCGTGTCCGCTTCCACGGCATCTTCGCCGACGAACTGGGCGTCGGGTCGGGCAATTTCCAGAACCTGGACGAGGTCTATGACGGGCTTCTGGATCGCGGCGTGCAGCCGTTCGTCGAGCTCAGCTTCATGCCCAAGCGGTTCGCGAGCGGCACGAAGCAGTTCGGCTTCTATCGCGCCAACATCACCCCACCCACCTCGCTGGAGGAGTGGTCCGGCTTCATTCAGAAATTCGTACGCCACCTGGTGCAGCGCTACGGCGCGAACGAGGTGCGGCAGTGGTGCTTCGAGGTTTGGAACGAGCCGAACCTTCAACCGTGGTTTTGGACCGGCTCCCAACAGCAATACTTCGAATTCTACAAGGCGACCGCCATGGCCGTGAAGTCGGTCGATTCGGCGATCAGAACGGGCGGCCCTGCGACCTCCGCCGTCCAGTGGATTCCGGACTTCCTCAACTTCTGCGCCCAGAACGACGCGCCGGTCGACTTCGTCTCGACCCACATCTATCCCGGCGACGACCAGGCCATGGTCTTCGGCCAGGCGAACAAGTTCAAGCAGTACGACGTCGTGCCCCAGGCGATCGCGCTCGCGCGTGCGCAGATTGACGCGACCCGCTTCAAGGGCGCGGAGCTCTGGTTGGACGAGTGGTCCTCCGACAGCCCGGCGATGATCGCCCACGCGATCACCCACGGTCTGCCCAACGCCCACGCCATGGGTCAATGGGAGCTGAGCGGCGAATACGAGGAGCTTGGACCCGCCTCCTGGATCTTCAAGGAGGGCCAGAACGGTTGGGGCATTCTGGCGAAGGGTGGCGTCGCCAAGCCGGAATTCAACACCTACAAGCTGCTGCACCGGCTTGGCCACCGCCGGCTGGCGGCGACCGGCCCGGCCCTGGCCTCGCGTAAAGGCCGCGACGGGGCCGCGGCCCTGGTCTGGAACCTGGCCGACGTGCAGCAGGCGCCCGGGATCCCCGGCGCCAGCGCCGTTCGCCGCGTCATCGGCGAGCCCAAGACCTTGACCGTCCGCCTCAAGGGCGCGCGCCCGGGCCAGACGGTGCAGGTGAGCTATGTCGACCAGGAGCGCGGAGCGCCGTATCCCGCCTGGCGCCAGCTCGGCTCGCCGCAATATCCGACGCGTGAGCAGATGGACGTCATCCGCAAGGCCGCCGAGCTTGCGCCCCCTGAGACGAAGACGCTGGACGCGCGCGGGGAGCTGACGCTCTCGCTGCCGGCAGAAGGGGTGGCTTTGATCGAAACCTAGCGACGGCTGCGCCCACCTGCCCGTCGATCCTCAACGCCGCTCACCAGGCGGCGCGCCGGCGAGGGAGAGGGTCGATCAGCCGCACGCCGCAGGCTTCGATCGCCGCGACGCTCAACAGCTTCAGCAGGGCGTGCTTCTATCAAGCTCGGCGTACAACGTCCGCTTCGGGTGATCCTCCCCAAGGCGACGATCGCACGATCTCTGAAGTAACCGATTCCCCTCGTTGGGGAGGACTCGCCCCGCCGCCCCCGGCAAATCGGCCAAATCGCCAATCTGGAACGAAGCCAAACGGAGAGCTCATCATGGAAGGTTTCAGCCGGCGCACCATGCTTGCAGCCGCGGCGACCGCCGCATCAGCCATGAGCGTTTCGGCTGCTGCGCCAGCGCACGCGGCGGCTGGCGGCCTGCCTGCGGCTCGGCCTGGAGCTAGGAGGATGCCGGCGTCCTTCCTCTGGGGAGTCTCCACCTCTGGCCACCAGATCGAGGGCAACAACCTCAACGCTGACGCCTGGCTGATGGAGAACGTCAAACCGACCATCTTCCCGGAGCGGTCCGGGGACGCCTGCGACAGCCTCAATCGGTTTCGACAGGATATCGATCTGGTGAGGGCGTTGGGCTTCAACACCTATCGCTTCTCGCTGGAGTGGGCGCGGATCGAACCCAGCGAGGGACAGTTTTCGCTGGCGATGCTCGACTACTACAAGGGCGTGATCGCCTGCTGTCACAAGGTCGGCGTCCAGCCCGCCGTAAGCTTCAACCACTACACCACGCCGATCTGGTTCGCCGCTTCCGGCGGCATGATGCGGCCCGATGGCCCCGACCTCTTCGCGCGTTACTGCCGCAAGGCCGCGGAGCATCTTGCGGACGGCATGCACTGCGCCTTCACGCTCAACGAGCCGCAGGCCCCCGCCATCATCGACACCCTCTCCAGGGGCGCCACCCGCAAGGATATCGCGGCCATGGCGGCGGCTGCGGCCAAGGCGGCCGGCAGCGACCGGTTCATAAGCTGGAAGACGATCGACTGAGGCTGGCGTCGATCCCATGGTCGCCGCCCACAAGCTGGCGTTCGCGGCCATCAAGTCCGTGCGGGGCGACCTGCCGACGGGGGTGTGCCTGGCCTCGATCGACTATCGCGGTGTGGGCCCCAACAACATCGCCGACGCTGTGCGGGAGCGGATCGACGGCCCCTGGATGAAGGCCGTGCGGGAGGCGGGGGATTTCGTCGGCGTTCAGAACTACTGGCCGTTGTTCTTCAACGACAAAGGTCCAGCGATGGCGCCCAAGGGCTCCGAGTACAACGGCTTCTTCGTGCTGGACTACAAGAGCCTGGCGAACTGCGTGCGTCGGGCGCATGCCGCCACCGGCAAGCCCGTTCTGGTCACCGAGAACGGCATCGACACCAAAGACGACGCCAAACGCATCCGCTATACCCTGGGGACGCTGCGGGAACTGGGCGCCGCAGTTGATGAGGGCGTTCCGCTACTCGGCTACCTGCACTGGTCCCTGCTCGATAACTACGAATGGGGCAGCTACAAGAGCCGCTTTGGCCTGGTGGAGGTGGATCCGGTGACGTTCAAGCGCACGCCCAAGGAGAGCGCGCGCGTGTTGGGCGCCTTCGCGCGGCGTCGCTTGTTGTAGTTTCGATCTAAGCCGGGCGAGGAGACGGGCGCGCTTGATCGCACGTCCCGCCGGCCTCATACCGCCAAGGTGAAGCGATGCTGGCCGGGACCCACCTCGACCCGGGTGCTCCCTTTTCCTCCACGGAGCCAGACGCAGGGAGCGGCCGACCAGCTTGGCGGATTTGCCGGCGCCGACCAGGTAGACACATCAGATGCGCTCGGCCGCCACGATCGTGCGGGCGGCGAGCGGCAGGAGCCACCTGCGCATCAGGCCCCTTCAAAGGTGAGCCGCTCGACCCGGACGGGCGCCGGCCCGGTATTGACGAGGCATAGATCCTCGGTGGCGCGGGCGCCAGCCAGTGCAACCCGCCCCTGGCCGCGTCCCAGCACAGGCCCGTGCGCGTTGCCGCGCCGGATCTCCAGCGGCCCGTCCGCCAGGATGGTGAGCGCGCCGGTGACGCCGCGCACGCGCGGAAAGCGGGCGAACCCGCCGGGAGAGAGGTCTAGTCCGAACGCATCGCCGCCGCGATGCGCCACCGCGCCGCCGCGCGCGTCGAAGAAGTCAGCCGCCGCTATGCCGCGGCGCGCGTCATACTGGCCGACGCCCACCGTATCGAGCCGGACGGGCGCGATCGTACCGTCGGCGCGGTAATGAACATAGGAGATCACGCTGTTGCGGTAATGCTCGGTCGCCCCCGGCGTCGCCTGGTCGTTGCAGGCGAAATACCATTGGCCGTTCAATTCGAAGAAGCTGCCGTGCCGGTCGTAATTCAGCGGGTCGTAACGTACGCCCGGGCGCACGAGGCGCAGCTCGGGGTCGGTCGTCGCCGCGCTCAGCAGCGAGCCTTGGGTCTCGAACGGGCCGTAGGGACTGCGTCCGATCGCATAATAGCTGCCCCACGACAGATAGTAGAGGTCGCCGCGGCGGTGGAGGAAGGGCTTGTCGTCGGTCAGCCCCTTGGCGTAGGGGCCGACCGCCTTCTCGACCTTCAGCGGGCGCGGGGGCTCGGCCAGCGAGACCATGTCCTCGCCAAGCCGCACGACGAAATACTGAAACGTTCCGAAGACCAGGTAGTTGGCGCCATCCGCGTCCTGGAGGACGCCGGGATCGCGCGCCTCCGTTTTCACCAGCCCTTCGGCGATCAGCGGCTTGCCGATCGGGTCGCGCCACGGCCCCGCCGGATGATCGGCGACGACCACGCCGATCTCCTTCGGCCCGCGCGAGAAATACAGGTAGTAACGCCCGTCCTTACGCGCCGCGTCGGTCGCCCAGCACTCGTCGCTGGGCTTGCCCCAATAGGTCTGTTCAGGCCTCAGCGTGCCGGCGTGGCGCCAGTCGACCAGGTCGCGCGAACGCCAGACCTGCCAGTCGCGCATGACGAAGCCCTTGGCGGCGGGATCGGCGTCGTGTGTGGCGTAGAGCCACGCCTCGCCGTCCCAGACGCGGACCTGCGGATCGCAGACGCCGCGGCCGGCGATGATCGGGTTGCCGGCGGCGCGTACTCGCTCGCCGCGCGCAAAAGCGGGCGCGAAGGAGGTAAGGCCGAGGCCGGCGGCCGCGATGCCGGCGAGGGCGCTGCGACGCGTGAGGATCATGGGCGGACATCCAAGGTCTGGGTGGTGCGGGCGCGGCTCAGCGGGAGCGTCAACCGCCCCAGACGCCCACCAGCGAGTTGATTGATGTTGACGCATAATGCGTGAACGCGCACAGTTCGAATGTCTACAAATAAAAATATTCGAGGGAGCGAACGATGCGATCCCACCAAATGCGTCGCCGTCGCCGCGTTAGTTTGCCTTGAGCATCGCGAGCGGTCGGGCGGACACACCGTAGATGCAGGGCAGTTCCTCCTAGAACCAGGCTGCGGCGTGGTGCACGGCGCGGACCTGGTGCTTCGTCAACCTCGCTGAGGACGCCGTGGCGGATGCCGGCTGGTGGACCAATCAGTGGCGGCGATCCTCAGTCTGCCCCGCGTGCCAAAGCGCTCTCCAACCTTAGGCAGGATGTTATGACCGACAAATGCGATCCAAAGGGTTTAAGCCGTCGGCAGCTTTCCCAGTTAGGCGCCGCCACCGCAGGCTCGCTGATCCTGGGGGGCGCGTCCGCGGACGCGGCGGCCCCGGAGCGGTTTGACAGACGACGCGAACTGGTCGCCCGCCACAAGGTCGTGCTGACGGCCGCGGACGTCAATGTGCCGCTTTCGGTCGGCAACGGCGAGTTCGCTTTCACGGCCGATGTGACCGGTCTTCAGACCTTCCCCGATGATTACAAGCACGGAACGCCGATCTCGACCCTATCCCAGTGGGGCTTCCACACCGAACCCAGTCCCGAGGGCTTCAAGCTGGAAGACTTTCCCTACACCAATTCGCTCGTCGACGGTCGCGAGGTGCCCTACCTCGTTTATGAACGCGGCGTCTCGCCGCCAGAACTGGAGGCCGCCGCCAACTATCTCTACACCACGCCGGGACGGCTCAATCTCGGGCGCTTGGGCATGGTGCTGAAGGACTCCAACGGCGCCAGCGCGAAGCTGACGGATATCACCGACATCCGTCAGGAATTGGATCTTTGGTCCGGCAGGATCACAAGCCGCTTCAAGTTCGACGGCGAGATGGTGAAGGTGACGACCGTGTGCCACCCGGACCTCGGTCTCATTGCCGTCAGCATCGTTTCGCCGCTCGTTGCAAAAGGGCAGTTGGCGGTCGGCGTCAAATTTCCCTACGGCCCGGGAGCGGCGCACGGCAAAGGCGAGCTCTGGACATTTCCATGCTTCTCGGGGGACGGCGGCACATGGAACCATCCCGAGAAGCATCGGACCATATTGACCCGCGTTGGCAGCCGCCGCGCCGATTTCGCTCGCATGCTGGACGGCGACCGGTATTTCGCCGCGATGTCCTGGTCGGAGAACGTGTCGCTTTCCCAGACCGGGCCGCACGACTTCGAGCTGGCAGCGGATCGCGGGCAGCGCAAGATCGCGTTCGTCGCGGCCTTTTCTCCTGCGGAGATCGGGCGCGATCTGCCGAGCGTTGCCGAGACGGTGCAAAGGTCGTCCGCCATGTGGGCGAATTTCTGGAGCACGGGCGGATCGATCGATCTTTCCGAAAGCAAGGACCCTCGCGCGCGGGAGCTGCAACGGCGCATCATCCTGTCTCAGTATCTGACGCGCATCCAGTCGTGCGGAAGCATGCCGCCAGGGGAGTCGGGCCTGACCTGCAACACATGGTTCGGCAAGCCTCATCTCGAGATGCACTGGCTCCATAGCGCGCACTTCGCCTTATGGGGGCGCAGTCCGCTGCTTGAGAGAAGTCTCGGCTTCTATACGCGTATCATGCCCAAGGCGCAGGCTATGGCGCAGCGGCAAGGCTATGAGGGCGCGCGCTGGCCGAAATGTGTCGGGCCGGAGGGGGACCTGAAACCCTCCTATCTCGAAGCCTATCTGATCTGGCAACAGCCGCACCCGATCGCCTGCGCGGAACTATCCTACCGCGCGCACCCCAACCGTGTGACGCTCGACCGCTACAGCCGGATCGTATTCGAGACCGCCCGGTTCATGGCGTCGTTCATCGCCTGGGATGCGGGCAAGGGCCAATATCGGCTGGGTCCGCCACTCTCGGACTCCACCGAGCATTATTACCACGACCACGATCATCAGTGGAATCCGACGTTCGAACTCAGCTATTGGCGCTACGGCTTGGCCATCGCGCAGAAATGGCGCGAGCGCCTCGGCATGCCGCGCGATCCTAAATGGGATCATGTGCTTGCGCACATGCCGCCGTTGGCGATGCGCGACGGCGTCTATGTCACCGGCGAAACCGCGACGGACACGACGCTGCATACCGTCCTTGGGAGCTTGGGCATGCTGGACGGTAGCGGTGTCGATCGCGAGACCATGCGGCGGACTTTACGTAAGTTGCTCGACCAGGGTTGGAAAAGAAGCATCGGTTGGGCGTTTCCCATGACGGCCATGACGGCGGCGCGGCTGGGCGAACCCGAGCTTGCGATCGAGGCCCTGATGGTGGACGCGGACCAGAACCACTATCTCGCGAACGGGCACAATCCCCAGTACCCGCACCTAGTTCCAGCTTACCTGCCCGGCAACGCCTCCTTGCTTTATGCCACCGCGATGATGGCCGCCGGTTGGGACGGAGCGCCTCAGCGCCACGCGCCGGGATTTCCGAGCGATGGGTCTTGGACGGTCCGCTCGAGTGGTTTGCTTGCGGCCCCATAGCCTTGAAGTGGTCCCCATCGGTGGGACCACTTGAGGTGATTTCATAGATTGAATCCGTACCGTTCCTTGTCTTCGAGATACTCATGCCGCTTGCTGATGCGGCTGTGGGAAGGGCGCGAGCCTTGTCCAAGCGTCAATGTCCACAGCTACGTTGTTTAGAGCATCGGCATTCAGTTGAGTAACCAGCGGCGGCGAAGTAGTTGCCGCACGCCTCGGGCGTACAGAGATTGCAGATGTCGCCGATGGCGTCCCCCGTCAAAATGGAAATTCAGTGACAAACATGTGGACTTGACATGTTCAATCATATTGCTCCAAAGTCCGCCAAAATCGGTCAAAAACCGTCTCGACTTGCAGACCAGTAAGTAAAACACCGACGAGATGCCCTAGGGGGGAACAGACGATGCAGTCCCGCAAAATCTGTCTATCGCCGGCGCCGGCCCCGAGCGGCCTTCGCGCCAGGCGCGTGCAGCGATGATGCGGGGGGGAGCTTCGTCGAACAGGGCTGCGGCTTGGCGCTCGGCCAGGACGTGGTGTTCCGTCGACCTCGCCGATGGCGCCGTTGCAGATGCGGCTTGGTGGAGCGACCAATGGCGCAAATTCTCGGTCCAGGGAGTCGTCCTCCCCGCGGGTGATGGGGCCGAAGGGCTTCGCCGGCTGACGACGTTGGCGCAAGCGGCGCGCTCCGCGGGCCTAGCGGTGCTGGCCAGAGTGAAGGTCAAGCCCCTGACGCGAGAAGCGATAACCGCCAACCCGGCCTGGGCAGCGCGGAGCGACAAAGGCGAGCCGATCGCCGTCAACACCGGGTACGCCGCTTGCGTGAACGGCGGCTTCTTCGACGCCCCTCTGTCCGACAGTATCTCGCGGGCGGTGACGCAAACTCCTGTGGACGGCGTCCTTGGCGTGGGCTGGAGTGGCCTCGGTTGGGACAAGGTCTGCTATTGCCCCGCGTGCCAAAGCGCCTTCCGCGCGGCGGCCGGCGCGGACCTGCCGGGCGAAAAGGATCGAGACGCCCCGGTCTTCGACCAATGGGTCGCCTGGAATCGGGCGCGCCGCACCGAGATGTGGCGGGCCAACGACAGGGCGGCGAGCCGGGCGGGCGGCGCTGGCGCGCGCTGGATCGGCCTCATCCCAACAGTGCGAACCGCGCAGATCGCGCGGTTCCAGGACGTGGCGGCGCTGGCTGCCGAGGCGCCGATGCTGTTCGTCGACAACGCGGACGCCGTGCGCGTCGGGCGGTTCGGCGAGCTGGTGGACGACGGACTCTATCTGACGGGACTGGCGGGCGGGAAGCCGATCGTGCTCCTGACCCCCACCTATCACCGAGGCGTTCGGACCTTCGCAGCGGCCAGCGCCGCGCCCGGTGAGGCGCGCCTGGCGATTCTGGCCGGCCTGGTGGGCGGCCTCGCCCCCGCTGTCGAACTTCCGGCGAACCTGACCTCGGACGTTCGCACGCTTTCCGTCGCGGCGCCGGTAATGACCTGGGTCGCCCAGAACGGTGAGCGGTTGGGCGGACGGGCGGCCCCGGCGAGGATCGCCGTGGTCTGGTCGCCGACGTCGGCGGCGCTCTACGGCCGCGACCAGGTCCGGCGGCTTTCCGAGGCGCCCTTCCGCGGCATGGCGAAGGCCTTGCGCGACGCCAACATACCCCACGAGGTGTGGGACGAGAGCCGTCTCGGCGCAGGGCTGCGGGGCGTCGACGTCCTGATCCTGCCCGAGGTGGCGGTGATGAGCGACGCGCAAGCGGCGGCTGTGCGCGAGTTCGTGCGCGGTGGCGGCGTTCTGATCGCGACCGGCGTCACGAGCCTCTACGACGCGATGGGGCGCGCCCGCCGCGACTACGCGCTGCAGGACGTGTTCGGTGTCAATATCCAAGGCGCGCTGCCCGCGCGTTCGGCGTCGGCCGCCAAGCACGACTATGTGCGCCTCCAGCCGGAGTATGCGGCGCGGACGCCCGGTCCTCACAAGGCCGGCGAGCGCGCGGAGCCGGGGGCGCGCCATCCGATCCTGAAGGGCTTCGACGCCACGGACCTGCTGGCGTTCGGCGGCATCCTATGGCCACAGACGGTGGCCGCCGACCGCACGGTGCTGATGACCTACGTGCCGCCGTTCCCGAGCGCTCCGATTGATGAGGTCTACCCCAGGGCGGAGCGAACGGCTGTCCCTGGCCTGGTGGTCGGTACGTTCGGTCGGGGCCGGGTCGCCTACATGCCCGCAGACTTCGACCGCCGGTACGGGATCGACCCCATCGCCGATCATCGGGCGCTCTTGGCAAACCTTCTTGCCTGGGCCACAGGCCCCGCGGCTCAGCTGCGGATCCTTGGCCCGTCGAAGCTCGCCACACGGCTTGAGCAACAGGGCGATGGTCTGGTTCTTCACCTCGTCAACCTGACCGGGGCCGACAATCAGGCCGGCGCGGTGCGCGAGACGACGCCGGTCGGGCCGCTGCAGGTGAGCGTCCCCCTACCGCCGGGCGGGCGCGCAGCGTCGGCGACGCTGCTGGTGGCAGGCCGCCGCCTGCCGGTGCGCGTCGAGGGGGGCCGGGCCGTGTTCGAACTGGACCAGGTGGCCGACCACGAAATGGTGGTGCTGGCGTGACGCTGACATCCGTCGGGCTTGCGCCCATCCGCCCTCTCGCCCCTGTTTTGCTGGAGCGCCGCCCATGACGTGGTCTCGCCGGGAATTTATAGTCACCACGGGCGCGGTCGCGCTGAGCGCGACGACGGCCCGGGCGCAGGCGGCTCAGGAGCTCTGGTTCAACAAGGTCACCCGCTGGGGGCAGACCAACACGAGCGCGATGGACGTCCGCAATTACGACGTCGAGTTCTGGCGGGGCCAATGGCGACGCACGGGAATCCAGGCCATCATTCCCAACGGCGTTGCGGGTTTCGCGACCTTCCCGAGCCGCAATCCGCTACTTGAGACCAGCGAGTTCGCGCCCAATCGAGATCTGTTCGGGGAGATCACCAAGGCGGCGCGAGCCGACGGCCTCTACGTGGTCTCGCGGATGGACTCCTTCGTCCTCACCCCGAAGATCCGCGCGGCCTATCCCCAGTGGCTGACGCGCGATGCGCAGGGCCGGCCCGGCAAGACCATGTGCATCAACAGTCCGTACCGAGAGACCCACGTCTACGCGGTGTACCAGGAGGTGATCGAACGATTCCGGGTCGACGCCTTCACCGACAACGGTGGGGTCTCGGGCGGGCCCCTATGCTATTGCGACTTCTGCAAGGCGCGCTGGGCGCGCGAGGTCGGCGGCCCGATGCCGGCCCGCTACAGCCTGGATGATCCGATCTTTCGCCGCTGGCGTCGCTGGAACACCGCCGTCACGATGGAGAACTGGGAAGCGGTCAACGCTTTCACCAAAAAGGTCGGTGGGCCGGGCTGCGCCTATATCGGCCTCGTCCGAAAGTTCTCGACCCTCAACCGCGAGGTCGCCACGCGGGCCGATCTGCTGATGATGGATTGTCAGTCGCGCAACGACGCGGCCAGTTTCCGCGAGCACGCAGACGAGGGGCGCTACATGCGCTCCATCCTCGGCTGGACCAAGCCGCTGGCGCCCTGCACCTCGATGACCCAACACAGCCATGGATACTTCCGGCTCACCGCCGACCCGACGGTTGAGACGCGCATGTACATGCAGGCCGGATTCGCCGGCGGCTTCAATTTGTGGTGGCACCACCCGACTGCCTATTCGGAGGACCGTCGCTCGTTCGACATCGCCGCGCCGACCTTCGCCTGGCAGCGTCGTCATGAGGCATTCCTCACGGGCGCGATCCCGGTGGCGACGGCCGGGGTCGTGCGCTCGGACGACAACGCCGTCTTCTTCGGCCACGACGCCCCGGTCATCTATCAACCAGGCTACATCAGTCGCGTGACCCAGACGCCTTACCGGGGCATGGTCCAGGCGCTCTTCGAGAGCCGAATTCCCTACTATCCGCTGCACATCGCCGACCTCGCTCGGCACGGCAAGGACCTGCCCGTCCTGGTTTTCCCGAACATCGGCGGGATGACCGACGCCGAGTGCGCGGCGGTTCGCGACTACGTTCGCGCCGGCGGTTCGATCCTCGTCACAGGGGTGACCAGCCTCTACGACGGGGACGGGGAGCCGCGCCGCGACTTCGGCCTGGCGGACGTTCTCGGCGTCAACCTTGTCGGGGCCGCGCCCAAGCGCACCTTCTTCGCCGACGCAGTCGAGGACAGCTATTTCGCGCTTCCGCCGCGTTCCGGCGGCCCTGGTCGCCACCCGGCTCTGGCTGGTCTGGACGAGGCGGAGATCATCCCGTACGGCGGGCAGGCCATCCCGCTGCGGGTGGCGCCGGACCGGCAGGTGCTGGCCAGCTACGCCGTGGCCCAGGATGACCGCGCGCCGATCGCGGATGCGGCGCGCCCTTGCCTCATCGTGGGAACCTTCGGACGAGGCCGCGTCGCCTTCATGCCCAACGACCTCGACAATAAGCATCTGGACGATCCCCATCCTGACCAGGCGCTGCTGATCGGCAATCTGCTGCGGTGGTGCGCGGGCGAGACCGCCTTGCCGGTCGAGTTCGAGGGGCCCGGCTACGTCGGCGCCTACCTCTACCGGAAAAACGGCGCGTCGCTGCTCCACCTGCTGAACGGGTCGGGGATCGACAACGGCGAGCAGATCACCGACCGCGCCTATCCGGTCGGCCCCCTGAAGGTGCGGGTGAAGGCGCCAGGGCAAGGGACGACGGTGAAGCTTGCAGCCAGCGGCGCCGTGCTGCGCGGCACGCGCTCGGGCGACATGCTGGAGTTCACCCTGCCGCGCCTCAACGAGTACGAACTCGCGATTCTGGAATAGGCCGCGGCGCGTTCCGCCGCGCCGGAAGCCTGATCGCCGTCGCCGCGGCGGCGCTCACGACCCATACCGGACTTACCGGCGCCGCCCCGCCCTCAGAACATGTAGCCAAGGCCCAGGTTCACCCGGTCGTTTTCCGAGTGGTCGAAGAACCTCTGGTAGTCAGCCTTGATGACGATGTCCGACAGCGGCCGGAAGGATGCGCCGAGGGTCAAGAGCTTGTCCCGGTTGGCCGGATCGGCGGTCAGGCCGAGGGGCAGGCTCGCCTGGGTGTCGTAGCGCTCGTAGCGAACGAAGGGCGACAGCGCCATGTCGTTGGCGAAGTTGAACGTGTAGGCCCCCTGGACCAGCCAGCCGTAGAAGGCCTTGGGGACCAGCGGCCGATCGGCGCCGTTGGCGGCGTTGTAGGCCAGGATCGTGGAGTCCAGTCGCCCGGCGTCGGCGAAGGTTCCGCGCGCGTAGAGCGCCTGCAGGTCGAAGCCGTTCAGCTGCAGCCGGGCGTGCGTGTCCCAAAGCGTCATGCGCGCGTTGACGCCGCTGAAGTCCGGCAGGGTCGGATCGGCCCGGAAGTCGGCGTTCTTTTGGCCGGTTTCGCCGCTGAACACCCCGCCGCCGATGTCGAGGCCGGGCACGCCGCGCCAGTCCACCTGCCCGTAGACGGACAGGTTCGCGGCGTGCGCCAGTTGCAGTTCCTGGTGTGTGGCGCGCAGCGGCTCGCCGGCGTCGTCGAGCTTGGCTACGTTGAAGCCGGTCGTGACGCCGACGTCGTAGTCGAACCCGTGCGGCAGCGAGCCGTAAAGGCTGACGCCGCCTTCACGCCATGTGGAGGGAATGATCCGCGTCTCGACCTCGTTGCGCAGGGCGCCGTAGTAGACCGGCGGCTCGTGATTGCGGTTGATGAAGCCGAAGGGCATCAGGAAGAGGCCGGCCCGCAGGTTGGCCGCGCTCGACAGCTGAAAGTTCAAATAGGCCTGCTCGATCTCGACCTCGCCCTGGTCGTCGGCGCTGGCGACGGCGTGCTCGACCTCCAATTCGCTGTTGAAGCTGATCCGGTCGCTGAACCGATGGCCGAAGAACAGCACGAAGCGCTCCAGGTCGGCCTGGTTGCGGCTCGAGTCCTTCCGATAGGCGCTGTAGGCGATCTCGCCGTAGCCGCCGATCGTTGTGGCCTCTGCGGATGGTGAGGGCGCAACCGGGGCGCCCGATGGCGAAGGGCCGCCGGCGTCGGCCAAGACGACAGGCGCGGGCGGGGTCTGCGGCCTGGGTGGGACGGCGGCGGCCGGGACTGCGGCCTGCGCCTGGGCCGCTTCCAACCGCTCGATCCGCGCCGACTGCGCGGCCAGTTGAGCTTTCAGCAGCTCGACCTCGCGCTTCAAGGCGGCTTCGGAGGCCTCGTTCGCCATCGCCGACAGCGGCATCGCGAGCGTCGCCGCAGCCACGGCCGCGAACAGCGCCGATTTGTGTTTACGCCCGCTCATGGTTCCCCCTCACACGGATCAAGCTGCGCCATTTACTGCGAGCGACTCGCAATAGCAACAGGGGCGCGCCGACCTGCGCTGGCGGCGTGGGCCTTCGGGCGATGACACCGTAGACGACTGTCGATAAAGCCTGAGACTCGACGATAAGGGAGGTGAAGGCGGATGCGTATGGTCAAGCTGAGCTGGCTCGCGACGTGGCTTGGCTGCGCGCTCTGCGGCGTCATGCAACCGGCGATGGCGGCCCCGGTCACGCCATCGGCCGCCACGGCCACCTGCCCCGCGCCGACCACCGAACGCCCGCAGCCCTGGCTGGACGCGTCACTCACGTCCGAGTGCCGTACGTCGCTGGTGCTCGCGCAACTTTCCACGCAGGCCGAGAGGTTGGCCTTTGTCAAGAGTTTCAATGGGTTCCATCTGCCGCCCAAAGACGAAGTTACGATCGCCCGGCGCCTTGGGCTGGAACTTGGCGCCAGTGCGGACGGCCCAGCCGGCCCGCGCGGCGGCATGGCGTGGCCGAACCCGCTCACCATCGGGGCGTCGTTCGATGTCGATGCGGCAGCGCGGTACGGCGACGCCATCGCGCAGGATTTCCGTCGCATGGGGTTTGCCGGAATGCTCGGTCCGATCCTCGATGTCCCCCGCTCGTGGCGCTTCGGGCGCATGTCCGAAGACCTCAGCGAGGATCCTGTCCTCACCGCGCGGCTCGGGGTCGCCGAGATCCGCGCCGCGCAGGAGCGCGACCATCTCCTTGTGATGATGAAGCATTTTCCGGCCTACACGCAGGAACAGGGGCGCGTCGGCGATCAGCCCGCCGGCCGCTATCCGGCCGTCAACGCGCAGGTTTCCGAGCGTGTGCTCCGCGAGGTTTATCTGCCGACCTTCCAGGCGGCGGTGGAGGAGGCGCATGTCGCGCAGGTGATGTGCTCCTTCCCGCGCATAAACGGCGTCTACGCCTGCGAGAATCCCTTCCTGCTGAACGTACTCAAGAAGGAGTGGGGGTTCGACGGCAGCGTCTATCCCGATTCACCCGATGCGCAGCGCTCGATCATCCCGGCGATCAACGCCGGCCTCGACGGCGGGCGATTCGAGCCGACGAACGGTGGCCTGTCTGGCGTCACCTACATCCCCGGCCCGAGCCTGCTCGAAGGGCTGAACAGTGGCTCCGTCTCGCGGGCGCGTCTCGAGGATCTGATGCGCCGGCGCCTCATGCCGGTGTTTCGCGTCGGCGCTCTCGATCATCCGCCGGTTGCCGAGCCCGATCGTATCGGCTCGCCCGCCGCGCTGGCTGAAGCCGCACGCCTGATCACCGAGGGGACCGTGCTGCTCCGCAACCAGGGCGACATCCTGCCCTTCGGCCCAAATGTGCGCTCAGTGGCGTTGATCGGAACGCAGGCGGGGCCCGGCGCCTTCGTCACTAGCCAGGGTTCGGGCTACGTGGAACCCAAGCGGCTCGTCGCAGTCGACGACGCCATGCGCGTGCGCGCAGGCGACGCCATCAAGGTGACCTGGACACAGGGCGATCACGGCGTCGAGGCCTTGCCGCCTGCGCCCGCCACGATGTTCCGCACTCCCGACGGCCGTCCGGGCGTGCGGGTGGAATATTTCGCCGACCCCAGTCTAAGCTTCGCCGGTGCGCCGATTGCCGTGCGCGATGCCGAGACGCCCGCATTTCTCGCGCCGCCCAAGGATATCCCAAATCTACCGAAAGATGGTCGCTTCGCAGTGCGCTGGACGGGCAGCTTCGTGCCGACGACCAGCGGCGCCCAGTTGTTCACGCTGCGCGGCGCCGGCTCCGCGCGCCTTTACCTGGATGATCGCCTCGTCGCGCAATATTGGCGATCTGACTTTGGTGATATCGCCTATGCGGCCGTCCCCATGACGGGCGGCAAGCCGGCGCGCATCCGCGTCGAGTTCACCCCGCGCGAGGCGTTCAACGTCGGCAAGCTGCCGGTTCCGACCACCTTCATGGGCGGCCTTCACGGCGGGACGCTGGAGCTCGGGTGGGCAGGCCCCGACGACCGCATCGCCGACGCGGTCGCCGCCGCGCGGAAGGCGGACGTCGCGGTCGTCGCGGTCGGCATCCGCCAGGGCGAGGGCATGGATCGCCACACGCTCGCTCTACCGGCCGGCGACGATGCGCTCATCGAGGCGGTGGCGCAGGCCAACCCGCGTACGGTCGTGCTCGTCACCGCCGGTGGGCCAATCGCGATGCCCTGGCTTGATCGGGTCGCGGCGGTCATGATGATGTGGTTGCCCGGCGACAGTTTCGGAACGGCGGCCGCGCAGCTGCTGTTCGGCGACGCGGCGCCCGCGGGTCGCCTGCCTGTGACCTTCCCGCGCGACGAGCAGCAGGGGCCACAGACGACCGAGCGCAGTTATCCGGGCTTACGGGCGCCCGACGGTTCCCTCGACACGGTGCACTTCGACGAGGGTCTCAACGTCGGTTACCGCTATTGGGACGCCCATGGCCAGCAGCCGCTTTTTCCCTTCGGCTTCGGCCTCAGCTATACGCGCTTCACGCTTTCCAACGGGCGCGTCACGGCGCAGCCCAGTGGGGGCGCGACGGTCGAGATCGATGTCCGCAACACGGGCGCGCGGGCCGGCGCCGAAGTCGTGCAAGCCTATCTCGCTTACCCGCGTGCGGCCGGCGAGCCTCCCAAACAGCTGCGGAGCTTTGCCAAGGTCATGCTCCAGCCCGGCGAGCAGCGCCGTGTCCAGCTTCGCCTGGATCGCCCCGCGTTTGAATATTGGGACGAGAAGCAGCGCGGCTGGACGGTCGCACGAGGCGCCTATCGCGTGGAGGTCGGGTCGTCGTCGCGCGACATCGCCTTCGTCGGCGAAGTCACGCCGCGCTAGGACGTCGTCAATCTGCGGAGGCAAATCGGTTGGCGCGGCTCAGTTAGCGAGCGTCCGGCTCCCACCCCGAACTGCCTGCGCGAAGGTCGGCTTGCCGGAGGCGGACGAACCAGCGCTGTCGACCCTATCAAGACCTTGCAGCTCCCCCGCGGAAGCGGGGGAGAGGACCCGCGGGCCGAGCGAAGCGAAGAGCCCGTGGGGGTGGGGGCAAGCCACGCTCAGGGCATCTCAG
>Ga0207641_10000130_pt1 | contig 110586 bp, 164 predicted proteins | sample KBSSwiS62_FD_184306 | JGI IMG/M metagenome (GOLD analysis project Ga0207641, IMG submission 184306) | Switchgrass rhizosphere microbial communities from Kellogg Biological Station, Michigan, USA - KBS Switchgrass S6-2 (SPAdes) (version 2) | ecosystem: Host-associated > Plants > Roots >...
AGCTATATAACTCTTCTGTATACAAGGAAAGAGCAAAGAGAATCGCAATCCAGATTCCAAACGTAACTATTTTCCAGCCTTATTGTTTTAACTCCTATTGATTTCAAGTAAATCTCTTTTCGGCTATCCTGTTCTTTTTGCTTTTTCTTGTTGTGAGACTTTCCATCTAGTTCAATAGTCGTATTTGATTCATGGAAATAGAAATCAGAAATAAAGAATGCTTCGTCTTTGTACCACCCTTTCTGAAAATTCATTTTGAATTTAAATCTATATTTCTTTTTCAATTGACTTATTAGTTTCTTAAACTGTTTTTCTGTAGCTGTAATATTCTGTCTTAGTTCTTTTTCATATTGCTTGCCTACTTCTAACTTTTTTCTATTGATCATTATTATATTAGAATCTTATTTTAGTTATTAAAGATACCTATAAGATTATTTAAGTATTTAGTAGTGTATTTCCTTGTGTTATATAATTAGTGAATTGGGTAAAGCACGCCCCGTACTAAGTCTTTCAACATAGGGACGTTGCTATTTGTTGGTTAATTATAGAACCCTACTTGTCGAACGTATTAACCCGTCCGTCTACTCTTGCCTGTTCGGTTCCTTTCTAAGCACCACGGCTTTGCTTTAAGTAGATGCACCACAGTAACAAATTGTTTTATACTAGCAATAATCGCTGCTGTACGGCTGCGTCCTACGACCAATTAAAGCTAGTTATTCAAAAAAAAGAAAAACCTCATCGGTTCCCGCTTTTTTTGAAAGATTGCTTAGGTCTTTTTTAGAAAGTTAGAAAGGAAAGAAACCGAATGAGGTTAATATTTTCAAAACTAACTGCTAAAATACCTAAGCAAACGTAAAAATACAACTTATTAATTTATCTTTTTCAAAATAGTTGTATTTAAATTAAATGAATTTGAGATTTAATGTTTAAGGCGACTTTGATTTGACCTTAGTCGAACATGCCTGAGTGTTAAATCTTTTAATTGTGAAAGTTTATTTGATTCCTATGATCTTTTTAATTGCTTTATCTATCTGTTCGACTGTCAAACCATACATCCACTCACCTCTAACTCTGAATTTATCAAGGTAACGATGTACCGCATGTTCCTCTTGAATGGAGCCGACAAATTTCTTTAAAAGCTTAATTGTAGGCTTCTGCGCTTGGAGCGTGTATTCGCGATGGGAAGGTGATTTGCTAAAACCCACTTTATAGTAACCGGGAAGTGAAGCGTCTTCCATTATATAAATAAATCCTTGTTTACTTTTTATATCTCCATTTAATCCAATTGGTATATATCGTAGGATTCTTTTATTTTCTTCATTATATACTTGTTCAATGTAAATAAGCTTTAAAAGTTTATTCAGTAGAGTAGGCAGAGAGGCAATGTTTATATTTAGAGCCTTAGCAATTTGCGAGTCGGTCTCAATGAAGTTGCCAGACTCATCGATATTTTGCTGTATGTAACAAAGCAAAAGAGCTTCGATAATCGTAAGCTCTTTATAATATTCTGATAAAGGCGTTTGGATTTTAATTTCCATCAATAATGCTCTTTTCTATTTAAGCGGTGTTCTGTAAGTCTATTATTAATTTTTTCTAATCTAATAAGCAAATCTTCTATTTTTTTAGGAACTTCTTCGCCGACATAAAATATAGTTGAATAATTATCTAATTGAAGATAAATTTCTTTATTTGCATTTGCTGTTCTTAATGCTGTATTTTCCGCAATTAAATCTTGATATTCTTTAAGCGGCATCGTAATAGTTTTTTCCATTTTTATCTTATTTTTTAATCTTCGTAAATTTTTTTGACTAGTAAATAGCCAAAAGCAAAACTAATAATCAGTACAAATATGATCACTAAATTAAACATTATACCTTATAAAAATAATCTTTAAACGTATGCTGCTTAAATCCTTCTATTTCAATAGGCGCCCAAATAAGAATGTTGGAGGATTTGCTGCATGTTAATTTACCTTCCTTAACAAGAGATTTAAGAAGCAATCTGGTTTTATTGCAAGTAAGACCTAAATGTTCAGCTATGCGAGGCGTTCCCATCCACTTCCAATAGTATTCATCTTTATTACCCGTAATCTTTTCATAATGTTTTACGCGAAATAAAAAATCGCGTTTCATGAATGCGATTGCTTCTTCTTTCAGTTCTTTCATTATCGCATCTTTTCGTGGTCCTTAAATTTTGTTCCCTTATACTTTCTTTCAAAGTATGGCTTCATTTGTGGGTCAGGGTGATTAGGCAATATTTCATTTTTGAAATGATGCTTGGAGCGGATGCCTAGCTTCTTTTGCTTATCTTTCAAGAGAATTTTTTCAGGAACAAAAGTGCCACCAAGAACCCCCATTAATTCGGGAACTCCCTGTTTAGGTGCAATAAATTTAACAGATGATGAACATTTGGGGCAAGTAAGTTTTTTATTTCCTTTCTCTTTATACTCGTTTTCAGGAGATTTTATAACAGTAGTAAATTCAGCAACGTAAAATTTGAACTTACATGCATTACATTGAAAGTTTTTAGGTTTCTTCATAGGCAAATATCTAATTTTTTTATTTCTTCTGATAAAGACTCATAGTCTGATTTTAAGTATACAGAAGAAATAGATTTCATAAATTCTTCATCGTATTCATCAGCGGTTACTAACATGCCGTAAACTTTAATATCAAACCATTTTAGTTGATCTGTAATTTGTTTTACGCCTTGTTTGTAATCAGGTTGACCATCAGATACAATAATAATGATTTTACGAAATCCGGGTCTGCCGTTATTTACTAATTCATTAACGGCCAATTGTAAGCCGTCAACCATATTAGTTGAACCAGAAGAGTGATAAATATTAGAAATGGCAACTTGTAAAGATTTCTTGTCATTTGAAAGAGGTGAATCTAAAACGGCATTAGTGGCAAATGTGACTACTCCTATCTTTACAGTCTCTTCGCTTAATTTGACTTTGTTTAATAATGATAGAAAAGACTTCTTCATGTATTCCTCATGCCCATTAACTGAAGCAGAAAAGTCCCCCACAATTAAAATATCAATTTGTAAACAGGGATTTTCAGGAGTGATAAGGATACAAAGAAGAAATAATAAGACTTTCATAAATATTCTCTTAATTGATCAATATTTTTTAATGCCTTTAATCTTTTTAAAACGCGCGGCTTGAATTTGGCCACATCCTTACTTTTCATTTTTAATTTTCCAGCTATATTGTCTGTTTGTTGATGATCTTCACCATTTAACCCAAACATAAAAATGAAAATGTCATATTCGCGTTGACTTAATTGATACAGGAACTTATTCAGATCGAAAGCTAGTGAGCCCTCGATATCCTCTGCATCTATTCCTAATTCATTGTTGCTTAATACATCTTCAAGGGTATCTTCATTATCATGTTCCTTGCTACTTCCTATGCCGTCTTGCAATGATGGATTATAACCGGCGTGAAGAACGGCTTCAATAATATCATCTTCATTTAAATCTTGATATCGTTCACATATATCATCTACATTTGGATACCGTTGTAATTTTTGTTCAAGTTCTGAAATGATCTTTTTAATTTTTGTAACAAGGGCTTCGCGGTTAGCAGGTAATTGAATGGTACGAACATTATAGTCAAATGATGAAATGATGCGTTTTCGAATCCACCATACAGCATATGAAAAGAATTTCCATTCCTTTCTAACATCAAATCTATAAGCAGCTTCTATGAGACCATCATTGCCTTCGCTGATAAGATCAAGTAATGGAACACCACCGCCTTGATATTTCTTAGCAACTGATATAACGAATTTGACATTGGCTTTGACTAATTTATCAAGTGAGGAAACATCATTTGTTTTTTGAATCTTGGCAATGAGTATCTTTTCGTCCGCTTTACTCAGTGGCTCATAATCTCTTATTTCATTAAAGAAACGATTTAGATTATCGTTATAGACGTCAGCCGTTATTTTTCGGGATATTTTCATACTCCTTTTTTATAAACTTTAGCTTTCAAATAAACCGTTGTTTCGGGAGTATAATAGCCTTGCGCGTTTACATTTTGTTTCCATATTTCAATACATCCATTATTCAACATTTCTTTTGCCATTTTTTGTACACGTCTTTCAACTTCCCATTTCACATGAGAACCGTTTTTATCAACTAATACACTTCTTTCATTTTCATTGATATATTGTCCAATACTCCACTTACCACCCCAAATATCAGCTTCATCAACGTAACGGAATGAATCAACGTAGTCAATAGCATGATAAGTCTCGTGAACTACAAATGGAGGATTTTGGTAAGCAAAGAAATTAGCGATCATATTATGATTTGCCATAAACTTAATAGTATAAGCAATAAATACAATAGTGGCAATTATCACTGCGAGGAATAGGTAAATGAAATAGATCATAAATTTAATAGTTACGTCTGCAAAATTCTGCCATTAAACAAGCGTCTACAATTCCGTCACTAGGAACTTTTGATCTTTCGGTAGCAAGAAAAGTTTCTTTAGGGAATAACCTTTTTGCGGCTATCAATGACGTTGCTTTGGTATCCACTTTATATTTTGGTGAACCGTCTTTATTTGTTTTTCCTTTAACTGGAATTTCAATAGGACGTATTCCCTCCCACATCTGTTTTTGCCAACGTTTAGGAATAACCTTTGTAAAAGGTAATTCGAGTACTTGTAGCATTCCGATAATTAAACCATTATTTACTCCGAAGGCAAAGTTTGATTTTGCGGAACTACCAAAAACGCTATGGAGGTCTTCTATGACAACATGTAATCCTTCATATTTTTCTATTGATTCTACAATTATATCAGATAGAGCTTTCATATCTGCTTCCGTTTCATTATATGGGATTTTTCCATACTTATAAATGAATTTATCGTGCATAATACAATATGCACCGTCGGAACCTATGTCTATTGCTATACTTATTTTCATGTATGCTTATTCGGAAATTTCACCAACTTCTTTTAATTCTTTATAATATAATTCACGCTCTTCAACAATTTTAATCACCGCATATCCGACATGAATAGCATCTTCAATACTTAGATTCGGATTTTCTCTCAATTCCTTCATGGCTGTATAAATTACCTCTACTTCCAACTGATACTTTTTACTTCCACGTAAGCAAAGTAGAATTGCGTTCATGTCGTTTTCCCTTTGATCTTCCATAATGTTTGTTTTAAAGTAAACCCAACATTTTATTTGTACGAGCAAATTTACCAAAATATTTTAAGGCAGCTTTGTCATACGCGATAGCGCCCAACATTGGATCATCAAAACTACCTATTAACGGACGATACTTCGTGCCATTTTTTAATGTTGTCATAATTCTAGCTTCCCACTTTTTTGAATGTTTGTTCCAACTAACCCCTTTAAATCCAGATGTATTATGACTCATTAATTTACTATTTTGACCATTCTCAGAAACCGTACACATTCTTAAGTTTTGCTTCCTGTTGTCTAAAGTTATTCCATTCTTATGGTCTATTATAACTTTATCATTTAAATCTAAATTTAATAAAAATCTATGTAAACTTATCTTCTTTTTCCTATTCCACTTATCTGTAAACTGTGAAGCTCTACCCTCTACATAAATTAAATCTTTGGTTTTAGTCGTAAACCAAGTACACGCATTCATTACTTTATCATAATCTTCTTTATCAATTATCGTTGAATAATTTCCGTTAATTACGACAATTTTATCATTTTTAGATAAGTTTGGAAATACCATTATTTTTTTCTATATGTATTAAATTATCAAAATTAATATCTGCTCCAGAATGCGTTACTAACAAAATTGTTTTATCCAAATCATTAAGGGCATTAGCAACACTTTGAACCCCAATTGAATCAATAGCATTTAAAAGTTCATCTGAGACATATAAATTCAAACCACCATATTTACTTGAATTATTTATTAATTGCTGAAATGCTAAGTCACAACAAATATTTAATCTAGCTACTTCACCAGCGGAAAATCTATAAATGTTTTGGGGGTTTAAGCCATTTCTATAAATAATAGGTTCCAAAGCCTGTTTAATTTCTCCGCTCTTTAATTTCTTAAATCCTTCTATCTCTAAGTTTAAGTCAGAGCCGGTATATTCGAGATACTGATTTACTAGTCCTGTGATTATTTGCAGTGGCTTATTGCCAAGATAGAATTTGAAGTCAGAGAAATAATTGACCCATTTAGACTTAAGTTCTAATTGCTTATCTAAATCTTCTCTCTTTTCTTGTAGTCCATGTAGTTCTTTCTGTTTAATAGATATTCGTCTATTAATATCTTTAGTCGTATCGCTGAAAGAGTTCCCCTCAATGAACTTTCTCCGTAATTCGAGTCCGTCGATTTCTTTGACGTATCGTTGCTGTTGTTGTTCAAGTGATTTAATTGTTCGGGCGATTGCATCTAATTCGGATTGAATGGTTTTATTTTCTCTTTCTTGTTTATATATTTCATCCAAAAGAACATCTATTTCTTTGCACTGTTCTTTTTTATTCTTAATGACTACCTGAATTTCTGCCAGTTGCTTTTCGTACTTTTTTAAATCCTGTTCCGTGTATGCTTCCTTGCTTCTCAAATGAAATTTATGACTGCATTCGGGGCAAGTAATTAAACCGGCAAGATGATTTTTTATGTGCTGAATTGATTTTCCCAATTCTGTTTCTTCGTCTTGTTCGCTTGTTGTGTCGAATTGTTCTGAAAGTTCTTCCAGTTCTTTTTTAGTAGCAAGGTCAATTTCATGAAGTTTGAATTTCTTTAGCTTCTTTTTATTGGCCCCTATTTCTTCCTCCGATTGTAAAATTTTATCCCCATAATCTGAAATTTCTAGATTTACTTTCTCAATTTTTACAGCCTTTTCGTTTTCAAATTCCTGTTCAGCATTATCATTGAACGAAGATTCGAGAGCAAGAATAAACCCCTCTGTTTCTGAAATGTTTTTTATGCAAATCTGAATATCGTCTTTAACTTTGTTAATGTCCAGTTCGAGATTCTCAATTACCTTATCAACTATCGTTGTATTAGTGAACCTGCCAATTACTTCCAATTTCCTATCGGTGTTTACTTTCAAGAAAGGCTGATAGTATTTACCTGAAATCAAATAGTAGTTTAATAGGTCGTCTGCTTTAATATCTAATATCTCTTTCAAAATATAAGCATCACCAGCTTTAACGTCTACTCCGTTTTCAACGCCTCTTTTTGTTGGTAGTGTTTTAGGAACTATTCCATTAACAAGTATGCTTAACTCACTAGACGTTTTGTTGCTATAAATTTTACGGGATATATCGCAAGTTAAATCGTGCTCTTTATTCAATAGACGAATGCCTACGGTTAAATATCCATCTTCACAAAACCAGCTTACTAAGTCTTTTGAACTACTTCCAGTAAGCGAATATCCTAATAGAGCAACGGGGATAATATCCATGAATGAAGTTTTGCCGCCCCCGTTGCTCTTTTGACCGCTGTTATCGTTGTTCAATGCAGATATGACGAAGCATTTGGAGTCAAAAAAATATTTGACTTCTGCGAATGACACAAAGTTATTAGCTGATATGGAATGTATGCGCCACATTAGATAAAAAATATACTTATTAAAGCAATAATAAAAACAAGTTTAACTATGAAGCTTGCAATTTTGACTGTTCGCATTACGTCTTCTATATAAGAATCGTTTAAGTCGTCTTGATCGAACATTTATATAAAATCATTTAGGAGTTGACGACCAAATTCAGGATTTTCTATTTCCTTGCTAGTTGACCATTCATCAAAGCTAGTAAGAATATCGTTATCATTCATAACTAATGTTTTATTAGCTGAAATATTTTGCACTTCAAATGACTCTTTTTCAATCAATACTTTTGCTCCCGTATCTTGTAGCAATACAACTAAGTGTTTCTTTTCTTCGCTTACTTCACCTTGTACCCGGATTCTTATGTTCGCCTCTAATTGTTTCAATTTAACGCTATCAACTAATTCTTTAGTTATATCTTCTGGCAATACGTCTACTGTTATATATTCAGGGAAATCTAATTGCAGAAAGTCAAATATTTCGTTTTTGTTTTCTGTATCGTAAATTACAATTACTCCTTTATTCCTATCTTCTCCGAAATTAGCTTGATAGCCGGACCCAGTATAAATTATCTTACCGCCTTCCAATACTTGCCTATTATGATAGTGGCCGATAATAACATAGGTGAATTCATTAAATTTATTCGATGTCACTTCACTTTCTTTTTTTGCTCCTTTGTTTGTAAATGAACCTTCAATGCCCACATGAGTACATAAAATGGATATGCGGCCCTGAGCCATATTCTCAATAATCGCTTTGAGCTTTTCGACATAAACTAATTTCTCATCGTAATAAGGTAAAAAATACAAGTCAACGAATTCATTTGAAAACATTTGACCTGCTTTTAATACTTTAAAAGCAGGATGACCGTCAAAGGCATCAAGAAAAGATGCGTCACTTGTTAAATCTGTTTTATCGTGATTGCCGGGGATAGCGTAAATAATGATTTGTCTTTCTGCTGCTTCGTCAAGAATGCTTTTCCAAGTGTTTAATACTTGCTCAGGCTGACCCTTTCTGGAATTGAAAATATCCCCTAAGTGTAATAAAGATTTAACCCCTAACTCATCGCATATATTAAAAGCCTGTTTGAATATTGATATATTTATCTCAATCGTATTTTCAGACAAGTGGGTGTCTGTAATTGAAACTGCTATTGGTTGCTTCATATAAAGAATTAAAAAAATAGAGCCGATATATTCCGAGTTATACCGACTCATTAACCACAACTACCTATTTACCTTTATTCAATTTAGCGCGAATAGCTGCTAACTTATCATTTACATTTGCAATGTGCGCTGGTTCTTGTTGAGTTTGTGCAACATTGATCGTTTTGCCACCCACTATTTTAGGGACAATAGGAGCTTTTACTTCTTCTTCTGCATTTTCATCTTCTGCTTGTTCATCAACTTGTTGTTGAATAACAGGTTTTGCAGGGCGACCACGTTTAGGAGCCTCAATAGATTGAACTTGTTGAACTGGTTTCTTAACAATAGTAGGTTTATTTACTACTTTAGGTTGTTCTTCTAGTTCTGTCTGATTTTCTTCGTTCTCCTTCGCAGCATCTTCGGGCACAAGTGAAAACATTTCTTCAACCTTATTCAAAAACTCATCATAAGCAAAAACATTAATTGGATAACCTTCTTCCGCCAGTTTCTTATCGAACCTTTCAAGTCCTTCTAATTGATAATCCAAATCCTTACGTTTGAATGAATTCACAAAACGCTCCCTGAGAGACTTCTGCTTATCAAATGCTGCCAATTGATCATCAGTCAATGGGGTTGGAGTGAGAGCATAATTAAACTTATCTATCGCTTTCTTATCAAGTGAAACCGCATATTTAGTTTTAATGCCTTCGCCCGACTTGTTAATTACAATAGCAATTCCATCTTCCGGGTCTGAATATGGATCGGGACTATTGGGGTCTTTACTTACACTTGCTGCAAGCTCACTTAATTGTTCTTTTACAGTCTTTTTAATTGAAAGAGTGGCAAGTTTACCTGAACGGTCAAGCGCATAACATTCCCAAGTATCAATTGGTCGCAATCCACCTTCTTTCTTTACAGGATCGAAACCTGAAATCTTATTCCAGATGATCTTTTCCTTTTTCTCATCACCGTCTACAAAATTAGGAATAGCTACTTTCTTAGCAAAATCCATATATTCTTCTACAAGATCAAATGGATAACCGCCATGAACTTTAGCGTTAAAGATAGGTTTTTGTTTTACTTCAAATTCCCCTTCAATTATTTTCTTATTTTCATCCCTTTTAGGAGTTTTTATTTTGAGGAAAGAAACACATTTAGCTACAAAAGGAGAAAGTTCTTCCTGTGGTACATTTTCATCGGGGTGAAATGGCATAATGCGAAACCAATTGTCCCCATCTTTTACTTCATGTGCGTCACTATTGAAACTATTAGATGGCCTTACAAGTGCTTGTTTGCTTTCTTGACTCTTAATGTTTGCTAAAGACGCTGCTTTGTACTTACTTCTGTCGAATCCGGGCATAATTATTAAAATTTAATTGTTGATTTAATTGTGTTTGAAAGTTTTTCTAGTTGTGAAATATATCCCTGAAGTGAAAATGATTTAACTGTGCTATTTGCTAATTTAAATTTGGCTATTTTATCAAGTGCGTTGCCTAGATGACTGTAATAACCCCACGGTTGCACTTCACCCCGCTTTAAAATTGAAAAAGAAGAATCTTCTATTTTTATATAAAATGGTTCTAAAATTTCATCAACTATTTGCGGTCTAACTTCTCTTTTGGAACCTTTTACTCTACCCCTTGGCATATTTTTACAGGATTAAAAAATTTGCTGCATTAGTATATTCATAAGAATCTGCTAAAAGAGTTACACTATCTAACTCTCTATCTTTTGCAAATCCTAAACCGCTCTTATCAAGATAATCGCGTAATTTACAATAAGCTTTATGTGCATTATCAGCAATCACATAAGCAATTCCATAAGAAACGTCCGTAGTATTATGTTGCATCCCACGACACTTAACTAAAAACAATTTCTTATCTTTTGTTTTTTCAACTAATAATTCTGTCATAATTTCTATCGTTTATTTGAGAATAAGTTTTTGCTTGATTTGATTAATACACTATTTATTGTCCCTTCTAGTATTTCTTTTTCAAATTCTTCTGGTTTCAATTTAGCAGAAATGGCGTTTAATTTTTGATCTTTAGATTTTGCCGACCAATAAAGACCATCAACTATATCAGCTTGTTTTTGAACTTTAAATACGTTCTCTTTCTTGATCTTATATTGAGGGTCGCGGGTTACTGCCATATCAATTGAATTCTCAGTTGCTTTTTCTCCTAAGCCAATTAGAAGTTTTTTATGCTTCTCGTACAATTGAGCTTCAAAAATAGTAAAATCTAATTGAACTTTCCTAAGCAAGTCATCGATTTCCGCTTTAATATTTGCAATGCGATTAAATATAACCGGAAAAGTTATTATATCGTACATTGGTGCATTCATGTCTATTTGAAGTAAATCCTCAATAGCTATTTCGCTAGAACCAAAGTCTTTTATTTCAAGAGTTAGGATTTTTTTTCCTAACTCTATTATCGTTTTCTCTGATTGCTGCATTAATTATTTGCCATATTTTTTCAACATTGAATAGGCATAGGGCAAAGAGAAACCGCCTTTCTCGGAAAGTTCTTTTGCTTTAAGTATGCCAGATTCAATGAGAGATTTTGCAGTTGCTTCTTTGTTGTTTTTCGAACCGTCTTTGTTTTTTACCTTTGCAGTCTTTGCTGTTTTAACGGGAACCTCAATCTCAATGGTGTTCGTTTCATCATTAGAAAGCGTCAATTTCGTTGCATCAATTTCATCTTCGGGAAGAAACTCTTCTTCAATCACATTTACTTCTTCTGATTGTTTTATTACTACTGTTTGTTGTGTACTACGCGATTTCATATTTGTTTTATTTAAGTTTTGTTTACGTGCTTTTATTTCTTCTTCAATATTATAGAACCTTGCCGCTTGACCTGTTGAAACTTTTAATTGACTCATTATTGCTCTACCTCTAGGAGTGGTTCTGATATTATGCCATGCTTCTGATACTTCTTTTTGATCATAACCCAAGCCAGTATACAAGCCTACAAAAGTAGATTTAAAACATTTAGCGGCATCTTCGATTACAAGATTGTCTTGAGTATTAAGTTTCATTTTTCAAGCTCTTTTCTTTCTGCTAAAAGATCACGATTTTGAGCAAGCTCATCTGAATATTTTTCAGGATAGCGTTTTTTTAATTTGTCAATATTATTTTGCAAACCAGTTTCAAAATCACATTCTCCATTATCAAAATTAGCCAAAATATTTAAAAGTATTTGGCAATATTCTTTTTCAATTTCTTGTGGAATTTCTTTATTATAAATAATCCATTTTTTAGCAAGATCAGTAAGCAAAGAAACATACCTAATCAAGTTACTGAATGTGCCACCGATCTGACCATAAGTAGAATCAGCAAGTTCAATGTCTCTCACATTTACATACAAAGATAAATACCAAGCAATATCGCTGAGTTCTTCTGATCTATTAACAAAATCTCCACTAGCCATTGCGTCTTGCAATTCATTCAGTTCACTAGTCATACCAATCAAAGCATGGGCTAAATCAAATTGTGAACTTAATAACCATTTGTTTGTTCGTGTCGATAAAAGTTTGTACTCTGAAAATTTCATTTTCTTATTTTGTTTAATATGTATTTTGCTATGTTGCCCTCAAAGAATCTGCGAATTAAATACCCACGTCCTACGCTTATGATCGTAAACAATACAGTGGATAGCGTCATTTGACCACCACTCATTTCTATTCCACAAATCTTATTAACTACCGGAAGAAATGCAAATGTGATTAACAGACCAATAAACGTATTTACTGAGGCTTCAATAAGAGACTCTTTACGGGATTGGCTCATAAATTTAAATTTTTAACAATTGAAATTATTTGTTGCTCCAAATAATTAAGATCATAAATATTATCTACAATAAAATCCCAATCTGAATAATTATCCAATGATGTTTCAGAAGGGTGATTGGAGATTTTATCTGACTTTCTATTAATACGAATTAATATACCGCCATTATCTTTAATGGCTTTTGCCTCATTGGGGAATCTAACGTCTGTTATTAACCAGTTAGAATTTTCATGCAAATCAGCAAACAAACAATTAACCCAAATTTGAGGATGAATCAAATCTCTTCCCGCTTCTGTTCCCAGTATCTGTAAAATTTTACGCGGAGTTAAAACTTCCGATTCTATTCTATATTTCCCTTCGCCACTTATTTCAACTAAATACTTATGATTCTTTTTTGCTTCATCCTCACTTGCAAAATAATCGGGATAAGTAAAATCTTTAAATATTCCATCGTGATCTATTCCATTATTCACAAAAAACCATCGACGCCAATTTTCATTCAATGGTGCATTTTTAACTTCTTCTTTCTCTAATTCTTCAATAGGAATATTAGTAAGCAAAGAAACTATTTGTTTGAGTTTATAAGCAAACTTTTTGATCTCCCAACTATATTCAGAATGATGTCTAAACATAGATGCAAATGTATCTTTACCAGAACCTATCTTGCCGCTAATTCCAATTATATCTCTTTTCATATTTTGAGTTTGTAAAACTATATTATTTTTTAGAATCTACCAAACGTTTTATATAAAATTCTGATTGAACAGGATTTTTTATTTTTATTATCCAGCCTTCTTTTGATTCTTTATGTACATATAAACGGTCCCATTCATTTTCACTTTCTAATTCAAATTCATCTTTATCAGTACGTTCTTCCCATTGTTTTTCTGTAAGCCGTTTCTTAACTTTTGTTTTACTTCCATTAAAAGGGTTGTTGATCATTTTTTTATTTCTAGTTTCAAATTCGCTTAATTTAGTTCTATTTAAATAGTAAGTGATTAACGCCTTACTGATTCCCATTTCCTCTGCTATTTCTTTGTTTGTGTATCCATTTAGTCGTTTGGTTAAAATCTCTTTTGTTGTTTCTTCATTGCCCGTAAATACTGCTCTATCTTTTGGAACTGAATTTATCAACTCCATATATTCGCCTAATAATTCAGTTGCTATATATTCATCTTCTGGAGTAGTCGCATAAAAAATATTTTCATCAAATTCAACAAATTTTCTCTGTCCTTGATTTACCTTATTATAAAACCAAACGTTATTTTTCAAATGAGCAAAAAAGGTATACTTAACAGTCTTAATAATTGTACCTATATGTTCATCAAATAAATCTCTTTCACATTTATTCCACCAAGCTAAATAAGCATCATGTAGTATGTCTCTATATAACTCACTATCTAATTTAAATGAATAGCTTCTAGCCTTTCTATAATTTTCAACATTCACGCTATATGTCCTGCTAATTTCAAATGTTCTTTATTTCTGTAAATACTATACAAATCTGAAATGATTCCCTCATAAACATTAAATAATGTAATGGGAAGAGGTTTAAATATAAATTCAGGTATTTGAATGACCGCTATTGCTTCGCAATCTGGCTCAGTCATTTTATATGCAGTCAATTGCAATACCTGCTCAAGATAAACATTTGTGTTACTCTTAAAGTCACAAAGATATTTCTTTCCATTAGCTTTTAAGTAAATATCATATCGGCCCACAAACCAATCATGTTCTACTTTCTTTTCAATGGCGTATATTTCTTCTACGTTATGCTCTTCAAAAAATTTAAGAAAATTTGCTTCATGTTCAGAGTTTTCAAAAGGAATAGAATCTTTAATAAAACGATCTATTTGCGAATGTAAACTTATACCTTTACTTGTTGATTGTTTACGATGTTCTGCAAGTGAAATTCCTTCAAGTCCTATTTTGTTTGCCCAGCCCAAAAGAGCGGGTTTATCAAGTAAACCTACGAGAGTTGAAATTGAGGGTTTTTTCATGCTGCTTGTTTGAATGACGATCTTCTAATTGATTGATTCTTATTCCTAGATTCCTGAACGCATTCTTTAGAACAATATTTTACTTTATTAGCCATTGGAATAAAAGTCGCATTGCATATTGCGCAATTAATAGTTCTTCTTTGTTTAAAGACAGGAATATGATTCTTTAATTTCCATCCAAAGCAACCGTTCGATTTGCCAAATGCAACACTTTGTAATGAGGACGGTTTTAATCCAATTGATCTGGCAAACTTAGCTACGTTATGAACTTTAACTTCTTCGCCGCTTGGAGAAATTAAAACTACATCACTACACTTAAACATCTCAATTCCATTAGCAACGTTTTTAACTCGCGTCTCATTGCGTCTAATTTTAGTCTCTTCGCTCTGCTTATAACCTTTTTGCTTTTTGGTTTCTAATCCACGCAAAGTAGCTTCTTTTGGAAATTCCTTCCCCAACCAATATCTAGTTGGATTTTTTAATTTAGCTTCACGCTGCTTTTGTTTAGTTGTTTCCTTTGTTGAATAACCATAGTTGCTAAAAGCTTTTTTAGAAATATTAAAACCTATTAAGGATTTATATGGCTGAAATACATCTAAATAATTTTGCTCTATAACATTAACCAGTCGCATCTTAAAATTTTCTTTAGATTCGCCTTTTATTTTATCTACATGTTCTAATACCTCAAACTTAAAACACTCGCGGCCATATTTATTGAATGAATTTTGCAACTTTGAATTCTCATGATAATTACCACGCAATCGACAAAAATGATCTTGTTTTCTTTTATATAAATTATATGTACTGCCAATATAAATTAATCCATTACGAATACAAGTTATGCAATATATTCCGGGATTTTTAGTTATCTCCTTCATTTTCTTCGTCTAATTCTATACTCATCTCTTTTTCATCCCACGCTTTGGAGAAATCTATATCTGCAAACAAAGACGCAAGTCCAGTAATTTGTTTAAGCCTAAGCATCTCTTCTCTATCCATTCCGAGATGTCTTTGAATCCATGCGTCACTCATACCGGCTTGCACTAATTCCCCAACAATATTAGACATAAGATCAATTGAATGCACCCCACGTGCCCTATTGTGTCTTATAGTACTTGCCATCCTGTTAGCAATATCCTTTTGAGAATTGCGAATAAACGTCAATGGTATCCTGCCCTTAGTCGATTCACTAATATCATTAAAAGTCTTTTCTATTAATCGCCTGTGTGCGCCATCCACCACTTTAATCTTTCCCTCTTCCGTTTTATCAGTTACAATAGACATTGTATAACCATCTTCCGAAACAGAAGTGTGTAACAAATCCAAACTCAATTTATCCATTTTGTTTGGATTATATTCATTGACTTCTACGTCATCTGATTTAATCCACAAAACGCAATCAACTGGATGATGCTTTAGGGGGCTTACTGAATGTAACTCTAAACGTATCTCATTCAGCAAATCAATTTGGTCATCAACATTTGAAACGCTGCTTATTTGTTCTTTAAGCAAGTCAACAAGTTCTTGGACTATACTATTCTTCATTTTCTTCTTCTTTTTCTAATTGTTTAGATTGTACTCTAGCATCCTTCAACCTTCCATATCTCTCCAACGCCTTCTGCCTGATTATATTCTGATCCTTTGTACGAGAACATCCCATATACTGCAAAGCGTAATCGTTCTTCATTATTGTTGCGCATACTGCTTTCCAACTTGGACAATGACGGAAATCTGATATTGAAGTGTCTTCAGGGAATCCAGATTTGATTTTCACAATTTCATATACTCCCGGCTTGGTGCAAAGTTTAGAAATTTCATGCGTATTTTCAATCTCAATCCCCTCTTCGATCATTGTCTTTATCACCTTTGGATTTCTTCCATATCCCTTTTCAGCCCAAGTCTTTTGAAATCTCTCAAGATTTTCAACTACTTTTTTTTTAAATCCTTCCGGCAATGTTGTCAAAAGAAAGTAGGCGTATTCCTTCCATGTAAAGTGATTTGGTTTAGTTATTGTTTTCCATCCCATTGCAGTTGTACCACCATACAAACCACCAAAGTTAACGCCATTAACGCGACTTAACATTTTACCCCAACTATTCGGATCAATTGCCTTATATAGCTTTAGGTTTTCCTGCCCCGATTGATGGAATGGACTAGCAACCCTCATTTGATCTACACTTAACCCAGCTTGCCAATACAAGTCGTAAATCTTATTGTAGTCAAATTCAAACTTATAATTCGCTACCCAAATATCCTCAGTAACCCAATCATACAAAGGATAAAAATTCACTGTGTTTTGATCGACTACCTTTGAATATTTCAATCCCTTATGCATATACTTTCTATGCTTTGAGGTAAATATTGCCCTTCGGGTAAGTGACTCTTGCGCCCTCAATCCAATTAACACGGCTGTTCTGCCGTATGTTTTACCATACCACTCTGAAAACTGGATACGAGCATCGAAACCCTTAGTTCCTTTTATAAACTCATAGGGACAATTGCTATGATTTATCACATAGTCATGTTTAGGCATTGGCCTAACCCACAATTCTTTCTTATCTTCATCCCACGGTATCCAACGAGGTTCATACATTGATACAGAACATGCAGCCGAAATAGGTAAGCAAAGCCAATATCTACCCTTAACGTCACTCATTGCCTCAAAAGTACGTTCTGCATATTCGTGTGTATACTTGTAATCGGCTTCGTAATCTTCATAGTATACCGATAACTTATGTAATAAATTGTTTTCCTTTGCATACTTATAAGCCAAATTCAATAATACGCCACTATCCTTACCACAAGAAAAAGCTACCAATACATTTTCAAAATCTTCAAAGATTAATTTCAAGCGTTCCATGACTGCCTGATAGACATTCTTTGACTTTTCTTGCTCTTTCATCCAGTTCAATTCTTTTTAAGAAGCTATAAAGTTCACATTTTTCTCTCGAATATCCAAGAGATTCTAATTGACGATCATTTTTTAGTATTGCAATGCAAACACGTTGATATGAAGGCACTTTATCGAATATTTCAGGTGGCGATTCATCCGGGAATTCAGGATAGCACCTTTTTTGCCATGTTTCTATGTACTCTTCTAACTTCTTTCGCATATTTTATTTTCCACTTATCAATAGTTTGTTGCGCTATTGCGTCCGCATCTTCTCTCTGTTTATCGGTTAGCTCTTTCCACGCCATCCTAGTTATATATTCTGGAATACCAAGTTTCCAATGAACAGCGCAATGGCCTACAAAAGCACGTTGATTCACTGAGGCGTTAGTAAGGCTATTGATCATTGTTTGCGGCCATGCTTTTACTACTTTCTTCATTGCTCTACCATACTTAACCCAATCTCCTGTAAATCGTATGGCTTTTCGCAACATCTTTCTTTCTAATTTTTCATCTTCAATCTTTTTCCACATTCCCGCTTTATAATCTTCCCACTCCCAATACGGTATCCAAACTTGTTTTAACTTCATTAGAACAATTCTATTTGCGTTTTTTCGTTGCCATAAACAACGTTCTTTTTATTATATGTGTCAAATTTTATTTGTCCATTCATCATTAATCCTACTCCTTCACCTCTTTCTTCTATCTTATTTTTAAATCTTTCCCATTCACTGTTCCACAAAGTAATATCTACCAAATCATTATTATGATCAATAGTTAATTTACACATTTCCCCTTTCTTTGTTTTACGCTTAACTATTTCTTGAATGATTCCGCCTATCACCACATTACATCCTTCATTCTCTTTCATTTGAACTTGATCGGACGTTACGTGTTGTTGATAATCGAATCCTAATTCGTCTACCATTGTACTGTAATCAAAATAACCAAAGCCCGATAAATTACGCTGCATTTTATACCAATAGAATTCTTTGTAATGATCTTCGGGCAAGTCAGAATCTAATTTATATAGTGCATAAAATTGCTCCATTAGTTTTTTTCTTTGTAATGGATGTTGAATAGCATGTAAACTATCAAAACAACCTGAATAAATTAAATGCTTAACTACTCTACTGTTTACCGCTTGAGATTTGCAGCGTTTTACAAACTCTTCCAGCGAAAAAAAATCACCACGCTCTTCCCTTTCTTTAGCAATATAATTCAATGCTACTTCGCCTACGTGTTTAATCCTACCAATAGACCAATAGATTGAATTAGTTTCAAAATCGGTGTAGAATGTTGATTTAGATTTATTAACATCAGGCGGGTGAAGTTTTATTTGATCGAACTTTCTTAGCTCACTTACTCTTTTTGCTACTTCATCATCACTTGCATGTTGTAAAGATACTGTCCAAAACTCAAGTGGATAATAATGTTTTATCCATGCTGTTTGATAACCAATGAGAGAATATTCAATCGCGTGACTCAAGTTAAAAGAATACGCCGCAAACGCTTCAATCTTATTCCAAATTTTTTCTGCTTCAAATTTTACACAACCTCTTTCAACGCAACCCGCTACAAATTTATCTCTATAACTTTGCATTTTCTCCAAATCTTTTTTACCTGTAGCCTTCCTTACGCCATCGCCTTCCGTTAAAGTAAATCCAGCTAATACTTGAACCATCCTAATAATTTGCTCTTGATACGTATAAAGACCGAAAGTATCCTTTAATATTTCTTCCGTTCCCCAATCATATTCAGGCTCTTTTTTACCAAACTTAATCTTCGCATAATTCTCATGCGCTCCTGAATCCATAGGGCCGGGACGATAAAGGGCATTCATCGCTGCAAGTTCTTCTATGCTTTCAGGTTTTACTTCCCTACAATACGCCGCAAGTCCATCAGTAGTAAATTGGAATATGTCTTGCGTTAATCCTCTTTTGAATAAAGAATCGAACACCCTTTTGTCCTTAGTGTCTATTTTATTCAAATTTATTTTTACGCCATTGTGTTCTTCAATTAAGTCTATCATTTCTTTCAACTTGTCCAATTGACTTAATCCAAGAATATCAGCTTTCAAGAAACCACAATCATCTAATTGCGTTCCGTCCCACTCACTTATTAAAACCCCATCTATTAATTTACAAGGAAACCAATCGTATATGGTCATTCTTTGGCCATGCTTATTTTTTGTTGGTGTAATAATTACACCCGCCGCATGTATAGATGATGACTTTGGTTGGCCTAAAACTAATGGTATATCCTGAATAGCTTCTAAATGCTCATTGATAAATTGCTTTAACTTATTATTCCCTATTGTGGCATGAAAAATACTTGAATATTCTTCATTGCTTTCTTCAATCATTCCGCCAAAGTAATTTATGTTTTGAGGTTCTTCACCGCGGAAACGCAACAAATCTCTAAACGCTGCCTTACTTTGCATTGTTGAATATGTACCAATGGAACAAACATTGTCTTTACCAAATCTTTGTTCCATATATCTTTTTACATCCTCTCTTCTTTCAGAGGCAAAATCGGTGTCAATATCCGGTAATCCTTTACCGATCCTAGATTCATTCAAAAACCTTTCGAAGATAAGTCCATATTCAATCGGGTCTACTTTTGTAATATTACAAAGCAAAGCTATTAAACTACCACCAGCACTACCACGTCCAGTACCCACCATTACATCATTAGCTTCGCACCAATTGATTATGTCTCTAAGAATTAAGAAATAATCAATGAAGCCACCTCTTGAGATTACATCATATTCTACTTCAATTCTTTGTGTATAAATATCTAAATCCTTTCCCTTATCAATGACATTAGTTTGTAATCCATCTTGAATTACACTCCAAAATAAATCTTCATTAGTTGCAAATTGTTCTTTCTCTTCTTCTGTCATTTCATATTTAGGCAAGTGAATTTCACCCGTCTTAATCTGAAAATTACATCCATCTGCTATTTCATTGGTGCATTCTAGTGTCCTTTGCAATATTTCTAGTGCCCAATCTTCGCCTTTTGTTTCAAATAGTTCAATAGATTGCGCCGCTATGTCTTCTAATGACTTAAAATATTGATCTTCCGATTGGTATTCAAATCCTACCTTTCCAATGAAGTTCAATATTTTCTTAACTGGATAATCTTCTTTATCCAGATAATAAGAATCAGGAATTAAAACTAATCCAATTATGTCATTATAATATTGTAAATATGTTTTAAGACAATTTAGACATTGAATGTCTCTTTGCTCTGCTTTATATTGAACGGGGTCGAATTGAAAGTAATATTTTTCAAACTGTGATTCTAAATACCGCTCTATCAAATCAGGATTCAACATCGTGTCATTTTGAAACACACAATACAATCCTTTTGAATTATTCAATAGATGTTCTTCTGTGATATGAGTAGAGTTATTATCTACATTTAATTGCTTGTGAATCCTTAGCAGATTAGCCCACCCTATGTCATTTTTGACATATAGTTTTACCTTATATTCTTCCTTTTCTTTTCGTACCGTGTAAGTTGCTCCAATAATTGACTTTAATCCTGCTTTCTTTGCTGCCTGTTGGAATTTCAATGCCCCCGCAAGCGTATGTTTTTCAGCTATACCTACTGTTTTTATTCCTATCCATTTAGCTTTATTGCACCAATCAGTATAATTTCGAGAGCCTACACATAGCTCATAGCCACCATGAATTCCAAGATATGGAAACCCGCTTAATTCTTTCGCTTGCCCTATGTGCTTTAGTATATTGAGTTGTATTTTTTCTTCTTTCGTTGAGCTTCTATATACCTTTCCTCCAAAAGAGAAACACCAGAAATCTACTAATATAGCTTCTGGTGCGTTTAATTCATCTTCATCAATGATTAAATTAAAATCATCATCAAATAATTTTCCTCTCTTTGGCTCTATACATAGATGATCTTTGCCATCTAACTTAAATGATCTATTACTAGTCCATTCAACATTTAGATTATTAGACTCTATCCATTGTTTTATGAAGTCGATCATTTATTAATCAGTGTATCTCTATATAATTTACATCCAAAATTATTCAAAAGATCATCAACTTCATGAGTTATTAAAAATGATTCATCTAATGAATCTATTACTAATTGACATTCCCCCTTATGCCATATTTCATCGCCTATTTGCAATGATTCGTATCCAGTATATTCAACTTCTTTCATTCTCAAAATGTTTTATGTGTAAAGAATCTTTTTATTTTGTAGCAGGTATTTAAAGTTAACCCGGTGTAATTATCAGTTTGAAAGAAGTTATATTGTTGAGTTAATAGCATATCACTATCATCATCAATAATAGCGTATCTATAAAAGTCATAATATGGAACATTGAAATACTTTTCACAATTATCTTTTAACCATAAACTAATTTCGGTTCCTCTTTCATATCCGGTTACGGGCGTTTTGTCAATAATGTTAAATGTGCCGCCACAAAATGAAAATATTGTTTTTAGTTCATCTACCGTCTTGTTCTTTCTCCATGTACTCGAAATTACGACTACGCTTTCCGTTTCTTCGCATAGCGCATTCAGTAACTTAATTCTCTCTTTACTTATTTGGCTTGAATAATATTCTAACTCTTCTATTAGTTGTTTCTTAACACTTTTACGCAATTGCTTTTTAGCTTCTTTATAATCTTTAAATTGCAAAGATTCATAATGCAGTTGGCAATTAAGAACACCATCTATATCTAAGAAGATTAAATTTTTCACAGTTTACTTGTTAAATAACTCATATTGAAATCCATCCAATCCTTTGAATTTTCAAGTAAACTTAATGCTTGTTCGCTATCAATTTCATTTGGATCGGCTTCATAAAGATAACTGATTCGTACATTAAAATGCAAGGCTGCTTTACTCGCTACTTGTTTTACTTTATCTAAAACATCTGCTTCGAACCATAACCAAATATTCTTTACTTTCTTTTTTTTCAATAGTTCTATTTGTTCAATAGAAAGTTTCGCACCAAAGGTGGCTAAACATTTCATTTCTTCATTACCATCTAAACCTAAATTTGTATCTGTTTTGGTTTTACTGAATATTCCTTCCACCAAAATCACGTCTGTGATTTTACCGGGTATTACTTCATCTATTCCAAATAGCATCTTAGAAAAATCCGTACTTGAGTTCTGATAACGCAAATATATTTCTTCTGTTCCGTTTTCTTTCTGCTTTTTGTTGTAATTATCTATCCATTCTTTACTTTTCTCCGATCTACCTACGTATCCAACCGTTTTACCGTCCATTTTTACAAGGAAAGTAACGTAGTCTTTTTTCAGTCTTGACCGACCAACCTCATATTTCTGAAAATCGCCATCAGTAAACCCTCTTTTTCTTAAATATTCGTCCTCGAAAACTCTTTTCCAACCTATCGGAGGTTTTATTTCAGGCAGTTCTGTATTTAAAGGGCTAGAATCAATTTCTAGATTACTTGTGAGACGGCCAAATACATTTACCTCACTTCGATACCCCTCGGAAAAATCTTTTATCTTACCTAAATATTTCAATAAATAACGGACATCGGTACCCCGAAAGCCACATTTGCCCCGGAAACAGCCGAATTTGTGAGGAGGCTCTAAAGAAACCCCGAATTCCGACATGGAACATGAGGGGCATCTTCCATATACGTTTTTACCTCTGGAATCTAAGTAAGAATCCTGTATTAAATCAAGTAACTGTTTTTCAGACAGTTTCATGAAATACTTTCCTGTACGTTTCGTTATCTATTTCATCAAAGTCAATGAATTTAAAGTCATTGCCGTCTTCATCGTAGTTTGTAAATACTACTTGCTTAATTCCTTCATCTGTTTTTGCAATATGGGTAAATCCAAATCCCTCACAAATAAGAGGCATGTTTTCTCCCGGCTGCAATTGCGCATACATTTCATCTAAATCGAAGTCGCTAGACATTTCATTGGCATAGCGATCACAATACTGTTTAGAATACTCATTCATCGTTGCTGTGTTTATATTTATAAATGCCTCCGAATAATGCTCCAACAAAAGTTAATGCTACTTCGTCACACCCATCCATTTTCTTTTGAGAATTTATATAGCATTGGTATTGCCAGTCTACACCCATAATAATTTCAACTCTATTCTCATTGCAAAATTGCTCGACTTCTTCAAATGAAATCTTAGACTTCCAAAAGTCAATTTCTTCTTTGTGATAATCGTGTGTAATATTATCGCTCATATATCAATCGCTAATAATGAAAACAATTTCATCTGCTTCATTTTCTCCATCAGAAAATTTTATTTGCTGCACTTGTGCGTTTTCAACAAGTGTGCAAGTAAAATCATCGTTATGTTTTTCAATAAAGACGTCCATTGAATCGGAAACGTGTCTCAATGCTTCTTTTAATTGTTTAACTGTCATATCTCAATTATTTTGTTTCTGAATCCCCAAGCAACTGCATGAGCAGAATTATTAACATTAATTTTTTTATACAATCTGCATTTAAGAGTTTCAATAGAACTATAAGCATACCCAAGAACTTTTGATGATTGATTAGTATCATCCCCATTAGCCATTGATCGTAAAAGAGCTATATCTTTATTGCTTATTTCTCTCATAATTCAGGCGCTTCAAGTGGTTGCCATGCAATAGGTTTTGAGTTACCGCGACCCCACCCACTATCGTCTTGTCCCCAATTATAATGCTTCCCGCCAGAATAACCATAGTCAACAACTGATTCAAGCCAACCAAATTCATATCTTTTATTACCCATATACATAAGAATCTTTTCGCCTATGTTAGGTAACTGGTCTTCTGGTTTTATCCAAAGGTTTTTCATCTGACTTTAATGGTTTATTCCTGATTATTTGTTTTTTCTCAACGTCCCAAAATTTCTTATTAGTTTCTGCTACATCTATAAATCTACCTTTAGCTACATCTTGCGCAATAGAGAATGTTGATTGCCAACTTTCAATCCTATAATGTCGCTTCTTTTCAATATGAAGTCTCATTACACTATTGTCATATTCATCCTCTGTTTGATTCAGAGTAAGCGCATAAGCAAATGGATCAAGTGTGGCTTTTAAATTTGAAATATCATTTCTTGTTATTACCCAATTGGGATTATTCCAAAATTCTTTCTTTATATCGCTTGCCTGAGTTACCGCAGCTACTCCTATTTTAAATTCAGTAGCTATATTTATTATCTTTTCACTTGTTGCTTTTTTTCTTGTAGATGTTCCGTCCTGACCTGTGCTATATCTTTTACCGTCACCGGGGTCAAATCCCTCCAAAAGGTCAAATAGAACTAATCCTATCGGAGCTTCTTTTAACAAATCTATTAATATATTTCTACAATCCAAAATGGATGCGTTGTGAAATTGTTCAAATACATGCACATAAATTTCACCTGCTTGCGCTAAATATGCTTGTTTGGCTTTTTCTATTTTTTTAATATCTGCTCCCGATAAATCACCTCTTCTAATATCATGTACTTGCACCCCCGTCCACATTGCATCATATCCGTTTTCTATTTCTTCTTTAGTGCTATCGCCCGATGCAAGATGAAGGACTGGAATGCCTCTGAATGAAGCGTGAAAACCTAATGAGCGAAGCAAAGTTGTGTTATGAGTCACAATGCAATGGTCAGTTAAATAAAGACTCGTTGAATTATCCACTGCTATGCATTGCGTTTGCATTTTACCAACATATTCTATTTTATCTATAAATCTAGGCGTTAAATAGGATGTTTTAGGAACCACTCTTATTGCTTTTCTTTTTAAGAAGAATGGGTTAATTTCATTAGGTAAATTAATCATAACGTCATAAGCCAATCTCTTGGATATTCTTTTTTCACCCCTGTATGTATATTTTTTATATCCCCTGTTAACAATGTGGCCGGTTCCACCTAATCCATTCACCAATTCTCTCACGTCTTCAGCTAATTTAAAGGAACTTGTATGAAATATTGAACAAGTTCCTTCTCCAGATAAAGAGCCATCAGTATCCATTAAGCCTCGTAATAAATTCACCCTATCATCTAATGATGAATATAAATAATTACATGGAATAAATTTATCGTATGAATGAATCTCTCTACCAAATAATTTCCTTAACCTACTTCCCAATTTGCAATAAGATAATCTATAGCTACATTTATCTATATGAATAGGCTTTATTTGCAGTTCATTTCCAACTCTTTCCAATATTTCTTTATCAATTGTGCTTATAGTTGGCGTTTCAAAAAAATGTCCATCTCCAATAAGCGCCCCCATAGTATATGGAGGTATTGGTAATTCTTTTTTATTAAAATTAATTGGTTTACAAATTGGCAGTTTATAATTCAAAACATTTTCGCGATCCCTGCACATGAAAATTCTTTCTTTTCCAATCATTTCTTTCGTATTCAAGATAGTGTGTCTATCTGGGTCAATAAAGGTGGATGCATATCTCTTAGAGTCGGCTACTCTTTTTCTATCATTAGCTGTATACACTTTCCATAAATGATTTTCATCACAATCTACGTATACCCCATCTGAAAAATGAATTCTGTATACATCTCTAATACCTTGAGGGAAAACACCAATAACTTTTATCGTTTCACCTTTTTCAGATAAAACGCTATCTCCAACTTTTATTTCACCCATAGTGGTAAATCCATCAGGTGTATAAATTTTAGAATATAATGGTTGGGCTTTACCGCTTCCAGAACGAGCTACTACCAATAATCCTGTCCCGGCGTCAATCCCCCCGTGGGTTAAATGATCAAATGCTGGTAACCCCGTTGGTATCTTTGTTGTGCTGAAATCTCTATTCTGTCTTTCGTATTGCCGTTTATCGAATTGCTCATAAATTTTACTATACTGTTTTCGCTTTAATGAAAACTCATGCAATTCTTTGTAACCATCTTTTGCTTCCACGTAGGCTTTATCGTACTCACCTCTCGCAAATAATTCCTCTGAACCTTTATGTAATTCAATAAACTTTGCGCGTCTTATATACTCTTCAAATGTTTCAAGTATGGTATCTTTCTTATCATATATATTGCATTCAGCAATCTTAGCAATAATACTAGTCGCGTCACGTGAATTAACATGTTGACTTATTAACCCAACTGTTGGCGTTTTATTATTTGCACTATGAAAATCAAAGATATATTTAAATATCTGTTTTTCAGGCTCGCTATTCAAATACGAATATTGCAAATGAGCTTTAACAATCTCTAAAATGTTTTTAGAAACTATACAAGATTTTGCAAGTTCTATTATAAACTCACTATTTAACTGACTCAAATCTTTTCCTGTTTTTTCTTGATAACCATTATTTGTTTTTTGATCAAATGATTAACGTGAATTGTTTTCGTTCTTTTCCAATCAAACCAAACTCTTTCGAAATCTTCTTTAGGTAACTTCTTAATTTTTCCATCCCACGGATCAAGTAAGAAAATATAGTTATCATTAATTCCAGCAACTACCGATGAATGACCGTTAGGGGTTCCGTTTTCTGTTGCATCTCCCGTAAACCAATCTACTATTAATGGTATTTCTTGCGCAAGATAATATTTAATATCTTCAAAGGAGCTATTATTTTTTATTTTACATGATAAGCCGTAAGACTCTACGGCTTTTTTCATGTTAGTGTCATTTGTTCCTCTTTCGTATGTATGTTTGCTTCTTTTTGCTATCTCTTCTTCACTCGCTTTTATTCCATAATACGATAAAACTATCCTAATAGATGCAGGACCACAAAGAGAATCATCGCTTTGTTTATACTTTCTTAATTTTAGCAGTTTGGGCCTAGGCATTATTAAAAAAATCCTATTCTTCTTTTACCTTTATTTATTTGATCAAACTCAAACATTTTATCGATGCAAAAATGCTTAATTTCATCTATAGTTTTGCCCCTCAATTCAATTGCATAATTTTTTACATCTTGTTCTTTGAAAATATTTTTAAAGGTATTTGTTATTATCTCAAATATTTCCTGTTCAGAATTTATTCCTCCTATTTCTATTGTGTATTTAAATCTACTTGGTCTTTTTTTAATTGCGTCTGGTATTAAATCTATATAGTTAGTGCTACCAAAAAATATACTATTGTCAATAGATAGGTGTCCGTCTAAGATGGCTTTTAATAAAGCTTCCTTCGAAGCAAATACATCTATTTCATCCATTACTATAACAAAAGGATTAATGTGACTTTGACGTAATTGCACAACAAAATCCCAAATATCTTTTAAATGATGTTCGCTATATTCAATGTAAAATACCAAAGCATTACTGGTATCTATTAATTGCTTGCAATATCTTTTAATAATAGAAGATTTTCCCGTACCCTCTTGCCCATAAAACAAAACACCCAATTTATGAATTAATCCTAATTCAGAAACTTTTTTATATTCGAAGTAGCCATTAATGACTTTATCTATAATCTCTTTATTGCGCCAATTAAACATCAATAAATTTTCTTTTAGTTCAATTTTATTTATTTGAACTCTATTGGCTGGATAATCAAGCCACTTTAACAAATAAGTTCCAGTCTCTAAAAATTCAATTGATTTAATCGTTTCAAAATTAGAATAATTAACCTCGCCATTTTCTAAATAATGAAAGGATTTAAAATGACTTGATTTAAACATAGCCTCTGTTTTTAAATATTCGTGGATAATGTATCTTCAATAATGATTTGCAATGGGTCTTGTTTATACATTTTAAACAAGTAAGACTTTTATGATTATAAAGGGTTGTAAATTGAAGGCAGTGAAAAAGTCTGGCTTCGTCTTCGAATCTTTTCTTCTCATTTTCTTCTGCAATATTTAATTCGCCATTTGATATGCCAGTTTCTAATATTTCTTTTTTAAGCTCATCAACATTTATTCCTATAGTAGCTAAAAACTGACCGCTATAATAACTTTCTTCGTCTTTTTTTTCAAGCCATTTTTTGAATGTAGATTTTCCTATAATCCAAGATAAAGAAATATCACGTTTGGTCACTTGACCAAACCGTCTATTAAACGACCAAGCGAAATAATTAATTAAGAAATTAACAGAGATTGATTCTAATTGATAGTGACGTGCAAGTAGACCAATGAAATTATCTATTAGCAGAGATTGTTTCTGTAAGTTTAAATCTAGTTTGAATTGTTTCTTGTAGAAACGAGAATAAAAATGGTTGTATAACCGCTCTGTCAGTAAATGCAAATCCATTAGGCCAAAAGTAACTAACGTTTTTCAAAAAGCCAAAATTAATCGTAAGCAATATGTAGTTCTATATTTTCCTTAGTTGCCAAGCTCAAAGTATGGTCAATATATATACTTTGAAACTGTTCGTCGGATAAATTATCACATTCTGATACTTCGCTTCTAATTTCTCTGGAAATAACTAGAGCATAATATTGACCAGCTGGAAGATCGGGCAAGAAAATAGCATTAACTTCAGTATCGGCCTCCACCAATGTAACCGAAAAAGGCTTCGATCCTATCGTTGGCAATTTTTCCTCTGTTACTAAATCTCCACATGAATCTGCAATAACGGGTAATCCAGCTATTTTAAATATGCAAAATTGTTGATCGATTACGTCCGATTCATCTGAAAATATTTGGTCAAACCACGCACGCACATTTGTGCGATCGGCATTTGAATTATTGTATAAGGCAATGATCAAATAAGTGGGCTTTTTATTTTGTTTCCCAAATTCACTTACGCTATCAAAAATGGCATTTAAATAATCGTTGGGAACTGGAGTGCTAGAAATATAGCCGCCAAGCGATTTATAAGCAAATTTTTGTTGCGCCTGAAATGTTGCTGCTCCTGTATAATATAAAATCATTGACTTATTTTCCCATTTTGGGAAGTTTAAAATATTTATTTAAAATGTCTTGCTTTCTAAACTTAAAGATACTAGTTTAGAGTCATCAAAACAAAACAGATATGAAAGCACAAAAAATCACTAACAAAATGCTACGTCAAGCGTGGCGCGATGAACATAGTAAATTAAGGACTTACAAAGCACACATCTCACGCGCACCGAGATATGGCGGTGGAACCATTCACCTAATTAGCGCAGGACCAATGAATAATATAACTTCAACTGAACTTTATTCTTAAACATTTATGAAACGCATTATTTTGATCATCGGGGTAGCGGTTGCAATTGCTACATTATTTGTTAGATGCTCTTTAGTGGAAGAACCTGAATTCAAGGTTGATCCATTGCTACAGCCATATGTAGAAGAATTTTACAATGAAATGGAATCAAGAGATATTTACAAAACTAAAGTAAATCTCATTGTGAGATTTGGTAATGAAAATCATACTTTTCATCAGGGGCGACAGGTAATTATAGAAATATTGAAATCACAATTCGATAGATATAACAATGACGTCGAACATTATTTAAATTTTTCTATTGTAAGTCATGAAATGGGACACGCTCTGTTTAAATTAAAAGATGTGCAAGGCGATGAAATTTCACTAATGAATTATAGTTGGACGTATACTTCATACATGAAGGTGCCATCAACTAGAAAATTGTTTTTGGATCAATTGATTTTAAAAACAAATATTACTCAAAATCAACTTTGGAATACTCTTAATACTCATTAAGGTTTATAAAGAATAGTAATAAATCCTCTATTTTGAGTAGCATCATCAAAATTCGAACTATCAAAAAATCCTCCCCCTAATCTATCCAATACTATAGTGGCAGGGCTACTGCCAAAAATTTCAGCTATTCTTCCAGAATGGAATTGTTCGTTTGGATTATTTTCATATCTATCCGCTAGAGAATAATTTGCCCTAACAATAGCTGCCGTATCATTTAGAATCATGACATTTACTGATACTATTTTTAATGCATCTATCGATGCAAGCGATACGGATACACTAGGGGTAGACGACATGTTCCATACACCAATATCAAAGCAATAACTATTTAATTGTACGGCGTCGCCTGATTTAACAACTTGTCCAGACGCTATTTTAGTCGCAGTAATTCCTCCATCTTTTACATGTATGTTGCCTCCACCAATTTCTAATGTTGTATTGTCAACTACTCCTGAATTTAATTTTGAAGTTGTGACTCCACTATCTTTAATTCTAAGCGTATCGGAGTTGATCTCTAATGTTGAATTGTCAACATTTACATCAATAATGAAATCTGCACTCAAATCTCCGCCCCCAGATAAGCCGCTACCTGCCCCTATACTTCTAGTTCTTGGAGGCGGGCCATTTACATAGTCAATGGAGATTATTCCGCTTGCGGAATTGAAGTCATTAGAGTTAAATGCTGATGCCCCCTTGGTTGAACCATCGGCGACGGCATCGTTTATCGCCAATGTTCTATTGGCCGAAAGATCGCCTCCGCCGGTTAACGGTGCAATTGTGCTTATCGTTCTTGTAGAAGAGACAAAGCCGGTTCCTTGAGATATATGCTTAAATAAAAACCAATTGGTTCCATCAAAACGAGCTACAAATATTAAGTTATTGTTTGCTGCTTGCTCTAAGTCATCAGAAGTTATAGAATATAATAAGTCTCCGGGGTCGCCGCTATTGATATAATTTTGCACTATATCAAAAGTAAATACACCCAGATTATAAGTTCCTCTAAACTGAATCACAAAAGAATTACCATTCCTTAATGTACTAGGCAAATCTGTCCTTAAATCCAGATATGCATTTGTAGTTAAATTGTAAACAGGACCAAAGTCAATACTTTCATTGTCCCCAACTACAATTGAATCGTCATTCGTAATTACTACAACTTCTTTTCTGGTGCCAACTACAAATCTGGTTACAGGGTCAGTATCAGTATCAATGCTTACATACTCAACTCCAATTACCTGCCCTGTAGTTAATCCGCTAATAACATTTGAATAACTATTTGCAGCCAATTGCAAAGTTATATCAGTTGTATAGGCTGTTCTGCTATTGCTTATTTGAACTCCATTGTCATCAAAAGACGATTCATTCAAATAGCCAACTGCATCAACTGGAATTGAAGTTAATTCGCTATATGATTTAAAATTTTTATAAGCGTATTGAACTGAATAGTTGGCTGGACTTTCAAATACAGTTAATGGAACAACTGCAAATTCCTGATTAATAGGAAATGAAAGTTTTTGATTCCCTAAATCTATGCCGTCGCTATCTTGTGAATTTCCTGTAAATACAATATCAATAGCCTCTGCATTAGGGGCAACAAGTAATTGCTGACTAGAATTTGCAAACTTATCTACATCTAATGTATCAAGGATGAGATTTATCTGAGTTGCAGAAAGAGAAGATTGTTTAACTGTATAATATGCCCCATCTTCCGTATACAATCTCCACCCATCAAAATCACCGTTTGTAAAGTCGGAAGTTGTTCTGAACTTACCGCCATTTCCGGCAATCAAAGTAACTCGATTTGCACTCGAATCCATAGTCCAGTTTGAACTACGAAAAGCCCATGCAATCTGAACTAAGTTTTTATCCCTAGGAGTATTAGTAGAATCAAATTTAATTGATTCTACTCCTATAAGCGCATTATCAGAAATGCTTATATTATTATTTTCATAATCGGCTTTATCGCGATATATATTAAGACTTCTTTTATCCTGAATTGTTATTGTGCTTCCAGTTCTTTTTACTCTTGCCAATAAAAATTCCTGACCTTCAATTAATGCCGGTGGCGTATTTAAAACACTTTCAACAATAGCTGTTAGCGTACAACTATCATATTGATAGGGGTATTTATCATCGCTTGGTACAGATATACCGGGAGTAAATGTGCCCACAATAGCAATTTGCAAATTACTTTCTGATAAAAAATCTCCAGCAAGTAAGGCATTGTGTTCATCGATCAATTCTACAACATCATATTCAAACAAATTAAGTGTTGAATTTGGGAATGATATGCGAGTTGGATTATTTGGCTGACCTCTTAAAATCTCTGTTAAATCTCCATCTGGGCAAACTAAATTGCCTTGCTTGTCTATTGATACAAGAAATTGTTCATTTGGAGAGTACGTATGTGATATTTTAAGCCATCTCCATTGAGAATCGTTGGCAATTGAAATGTTATCGGTAGCCGGTCTATAAATTATATTCCCTTCATTGTTTATAGCAAACAATTCATTGTTTTTAATAGAGCCAATATTTGTTCCCTGACTTATTTGCCCATTATCAAAATTTCCCTCAATGTAATTGGCAAATAATCCAAACTCAATAGAGTTTTTAAGAAATAATTTTCTGAATCCATCATCATCTAAAAATTTTTTAAACCGATTAAGTTCTTGTAACCCTATAAATAAATTTGAAGATGTTTTGAAATTGGCCACTTTAATATTTTTTTTACCCTAATAATTAATATGATTTTTAAAAAGTTACCCAATTTGTTCCGTCAAAAAACACCGGAACTTTTGTTGATCCACCACCAACAACGGCAACTAGGAAAGAAGGCGTAAGGGCGTCGGTAACGTAGGCAACGTCCCCAACCGTTCCAGTGGGAAGAGTAGATACTGTAAAAGATTTTAAATTTAACACAGTAGATAATTTAGTTCCAGTTGAAGATATTCTTATCCGTTCTGAAGCTGTTGCTCCTGCGGCCATAGTATTAAATATAATATCGAAGTCTTCCGATGCAGGGGTCACATCAGTAGTAACCACATCTATTGCGGCCCCTATCTTAGAAGATCCACTAGAATTCTGTGAAATAAATTCCATGCCAACTCCTACTCCAATTGCTGGTGTGCCAGACGTTGAGTGATCTAAAGTTAATATTCTTGTTATTGAACTATTTGATGCATTGAATTCAAGGGCATGAATAAGCCTTGTTGGAGTATATCCAACACCGTTTGATATTGCCCATTTACTACCATTCCAATCTAGTCCAACGCTGCTACTTTGCTCTACTGTAAAATGCCCAGTGCCTTTTGTATTGATTATTAGCCCAACATCAGACACAGAGCCATCCATAGCAAATATTCTATTTGATCCCGTACTTGTTGAATTGCCAAAAGTATAATTCCCTATACCCTTGGTTGCCATTATAAACCCAACATCTGTTGCTGAACCATCTGCAATTAAACTTCTATTTGCTCCTGAAATACCTGTACCGAACGAGGCGTTACCGGCTAAAGTAGAGAATATTCCAGAAGGAACGGCATTTGTTCCGTCTGACTTCATTAATTCATTATTGGCCGCCGTATTTGTTATGCCGCCACCGGATGATGATAAGGTATGAGTAGAATGTGTATAAGTTAGCCCTGAACCTATATTTACATTTACATTTACTCCGTCCGTATCGTCCCAACCAATAATAGAGTTCACATTTGGGTCGGTCCAATTTGTTAGACGTCCATTTGTGGTGGCAATTGGAATAAATCCAGATGTCAACGCAGCGTCATTTAACGTATATTCCTTTCTAGCCGCACCTGTTGTTATTGTGAAATACGTTTTATCGGTAAGAAACTCTATAGCTCCTATTTCAGGTGACGTCATCAACGGTCCCGACGGAATTTTCATAGGAGCCGTACCCGCCGCTGTAGTGCCGGCTGCAAAAGTATGCGATACGAAATTTGTAATCCCGCTATTACCCACCCAGAATAAATCTTTGGTCGTGTTCCCGCTTACGCCATTATTTCCAAAAAATTTAAATCCGCCTGTTGAAAAACTTTGTGCAAACGTCATGAAACCACTAGAGGTATACGGAGTGAAATAACCAAAATTACTTGTTGTCACAGCACTAGAAATACCCTTGTTAAGTAAATATTCTAATGTGCCTTCTTGGTGTATCTCCATTACCTCTACCTGATTTCCTGTTGTACCTCCAGATACAAACCATTGATGTGATCCAACAGCGTTGAAACCTGGTGAATAAGTAGACGAGTTACCAAAATAATTTCTGTGTTGCTGCTGTGCGCTTGTGTTCGATAGTGTAAACGTGTTCATTACCGTGGCTGAGAAAGCAGATACTATTTTTGATCCGCTCTTTAATAACCAATCTTGTGTCTTGTCGTAATTAGTTGTCGGCACAATCGCTCCTTGTCCTACCAAAGAGCCATTAACAAATGTTTTACCATCGAGCCTTGTATTAGGTCGTGTATTATTTACGACTCCAACGTTTCCTAACGAGTCAACGCCTAATTGATAAGCCTTTGGTAAAAAAGGCGGACTAAAGTACTTGATATTGTTAAATTGACTAGCGCCGTTTGTTACCAGTGCCTGAGAGCTTATTGTGTTAAGTTGTTTAACAGTGCTATAAATTACTTCCGCGATTAATAAATGTCCCTGATCGTTCGGATGAATATTGTCAGCTGTATAAATAGTGGGACTAATGCCTTGAGATGAAAAAGGCGTCGTAATATCAACGTATATCGCACCGAGTGAACCGCACAACGTAACCAAAGCCGAGTTATATGCTGTTGGACTGTTTCCTATATACGATCCGGCGATACTCAAAACGATTACTTGACTTGCAGGCCATCCCTTAGTTGTAATCGCATTATTAAGAATTGTCGTCATATCGTTTGAATATTGAACTGATGTCCGACCGGCGGTAAGGTCATTAATACCCAATTCAAAGCATAGATATTTATGAGTCGAAGAATTGTAAGTAGGTATACTCCCAAGATTTGATACAGCGAAAGTTTGTGCTGTTATTCCGCCTGTACCAGTAGAGGCCTCAGTTAATCCATAAAGATTAGATACCTGTTTTGAAAATCTCCAGTTAGTTGTAGACGCTCCTGTACCCGCAGTAAGTGAGTTTCCAAGCGCAACGAACGATTTTCCTGAAAGACTTTCAGAAATAGGGTTTCCAATGTTTTGTTTGGCCGTCGAAAGTCTTGTATTGGCATTATCCCATGTAAAGCTACTTGACCCGGCAAAAGCTCCTGACGAATTATACTGCACTTGAGTATCTGATCCTCCAGCAGAACCAGAAAACGAAGAAGCCGTTCTATATTTAATCTGGCCAGTTGATGAGTTTCGTACGAGTACCTGAGTTAACGCGTCGTCATTTACTGGAGTAGATGCAATATTAAAATTTGGCACATAAACTTGATCTGGGTCGGATGACCGCGCAACAATGCCATGCCCTCCCAAAATAAGAGAGTTTGGTGACGTTGATGGTATATGGTGGTCGTATCCGCCAAATATGCCTGATAATGCGCCAAGAGCACCTCTACCTGAAACCTGAGCTGAAGTATTTGCTGAAATATTAATAGCATTGGCAAAAGCAGTAACGTGCTTACTTGAATCTGAAGATGGAATGCTAAGTCCAATAGCCATACCCCCACCACTAAATAGACCCCCAGATACTTCTCCTGAATGCTTTAGTTCAGCGTACTGTCCGCCAACCATACCAACATAACCGTAGTATTTATTTCTGTTTCCCCAAACAAATCCTGCGCTACCCGAAAAAAAGTTAACATTGTCGCCAACTACATTACTAGTTCCAGTTATAAATGTATCAGTAACCGTTCCATTAGTACCGCTACCCGGATTGCCAAAAATTGTAATGTCTTCTCCAAATACCCATACATTATTGACAAAATTTAATGCATCGTGTATTGTAGGTGGAGTTTGAGTCATCCAAACTAAAGCATTAGAGTTAGCATAGAAATTATCAGTGCCTATTTTGCCAACACTACTACCGGTTCCAAATACAAAATTGTTTGCCGCAATATTTAATCCTAAATCTGATTTTACCTGAGCGATACTCCTATTGGTCCACACTCCACTCTTTCTCTGTAGGAAATCATCATTAGATGCAGTAAGTCCAATTATAGATGTTAGATCAGTTGGCACACTTGTTATTTTAGACCACGCCAAAGAATTAAGAAATGAAGGATTTGAGTATGACCCCAACAAACTTACCTTAGATATATTCAATACATCAAATGCATCAGCTGTTCTAGATGGCAATGTTGGTTTAAGACGAATATTTGTATTTATATAAGTGGTAATGTCGCCCTCACTTGTTTGCGCAAAAGAAACATTAACTATAAGTACAAGTAAGACTAAAAGTATTTTTTTCATTAATCTTTATTGGCAATTTTGTCCCACTTATTAAACAAAGAATCGCAATTATAACCCAAACTGCCAACAATAAGAATATCGTGTATTTGTCCAGTGGGTATAGTGAAATAATAAGATATAACTGTAATAAAAGTAGCTATTACAGCTAATAGAGTGCTTTTAAAATGATTGCTAAAGTATCCTTTGATTTCAACAAAAGTTTCTCCGGTAACATTCTTTTTCAAGAAATGACTAAACATGCCAACCATTCCTATCGCCAATAAAGAAGGCAATTCAAATAACCATTTATATTGTTCTATTGTATCCATAATTCAATTAATATATTTTCCATTTAGATTCATCCTGTTGCGGATTGTCATATAAAGCTCTTAAATTTAATTTCAATTCTTCTTCTACTGGGCTTGCGCCAAGCACTCCGCTTCCAACTATAATCCATTCATCGTTTTTCTTTACTAGCCCCGTATCCCCATTGCCTCTTTGAGTAGGGAATAAATTGCCGCTCGCATCCCATTCGCCACGATCATGAAAATTAATTATTGTCTCAGTAGTTACTTTTACATTACCATTATCTTGCACCAATGGCAAAACCTCAGGTCCCTTTAAGGTAGTCGCATCATTTAATACTGATATTCTTTTATCTGCCATTTATTCTAATAATATTCCGTCACCGCTTTCAAGTAAAAAATGCCCCTCATTTTCCAAAGCCAAATAAAATGTTTCAATCACAGGGGCAACTGAAATTTCATTCAAAAATAATGTAGCAAAAGCGGTATTATAATTAATGAATGTTTTTCTTAAAAATACCCTTATTTCATCATTAGTATATCTTCCGTTTTTATTGTCTCCGATAACATCAATGAAATTTTTATTATTTAAATAACATCTATCATAGGGTAATGAACATGGAGTTATTTTTACATTCCATATGAAAATAGAAGGTTGCATATCGTATGCGCTATCACTACTAGCCCCAAGATCAACGTCTATTGAAGTTGAATCAAAATTGTCTTGCTCGCTATCCTGATCATCGCTATTATTTGTATCAAAAAATATTTGCGGTATTATTTTAACCGCATTTTCAGGAAATTTTAATTGATGGCCAAAACCTATATTTAGTCTCGCATCATTTTCCGATAATGTACCCTTGTCTTTATTATAAATTATACCTCTTACAAAATACCATGTTCCTGTTTTATTCAACCGTCTAGTTTCAAAGAAAAATTTACTGTCGGTGTTGTCTATTATATTCTTTAATGAAATTTCATTTCCATTTACATCAAAACATTTACAGCCAAACGTTATATTTTCATTTGTTATATCTTGCGCTACATAAAATGAAATCTCAAAATCTAAACGAGGATCAATTGTTCTTCTTTTACCTATATCGTCACCACCTATTCCAGAATCACTTATTGGCTGTTCAATTTCCATACAACGTTTACCTCTATAAGTAGTGATGAAAACATTTTCTGGAGTAATTAATGGATATAAACTAGAATCTTCTATATCTTCTGTGTATTCGTAACTGGAGTTAAGATCATATCTTCCAGTATTGCCCTTGAACAAGGGAGAACAATTATCTATATTCCATCCATTTTTATGTACTTGGAATCCTCCTAGTTTAAAATATGTAAGATCATTCCAATTAAACAATCGCAAAATCTCTCCGTCTGGTATATCATCTTCTTGTGAAACTTCAATAGATTTTATTCCACCCCTTTGCAACCTAAGTCGCAATGAATTAGACATTTCATAAAATAAATGATTAATGGACTCTGTGTTTGAAGTGAACAATCCATGTTGCACTAGATACTCATTCAAAAGAAAATCGTCATCTGTAAAGGTTTCAAATTCTCTAGTCAATTGCACAAGATAGCCCCAAAATACTGCGATTGGGAAATAATAATTTTCAAAATCAGTTGCTCCTATTTGTTCATCTTCTCTTAAAATGTATTCCGCTACCCCGCCATTAGCTTTAAGTTTTTCTAATACATTATTAGCCCAATTCTGAACATCTGCTGAATCAGCATCAAAATAAGGCTTAAATATACTTGAATCAAAAAACTTAGTTGTCATGATTATAAAACTGTTGCGCTTAAATTAACTGATATCTCCTGATCATAAAAAATTGGATTTACAACCTCTGTTCCTTGACTTATCATTACGTTACCAAATAAATCTCTAGCTATAAAGCCTCTAAATCTTGGAAATTCATTTGCTTTTAAAGTTATATCTACATTTGGGGTAAAATATCTATCAGCAACACTTTTTACACCATCAACATTTATTACAATGGAAAGCAATTTATCCCACTCTATTTTATTCAATGAGCTATCCCAAAATCTAAAATCTACAAGCTTACTAAACTTTTGTTGAATATCAATAACTACATCACTGAAACTTACACCTGTAAATAATTCTATGCGCATATCTACATCAATAGGAAAATAAGTTACATTTTTCAATTTAACTCCATAGCTTTTTGTTCCTATTGGATTTAATTCAGTTAATGCAAAATATTGACTTCCTTGTTCCAGTAATGTATTTAATTCATCATCATTTAAATCAATACCATTGACCGTAAGTATAGATAATGTCGCTTTTCCATTTTGATCTATCCCATCAAAAACAACTCTTAAAACATTGCTATTAATTTTTATAAATGCTTGCGTTAAATATGATAACGTGTCCTGAGCTAAAATATCCGGCCCCTCTTTTATTCTTTGCAAAAACGTTGCGTCATCTTCAACATCTCTCCCACCTTTTGCTCCATATTCATTTATTACAGCAATATGCCCCGATGGCTCTGGTGAAATATTTATAATGGTATACGGATCAACATTAGAGCTACCACTAGATTGTTGCGATCTTACCTTTACATAATCATATCCCTTAACACCTATAGTTAAATCGCTTTCAAGATCAAATATATTACCCTTATTATCTGATACCGTATTTATTCCAGCTTCATAAAACGTTCCTTCATTTGCCACCATTCTTACCCATGTAGACGATTGAGCAGCATTAAATCTAGGAGCTATTCCTAACATTTCAGCTACACTATCCAAGGTAGAATCAAAAGCAAGATCGGGGTACAAATGGGATACTGCTAAAACAATATCTTTTAATGCTTTCTTTGCCGTTCTTACGTTTCCCCTAATTAATCCACGCAAAGCAGAATGGTCTGAAACTTTGGTTATCTTATTCTGCGAGTTATTAATAAATGATTCAATGTGAATTGACTCTAATTCCTGACTAGTAGCTTGTCTAATTATATTTTTTGCATTTGGCATATTATAATGGTAATGATTGAGATATTATTTCTCTTGATCTTGTTTCTACTTCAAACTCTACAAATATTGCATCAGCATCTTTTTTTATATCCTTTATGGTGAAAGATTTAAAACAATCATCAGTAGCAAAATTTCCCGATATTTGTCTAAATATTGTAGGATAAGAAAGTGCAGCTATGGTGCCCCCTTTAAAATTCAACCCCCTATCTGAAAAGTCAGGATCGTCTCCCCTTTTTAAATCAGTAAGAATTTTTGCACTTTGAATTAATGTATCATTATAACTTAAACAAGTTAGATCCGATTCAACTGTATCAATTATTATACGTCTATCTATATCTTTCCCGTATGTTTTTTCTACTGTATCGATGTTATCAATAACAGAATTCAATACAATGGCTGAATTGTTCTTGTAAATGACTTTAATTAAATACCCCCCTGACAATGTATAATCTTCTTCTCTTAATTGATTTTGTAATGCAGTGTCAATCCAGCTATCAGGGTCATTTGATTTTAAAATATCTCTTTCTAATTCTTCAAGTCCCTGATTTTGTGATGTGGTAGTAGTCATCACTACACTTCTTCTAAATCCATCTCTAGTTTGACTTGATTTTAACCAAATATCAGAATTAAATGCTGTTTCAAGTGCATTTCCAATATCTTCAATATATTCAGTAACTACCCAAAATTCATAGTTAGCAAGTATATTGGAATTAAGATTTATTATTTCAATTACTCTATTTTGTTCCTTGATTAAATTATCAAGCCTCTTTAATTCATCTTTAGGATTTATATCTGAAAATCCAGAATAATAATTTGCTATCGTTGAATAATCAATTTCAATGAATGAAATATAATCTGCTAAAAATTGACTTATGTCATATTTTGTAACAGACTCAAAATCGTCTAATATTTGATCAGTTATTTGTTCGTTCACCTTCTTATCAATTTTTTCAATTTACTAACCGACTTCAAATTAGATACAATACTATTAGCTGTCTTTTGCAATGAGGAAAATGAAAGATTCTTAATAGCTGATTTTATATTGGACAATCTTGACAGTATACTGTCTAATGGCGCAACCGCCACTAGTTGTAAACTATATGCGGGTAACATATTATTTTCATTCTCATTTTGCGTATGAGTAAAATTAATCACCTCCACTTGGTAATTGTTGCCTAATATAGGATTATAAAAATATAAAGAATGCGGTTTACCATTTTCGTCTAATTGTTTAGACTTCTCTTTCATTGATTCTAAAATCTTAATGCATCCATATCCCGTCTTAGCAATAGAACTAAATTCTGGAATACGTTGCTGCAATAAATTTGGAGGCGTTATTTTTGGCACTCCATTGTTAAGCGATAATCTAAATCCAGCTAATTCTACCCTTGTATTATTTACAAGTAATTTAAAGCGTCTACCAAATGTCCCCGAAATATTTATTGTGCTGGGTGTAAATGTTGTATTTTTCAATACGTATACTCCACCTATAGTCTTTCTTACATTAGTAATTTCTTGTTGAGTTTCTCTTATTTCTTTTGGCAATACAGGCCAAGCAAAGTAATCTACAACATCACCGTTTGAATTTACAAGTTCTAACGCAAGCAAATAGAATTCGACGTCATTCGAATAAATTGCATTAAGAGCGCCTCTTCCAAGTTCCTTAATTTTCTGATTAAAACTTAATTCTACAGCTTCTTTTGACACTATTTAAAAATACGAAAATGGCGTTTTATGAAAGTGTGCCTGTTCCGGGTGCCGTTGTGGCCCCTGTTCCCGCAGGCACAGCTACAACTACAGGAATTCCAGCTGATACAGTTATCGTTGCAGACTTTATTGAAGCTTCGATTATATTGGCAAGCCCTGTGCAAAATGCTTCCTGAGCTTGTTTTTGCTCTAACCCCTTTGTTTGTTCAATAAGAGTGTTTATTTGAGCTTTTATGGTTGAATTTACTATTGGCATATTTTATTGAACAAATGACTTTTGACTTTTTAAATCTTCCAGTTGCTCTTTTAATTGAAGATATTCAGTAGAACTTCTTAGCGGATAAGGTCCCGCCGAATCATTTCCTAACGTATTTAAAATTGATTCTAAAAGACTTACTGTTTTATTCCCCCTAAGTATAGGTTCATCAGATTCGTTTAATTGCACTGTATTAGAATTAATTAAACACCCATTCTCATCTATTTGTATTGATATTGGTTCACTTACGCTATCCTTTTTATATTCTACCTTAAAACTAGTTGATGTTTTTATAGAAGTTACTCCATCGTTCACTATTTCTATATCTCCGTTAACATTAACGTTCAATTTACCTCCTCTATCTTTATTTGTAACTTTTATTTCCAAATTTCCACTTCCTTGATCGCCATCTACTGAAAGTATAATTTTTCCTCTTCCGTCTATAATAATTCCAGCCGTTCCAATTCCATTCTTTTTTATAAATCTAAATTGATCTTCCTTTTGAAATTGATATTGTTGAGGTGTATTAAAAACATCCATTACATAAAGTTTACCACTATAGGGAGCTTTAACACAAATTACATCAGAGCCAAAATCATCTATGGAATTTGGAAAATCAACAAGTTGCAAAGCTATTTTACCTATTCTTATATTATGTTGATATTCCCCATTTTCATTTGAGATGGTTACTGTATTCGTAAGATAACAATTTTTAATATAAACTTCTCTGTCTACATCGATAGGCATAGCAATTCTCCACTCTGAAATATCATAGCGATTATCTGTCATGCCTACTGTTCCTATGCCATTGCTACTCATTTAACAAATTGTCTACGCTGTAAAAAAAAGTTAAAAATGTTGCGATTTACACTCCAGTTCTTTAAAAATCCTGAATTTTTTATAGAAGCATTTGTGTCAATGGAGGTATTGATAATATCAAAGTAACTAACCTTTTCCGGTTTAGCTCCAAATAATTCTACCTTGCCCTTAATATATTTTTCTATCATTCCTCTACTTACTGTTAAAATTGTATAACGGTCATTTAAAGTTCTTACATTTCTTACAGCGTCAACATAAAAAATTTCATCAGTTGGAACATAATAAATCATCATTCCAGATTTTATTCTTCTATCTCCATTTATAGTAATAGTTCCTTGTCTTGTAAATGGCAAATACGCATGACTTTGAATAATGTATTGTAAATCATAAAAAGCTTGAGATTCAGCATACTCCATTTCTTTTTTTGTTACGCTGCTATCAATAAATTCCGTAGGCGAATAATTATACTCTATTTCATAAGATTTGTTGCCAAATACCTCCGCATATTCATCAAATACCACAATAGAGGCAAGCATAAAAGAAGACAATTCACTTCTTACTCCTAAACCTCTAGGGATTATTCTATACCATGAGTAAGCGTCATTGCTATAGCTTAAACTATCATTTATTATATCTTGTTCCTTTATATCTATTACTAAATCACTAATAAGAGACTCTCTACCCAATCTAGTATCTTTTACAGATATTGTCGGCAACACAATTGCATTGTTTATTTCTGGTACTGAATTTCTACTTATGTTTCTAAGGCCCTTTTTTATCGAGCTTGTCAAATAATTTTTAGTTCTTGAAATATTGCCAAGAACGTTTATTCCATCTTTAATATCTTCTACTTCAACATCTTTATAAACCATACCTCTATATCCTTGAGCGTCAAATGGCATTTTGCGAACTATGAAATAATATTTATCTCCATAAGTATCGCCCCTAAATTCAACAAATGGTTCTTGACAAACTTTTTTTATACTGTTAATAATGCTTCCATTATCAGTGGAAATTGAATTATCCGCTAATACTCTATTGGCTGCGCTAGGATCAAAAACAAATTCAATTATTCTCCAAAGCCCTTGCCTTTCTTCTTGTAAAAATTTATTATTTAACGATTGTACAATGGTATTGTCTGTTACGATACTGTATTTTTTTGCTTGCGCCCTTAATCCATATGAATTAAAAACACTATTTGGAATTAACCCAATGCTGGAAAACTTATTGAAAATATATTTTAAGATTGTGCTTACGGGCTTAAAACTAGTTGCCGCTGCGCTAAGAAATCTGGATTCAGCCTCTATTAAATTTCTTTGTGTTAATATACTATCCGGATTATTAAATATTTGCGCTCCTATTTGCTCTGGGAAAAATATCGATCCGTCTTCTACTAATAATTTCATCAAATCTCTACCGGATACAGTGATATTCTTATCTCTTGAACTGCTACTTGTATTAACTACATCAATTAGTCCAATCATATCGTATATGTTGCCCGGAACATCTTGGGGACCAAATGAACGGTCAAATAACTTATTTCTTTTTTCTGATTCCAAACCTTCAAACCTTATATATACAAGATCGTTTTCCTGTAATACTTTATCGAATAAAAAGTCGTTTCGTCTTAAAAAACTATCATTTTTAATCTCATATTTAGATATACTAGCAGTCGAAAGTATATCTTCTCTTATTCCGCCTGAATTACGTCCAATTACATTATCCATAACCCACCCAGCCACTTTATCATAAACAGCAGCAACAGGCGTTAACCCTAATGCAAAAGAACCTAATTGACCATTTACACTTGTTTCAGCATATTCCACAAATGAAGAAATGTCATACCAGTAACCTTCTTGATAATTACTTCCTATAAAAGTTGAGGAACGAATCCAAATATAAACAGATATATCATTGATTTGTTCTTTTAATATTTCCTGATCATTTTGATTTTTTATTATTGATATATAATTGGGATCAGTAAATAAATCTCTTAATGCCTTTGCAATAAAAGGTTTATAATCAGTTAGCTTTATTGTGTCGGGTACAATATTTGATTTTGTTACTTGCCTTTTTATTACTCCATTAGACAATACAACAGAAGTCCCTGACTTTATAATCAAATTTTCAGGAATGGTTTTGCTAAAAAGTTCTAATTCCTCTTTGGTATAATGAGATATTATTCTTTGATAATTATTCTTATCTAATTGATCTATAAATTGGCCCGCAGAAGTGATTTTAACAATTAAAGTATCAATAAATTTTTTTGCAGTAAAATCAGGAGCTAATTCAAATTGTGAAAGGAACTCGCCTACAGTTTGCTCATCATCTACGCAAAATTCATTAAGGTCATTAATTAACATTAGTGATAATAAGTTTTTGGACTAGTTCCTGCCGTTGGAACATAATCAACTGAACTGCCATCTTTATTGTAGTATCTATCTTTACCTTTTTCTAATGGCTTTTTACTGCCCACTGCATTATGTTTAATAACAGTTTTATCATCACTACTTGTTAAATCAGGAAATTTAAATTTTTCTCTAAAATGTTCAGCGGCCTTATCTATTGCTTGACTAAATCTTTTTTCAAATTGCGATTCTAGTTCAATAATGCCCTCCATAAATCCATCTATAAATGCATCAGTTACTCTTGCTGCATCCTTTTGTTGCGTTGAAGTATATTTTTCAGATTCGCTTTTTATAACATTATCAGGAATCAATTTTTGAATTTCACTTGGACTCATTGATCCTATTTTATCCCCCTGTGCAAATAATCTATCTATAGCTTCAGACGGTAAATTAAATTCACTTTTAGCAATAAATTTTTGATATGATTCACTAGCAGAACTACTTCTAATCATTTTCATCATTTCTTGCAAATAACCTGGGGTTTGTATACCTTGCTCTTGCATTTTTTGAAGCTCCCACATATCAGCATTGGGCTTTAATGATCTTAAAACAGAATAGCTCATTGCTTGCGAAAATGGAGTTTGCGGATTACTTAATCCAGAATTAATTTTATCAATATTAGACAATGAACGAGGATCGCCAATAGAAAACATTCCACCTATTCTATTAAATTCATACATTAATCTAGTTGCATCTGATCCAGAAACATTTTCTTTTGTTTCAGAAAACTTTTGCAATAATTGAGTTTGAGTTTTTATAGCATCGCTGAATCTTGATCTATCCAATCCCTCTGCTATACCAACGCCCAAGGCTCTTTGAACATTTATTTTTGCACTGCCTCCTCCGCTACGTTCCATTCCAAATGCAGATAATGTAGCGTCTTCGCCAACACCAAATCCTCTTTGTAAGCCAAGCACCATTGCAGCATTCCCACTAGCATTATTAGTTGATCCACTTGCAAGAGAAATTCGACTCATTGCCTCTTTAACTGCAATAGAATCAAATCCCGAATTTGCCATATTTACTCCTTCTCCCCTACCTCCAATAGCATTAAAACCAAATGTAGCTTGTTGGAATTTATCTAATGTCCTAAAATGCCTAACAACTGCATCAGCTGCCATTCCAGATAAATCTTTACCGAATTGCATTCCAATAGCAGAAAAATTAGTTTGACCGGCTCCCGTTCCTAAAATTTTAGTTCCAGCCAATGCATCCATGCCGGTGCCAACTAATCCACCAGCAAGTCCTCCGGTTATTTGAGCAAACGGGGAAACTATATCCAATCCAGTTTCAGAATTCACAGAATTTTTTAACAATCCTGCTATGTCCCTTAAAAATCCGGCTTTTAAAACTTCTGAAAAAATATTTTTTTCTTCTTTCGGCCCATTTGATTTATTAAAATCTTGCGCTCCCCTTATTGATTTTTCTTCCCCCTTAATGCCATTAAGTTCATTTTGCAATCTTTGAATTTTTCTTTCTGCTGCTACCCTTTCTGCCCTATCTTCAAAAGAGTCTCCTAATCCACTTACTATTGATTTGGCTTGTTTTAATTTTTCTTGAGTTATTTCTTTTTGAACTTTAAGAAATTCCCTAGAAGCTTTTAACTGATCTTCAATTATCTTGAATTGTTCCTTCTGATTCTTAGTTTGTTTCGCAGCTTCATTGGCAAACGATTCATACATAGTTTTAGAATCCGATTGCAATTTTTTCATGAATGCAGTTAACTCACTACCTTCTGCCGAAAACTTAATTTTCTTTTCTTCTGCCATTATCTAAAAATCTTTCAAATCAATCTTATCAAACGCTTCTATCAATTTTTCTTTATTTACTATACTTTCACTGATCCAGCCATCTTTTTTAAATCTTTCTTCACGCCTCTTCTCTTCCTCTCTTTCAGTAAAGAATTCTTTTATTAAATTATCTTCAATATATTCAAAATGAATATCTAATTGGTTGGCGCTTCTATGCTGCTCACTATTAAATGAAACATTATATTTTTTCCTCCACCAAAAGTCACGCTTCCAATCGTTATCCCATTTTAATACAAACTCTCTCACTATTCATCTTTCTTTTCTTCTGTCTTTAGTTTTCTAGCTTCATCATTTAAAGCTTCTCTCCATTCCTCCATCCAAGCATAATAATTCTCATAAGCCTTAACAACTTGCTTAGATTGAAAAAGATCTAAATCAAACAAAGAGGTAACATTCATATCAGTTTTTAATTCAGGTATAAGTATCTCAAAGGTACAAGCTGATTCTACTGCAAGATAGGCTTCTCGTGAAGCCACACTACCAAATAATAGATCTTTATGCATTCCGTTTGTTACGTGTAATTTTCTAACTTCTATATCGATTAATTTGGCATTCTTAGGAAAGGCAATAGAATAAGTATTCGGACCTATGGTGACCTTCAATTCTCTAGGTGGTAGTTTCTTTGCTTCTGTCATAATTATTTAATTGTGCTTATTAAAATTAAAAAGGCTATGGTTTATTTCATCCATAGCCTTAAAAATACGGTTTGTAATTAACTTACAGATTCGGTGAAAGCCTCCACTTAAATCCATATAATGTATCTAAATTACTTTTCCCTCTTATAAATCTACCAATAGCATCTGCTTTGCCACTATTATAATCGCCAGCTTCTTTTAAAGTTTTGAATTCTGCTAAAATTTCACCAGTAATAGCATCTAATTTCTGAACACTCGTTTTCCCATTTTCACTATTTTTAGCCAATAGAATTCTATCATTAAACTGATCCAAAGACATTTTTTCATAATCTGATTTGTAAATAAATACAAAATTATGCGCCTTACGAACTGTATTTAAGCAGCATGGAACAACTCCTGATATTTTAGTAATTTTCTTAGCTTGAGTTGCCGATTCATATTCAGCTATCAATCTACCATTAAAATCAAATTGTAATACCCGTTTGGCATACATTTGAATCAATTTATTTTTTTCGCTTTCAGTGTAAATGCGTTTCTTTCTAACTCCCTTAAAATTTTTCCTTGCTTCTTTAGCCGAAACACTCATTTTGGCTCTTGTTTCATCACTAACTTTTTTACCCAAATTAGCCAATCTATTATTTTCTATTTCTTCTTTACTTTTAACACTGCCCTTTGGACGCCCTATTCTTTTCTTGGCTTCTGTAGAATATCTTATATCAGCTATACTCTTTTTAGCCCTTCTATCTTTATTGTACCCCAACTTATAAAATCGATTATCTTTTTCAGAAGCAAAAAGAATATCGTTCAAATATTCTTGTTCAATATCTTTTAAATGATCCTTAAATCTATCCATAGACAAGCCTTTATTTTCTACTACCTCTAAAATATATGGAATTAAAAATAGCCCATGCATTTGATATGCTTTGCACAAATCTTTATTTGAATGTTGTTGCAAGCGCATATATCGTTCATGGTCCTTTAATCTTCTAGCCAGATTGCAAGATGAACCAATATAAATTTTTGATTTATAAAAATCAACAATAGCATAAATGCCAGCCTTAACTGAATTCATGCTACAAATCTAATAAAAATAAATTTTATAAATTTGGTGAGAGTATAGGATTAAGATACCGGAAGCCAATATTATGTCCAGAAATAGTATTTTCAGTAATATTAGCACCTTCTGTGTCAATGTATACTTGACCTAAGATTGCATAAGGAACTGCTTTTGGAATTTTCTTTCCAGTTTCATCTATCAAATCAGTTACTTTTTTGAAAATATCGATTTGAATTCCATCGCCTTCTAACAAAAGTTGATCATCAAACTCTTGATTAGTTTTTACATTTCTATTAATACCCCCTAATCCAGTACTTGTAAAATCAATTTCATAAAAATCACAAGAACCTCTACCGCCCCAAGATAAAATTGGAACCTCGCTAGTTAATGCCGTTCCTATTCCGCGGACTTCGCCGCGGCTCATATCTTCAGTCCAAGAAATATTACGCATTCTTCCTATCGCTGTACCATTTTTCCTAATTACTGCGATGTTGCCGGTGAGCACCTTGCCTTCGTTTGCTGCCATTTATTTTTTATTAACTATTAGGGTCTAAAATTGTACCAGTAAAGAAAATAAAATTAACAGCAGTATTGGCTACAAATGCATACGTTACTTCATATGCATCTACATTCAATACTACATTTACGTCCCTAAAACTGATTATTAAATTGTCTTGATTATCTTTTGCGCACTTTGTTTGCAGATAATTTTCAACAAAAGTTTTTACATCTTCTGCCTTTAATGTATTACGATTTGTACCATCCGGTTTCTTAAGAAGAACCGTTTTTGCATTAAATACCAACTCCTTATTTAATTGCCTTTCAATACGTGCCAGTTGCTTACTATAAGTTGAGCCGTCAGGGTTGACTAGTAATTGATCATTTTGAAGAGTATTAATTCCTTCAACAATTTCAAAAGAATTTCCAATTGCGCGCGTCATTAGCACACCATTCGACAAACCTAATTCAAGGTCATTCTTTTTAAGTGAATGAGCTTCTCCCTCAATTCCAATGTTTTTAAATGTCAATGGAATCTGTGGCGCTAATCCTGCTTCACGACCAAGTATTGCTGCTGCTTTATAAATAGAATCGTAATGCTTAAACCCTTGTCCGCCTATCGCTATCTTATTTGCACCACCATGTACCAATGTTACATATTGACTATCAAAAGCCACTGCTAATGAATTAGAACTATTGGAACCCGTATTCCAATCAGAAACATCGTAGCCTCCACCAATATAAATATCTGGTTTAATTTGAAGTTCATTTGTTGCAAATTCAATAATAGAAAGATTAGAAGTAGATCGTGCATTAACACCCCAATCATCTGCAAGTATAAAATCAAACGTTAAATCTGCAATAGCCTCTAAAGCATCTGTAAGATCGTCTGAGCTATAAGATTCAGTGCCGCCTACTGCTTTTTCATAAATGCTATATGCAGCAAGATCATCAGTTGTAATTTCATCACTAGCCCCTATTGAATAATCTGCAAGCGTAAAGTAAAATTTGAATGTAAAGTTACTATTCATCCAGTTTACTAATTCCTGAACAGTGCTAACCTCTGGTGATTTTACAATCAATTCAGGAATAGTACTTAATTCTGGAATTCCATCAAAATCTTCTGGAGCGTCAATTGAAATAATGCCATCTAATCCTTTATATGTTCCCCTATAAAAACTCAAGATGAATTTAGTATCGTCTACTTTTCCAGCTGACATTCTTGCAGCATAACCACGAGTAAGAATGGTTCCCTCTACCCCACCTGAAAAATTACCACTGTTACCTGCAACTGAACCGGTTGTCTGAATAGTAGCAGGTAATCCATTCAATGAATCCGCTGAACCATGAGGTGCGTAAATCACTATCTGAGTTGTGTTTTGTGAAAACACTTCACATAAACCATTTGCATCTATTGCCGATGCAAGTCCTGCAACAATTGCTACAATATTGTCACCGGGTTTAACTACATAGGTTCCAGCAGGTTCACCTCCAATATTTACAGCAATAGAGTCACCGACTACACCAACATTAGTAATTGTTATTGTTGCTTTTGCCCTTGTTTCGTCTCCGAGCACTCCATTCCCAATATACCCCTCGGCATTCACTTGAATATCGAGCGAACCATCATTTTCATCACCATCACTAGCCGATGAGCCAAAAAATAAATTAATTTCAGCCGGAACGGTTTGTGCGGCGCGAATATAAGTTAGACTATCTATCCCTTTTGAAGCTCCGCCTCCGGGCAAGAACAATGGACCGGCAAGAAACCAATGTAAGCCACCTTTTTGAAATTTTCTAAATTCTCCTAATTGATTAAAAGTATAAATAGCATCTTTACCGCTTTTCAATGTGCCATTTATACCGGAGCCTCCACCATAAAACTTTGAATTACCCGTAGAAATTAACAAAGTATTACCAAAACCTAATTGCAATACCGGAGAAGTAATGCCTCCCTTAATTGTTGAATAAGCTCCGGGAATTGTAATAACTGAAGAGTCGAAAAAATGCTGTCCGGCCATTAGGTGTCTTTAAAATGCGTTAATCTTAAAAATACCAAATCGGCGTTTATAATTCCCTAACTTGAACTATCGTTTAAATCGTCGCTTTCTTCAAATTCAATTGAACCTTGTGGCGTTTCTGCTCCTTCTGGCTTCCAATATATTCTTATTTTTCTAAATATTTCCTGAATCACAATAGATGGTGACACTTGCTCATATTCAAATGTTAACACTATCGCTTTCTGGAATAATCTATCTGGAATCTCATTTCTCATTTTCAATTCCTGACCTGCTATTTTTATATTACTTAATCCCGTTAACTCAAAGTGATTTATGCAAGAGACTAGAAGGGCTTTCATAACATTATAAATAACTGTCATTTCTACTCTATTCTCGCAAACGATTAGAACGTAATGGGTAGCTAGATAACGTCTCATATATTGAGCCCTATATTGATCTGGTTCAGGGGCGTTATTAGCTATTTCAATTTCATCCTGATCTCCTTCACCTATCATTATTGAATTATTTGCGGGGCTTTCAGATGGTTGCGTAATGTATAATTGCGGCACCTTTGTGTCATTGTGATCAAAGTTTAGAGTGCAATTGAAATGCTTTGGACTTTGAGGAGTAGTTATAAAAATCTTTACCGCTTCGTCATATAAACTTCTATTTGATACCGTTTGATTATTTAATAGCAAGTAAAGTAAGCCTTCTTCTTGTTTTCCTTCTATTTGCTTATTTCTGTAATCGTCTCTTATCGTTATCAATAACTGATTGATTGTTTCTAAGATAACGTGCTCGGGCAACAGGAGGGGTATATTGTTCAAAACTGCCATTACCTTAAAAATACGAAAACCCGCCTTTGAAGCGGGTTCTACTTTAAGCCAAAAAAAAAGGAATTTCAATTTTTATTTTGAAGCGTCCTCCACGCAATAGTATCTAATTTTGTACTAATTCCATATCTTGGCATAACTTCAATATCACGAATCAATTCTGAAATCAATCTACCACGAGAAACCAATCCATGTTTAACACCTGTAAATTTAGCAAGAACTTTTTAAAGGAATTTTTTAAAATATTTTTGATAAGAAATTTAGCAAATTGCTAAAATATATCATCTAATATTTCCCCCACAATTTTTGGAACGTCAAAGTTAGCTAAAGTTTTCCCAAATAAATCCCTTTTTTCAAATCCCGGATGCCAAAATGCCATTGGATCAGATTTTGAACTTACCCGCCTAAATGACGTATAGCTATTCTGCTTTGTGACACTATCTTTTTTCTTTGTTATTCCTTCATGAATACTATGCTTATGCTGATATTCTTTGATAGCATTAGTTCCCGGCATAGTTATTTTCTTAACCTGTGGCTGCTGAAACTTTTTAGGTAAATCGCCTTTCTTTATTGGTTGACCTACATCCTTTTTCTTTGCAACCTTATAAACTTCTTCCGGCATTATATTGCTAAAATTTTCAGGCAAGGCACTGGGTGTCCCGTGAGTAAATGGAACAGTATTGTAAGTTGATCCTGATTTACTTTGCTTTGCATTTGGGCCTGCCAAAAGATCAGGTTTCATATCCCAACTTGGCTTTCCGCTTTCAATGGCATTAGCTAATTCACCCGTCAATACTACCGCGCCTTGAGCAAATCCTTCATCAACTACATTAATATTAGAAATATATTCTAATCGTGCAGTATGTAAGTTGTTGTTTGCTTCTGTTTCTAATGCCTGTGCAAATCTTCCAGTTACTTCTTTTACTGTATGATCAATAAGATTCCTTACATCTTCATCACTCAATGAATATGCTTCAACTAATGGTGTCGGATCAAAGTCAATTTTTATCAAATTGATTCACTTAAAAGTATTCCAAGCGCCACTTTTTGCGCACTTGTTAAATTGTCAAAAATAGTTTGCGCTGAGCTATATTTCAATTGCCTTATAAAAGCTGGCAATTCTTCCGGTTCACAAGCATTAGGTAACCAACTATTATCCAATAAACGGTCACCAGTATAGTTTTCTGTATCCTTAATTAGATGCGCTCTTTTACCAATCGCTCTTATTGGCAATATTAATTCTTCTTGACCTTGCGATACATTATTTTTTGTTGAAGTCAATGATTCTCTTACAATATCTATAATATGAAATACGGGTCTATGAACAAAACGAATAGAAACAGAAGGCGCAGTAATATTATTTGATTCAAGAAACGTTGTAAACGTATTGCTATATTCAATAACATTATCATGAAATGTATAGTCAATATATTCCTCTAACTTCTTTATTGGTTCATCGTCACTTACGAACAATCCAATAAAATGGATAGACTCAATATTATACTTTGTAAATGAAAAGTAATTAGTATCATCATCATTCAATGTAGGAAACATTACTTGAGTATGATGCGCTGTTGCATTTTCAATAGTTATGCGATCCATGAATGATAACTTGTTTTCATCAAATGAAGTTATCATTACGGAACCAGAATCAATCATGCCCCAATCTACAAATTGATTTTGATTAAATTTACCATCATGAGCAATACCAGTAATAATCATTCTGGTTCTAGTGGGATTGGCAAATATATAGCCAATACCACCACAATTCATGCATTGATTCCTATGATCTATTTCTTTAGTCTTACATGGGCAAAGAATAACGGTTTCATAGATAACCTTGTAACCTTTATTGGTTACCATGCCATCTATATCTTCTTTTCTAAAGCTAGATTGCTTTACCTCTGTCCCCGGCAGGGATTGATTAATTATAGTTTTTTGAGACGGGCGCATAAATTGCCATTTTTACTTTATTAAAGTGCGCCAATAGATATACCCCGATATCTCGCAATAAGGCGAGGAATAGTAATATCCATATCTTTTTCATATTGCACAATTCTACTAGAAAAAACCCCATACATTGCGCTGGCAGAGGTACTAATAGACTGACTGACGCCATCAACAGAATTCGACACACCTGTCACCCCAACGCCAAATAAAATGTCACCCATCGCATTGAACATATTTATTGTGGCTTGTTTACCAATCACATTCAATATGTCTGCCGGAATACCTCTTTTACAATCTCCAATTCCCGTTAAATATTTAACGCTCCAGTAGTTTGGGATTGTGGTATTACCTAGAAATCCCATATAAGGAGTTACACCAATAAATACAGCCGTACTTGATAAGGTTGTAGTTGGTCCATTAATCGGTACAAGATTTATTGACCTCCAAAATAAATCAGGGTCACTACTTTTCTTTGTTGAAATCTGACTTTCTGGATAACTAATTTGAAGTGTAGTGTTAATAAACCCCTGTACACTATATGCTTTTATTGCCGGATAAGTTGTAGGAATGTATCCAAACTTTCTATAATCATTATTGTGATAATCTCTTCCTTCTTCTACCGCTTGCCTTACAAGTTTTATTGAAAGATAATTCTCTATTTCTCTTTGAGCTGCTTCAGTATAAAAATTTATTGTTTCCTCAGGGATAGGATTTCCAAATTGATCCTGTAAGTCAATGCCAATAAAATAAAGATTCTTTATCTCAGTTGCATTGTAAACTAAGCCTGTATTTTTTGAATATTTAATCGATAAGACAAGTTCAGCCATTTAGCTTTTCTTAATCTCTCTTACCTTCTTTCTTACTTCATCAGAACGTTCCCTTTCTTGTTTTGGTCTTGCTTCTCCAAAATGATATTCCGCTTGAGCCGTATGATGAATTTCTTTTTCTTCCGATTCTTTTTTCATCCCCTCATACTTTTTTGCCTCTTCTTTATCGCCATCTGCTTTTGACATATTGGCAAGTGCATCATAGTGATACTTTTTATCTCTTTCCTTTTTTGCTAAATCCTGATGCTTATAGCCAGCTTCATGATGATCATTTTCATGAAAATTAGAATAATCAGAATGCTTGCCGTCTTTATAAATATCCTTTCCGGAATAAGTTTTGCTAATAGAGCTTCTTTTATCTTCTTCTGCTTTCTCCAAATAATTGCCTTTATTCAATTTCTCTAATTGATTTAAGGCACTTTCGTACAAAGGTTGATCTATGACACCCTTTTCTAATTTGTTTTTTAAAGATTGTTTAATTACGTCTACCGGCTCTGGTTTATACAATTTTTCAAGCCAAGTTCCTTTGTAGGAGTCAAGAGAAGTGATTCTATTCATGTTCTTAAAAATACGCAATTATATAAGCAAAAAAGCCCGTCCTTTTGGGACGGGCTATATTCTTCTATTTTTGATTATTTTTATTTAGCTGTCATTTTTTCAAACAATACCTTTCTCAATTTTCCATCTGTTGCCCCCTCCATTTTAATCAGGTCTATTCCAGCTTCTTTTGCAAGAGTTACCAATTGCTCAAAATTGAGTGATTCTAATTGCTCCTTAACGGCCTTATTTTCTTCTTCCTGCTTCAATGCCTCTTTTTCTTCCTTGGTCAATTTTATAACTTTGTCTCCGGGTTTGATATACTTTCGGAAATCAAAAGAGGGTCTGGTTAATTCAAGAAACTCAGTTACCTGTTCGTCGTCAACTTCCAATAGACCATTCTTGTCAAATGTAGCTTGTCCGATCAATGGGAATGTTACTGTTTGCTCTGCATATTCAGTAGGGTACTTATTAGAGATTAGTTTCATGTTTTATTGTTTTTGTAACAAAACTAAATCAAATTATTCTAATTTCAAAGGATAATTTTCAGTCTTTTTCTTAAAAATATAATCGCCGCAATAACCAGTTCTTCCACTTAAATTATTACTAATTGCACCCCTATTCAATCCATATTTTTCGGCTGCAAGATAAATGCCATCAAATTCTTCTATAAATAAAAGGGTATGACGATTATAAGCTAAAATATGTTTTATAGTTAAATGATATTTTATCTTTTTACGAATAAAGTCAATACCTAATTCATCCATATCTCTTTTCTTCCACCAAAAATAACCATGACAATAATGATCCTTTTTCATTTCTCTGTTAATATTAGATTGAATGTTTTTTCTACCAAGCGACAATGCAGCCGCAACTTCTCCTTTATGTTCAGCGACTACATTCCCCTCTTTATCAATTTGAACAATAATTGAAACTGGTTTTTCGCTTACTCTTTTTAACCAATTGTCATAATCTTTATATTTTGGTATTGGAGTTATTTTTAAAGGGAAGTCTTCGCTCTTTTTCTTTACAAGGTGCTTGTCTTTTATGTATCTACGCACACCTTTCAAAACTTTTGAAATATTGCTACGATGAGTGTTAAATTTTCTAGCACATTGTCTTAGCCCAACAATTTCTTCAATGAAATAACCAGTATGCATATCATACACTAGAATATGAGTTTTTAATTTTTTAGCCTTTTCGCTATTTGCATTAGCAATTCTAAGTTTCTCTCTAAATTCATCTGTTTTACGAAACGCTGTTACTCTTTCTACAAATTCTTCTTGCTGCCACAAAATTCTTAGTGTTTTATTTCTTTTATCAATGCTTATTTGACTCTGTTTTTTAGGCTTGTGACTATACGTATAACCACGCATATCATTAACGCTGGGCTTTATATTAAAGCCATATTTATGAAACCTGTAATCATTCCATTTAGAATCTATATATTCTTGAGCATACAAAAATATATCTAAATACAATTGCTCTGTTTTAAATTGAATATTTATATCAGTATACTCAAGAATGTAGGCTCTAAATGAAGATTCTCCATAATTATCAAATGCCTCTAACAACAAATTGTTTGGATGATAACTCCCCCTTAATGCAGATATATGCGCTCCAATTCTATTCTTAACATCGTAAGAAGAGCCTATATAAATTCTATTATCTTTTAGGCATTCTATACAATATACTCCCGATTCACCCCTAATATTGTCTTCAATTTGCATAAATGCAAAAATAAAAAAGAGACACTAATTTTCATAGCGTCTCTTTCGATAAAACCTTTATTTATTGTTGCTTACTAAGCTGCAACGAAAGGTCCAATGTTAATATAGCGAACCATCTTCTTCTGAGCCACCAATACAGGAGTTCCCCATTGGTAAACCATGAAATTATTTGCTGGCCCGGTAATGCCAAAATCTAGACGACTGATAGGCCCCAGTTGCTTAAAATAGTTGACCTCTTCTTGCATAGCTTCAATGAAACCATTTTCAGTATCTGGTAAGAACCTATTACGATCCCTAACTACTCCTGCTGCTGCTCCATCATAACCTTGTGTCAATTGAGCCGCACTTACTTTGAAGATAGGATAAAATTCTACCTGACTTGTAGCTGCATTTGTTACAGTCGAGATCTTCGAACGATACACTACATAATGGCTAGGAGTAAATGTACCCGCGCCCGCTGTCCAGCTTAAATCTACCGATTGACCTGCTGTCAATGTCACTTTATTAGTATCTCCACCTAAAATTCTAACTGGGCTTTCACCATATTGATTTGCTGCTGATACTCCATAGAACACTGTTCCAAGTGCGCCCGTATGAGCTTCACCTGCTGCAAAACGAGACTTGCCATCTGTGCCAGTCAATGCTGCGCTTACTGAAACTGGAGTTGCAGGAGCCTTACCGCTAGTTGCCGAATCTGTTGCCAGACGGAAACCGGGAGTCTTCATAAACAAATCTTGTTTCAATGCTACTTCACCGAAAGTAGTATCAACTGCTTTAGGATTGCTACCAGCTACGCCACGATAACCACTTGATCCTAAAAGAATCCTTTGACGCTCATAGTAATCTTTTGCAAAACCTGCAAGTACTGTAGGGGGAGCATAGAAAGTATCTACTGTCCCGAATGCTGCATAAATGTTCTGTGAACCATCTTCAAAATCTTGTTGACGAATACTTGCGCCACGAAGGTCAATTACTGCTGGGCTATCTTGCCATGCATCCAAAGTAGGATACAAATCTCCTGAGCTTGCACCAATGCGGGCGTGTTGAGCAAACAAGCTATTGAATTCAAGTGAATTCATGTTGCTGTCTGCTTTAGTCAATGAGTTAGCAGTCTTGCGAACAACCCACATTGTTTTGTTCTTTACTTCTTGTGCCATTGCATCGACATAAGAACGAACTTTTTGAGCTTGAAGAGTTACGCTACCCATGATCTGGATATACTTAACCAATTCAGCTCTACGTCTGTAAACAGAATCTTCAAGGTCAGGCGTTTCACCCTCTGCATAAAATCCGCCACGATCGAAACCATACGATTCAAGCTGAATATATTCTTCAACTGTGTTCATTGCATCCAGTTTAGGAATATCATAGTACAGTTTTACCTGTTCCATTTTGAAATCTAAAAGACGCAATGTCTTTTCAAGAGATTCTACTTTAAGCGGCTCTTGTGTTAAAGCAAGATCATTGGTATCACGACCTGTGATATTGCCAGCTTGCATAGCTTTAATAAGTTCACTCACTTCCGATTGACTAGCGAATGCACCGCCCAATTCTGTTTCTTGATAATGATTAAGTTCGACCATGTTTATTATTCAGCTTAAAAAATTCTTTATTGATTACTTAGTTAAAACAATTTTATGATTATCCTTCAAAAATCTCTGAATACGTGCGCTAGTTTCAGTATCAGGAATTGATTGCAATTCAACATACGTTACAGCCTTCTTGAAGAAATTATCTACAATTCCTTTTTCTTTATCTTCCAATGCTTTTTCTAAAAGAAGTTCAGCTACTTGTGAACGATCATTTTTATTAGAAAGACTCATTACAGTTTCATTCTTTTTACTTTTATCAGAATTGTCTCCACCTTTTTCAAGGAAATTTGTAGTAGTTACTGACTTACGCTCACCCATGGGCTGCTTTTCAAGTATGCCTACTTTCTTGCCCAAAACTGTATTAAATTCTTCTGCCTTTTCAAGTTTCTCAGACAATTTGTCAATTACTTCATCTTTTGATTTAATGAGAGTGCCAAGAGCTTCAAATTTTTCATTGAACTTGTCTACGATTGATTTTTCTAGCGCATCAGTATTAAATGGCTTTACCTCTTCTGATTTTACAATTTCTTTTACAGTAGTATCGCCTTCCATTTTTGCTTTTAGCTCTTGAGCTTTTTGCAAAACATCTGCGTATTCTTTTTCAATAGTTGCTTTAGCTTCTTCTGCTTTTTTCAATTCATCTTGTTTTGCTTTTTCTTCGACCGTTGGTTCAAATGCCTTCTTCAAGCCAAGTGCTATTTCCGCTTTCTCAATTGCCTCTTTAGAAACTTTAGTAACTTCCATGAAAAAATTTTTATTTCTTTAATTTTAAAAATACTACTTTTTTATTATGTTTTCCCTTAATCAAAATTTTGCTAAATGTTACTTTGAAATAAATTCATTCAATTGATCATTTGTCATTGCTGCTCTTTTTTTATCAGCTTCCCATCTATTGCAACAAGCATTTGGATGAATTTTATTGGGAGTATCTCCATCACTATCCTTATCAACTTTTAAACATGACATTTTATCAATAATAAAATATTCACATCTCTTACATGAAAAGCCAGTATTATTTTCATTATACCCCGCTTCTTGTTTAGACACTATTCCAAGCCAAGGTATTATAGGAGTATTTTCTCCCTTAGGGTCCATATGCATCCAAAATCCACAAGATCCAAATGGCTTTATACTTTCAGAAGCCCCCAACACAGCACATTTATTTGATTTGTTTTTACTAAAGACGCATTTATCGCACGTATACTGCGTTTCTGGCCTAAACATATATAAAGCAGCTTCCTTAGGGATTAGATTGGTCTTTTTTTTTACTATTTCAGTATCGCCTAAACCTTTTTCAATCTTATTAATTATACTCCATGTATTCTTGCATGACTCTTCGTCCATGCCATAAGTATCAATTAAATATGTAAGAACTTCTGCTTTGCTAAGCTCTTCTGATTCTATAGGTGTATCTTTCTTCTTTTTTTTCTTTTTGCCTTCTAACGAACCTTCTTTTAATGATTCTTGAGTTAGCGGTTTATCTATTGTTTCTGTTCCGGTTATGTTTCCGGCTGCCATTGCTTTTTCGATATTTAATTCCTTGTCAACCGTAGTACGTTCACCATTTTCATTTACGGTATCGATAATAAAATCACTACCGATTTCCGTTTCATATTCAGGAGATTCACCTTTAGTAATTATTACACTAGTGCCCTTGCATTTTGGATGAGGAGCGATAGCTAATCCATGAATTGTACTTTTTTTAATTCTCCTCTTGTCTTTCGGGTCACGCAATAAACCTTCACCCTCTATAGAGTACCCTAACTTTCTGCTAGAAGAACTTTTAGATAATGTTTTTGTTAAATCAAATACCTTCTTTGCCATTTCTGATCCAGAATATAATTTTGATTTAACCATTAGTTTACCATCTTTTTTTTCAAATGAAAGCGGTTCACCTATAATCATTGATGGGTCTTTGTGCCCCAAATGGTTCCAGTTAACGAAGCCGCGGTGCATTAACTTAGTTAAGTCCATCCCATCAACTTCCAAAATATCTCCATCTAAATCGGCTCCCGTAGTTTCATCACTTACTACTCCGCCTACGATCATTACTTCGTCACCATTTTCATCCGTAGACTTTTCAAGAATATCAAAGGGTACGAAATAGGAAAATTTATCATTCATAATAACTCCATTTAAATTTTTTACATAAGCCATCTCTTCTAATTGAATTTCCAATCGCAGATGGCGAAACATCAAATTTCTTAGCTGCTGAACTCAATGATTTAAATACCTCAATTATTTCAAATGTTTTAGGATTTAATTGAGCTACTGATTTCTCAAAGTGAGGTGCGGGTATGGACTTGCCTTTATTCCAAACAGACTTATCGGCATTCAATGTTACCAATTTGAACAATAACTCTTCGCTAAAATCTTTTTCTCTAATCCAAATGCTCTTATTACAACTGTTAGTTTTGCCCCTTGCATTGTTATTAATAGCTACCGGATCAATGCTATAAAATTTTCCTGCTAATAGAGATGAATCAAATTCGTTTATTTTATTCCCCTTCAAATCAAATTCGAATAGCTTGTAGCCCTTTTTCTTTGCAAGAATAATTTGTCTTAGTTTTTCTTTTGTTTCATCAGACTGCTTTTTACCTAAATGACTTTGTCTATTTCTTTCAATTTGGTCAGGCGTACACTTTTTACCAAGCATGCCGCTAGGTTTCCCTAAATGCTTGATTCTATTTTTTTCTTTTGCTTCGTCAGTATGCTTGCCTTTAAATCCAGTTGACCAAGTGCCATTTTTTAATTTAGTCGCTAAACTCTTTTCTATTGACTCTTTAGGCATTTTATAGCCAGCGCTAGTTTCGCCTCCATTAGTGAGATTAGTTAGCGGCCCCCTTTTTAAATCTGCTCGGCCAATAACTTTTACTAAATATTTTTCACTCTGGTTAGCAACGTTATTTGATAATCCATTATTCAACTGAATAATTATAGGCTCCAAACCTTCATTAATAATTGCCCTTATGGTATTTTGTTTGTGACTATTTTTTTTATAAGTTTCGCTAAATGATTCCCATAGATGAGCCGTTTTTCTATCACCCTCTCCACGACCAACATAAAAAGGTTGCGCTGGAAGAATAATATCTATTCCGGGAATTTTATATAGAATCCTTTTTCTAGGATCGCAGTAGACGTAATTGTAAAATCGATTAGACGTGTTAACTAAGTTCACGTCCTTAAAAATACGAAAGTCTATAAAAACAAAAACCCCTTGCCTATTTCTAAGCAAGGGGCCGCAACTCCTTTTCAGTTTCTATTTTACATTTTTACCAGCCGCTGTTTTCTTTGTTCATTTCGTTCACTTCCATTCGCAAACGTTCAAGATTTGCTGTGATTGTTTCAGGAATGTAATTCTTAAACATTGCGTCCCAAATAGCATACAATGTGTCGCTGTCACCTTTATCTTTATAAATACTAACTTTGAATCTTTTCATGATTATCGTTTGTTTCATACCTCCAATAACGACAAAAGTTGCCGCTTGGACAACTTTTTAAAAGAAATTTTTAAAATATTTTTTGCTAAAAAATTTAGCAATATCATTAGTCTACTGTTTGTTTTTCTTCTTTTTTTCTTAGATTTTTCTTTTTTTTCCTCATTAACATTTCTACGCTCTAATTCACGCTTTGCCGACCCCCCCTTATATGTTGATCTGGATGCAACTTAGTAACTTTTTTAAGCGATTCCTGAGAAGTGTTTTCAGCATGAGTTATAAGATCGGGAATCTTGTAAATATAATTTATCTTTTCGTTTTTACCTTGTTCTTTTTTAATATCCTTGGCTTTTTATAAATCAAAAAAAACCTTCTGCCTTTTGAATAGTAGGAACTGAATCTATATTTAATTCAGGAAACTCCATTGCGATCAAATGATCTTTTAAATCAAAGAATAAATCAGCATCCATCCATTCATCTGATTTCATCCATTTAGCATTCTGGCTTTCACCGTCAAGTATTGCTACTTCACCTTGTGGATAAGCAGATAAATAAAATGCCCACTTTTTATCATCGCATTTAGCTTTACCTATGATCCACATTGATGATGGATCGCATTCTAAATTTGCTTCTTCTTTAAGTTCTCTTGCGGCTGCTTGGTTAATACTTTCGCCTTCGTCGATATGACCTCCCGGTAAACACCATTGATTAGGTGCAACATCTTTTGCACTTGCTCTTTGAAGGAAAAGAATTTTTCCATCTTTCTTTACAATTACATTTGCATAATGTCCTTCAAAAGTAACGGCTTTTTCTATTGTTTCTTCCACAATAGGTTCAGCTTCGCTTTTTTTTTGCTCTATCTGTTTTTTTTCAAATAGATCACTATCCGCTTTAACAATTAAATCAATAGATGTCACGATAGCACGAAGTTGATTTGTTACCTCTTCACCTTTAATTAAGCTCGTTTCTTGCCACGTTGACATTATATCTCCAATAGCCCTTTGTTCTTCTTCTGAAAGCAATGAAGTTAATTCAATAGATTTGCTTAATATTTCAGCTTCTAAATTATCTTTTTGATCTTGTTTATGATTTATTTTATCAGTTAGTTCTTTTGCTTTTCCTAAGAAATCATTAGTGATTCTATCTAATCTATCACTTAATGATTTCTTATTATAACTGCCTTCACTAGAACCTTTTTCAATCAATTTTTCACAAGCTTGAATTTTTAATTCAAAATCATTTGAAACTGAATCAAATTCTACTTGAGCCTTTTTTAACTCTGATCTTAATTCAACCAATTCTCCGTCTACTTTTTCAAAAGTATCTATTGACTGTTCGTCTTCAAGAACAATACTCTTAATACCAGCCCACTCTCTTATTTTATTTAAAAAACTCATTAAGTTCTTGGATAAACACCACTAGTCATATGTTGCGAAGAATCTGATTGTGCACCATCATGTATAATAAAAAATGTCTGATCACAAGCGCTAATTATACTCAAAGGATATGGAACGCGCCCCTTGGCCACAGACATATTTGCAAACGCATTGCCGTGCTTGTCTTTGCCACTAATTATCGCATCTGCATTTACATGAATTTTAAAGTAAGCCAATTCATATCCTAGAGATGCACTTACCTGCTTGTTTGCATTAACTATTCCCGGTTCAATATAACTACCATCAGGAATAATTACACTATCATTAGCTCTTTTTGGCTGTAAACTTTTCATTGATTAAGAAGTAGTTACTGTTTTCCAAGATGTATTTTCTTTTACTTTCAATTTGTTAGTTGTAGTGTTATAATAAATAGATGCAGCATTAGCAACCCCATTTGCAACGGCTGCATCCGCTGCCGCATCGCTAGCAAATTTAGGAATTTCAAGCAGTTGCCCCTTAGTTGTTTGTGCTGATTTTTGTTTAGCAGAAGATTTCATTTTGATAGTTTAATTATCTTTAAAAATACTTAAATCATTTCGTATTTACTTGGATTTGGATATAACTCATTTAATACATTAAGCATCTTAAATCCTATTGCCCCATTCCCCATTGAAAATACCTTCCTGTCTTTTATAATTTCTTTGATCTCTGTTTCTGTAATCTGACTATTTATTTTACAATCAGGCTCTCTTACGCCCTCTATTTTTAATGAATTTGCGTACATGGACTTAACGACATAACTCACTTTTTGATCCCAGTCATACTTTGTCATTACATCTATAAATTTTTTTTTATTATAAATAATAGGCATGTGTATATCAAAACTTTTCGTTTCTAATCCAAGAGAACTAAGGGTTCTATAAGCATTGTCAACCGCTTTCTTGTATCTATTTCCCGGTTTCATCATTTTAGATGAGTCTCGTAAATTACTTTTCCAAAAATACGGAAAATCGCCTGCAATAAAGTCTTGTAATATAAAATGGTCATCATTAAAAAATAAAAAGTCATCTGATATTTCTTTTTCCTGACAAGCTCTTAAAATCTTTCTGTAAATATTAGTTTCCTTACAAGGATGTTCATCTTTAAATTCTATATGTCTGACATTTTGTAAAAATGGTGGACGATAACCTACTATCCAAATGTTACCATAATTAGATAGATGTTTTTCTATAGAACGAAGCGAATATTTAATTTCTAAATCATTCCATAGCGAACCCCTGCCCAGTGTACAAATCAGATCAATCATTTAACTGTGAAATTTAATTTCAATAAAACAGCCCGATATTTCTATCGGGCTGGAAAACAGAAAGAAAACAGAGAAAACACTAATTAGCTACCGGAACCCATATCTACTAAAAGAATGGAGTCTTGTCCGGAAGTATCAATACTTGTTAAATTAAAACCATAATGAGTGGCCAAATCGACCATTTCATCTAAATTATAAGGACCGCCGCCTATTTTGCGGTAACGCTGAAATGTAGCCATTACCTGTTCAGCGTGTGTATTGTGAACGTCTTGTGGGTCCAATCCAAAAACTTGATATATTGTAAAATTCTTATTGTTGTGACTAGCTAAATCAGTTCTAAATGTTACACGAAATGAACCTGAATCGTTAGAAAAAATTAAGTCTCTCATTGAGTTTTATTTGTACCAATTTTAAAAATACGCAATTTACTTTTACTATTTCACTAATTTTTATTCATGTTTATGAACTATTAGATAATCTTTTTCTATATCCAAATATTCAGGACAAGATATATCTAAATTATGTTTTTCGCCAATATAAGTAAACATCGCTTGATCGAAATTCATAAACTCAAGCACTTTAAGCCACCAATCATTAAAAGCTTCGTTTACTTTTTTATTATTTCTTCTAGCAAAAAATCTGGTTATGAATAATACATGATTTTCAGTAATGTGACTATTCTTATAAAACGTCATTTCTTCTTCTATCGGCTCATTGCCATATCTTTTTATAAGATACTCCGCCCCTTTCTCTATATTCGTTTTAATATATTCAAGCTCATCATATACATTACTTCGTTCATAATGATCTGAAATTACTATATCGTTTCCGGTTAACAATTCCACCATCTTGCTCACAAACTTATCGTTTACTATTTCAACACTAGAGTCTACCCAAACATAAATATCGTAATCAGGCAAAAACCTGTGAGTCATTATTTTTACATACTTGCTTTTAAGCCTAGCATTCAAATTGGGCAAAGGGAATGGAAGGCTACTATCGTGAAATTTATAAAAGTCACAAATATAATCTTGATCTTCCCAATGACGATCTTTTTCAAAATTTCCTACATTCGCTGTTACAAGCGCAACCCGTAATTTTTTCAAAGCAAGTGTGATTTGTCTTTATAGTCGTTTGGCATTCCCATGCGATACAAATGCAGACAATAAATTGCATCCATCCTTAAAATCTTTCTTCCCGACTGCAATATTCTATCTGAATACTCATTATCAACACCTAAACATTTCCCATCTTCATTGAATTTTATTTCATTCCATGTTTTCTTACTAATCAACATAATAAATCCAGAAATATGCTTATGTAATTCAGTAACATTTGTCCCACAAGTATCAATAAATTGTTTAGCTCTTTTTATATGTTCTTTAATATTAACTTCCTCAAACATTGTTAAATCAACTTGCTGTTTTGCTCCCGGATGCAATCTATTAACCCAACAAGTAAATATTCCCGTATCTGGGTATTTGACTATATATTCATACATTCTTTTAATCGCATCATGAGTAAGAAGCATTGTGTCCCAATCCATTAAGCAAACCCAATCTTCTTCATCTATATTTTTAAAAACATCATTATATGATTTGCCTAAATTCTTTGCAGGAGTTGGATCATATGGATGAATTGCATAAATTCTCATTTATGCAATTGTTTAAAATAATCAACAGATACAAGATTAAGCCACTCTCTTCTATTCTTATCTAAATTTTCATAAGTCAATTCTTCTTTTCTATTTATTGGAATCTGTTTTCCTTTTCGTATCACACAGCATCCCCAATCAGTATCTACCGTATACATTCTTAAATCACTTCTTGCCCTCAATTCTACAATAGTTTTCCAAACATCACCGGTCCACTGCTTACTTTCTCTCGGTACACGTTGAACTAATTCACTTGTTGGATTACAATCATGAACAACAATAAAGCCATTGTCTGAAATATTTTTAAATGAATTATTAATATCTTTTTCAACTTGTTCTTTTTCATGTAGTCCGTCTATAAACCAAATATCTATTTTATTTGAATTATAAACAGGATTATTAAATAGCCCAAAAGTAAAAAAGTCATCAGAAGTTAAATGAATATCAGCATCTGAATTTAAGTCTGGATCAACTGACAATTTATATTCGCATCGTATTTTATCAAAGTTGTTTTTCTTAAATTGAGTTCCAATTTCAATATATGACTTCAAATCGTATCTATCTATTAGCAATTGAATTATTTCAGTTCTTGTCATTATTATATCTTCTGTAATATTCTTTTGTAGGATATACTTTTCTTCTTTTAAAACATCTTGGCTTTTTCTCTTTATGTACGTGCTGATGATAAATTATATTTTCAAGAAAAGGGAAGTGATTAATTTTCATTCCCGGCATCATCCACCTTATAAAATCAAACGATAATTGATCTCTAACTGAATTATCTTCTACTTCTTTCCACCAATAATCAGAGAATAAACTATTGTATTTATCATTGTCTCTAATTATGCATCCGGTTGCACTTAACCCAAATTGCTCAGGAAATACAACATTACGATATTCATTAATCTGTTTACTTATTGTTTCCGCATTATCCTTTCCTAATTCAATACATCGCTTCGCCTCCTCATATAAACAATTTCTATCTGGGTGCTTCATTAACCAAAATCCATATTTGCCTTCAATGAATTTATCCAAAGGAATATTTATTTCTAAATTGCCATCTATCCAAACAGACTTATCATGTTTGGGCAACCAAGCATAAGGGCGTATTTTTATATCTCTGTATATCTTATCTTTCTTTTCTATTTTTACTATCTCCCATGTTTTAGATTCAATAGGAGTATTTGAAAAACAAATTGCTCTCCATCCTTCGGGAAGATTAACTTCTTTTAGCCGGTCGTAGTTGTCTATAATACAAGAGAAAAGAATATTCAATCGTCAAATACTTTACTGGTAAATAACAAACTTAAATAACCAATTAGTACAAAAATACAACTAATTGCATAAACCAAAAATAGCAATCCAAAAAGCCAAACTAATGCTGCATTTACATATTTGTCATCTATTATAGTATTCCATATCCAAAATGGAATAAGTACAAATAGTAGCATGATAACTATGGCAGCAATAGATTGTAATATTCTTTTTTCATTTGCTTAATTCTTTCATCCAATGATTAATCATTTCATCTAATGTTTGCTCAAAGGTATATTGAGGCATCCATCCAAGTAAATTTTTTGCTTTACTGGCATCGCCACAAAGATGATTCAATTCGGTTGGCCTAAAATATTTTGAATTGATCCTTACGTGCGTGTCAAAATTTAAATTCAATCTTGTAAATACATAATTAATCAAATCTCGTACAGACTGAGTTTTACCAGTAGCTATTATAAAATCATCTGGCTTTTCATAATTAATTATTTTCATTTGAGCTTTACTGTAATCGCTAGCATGCCCCCAATCGCGATAAGAATCAAGATTGCCTATTTCTAATATATTAGTTTTAGACAACCCCAATTTTATTTTTACTGCCTCCTTAACAACTTTACTTGTTACAAAATTACTTCCTCTTCTAGGGCTTTCGTGATTGAAACAAATAGAATTACAAGCATGTAGACCATAAGAATGCCTGTAAACCCTAACAATATGATAAGCATATAACTTAGCTACTCCATAAGGAGAAACCGGCAACATGGGGGTACTTAATCTTTGTACGCCATCTGCGTCACATGAATTACCAAACATCTCGCTAGATGATGCTTGTAAAAACTTAGCTTGTGGGCAAATCTCCCTATATGCTTCTAAAATATTCAAAGTTCCTAGCGCATTAATTTGCGTCGTCAAACTTTGAATATCAAAACTAATTCTTACATGTGATTGCGCCGCAAGATTATATATTTCATCTGGCTGCGACTGTTTAAGTAAATTTCTAATCGAATTTGTATCCAATAAATCGCCATACACGACCTCTATTCGATTATCTAAATGTGATATTCTGCTCTCTTGATGTTCAGGGGTACTATTGCGTCGAATCATACCATAGACCTTATAGTTTTGATCTAATAGATGTTCTGCAAGATAAGAACCAGTTTGACCCGCTATTCCAAAAACAATAGCTTTTTTATTATTCATTTTTATATTTCCATTTAAATCCCTTACATGTTTTAAGTCCATTATTGCCACTACAAAGATTAGATATATTGCCACATGCAAGTAACGAGCCGCATATATAAAGACTTGCGGCACGAATAGTGGGAAACTCATTCAATACCGCTTCTGATACAGGATCAATTTGAATAACTGCTCTACTTACTGGATGCGGATGGGTTGCATAATATTTCTTTTTAGATTCAGAATTATTCTTTTTCCTAACATCGTCATGCACCTGCTTAGAACTTGCAATAGATAATTTCTTTCTAGTTTCCTCCGAAACAATCTTTCCCTTATGCGCTCTACTTACTGCCACTCTATGTTCGATAGTTGGTATATAAAAACCACCATATAAATCTAATTTAGTTTTCAATCCCTTTTCAATAGATTCTTTGCTCTTAACAGTGCCTGTAACTCTATTGGCAATTCTTTTACATTCAGCTTTAGAATGTTTCATAAATTTTCCACTTTTAGCTATCGGTAAAATATTAAAACCTAATCTTCTAAGCCGTGGGTCTTTTTTATTTGATTGAATATATTCTTGCGCAAACAAAAGGGTATCTAGGTAAAATTGTTCATTAACCTTTGCTAATCTTATTTTAAAATCATTATGGGATTCGTTCACTTCCTTAACAATAGTCTGGAGCACGTGCCAAATAAATGCTTCAACTCCATACTTATTATATGCCCTCTGTAAATACTTATTCTCATGCTTATTCAGCTTAAGTGCCCTAAAATGCTGATTTTTCCTTGCTGCCAAGTTAACTGCGCTACCAATATAAATCCTATTGTTTGATAAGCAAGTTATCTTATAAATACCACTACTCATTAACGATATTCTTTAAATACATCCATTGATTTAACTAAATCAGGCCAATCTTTTATTGACCATTTTCTAGGCTCAGACTCAATAGCTTTCGGTAATTTTCCCAACGCCAAGGCTGCTAATTCAGGTTGGCAATAAGCATGTATTCCAAATGAACTTATGTTTTGTTCTCTCCAAGGAATCATTGAAATACGTCCATCATAAGATAATTTCTTCAATTCTTTCGCTTTCTTTTCATTGTCAAGTAAAATAACTCCAAGCCTACCAACCGAAAGATGCTTTTGCTTTTGACAACTAATAACCATCATTGATCCACCTATATATGAATTGGCTTTCCATAAAACAGCCGCATCATGTATATCGTACCAAAATTTTTCTTCAACATCATAGCAAGATGCAAGTATATAATGCCCCTTCCATTCCCACCCCTCATAATACCACTTTAGTTTAATTCCTAACTTTTTTGCAAGCATGGGAATAGAAACATATGTGTTTCTAGGAACGATTATTTCATCCACATTCATTAATCGTAAGCACAATTCAACTCCACTAGTACAACTATCAGTGGCAACCGCAAAAGGTGCTCCAAAGAATGCAGCTATTTGTTTTTCAAATTCTTCTACTACTTCAAAACCATAATTTGGTAATTGGTCTACTGTTTTTATATTCATTTCCAGTCGAATTCGCTTATTTGTCTAATTTCTCTTTCTTTATCTTCTTCATAAAGTACGTCATACACTCTATAGTTTCTATAAGTTGATTCGGGCAAAGCTTCAATTGCTTCTGCCAATTGCTCATTGGTCAATGTAAATATCTTACTCATTAAAACTTTTTGAGCGGTTTCGCGACTAATGCTAAATGTGGATTTGACACTCATAAACTCTTATTCTTTAAAAGTACACTTCCATAAAATTCATTTTCCTCTACCGTTATCAATTCTTCAAAAGAAGGAAGTAAAGATAGTAATTCTTTTTTATTTAATTGTCCATTAAAAAGTTCTTTATCTGAGTACTCTAGGTACACAAATCTAGTTTTTTTTAATGTATCTGTTGCTCCCAATATAACATCTTGTTCAGCCCCATTTACATCACACCACAATAGATCTATAACATCAAAATTATGAAACCAAGCCCACATATCAAGAGTTGATGAATCAACCATTTCTACTTCATCAAATTTAATATCATTGAAGTATTCAAGATGATTTTTTGGCTCTCTAATCGAACTGCTAGCAGACCAATTTTCTCTATTAATTCTATCGCTTTTATACAATGCGACTTGTTTCCAATCAACTGATCCAATGGCACATTTCCAAAGTGTTAAATTGTTATTGGAGCTATTTAATTGCTCAAAAAGCTTTTGCGATCTACTATCTGCTTCAAAACAATGTATTTCGCAATCATCAAATATATTATTAAAAGCAGCAGCGTCTTTACCATCATAGGCGCCCACATCGAGTATTACCACCTTTTTATTATTACCAATTAAATTTGCAATCTGTTGTTTAATAGATTCCATATTCATTTTTTAGTCCTTTGATTAAATGTGGATATACATATCTATCTTTCATTTCACTTAAAAGATATTCATATTCCTCGCCGTCCTTTTTAGTTTCATCTTCATTCAAAGAATGTTGATTGTAAATCGCTGTAACACTATCATATCTTTCCACTCTGTCTACGTTTTCTCCAATGCGTATCATAAAATCTCTATCTTCATTTCTATCTGGCAATTCTGCCCATGTCTTCCATCCGCCTATCTTATTCCATACATCTTTTGTATGACACATTGCTAAATTATCTTTTGTTCCTTCCTTATTTTCCACCACGTCTCCATTCCATCTTAAGCCACCCTCAAAGTATAAGTCATTATCTAATATATCAGATATTCTTCTATTGTGCCACAATACATCTATAAATCTTGAATATCCTACTGTGTATTCATCATTCATTCCAATGAAAGTGCCTAAATGAAAATCAAATATAATATTATCATCATCACAATAGCAAATTTTATTTGATCTTGCCATATCCACCCCAATATTTTTAGAAATAGCGCCTGCATTTTTTTGATTTAAAATGCCACCAGTACTCCAATTTTCTTCTAATATGAAACGCTTATCATATCTAAATGGAGTATCATTCATTACCCCTTTTGCATAATTGCAATGATCTGAAACTACAATACATTCAAAATTATGAAATCGACTACGCCAAATAGCAAGTAGGCAACGAAATAAGAAATCAGGGCGATTTTTTGTGGCGACTATTATAGAAATTTCAGACTTACTCATTTCTTTATGGCTTCTATATTTAATGAAACAAGCGCCCCATTATCTTTATCCATGTGAGGCAAATATGCCTGAGCATGATCATCAATAGAAGCAGTATCAGTGTCGCGCCAATCATATCGCTTCATTAAGCCAAATCCAACTGATTCTAATGCATTAGCAAGTGAACGTTTATCCCAAATACTTTTATGAGATATTTTTTCATCCCCCATTTGCCAATTACCCATTATTGGCCCACTAATTTCTTCTATCCGAACTTTTCCACTAGAATATAATTCCGAGATAACTTCAAAATCGGGTACGGCTAAGCGCAATACTCCACCAACTTTCAGCACATCACACCATTGTTGCAGCAATCTAACCGCCTCTTCAAATTCAAAATAATTCAAAAGATGACAGCAATAAATAGTGTCTACTGAATCAAAATCATATTCACATAACCAAACATCATCGCTTACAACGTGTTCAAATGAAGTGTCGCCATCTATATGAATATATCCGGGATATTGCCTTTTCCCGCAGCCGACCGCTATCTTAATCATGCCTCTGTCTTTAGTATCCAAATGCCAACATTTCCCTCTTTCTTGCTAAACCCTTTAAACTTAGTATTTGTCAATGGAGATTTGCCTACATCTATCAATGGCATAATCACTTCCATTAATTGACCAAGTAATTTTAAATCGGTTTCAAACTTCTCCCATAATACTGTATCAATTTGGCCAGAAATATCTCCCTCTAAACTATCATAATCTAGACCACAGATATAAGCCGCAAACTCTTCTAAGTCATACGGATGAATTTTTGCTATTTTCATATTTCAATTATGTTTTCTTTATCTATTGAAAATAAATCATGTCCACTATGAACTCCATTAATTTCAACTGTACAGAATTCAGGACGCGCCCATAAATCTATCCCTATATAAATCGCCTTAAATGGAGCCTTATATATTCTATCATAAGCAGCCAATACATCAACTTTAATAATATATTCAACGCCACGAATTAATTCTACTACCATATTGCTATAAAATTGCCCTCAGCTTCCCCCTCTATATCAGGTAATATCTTAAATGTATCTGGATATTGTTCCTTTATTAATTCAAGTGAAGGAATGGTAGCATTTGAAGTAATATATCCATGTTCACAATTCAAGGCTATATTCTTAATGTATTCAGTTTGTAACGGTTCCTGAATTTCACTTAATGCATAATTGCTAATAAAAAAATGCCCACCAGAAATAGAGACACAATATGCATCCTTATAATTACTTTGATTATATAAATCTACATCTACTAAACCAACTTCTTTTAAATATCGCTTTTGCAATTCATTGACTTCCGGCAAATCAATAATTTCATAAGTATGCCAATTGCATATTTTACTTAAAGCCCAACATTGACCGCCGTAACCCCCACCTATTTCAATAATACTTAGCCCATCTGGAATTTCTTTTTGCTTCCACTCATTTCTATATAACCAACTTATTTTAGATGCAATGGCTAAATACTGAACTGTTGTTGGCGATGTATAAAATGATTCTATTCTTGATTTAGTTGACACGAAAATAGAATCACTTATTAATTGTTTCTTTATAGGGTCTCCAATAGAATCATTTTGCCGCGCATAATTTTCAGCAAGCCAAATATCATTATTATATTTCAATATTTTAAAATACTCTTCGCCCAACCTAACAGAAGTATGTTCTAAAACATAATTATAATCTGGATGACTCTTGAATGTAGCAAATACGCTTTCGTCAGTTGCAGCTCTCTTACAAATATCAAGATATGCTCTAATCTTATCCTTTGGAGGATTCCAACTTGTATTTTGTGTAATTAATCCTTTCTGTTCCATTTCTTTTATAATTTCTTGCGGAATGCCATTTAAATTATAAGCAAATATGTCGTGACGAGTTACGCCTTCATTTGTGTAAATCGGTGCATCTTCACGTGTCATTCCTACATTCTTAAATTCATCGTCCACCTTTCTCTGACATTCAAAATCCCATGGCGATAAATTAGGCGTCAAATATCGCAATAGATACTCTCTATTCCAAATTGCAGGTTGTGTAGATAGCCTATATTGCGATCTTGGAGGGGTTTGATAAATGTTTATATCGTCTATTGTTTCAAATGGCAAGGTGTGATGCTGCTGATTTTCTCCTGTTAGCTCTATTCGACCAATAGAATTATTTTGGAATAGTTTATAGAGGACTTCTAATCTATCTAATCTTACGGTCTCCCTAATGAAAGAATCTTCAAAAAACCAAAAAAACAATTTCTCTTGCCTTGCAAAATATGGCCTCAGGTCATTAGAAAAATCTTTCTTATTGCCACTTTGCTTGCCAAGCGATACAAATGTGAAATTTTCAGGCAGTTCTATGTCTGGCTTTTTATATCCTACTATTTCGACGCGTTGATCTGGGTCATTCCAGTATGTTTGATACAAATGAATCCAGATAGGAACTATATGCGCATAAGCGTCACTAGTGCTTACAATAAGGAGTGGTTTCAATCTATAAATGTTTTATCTATTGTTTGACCTTCATATTTACCAGTCTTATATTCGAGTATAGTAGAATCCTCAAGTATTGTATAATTATGGCCGCAAGAAAAAGTAAACGATGAATCTCCCGCATTTAATATTGGCTCTGCTATAATTGAATTATCCATGTCATAAAAATGGCATTGCACTGTGCCACTCAAAAGATGCCAAGATTCTTGCGCAATCACTAACCACTCTCTCCATCTACCATTGTGTTTGTGGGGCCTGAAAGTAGTTCCTGCTTTTAATTGTAATGCTGCACACTGAATAAATTGATCTGAATCAACTAAATCTTGACGACCTTCCTTAAAATCTTCTTTTCTAAAAACCAAATGAAGCAACAATTCTGGTTTAATATTAGAATATATTTTCTCCATTTTTATTTCAATGTATCTCCTACTTCATAATTTTTAGCAATGCTGTTCGCAAATTGATCTGAGTTAAGCGTTGCCATTCGACCCGCAGAATCTCTCAATATAATAGTACAATAAGTTGTTCCTGAATAATTATTGCAATCTTCTGCAACAACTATAATAGGTCTTTTCATACCGCCAACTCTTTGTTCAAAGGTTATATTGCAACCAAAACAAATAAGTACTAACAGTAATATCGTTTTCATTTTATATCTATTTGAAATGATGATGTTGAATAATATTTTACTGGATGTTTGCTTTTATACTTTATTGTGTCGCCGGTTATCTCAAACTCATACCCTTCTCTTTTTAAATTGTCTATGAATTCTTGTTGCTGTTTCATTAGTTCACCTTTCAGTCTCAAGTTATTCGCGCAACACTCATGGTGATAAAAATAAGGATTGCCGGGACTATCGTAACTATGTGGATAATGATAACTGCCAACCTCATTTAAATTTTGAGGATTGACAAACTTACCGCAATAATAACAATTAGGCAATAGTGCCATTTGCTTTTAATCTTTCTAAAACCTTTTTATGGTACCCTCTAGTGCATTTGCCAACATAAACATCAAATACCGATCCCATATCTAGAAAAGTATGTTTGTCTCCAAACTCATTATACAAAACATCTATCATAAAATTAGCTGGCATTGAGGCGACAAACAAAACTACTACATTCTTATTCAAGAATAATAATCGCTTTACTCTATCTAAAATTTTTTCTCTTTCTAACCAACAATTCTTTTCAGGTATTTCAATATGTAAGTTATAGAACTTTCCTAAGTTTTCCAAATACTTCGGCCCAACAAGTATAACTGGATCATCACGCTTCGTTAATAAATCAAAAAATTGATCAAAATATCCTTTTATACTTGCATGGTGAAAAACATCAGCATTTACCCAATTGAGATTTTCAAGATCATTATCTTTTAAAAATTTCTCTATTTGCTTAGGGTAGCGGTCCTCTTTTGCAAATCGCTGCATTCCCAAATAATATTTTGGCTTGCTTTTAAGTACATTAGTTAATGCTTCGCCCATATCCTTAAAATAAATATGACCATCTGTATTCTTGTAATTTTCTCCATCTATTTGGAGTAATGCATTCCATTCTCCTTTCAACCGTCCCCCCACCTAGAAAAGGCGAGAGGACGCTTAAGGATTAAATTGTTAATAATTGTTTCAAAATCATTCATATATAAATCTAAATTCTTTATAAGTATTTCTTTTTTCTTGAATTGCTTTGCCAACCATATATATTGACAAATTAATTGCTCTAGCATGATTACCACTGATATAATTACCCAAAATGTCTCCATTCATATTGCATACGGTAATAGATCTATAATTTTTCCTATGATGTCCAGCATTAATAGCATGATTCGTATTTTCTTTTGGCGTTAGCCATTTCTAAGTTAGTAGAACTATTATTTAATTTATTTAAATCAATATGATTAACTTCTGTTTTATTTATTAAATCATCATTTTTAACAAATGCTTTAGCAACAAGCCTATGAACCGATCTAGTTACTTGTTTATTTCCATTTCTCATTTTAACAATTAAATAGCCATTATGTAATTGCTGCTTGATATTTACATTCAATTGCATCTTATTCATTTTAGAACCGCGAATAAATCTTTGAATGTTGCCTAAATTACTTACTTTATAAAAGGGAACCTCTTCAACGATTCTCCAAATTTCTTCTTCACTCATTTATTCGCTTTAGGCTTTACTTCTTTCTTTTTCTTTTGATATGCAATGGTACTATCTGTTACGCTCAATAATTTTTCTACTTCTGCAAGTGGCGTATTTGAGTCTACTATAATCTTAATATCCTCCATGTACAAAGAGTCAATATTCCTGCCTACTTTTTCATACTGAGCTTTCAGTAATTTTTGCTGATTCTTATATACTTGTAATTTTGCTTTCTGGTACTCAGTTAAAACAATTACGCTTATTGTATCGTTTTTAACTTCTTTGTTTTTCTTTTGAGCAAATAATACATTGCAAGTTACAATTTGCAAAACGATCAACACTAGTATTTTTTTCATTCTATAGTTATTTTATTTTGTTTTCTCCATTCAATAAGACATGCTTCAAGTCCAATAAATGATTCTATTAGTTTCATCATTGGAGTAGTATAAGATCGTCTATAATCTCTTTCCGAAAATAATTGCGGTGTATAGTTTTTCAATTCTTTAGGCCATTGATAACGATTCAGGTCGCACCACATTTTAGCCAATTTATCTTCCTTTTTCATTTAATTTCTATATAATGTTTCGTTTGATTAAAATTTTTCATTGCCCCTTTAATCCATTATATTAATTGTTCCCATTATCAAAGTAACTTCTTATTCCCATATAGCATGCAATAAATATTAATAGTACTATTATAACCACGGATACATTTGCTGCAATATCATCATATTTAATCATAAGAGATATAAGCCCAACCGTTATAAATATAACGCCTGTAGTTTTTAAATCTTTCATTGTCCTTTCAATCCGTTATTTCCCGTTCTAACTACTACTATTGGTTCGAACTTCAAAGTTAATACTTTTTCTACATCTTTTATCCATCTATAATCTGCTGCCTTATACCCATCCCAATTAGCTATATTATTTTTACTATGATGCAAAAATAAACAAGGTGCGCCTATTTTACCTTTAACTATCTTTTTATTTTCTATAAAATCTTGTGGTGGTTTTGGTCTGCCTTTCCGCAACATCTGACAAATTACTCCTTCTTCTGGATTTGTTAACTTTGTCGAGATCGTCTCAAGGGAAAGACGGCTAAATAGAAAATCATCGTTGTCCAGAAATAAAAACCAGCCTTCGTTAACTAAATTCTTTAATTGATTAGAATAAAGATTCCAATAGAAGGGGTAATTCCTGTCTATCTCGGCATCGATTATCCTAACATTAAAAGAATCATTCTCTGTCTGTTTTTCAGCATCTTTCCTTGCTTCTTCTGAATCACAGCAAATTATAACATTTAAATTTTTTACTATTGTTTGTTCTCTGACCGAATGTAAACAACGTCCCAATAATTCAGGACGATATTTATTGCGAATGAGAACGTTTATTAGGGGCTGACCGATCATTTCAATACCAATTCAGACTCTTTAACTAATTTGGTATTAAATCGTTCTATTACCAATTCAGCAGTAAATTTACTGCCGCCTTTTCCAGTACATGACTTAGAACAATATGGCCCCGCTTTACCTCTTTTTCTTTCAGTTAATACCCAATGTGCCTTTTCTCCTTCCCTGATAACATCTTTGTCGCAAACAGGACATATAAAGCCTACCATTAATCTTTCAGCGTCTTGCAAAACATGAGTCAATCTATCTACAATTCTTAAATTACTTAATTCATCATTAGTAAAATCTTGATCTATATGATCAATAGTTTCATTGCCCATCAATTTTCTACCAATATGATGTTCAACTAGAAATTTTGGATAGCTAACAGTTGTGCGCTTCCCATTATTATCGATGCAAATATGCTTACGTCCATCCTTTCTTAAATAAGGCCCATTTATATGGCCTGTATATAAATTACTTTTAATCATATTGTGCCCCGGGAAAGAATTGAACTTTCACGATCATTACTGATCACAGAATTTTAAGTTCTGCTTGTACTACCATTTTCAACACCGGGGCAAAAATAAACAAAGAAGCTCTACTCTGTTGGTCTTTTTACAAGGGCTGGAATGTGACACCTTTTCTCTGTTTAAATACAGACGCGCTCTCTGTTATACATGCGTAATTAAGAAGTAGCGGGAGCCAGACTCGAACTGGCGCATAAAAGCTTATGAGGCTTTCCTTCTACCAACTGAAAGTATCCCGCGATGTAAAAAAACAAGTGACTGTATGTTTCTAACTAATTTGGTTAGATGCCATTAACCCTACAGGTAGGTAATTGCCTATTGACAATATTTTCGCACCACTTGTTTTATTTTTCATATTTCAAAATTAATCTAAAATATCATTCCAACAAAATAAACTATACAATAAGCTAAAATTCCTCCAGTTGAAATAGTAAAAATGGGCAATAGTGTTTCCCATGTATTTTCTATAGCTACCATTCTTCTATGCTTGGCTCTGGCTTTAAGTGAGTATGTTTTTCGTTTTTGCATATTGTAGAGATTATCGTTGTTTCTCTCTTATCTAAGTCATTAATAAAAATTATCAACCCCGTATCAGTATTTTCAAACCAAACTGAATAAAGATCATCTTTACTGCCATTACTTAATACTAAATATTGCTTATTTCTTTTCTCTAATTTCAAATGCAAATCAATCGATTGAGATATAATATGTAATGAATCTTTATCTGCAAATAATCCTACTCTTTCATATTTGCATTGCTGTCCATTTCCTAAAACTACATATAGCCAAAGAATAAATCGCATTCAATTTTTGAGCCCGTGGATGGAATCGAACCACCGACCTGTTGCTTACAAGGCAAACGCTCTAACCTACTGAGCTACATCGGGCAATACACTGATTCTTTCTGTTTTAATTCCGTCAAATATAACTTCTACTTTCTTCAATTCAAACTTCTTTTCTTCAACTGCTTTCTTTTTCTTCACTTCTTCTTTGAAGAATTGCGGAATGATTCGTGTTTGCTGTTCTTGTTTCATGTTTGAATTATTTAAAAATACCATATTTGCGACTTAAATTTATACCATTACAATGACTTATCCAGCCATTATACGCGGCTACCGAATACTCATTCCTATTACTCTTAATCATTCGTTTAAAGTTCTCTTTTATACTTTTACGCAACAAAGAATAGTCAGGGAATATTTTATAACCTAAGAAATCGATTCCTCTATCTTTTACCGGAAACACTTGATAATTATTCTTTATTTCCAATTTCAAATTATCCCATAAATACACTTGAATATCTTCTCGCAGGTTATGAAGCCAATGTTTATCGTGATGCAGTATTAAAATGTCGTCACAATATCTAAACAAATATTTTACCCGTCTATCTTCTTTCAACCAATGATCAAAATATGTAAGGTAAAAATTAGCAAATAGGCCACTCAGGTAATTGCCTATCGGTAAGCCCGTTCCGCTATCTATAATTTCATCTAATAGCCATAATAGCTTTCCATCTTTAAATTTTCGTCTCAGCAATTGTTTAAGTATTTCATTTGAGACATTTGGAAAGTATTTCTTAATATCCAATTTTAATGCATACTTGGTTTCTTCTTTATTCCATAAAGCCGCTTTAACATCATAATATCCTCGATGAATTCCTCTACCAACAACGCAACTATACGTATTAGCTATAAATGATTTAGTTAGAATATCACCTATAACATTAACTATTGCATGATGACAGATACGATCCGGATAATATGGAAGACGCGCTATATCTCTTGCCTTTGGCTCATAAATAGTGAAGTAAGAATATTCAGAAGTTTTATAAGTCATTTCTTTTAAACTTCGCTGCAAATCCTTAATATTCTCATCTTCTTGCTTTCGATGTTCAATTACATCTCTATTCCATTTCTTCCCACGACTCGCATTTTTATCCGCCAACTTAAGATTATCTAAATCATAAATTTGCTCATATAAATTGCCAACTCTCTTCATTTCTCTAAATAAAAGTCTCTTTCAATTACTTACTAAAGACTTTCCTTCTTACTTGATCTTTTGCCTAAGGGCAAGGTTGACACATATTTAAATAGGTAGGGAAAATTTTTAGAGTTAGCCTCGCCTCCATATTCGAGTTGTAGTTCCAATTATTCGCATTAGAATTCAGCACTCAACTAGAAGAAACATTCTATGTGTAACGCTAAGCGGAAAGATAATCTTCATAAATATCTTTAAATTGTTTACCAGCATACAAAGCTGTTCTTTCATCCCTATATGAAAGCCCCGCCCCCAAAACCGAGTCGTAGTACCAAACACCCGCAACAGAAACCAGCACCCAACCAGAAGATTTTTTTTCGAACCAAGGGTACCACTTTGATTGAGATGAATTTTTATAGTCTTCCGTCCAGCCTTCATTAAGAACTTCTGCAATCAACTGAATTTTCGCAGCAGCATTCAATGCTTTTTGCTTCTTATTTTTTGGATTATTGAATGGAACAACATTCTCTTCCTCTTCACCTGCTAATTCAAGAATATCTTTCCATTTCAAATCACGATCAGTCAATGTGACTGATTTAAAAACATCAAAATACTTTTTCAGCATTTCTTTCTGTGTTTCATTAGCATCGTTAAATGCTTTCTTGATCAAAGTTTCTTCTACCTCAATCGTATCGCCTGACTGCCATAAAGCAAGTTCAGTGATTTTCTTTTGCCAATCTTGACATACTTGTCCGTAAATTGTTTGCAAATCTTTTCGTGAAATTTTCTGTGCTTTCATTTGTTTTTGAATATTTTCCCGGTTTAGTAAAATTAACGTATATTCATTTCTTCAAATTTAAGAAAGTATTTTTATGCTGCAAAGCTCCATTGGGAACTATTATAAATATTTGCGAATGCGCCTTACTCTTTCCTATTGGTTCCCTTTTCTTCTTTTCAGCCACGCAAATAGGATATGGCACATTTGTTTTGTGAGTTGCTATTTTCACGAAGGAATTTATTTGAGAATTCCAACGGCCTTCGATTAGATCAAATAGTTTCATTTGATGAAATCATAGTCATCCATACTTGTTTTTAAGTTCAATATTTTTAGCTTTCATTTTTTGAAAACCAGTTTCATCAAAACTTGCACTTAGCACATCGCTTGCTTCTTGTTTCTTACCTAGTTGCGCTAAATGACTTGCATATATTCTTGCGCCTAATCCGTCTTTCAGATGCAATCTTATGTTTATTTCATTCACCTTTTCTTCTGCAATCCTTACGCAACTAGAATAAAACAAATCAACAATTTCATCCTGAGTTACATTTCTTATGGTGCCGAATGGCTTCTTTTCTGCTCTACCATAAGCTATTATTCGACCCATCTTTCTACTGAATTGGTCACCATCACGACAAACAGCTAATCCCAATTTTAAATGAAAATAATCATTTCCAAAAGCATGATCTACTATTCCCACAAGAGTAAACCTATTGTCGGAATGATATACGAAATGTTGTTTTTCAGTTTTCATTTTTTTTAAGAACGTTTATTGATTATGTTCAATTATTTTTCTTACAAATCCATAGTAAGCAACCGATGCCAATGGGCAAATTACTAACCACCTGACATACCATGTTGCATCTATACGATACATAAATGGAAAAGCAATAAACCAAAGCACAATATAAATTATAGTAAACCCGCTAACATCTCTCATATTGCTTCCAATAATATGTATCGGATTGTGCTCCATTTGTTAGGAGAAAATCTTTCAATTCCAAAGCCACCAATTTTACGCTTAAATTCTATTGAACAATCATTTCCCCAAACGCCAATAGCTTTTGTTTTTGTAATTCTATTAATAGTAGCAACAAAATCACTGAAAGTATTTTGCACTCTAACTCGATCTCCAATTTCTAATTCTGTTTTCATATAAATTCACCATTTTTAAAATCATATCCTAATTGATCTTCAAATTCTTTCATCAAATAATGCGTTTGTTGGAATGGTTCTATATGACACAACTCGCTCATAAGCGCACTAGCAAAGTCTTTCGCTTCCATTTTGTCTAACCCCATTCTCCTAGAATGAATAAACCATTTTGCAAATTCAATAAATCCTTTTTGTTCTTTTTGAATTTCCTCTTTTGTTTTCATACCTCTAATAACGCGCTAATCCGGCATATGGACAAATATTTTAAAAGAATTTTTTGCATGAATTTTCAATTTACTGATTATCAGATAGTTACGTTTTAAAGTATTTTTTTAAAACCTTTTCTTGCTTTATTGCGTACAATATAGTAGGTTTGATTATCAATTAAAAAACAGAAAGATTTATGAAAACAACTTACAACGTAATGGTGCAAAAATTTACACCTTCAAACACAAAATCATTTAAAGGCTTCAATGTCACTATTCAAGACAAAATAAAGATTGAAGCGAAAAATCTCAAAAAGCTTCGCAAGTTTCTTGCCACTCTTTAAACCAAAAAATCTTGACCGTTAAACTTCACCAATACCTTTGGTCTGTTTGATGTTTTAGGTTTGCTCTTATCTGTTTCAAATGAGGTTCCGTTCCATACGGAACCTTCTTTATATTCTACCGCCAAACATCGACACCTCGGATGTATTGCGACTAAAGTACTTTTCCAGTCTTTTTGTTTCCTCCCGATGTTGCTTCCATTTGCCTCTAATTCTTTTAGTGTAAATATCTTTGGCTCACTTCCTTCTCCGCCTGTCAGGTAAAGCTTTACGCAACTTGGGCAAGCTGACGGTTGGACTCTGAACCACACTTTTGCTTTCTCGTTATCTCCGTCATTCTTTCTAAGCACCATTGCAGCCCTTCCTTCATTTAATGCAGTATGAGAGATATATTCTACCGACTTTCTGAAATCTCTACTCCAATCGCCCGTAAGACGTCCTATTTGCCTTGCTATCTCTTTCTTGCTTTTCCGATCTCCCGTTCCAGTTGCCATTTGATCCTTTAAATACTCTTCCTGATTTGCCCTTGCGTTCCCAAATTGGTTACTGACTACATTGTTCACGTCTTTGAATATGCGCTCGTTTGCCAATCTTATATCGGACATTGATTGCATCTTTATACTATTGATCGTTGCCCTTTCTCTTGCATTCAAGGGAATGTATGCGCTGGAAGTCACATAATCTTTTAATTGATTAAATGTAATATTTTGAACTTGTTTTTCTGATAAAATTTTAGAAAGCAATCCAAGATGAAAGTTCAATTCTACTAAATCCTTACTTTCATCGTAAAGCTTATCGGCGTTTATTCCATTGTCCTTTAAAACCTGCTTTTCTCCATCTGAAAGATAGTCCCCGCCCAATGTGGTTGCGCTGAATAAAGCTGTTTGCCTCTGAATGAGAGCCAGTATAGTTTGTACTTGTTGTGGAGATAACATTCTTTCATCCTCTGGTAAGTAATCCAATAATAATCACAGTCAAGACTATAAGGGCTAGAATAATTGTTATTGACTTCATAATAAATACTTTGCTATGTCCCTAGATATTCCCACCACTCTCTTTTCAAAGTACTCTAGATAATGTTTCTCAATTTCATTCACCACATTAATCTGAGGTTTTTCTATTGGCTTTAGTTTCTTTAATGGAACAGCTTTATATAACCAATCTCCATTATCAAGGAAAGTGTATTCAAAGATATTACTTTTTATCTTTCCTATTTCTTCCATACACTAAATATTTATCCAATCTTTAAGAAAGTATCTACGCCCATTATTCCTTTAAGAATCGCAATTATTGCTATAGTTTGAATGATAATTTGAACTAACATTCTTCCTATTTCCATCCATTTATTTTTAACATTGTTTTTTGCACTTATAGCCACATCTTGTTCTCTGTTAACCTGTCTTATATGTTCAATTTCTTTATTCAAAGAATCTATTTGGCGTTGTAAATCAGCTTGTCTTTTAATAACACCTTCATGTCCCAAAATTTCATTTCCAAACAATCCAGTTTCAATCGTATCAAGCTTTTTTAACTTCTCATTTATTTGAGCTAATACATCCCAATGGCTATCTAACTTACCCTCAACTTTTTCCATTCTAGTTTCCAGTGCCATAATTTGCTTTTCAGCGATCTCCATAACCTTATTTTTTTTCACCTCTTCTTATAAAGAAGTTCACTGCCTCAATTCCAAAGGCTCCAGTTAACGTCCCAAATACAAATATCTCTCTTACTTGAACAGCGTAAAATACTTCAAGTAATCCAAATAAAACAAATAATTTAATGCACCACGCCGTAGAATAATGGATCAGCATTGAATTAAAATCTTCTTTATTAAATTTATTATCGCTATCCTCTATACCGTCCTTTAACCATTTTCTAAAACTTGGAACAAACATAAATCCCAACTCAGGCAAAAATAGCATAAAGCAAAAAATAGGGAATAGAAAATGATAATCTATTCCTGCTAATGCCATTGACGCAAAGGCGGCAACGAAGCGCAATGAAAACATATACCCCAAAACAGAAATTATCTTTATCATTCTACGTTTACATATTTAGCTTCAAAAAATTCATCAAATGCTTTTTGAAATGGACTTTCCTCTTCCATTAAAAATGGATTTGTATTTGATTGTCTTTCTTCTTCTTTTTGTGAGTCTTGCTGATCTTGTTCTTGTTGCCCTTGCATTTCCATTTGCTGTTGCTGCATAAACAATGGATTCAAGGGAAGGTCGGCGGCTTTAGATTTAAGCGGTTTTAATTTTTTCCCAGCCCTTATCTCATTGGGAGTTAAATAAACAGTTGCAGCCTTTAATAGTCTTTCTTCTTCTTCAGATGCACTTTCAACCTCTAATCCAGCAAACTGGAATTCAAATTGTCTATTAGTAAGAGGGAAAATTATAAACTCATTAATCCAAGTCTGCATATAAGTCAATAAGGGTTTCAATCCCTTATTAATCGAATAATCTTTTTCCTGTTTACCTCCCTCCTTACTTCCCATTCCACCCTGCCTTGTACCTTGCAATGGGAAACCTATTTCTTCCGGCGATATTGTGTATACTGCACAGGCTAACTTAATCATCAGTTCATAGAATGCAGAATATTCCATGTCTCTATTGGTTTTCTGCATGTCAACCCAATCAACATTTTCAGCATCCAAAATCAAAGTTTTGCCGTTATTTTCAGCACCTGCGATCATTGCTTGCCAGTCGCGTCTTATTTGTTGTATGGCATCAGCCTGTATATTGCCTTTCTTTACAAACAAAGCTCCTTTTGGAGAGGAACCAGTTTTGAATATTGATCCATTATAACGATCTGCATTCAATAGATTAGTTACAGTAGTTATTAATATTTCTAATTCACTTGTCCCATATCCATTTGAATAAATACTTGTTGTTGGATTTCTTAATCCATAGCATAATTCCCAAGGATAAAATTCTGCTTTAATTAACCCATCTATTACTTGAACATATTTGGGCAAGTATCCATTTACTCTTGTTCTTTCATGTTTATTTACATCGTTATTTGCCGTATCTGCAAACCTTACTGTTGCTCCATCTACTGCAACAAACATAGATGGCTTACCCATCCTTGTAGGTATTACCTCAAATGCAGCAAAGTCACCTACCAAAGAATCAGTAAGTACTTTTTTGCCAAACGTATCGAAATTATCTAAATCCCAAATGTTCTCTTCGTTACCGCAATTATTAATAAAATTGGTAAGGTATTCAATAATACGTTTATCCTGATTCGTTAATTCATCTTCACTATTTACGCCTTTCTTTTTAAATTTGTAACCATTAGAATATCTATAGGGTTGAGGTTTAAGAAAATCACCTAGTTGATCTTTTCTTGTTTTAAGAATTGCAGCAATAACAGGAGTACGCGACATATTGCGTAATATGTTTCCTGTGATTCCGCCCGGGGAATAATATCCGTTTGTGCTGGATACATTGTACGGATCAATAATGATAGATTTCATTCCCTCAATCGGGGGCTTATATCTATCGTTTAATAAGTTGCTTTGCTGATAATAATTTTGCGCTTTAAATATAGCGTCTACATCGCCTGACTTAACGGCGTTTTGAAGGGCTAACGCTTTTTGGATTTGTAATTTTCGTTCCGTTTCGTCAAACTCTCTAAGTTGCTTAGCGATATTTTGCCCATGAAGTGACAAATAATATTATTTTTTAGCGCGAACAAATGTTATGACTTTCTTTCCTTCGTTATAAACGATATATGGCATAAGACCCTCACAAGCCTTTACAAAAGCACCATCTTTATCTTCTATATCTTCGGCTTTCATTAATTCATTACGAAATTTATCAATGCCTGACAAAGTATAATATTCAAATTTATCAGCAGGATATTTTTCATCAAATTCCGCTTTTACAATTGCTTGAGCAACCGGCTTATTTGAACTTGCTTCTTTATAAGTATTATAAATTTGCGCCTTTTTTTGTTTCTGATATTCTACTATTTCTGGTGCAATTTGCTCCTGCCTTGTCATCGTATACCTAATTTATTCTTAAATATACGATTTTCAGGCCTCTATTTCTTTCTCTTTTTCTAATTGGACTAGCAAACTTTTCCTAGTCAATTCGGCATCATTAATAGAATCTTTATAATACTGAATGATAGTCTCAATGGCATATATTTTATCTTGCGTGCCAATAGTTACTTTCCAAAGAGGCTCTCTTAATTGCTCTCGATTATCTTTCCAGTATCCAATTCTCAATGAAACAACGCCAAACGCTTTACACATTTGTAATTTTTGAAGGGCTTGCATTTTATCCATGCCTGACTTCTTCATCAGTTGATCAATGGTAAACCACTTTTTACCCACCGACTCTTCAATATAACTGGCAAAATGCAATGCTCCCTTTCTGTTTTCTGGATCAGCAAGGAATTCATTAATTGTTTTCTCTTCCTCCGAAGTGACTACGCGTTGCTCAGTTTCACTCATTTTTTATTGTGATATTCTTCTAAAATTTCATTTACAATCGGCAATACTTCCTCAAAGTATTTTGTATCGTGACATTTCATTCTTTTTTCTGGATTCTTGAATGCGCTCATTGTTTCATGGTAATATTTTAAATGCGCTTCTCCTGACTTCTTAATTGCTTTTAGAACATTGATCTGTGAAGATCTTAGACTCTCTATGTTTATTTTGAATTTCTCTTTTACATTCACCATGCTCAAAATTATGGAATCTTTAATTATTAAAAAAAGATTTGTTTTTCACCATTCAAATTTAACTCTATGACTTACATTAATTCCGCTCTCCACTGTTACTTCACTACTACTCGAACGAAATCGAGTCACATAATATCTAAACAAATCGACTAAGGCTATTACATCATTCATTGCTCGGTGACCATCTGCCATTTGTATTCCAGCTCTTTCGCAACACGAACCCATTTTGAAATCATCCGTTCCCTCTGCCAATTCTCCATGAACCATTTTTGCAAGATCAATAGTGTCTATAAATCTAGGGTGCCATTTACCAGTCGGATCAATATAACCGGCCACATATTTACTTAAATCTTTTCCGCATCGCTTAAATACATCTTCTGTAAAGGGGTTGTCAAATGATCCATTATGGGCAACAAGTACTGGAAGCTGCACTTTGCTTTTGTGAACATTAGCTTCTTCAAATACTTGAATCATATCATCAACTAACTGTTCTAATTCTACTCCGTCTCTTTCGCATTGTTCAATGGATAATCCATTTATTTTCATTGCTTGAGGCTCATAAATTAGTTTCTCATCATATGGCTTAACCAGATTGTCGTAAGCAATTATGTTTTCTAGCGTCTTGCCACTTATAGCTATCATTGCTAATTCCATTACGGCGTTTTTCTGGCAACTAAGCCCCGAACTTTCCCAGTCATAAATAATATAGCTATTTACTTTCTTGTTTTCTTTTGTTGCCATTACTTCTTTATTTCAGGCCAACTCCAATTATATAAATCATTTCCAAATGCAGATTTTTTATATTGCATTTTATCTGCTCCAAAACTTTCCCAATCTATATAAGTGCCCATTTCATATTCATCGCTTGAATTCACATTCTTACGATCACCATAATCATGTCCACATAAGCGTAACATCATTTATGCTTACCACCATATTTCTAAATACAAGTAGCCAGATACCATTTAAACCAATGGCGGCTAATGTGTGATACAGAATTGATTTACTGTTTCTTGCTCTACTTACAAGGGTAAAACTTGCGTTTTGTACAACAACAAGTAAAAATAGAATTATGATTTCTTTCATATTTATTGATTTCCGCCGCCTCCCCAATTATCTGATTTGCTTATTATAGTTTCTATTGCTGGTTTATTCATCATTTCATCCCAATCTTTCCTAAACTGATCTACATTATCCAATTTTTCTAGTTTTCTTTCTAGTTCAATGCTATTAACTAAATAATAAGGAATTGAACAAATAGGATTTTTTTCTAAATCATGAAAGTGAATAAAATTATTATCCCCAATGATAACCAAACGCTTGAATAATTTTTTCTGGCGCGTAATATTTAAATGTCACTTTGTATTCATTCATACTCGCGTTCTTATTTTATCTGTTAATAGTGTTACTAATTCAAACAAAACTTTCAATCTTTCTAGCGCCTCATAGCCACCCACTTCACGATTTCTAAATAGTTCTTCTACTAATGCTATTTCTGCCCCTATTCTTTCAATTCCTAATAAAACTTCTACCGTCAAAGCATCATCTTCATTAACTTCCGTTGCTGCTTTGTATTCTTTATGCAGATCAATTTCTTCTTCGTCCATTTTATATCAAAGGTAATGTTTTTACTACATTTAAATCTACTTGTCCAGAAATTCCATTTACACTTCCTTTTGCAGTCCATTGCCACATAATCCAATCATTCCAACCAATAGGTGGTTTTGGCAACTTTAACTTTTCAAAAGTGGAATCTAAAACATAATTATTGTTTCTATCTAATGGGTAACCTGACAGCCAAAGAGGCAATCTACCAAGTCTATGTGTCGGGTTTAAATATGAATTAAGAAAGCCAGCGCTAGAATATAAAACGCATTTCCAATTCAATATTTCACAGTAAGTTTCAATCCACTGTTCTACCTCTGATTTATTTAGATTTACTTCATTTGTTTCTACATCAATAACTGGCAATAAATCAACTTTAATATCTTTAGTTGTTTTCAAGAAAAATTCAGCTTCTTTCTTGGCATCTTCTTTTTCATTAGGGTCATTCAATGAAGCAAAATGATACAGACCTACTTTCAATCCGGCTTTCTTAGCATTGGTGAAATTTTCTACAAATTTATTATCTATACTATCAACTCCCTGAGAATGTTTTACATAAACAAATTCATAGCCACTTGCTTTAACTTTATTGAAGTCAATAGCATATTTACAATTCCATTTCGATACATCGATTCCCTTTATCATTATTCTATCATGTTATCTTTATATACTTGCCAGTCTTCGATGCTTTGCGGGTAATTATTTCTATCCTCTATTAGCTGTAGATTAGCATTTATATAGTCTAAAAATACTTTGTGACCATATTCCTTTACTTTATTCTTAATTTCTACAGAAGTTTCGTCAATTATTCTTTGCGCTACCTCACTTCTCATAGCTCATTTATTATTTTCTGATATATTTCCTGATCATGTATTTTTATGTACCCTAACTTTCGTTCAAAGTTAAATAACTTCTTTTTATTTTCCAAGCAATCATGCTCCCATATTACGTGTCCACTATCACTTGCGCCCATTGATTCAAGAAAAATATTATTCTTATCCCAAATCAATTCTGTCTTTCCTAGATTCTTACAACGCCTTTGCGAGATTGTGTGCGAATGACTAAGTGGTAAATCAGTTCTACCGGTTGCCTCACAATATTGTTCTCGCTCATTATCTATTTCATCACAAACTATTCTATACCTACTTACTATTTCGACTTGCGTGACCAACTCCCCATTGCTACAACGAAATTTGTTTTCTCTCTTTGTTCGACTCTTTCTTGACGATCTTTTTTGAATTGATCTAAATTCTCTTTCAATTTCTCTTGTTGCTTCTCTATCTTCTTTTCCTTGCACTTGCAATTTATGCATTTGCAATCTTTCTTGATTGTGTTTTTGGCAGAGTTTGTATTTTTTGTTGACGACATATTTGCTATTACAAGTGAGGCATCTTACTTCTTCCATCCAATAAAATTTGCGGTATCTGCAACCCTTTCATAAGTTTCTATTTCGTTCAATTCTTTCCAGCGTGTTTCATATCGCTTTAATTGAAATACTGCTGATTCTTGTAATTTATAATATATTTCTTCATTTACTTTATTGTCAAGCGATTTTAGATGCAAGTCTGCAAGATACTTTATTTGCTCACTAATTCGCTTCTGCAAAAACTTCTTATCATTCCAAAGATCTGTTTTCATTTTTTGAACGTCTTTCTCCATACTATATAATCACCTATTAATATTACAATACTAATTCCAAAAAGAACACACTCTATGCCCCACCATTCAGGTTTATTAAAAGGACTTATAACATGAGCCAAAAACACAAATACATGAGCTGCCGCAAAGAAGCGAATCCAAATCTTACCATTTGTTATAAAATATTTCCAAAAGCTCATAGTTATTATTTTTCGTAGTACATCCAATCAGTTTCCTTGCCAGTCCACCCTTTAACTCGCTTACCTCTTTTTACCTTATGTAACTTTAACCGTTTCAATTTACTGTATAATCAGTTATAAAATCAGTTCCATTTTCTTTTTTGCCACCTATATGCTGTTTTTGCTGCAAGTACTCTTCGGGTGTCATTTTAAAATAACTTTTAAAATGATCGCCTACTATCTTTTTATTTTTGTTAGTTAATTCCCAAGCGAAACGAATATGTCTAAAGAGAGGCGTCTCTCCATCATCAAATATAAGAAGATTTCTAAACAGTTCGTCTATAGCTTTATATTCATTATAAGCAAACAATGAGGCCTGTCGCAAATTAAATACCTCTAATTTGTTTATTTTCAGCGTTTCTTTATTGTTTTCAAACAAAATAATGTTTTCCTTATGTATTGCTCTCACTTCCTCATCCATCATTATTGTTTTCTGTCTCTCTTTAAGGGTTTGCCAATACATTTCTTCTAATTTTTTGGAAGCCTCGTTTAACGCATTTGTTTTATCTCTAATCAATTCTGCGTTTGACCCTATCCAATCTACTAGTTTGTCGTTATCTTTTAATTCTGACCGTCTAATGAGCTTAAAAATAGCAAATAAAGCCGTTGAATACCCAATGAATAGGAATATGACAAATTCTACGCTCATGGAAGTAATTCGTCACCTGCATTTTCTAAATCTGATCCAGCCGATTCCAGTAATTCCTTGGTTGCGTCTGGAACTTCACCCGTCACCACACTAGCTGCATCCTTTACAATAGCCACTGGCGTTAAAACTACTTTAACTGTTGCCGTTGCTATATTAGTCACAAAATCAAATAACCCCATATTTTAATCAATTAGTTTTTCAGTTACTATTCCTCCACCAACTCCTAACAGGAACCAATGATACCATTTCAATTTCTTTTCTTCTTTCACAACCACTGCTTCAAATTTACCTACTTTCATATTTGGATCACCAAACTTTAAATCGGCCACTAATTGTTTTTTTCTAAAAACCTTACCCTTTTCTCGTGGCATTTTCTTTCTATACGTTGTTAAATCAAATCCACCTAAATCATATTGATATTCAACTATTACTACATTATCAGAAAGGTAATAATCTTCATTTATTGTTAAATATTTATTAGACCAACTAAAGTTTTTAAAATCAATAGTATCTCTTACCCCTGCTTTATCTACAAATCTAATTGAATCTTTCCACTTAACACTATCTTTTCCTTTAAATCCAGCCTTACCTTTCCAAAATCCCACAAGGTTTTTCAAATTTCCCACTTGCCCTATTAACTCTTCTTTACTAGTTCCATTTTCTTCTGCCAATCTTTTCAGGTCTCTTATGGTCAATTCCTGAACCGATACTTGATGAATCAATTCACCATGTCTGTTAATATAGGTTCTGGCAATATGAAATGCACTATCCTTTGCATTAGACGCATTTACTACTTCATTGCTTTTACTTTTACAAGTCTTTACGCTAATCGCAACCATTGCAATTAGTATAAAGATTGCTATTTCACGCCAATACTTTTTAATGATTTCCATGTTATAATGTGATATATTCCCTCTTTAGATTTTTCTAATGATTCTACTTCCAAATTAACCTCACTTAATAAATCAATTGTTTCTTTAGATAGCTTTCTATAAACGTTTAACTTTTTCTCTTTAGCCACTTTAGGCTCTGTCTTAATACATTTGCGAATCGTATCGCAAACAAAATCAGCTTCTATTTCATAAATTGATTTTTCATCTTCTTTTACCGGTTTCAATTTTTGGGCTTCTAAATCAGCTTTTGACAATTTGTTCATAATTTTAAAAATACGGTTTATATGTCGAAAACTATTGGTTCATTTACAAGTCTATAATTTTCATTTAATACGCTTGCGTTTACAAAATGAGTGTTGGGAGACAATAACTTACCATACGCTTCATGTATGTGCCCAAATAAATGAAATCTCGGTTTTTTGTCTAAAACGCTACGCAATAAATCTTCGCATCCACATTCTTGACTATTATCATTTTTATCTAAAATACTCTTTGGTGGACCATGTGTAATTAGTATATCAAGGTTTTCAGGTATATCGTCCCAATATTTCTTTATCTCTGCACCCCTATGAACATTAAACGCCCAATCAAAAAACCACGGTGTCACGGGTGAACCATATATTTTAATGCCATTTACTTCAACGCCTTCATCTTTAAGATAAATAATGCCTCTATTCATTAAAGCGCTATCTATTTCTTCCTGATCTGTCTCTTGGAAATACCAATCATGATTCCCAGCTATAAAGATTTTATATAAAAAAGGCAATTGCTCAAACCAATTTAAAAATTCATAAACTTCTTGTTTGTATCCTCTACTAGTTACGTCTCCACAATGAATAATACAATCACATTTTGGCAATACCAATTTATTATGCTGACCATGTGTGTCGGAAATTACAACCACCCTCATATTAATCGTTTCTATGTTTCTTCAATTTATCCCTTAGCTTATTCATCATGTTTTCTTGCAACTTGTCTTTTAATTGCTGCTCTGTTTTTTGCTCTATTTCTTTTGGGCGATTATCTATAAATTTAGGGTCTTCTTTTATTACTTCTGGATAAGGCGTTATATCTTTAAATTTACCAACTACTTCTAGTGGCATTTCTTCATATTCAATATCAATTGTTTTTGTTTTGTCTGTCTTCTTAATTTCTTCCACTATCTTCCGATTGCCACTTTCAATATCTATTTCTATTTTCTTCTGCTTTATAATTACTCGCTGAATACCGTTAATAGGAACTGTTCTTGCTTCTTGAATCAACTTAAGCATTTCTACTTTTTCTTCAAGGGAAAGATTATCTAAATTATACCCCGGTATTCCTCTATAAATATCTCTTTCATTTCTTACAATAGTAGCCGTATCATCATTAAATTCTAATACCACTTTCTTGTCATGCAAACCTAACAATTCTTCTTTATACTGCAATGCTTTTATAGCATGCATATATTTTGTCATTATCTGCTGAATATCTTTTGGATTCTTTTTGTCCAATTCCATTCCGTGCCAAAATCCTTCCATTGCCATACACTTTTGATATATATCTTCATATCTACTCATGTGAGTTTGAAAGGCGTATTCTCGATCTTTTAATAGGCTATTTTCAAAGAACTTATACGCATCTACACAAAGCTTCATGAACTTTGTTTCCGTCATTTGTTCGTCTTCTACGCAAAGAGTGGCGAATATCTCATTCGTTCTTAATCCATCTTTTATTAAATGATAAACGCGCTCTGCCAGCGCGTAATGTTCAGGTGTGTCGTTTACATGAACTTCATGACGTTCATAATTTCCTCTTTTCTGATCGTCATTTAGAAAGGTCTTTTGATATTTTACTAATTCACCTTTCTTGTTCTTACCTTCTATTTTTACTTTAGATGGTTTCATTTTTATCCAAACCAACCTTCAACTTTAATTGGCTTTCCCTTAGGCTTTGCTTTTTTGCCACGCCCTACTATTTCGCTTGCTTTCATTGCATCATTCATTTCTTCAAAATCCAATTTACTTTGAGCGTAAATTTCAATAATATCAAAATAAAACTCCAATATATTATTGTCATCTTTATCTTTTAAAAGATTTCGCAATCCACCGAATACTTTCTCAAATCGCTTGCTTCTCTTTTTCTTTTTCATATAATTGACTTCAATCTAAATTTACCTTTGAAACATTGTTCAATAATTCATTAAGCTTTTCACATGATTCTTTGCTTAATCTATTTCCTCTTTCACTATACCATTCACAATTATCTGATTCGTAAAAAGCAAGTTGAGTAATTTCAATACCTCCTTCTTGAACAGATCCGCATACTACAAATGGAATCAATTTATTTAATTTTTTAATAATCATACAAATGCACTATAAAATTCATTCACTGGTATCAATTTATTCAAAGCGTATACTGTTACGTCTACCGCTTCATCATGTTGCGCTTTAGGAAATGCAGTTAAGTAAGTCAAGTACTGATCTACATAACTTCCATTTACTAATTTTACTCTTCTAGCTTCTACCATTCCCGATACACTTGTTGCTCTTGCTACCTTATCGTCTTTTAAGAAGTCGCCAGTTATTTCAATTACATTCAACTTAGTTGCCGCTTTCATTTGTTGTGCTACTGACTTTCCATTCGCTTTAGGTTCAATATATATACAACTATTAAAAGTATAACCTGTCTGCTGTATATATTTCGGCAAAAAGTCAAGCAATTTAGGAAACTCCATTTTAACTTCCAAAAAATTAATAACATATATATCATTTCCCTTTTTAAAACAAGCAAGGATGCCAGTAAAATCATTTTCCTCATCTTCCGTAAACGCAGTATCTATAAAGAAATGAATGGGGCTATTATTATGATCTCTACTGACTTGTTCTGGTTCCATAATATCAAACCACCTACGCTTAAATATATTACCTTCTAATGGAACTGGCCTTTGTTGAAATTGTCCAGCGAAATATAAACTGCCCTTCTTTCTTTCTCCATTTAATACTTGTTCTGAAAAACGACTTGCCCAAAATAATCCGCCTTGTTCATCGTAATACTTTTTCAAATCTTTAGGCATTACTATCTGTTCATCATATTCAGCCGGTATACAGATATGTTCACATTCTTCAGGCCTACCTTCTTTTGGGTCCAGCATATACCCAAATAAATCTTTTAGATGCAAACGTTGGGCCACATTAATGCGTGAACCTATTTCCAATTGATTAATACGATTTGAAATAGTTGAATTCCATCTTTCTATTGCACTATCTCTTTCTTTATCTGATGCAGCTATTTTGGGACTTAACGCATCATCTCCCACCAAAAAATCCCCTCCCATTCCTGTAACTGTTCCGTCCAATCCAAATGCATATCTAAACCCACCAGCCGTATTTGCATAATGACCCGCTCCTGAAAGATCACTTCTTAATTGAACTTTCCCACCATACAATCTTTGATACCAAGCCGTTTGAATTAAATCTTTTGATTGACGTGCAAGATTAACAGCAATTGTATCTGAATAAGAAAAACTTAAAAATTTAAAACAAGGATTCAATGTCCACAACCACGGCAACCAAATAACAGTTACTATCATTGACTTAGAAGAACGAGGGGGAACATTTATTAAAATGTCCTTTAATCTTTTTTCTCCTCTTAAAACTCTTAATCCCTCTTCTTGTAGTCTGTCACAAAGAAACTTTGCATGCCAATTTTCATCATATTGCAATCCCGGATGCAATTGACAGAATGCAGCTTTGTAAAATTCATAGTAGGATTGTTTGTAAATTCTACGTTCAAGATTTATTTCTATCTTATTTAATATGCTAAAGTCTTCACCCATTCTTTTTAGGCCTACCTCTTTTCTTTTTTGGCTTTTCCCCTATTTGTTTTTCTTCTTTTGATTGTGACAATTTCTTCTCCTTCTTTGCTTTTTGTAATAACTCACTTAACCTATCTCGCTTTTCCTTATTCAACTTCATTACATCATATTCACTATTAACTGTTTGAAGTTGGACAGTAGATATTTCACCTTTCGATACTCGCATGTGGAATCCTTCTTTGTGAAATCCTAGCAATTTCTCTTTTGCTCTCAAAGCAGACATTGCTATACCATATGCTTTTATTTCATACAATCCAGCGTATATCTTTTCATATCTCTCTACATGCAACGAAACAAGATTGTTTACCTCAAAATCTTTTCTTCCTCTTATTATAGCACGACAATGGCTAATAAAAGACTTTGCTGTATTATGTTGTATGCGGTATTTATTGATGACGTACTTTATTATTTCTTCTTGCTCTTTCCCCTCAAGCAAAAGAGATATTACATCATTCTCTTTTTGAAGTGCTAATATTTTGTTTAACCTGCTTTGTTCTTGTTCAGGTTCAAATTGTTTATGTTGAAGTTTTTTAGACACACGCTAATCTAAATCATCGCCCGCAATGATATTACTTGTAAATCTTGCCTCCAATCCACGTTCCTTATTCCAAAGGAAGGCTTCTGCTGCCCTTGTCGGGCCAATGAAGCCATTAAGATGGTGATACAAGTCGCTACCCGACAATGAAGAGAGTGAACGAATAGTAATACCCAACTCTTCTGTTGCCAATTCACGGTGTTGATGACCTAGGTGAAATTCTCGATATGCCGTTCTTGCCCACGCTTCTTTCATTTCCCACGCCATCAACGATCTTAACTTTTCTCTCTTTTCATTATTCCCATGACTGAATCCAAGTAATACTTTTCCATACTCATAATACTTTCTTGGATTTGCACTATTATTTACGTTTACACTCTTATCGTTTCTATACCATGCGGCTAATGTTTCTCCAAGAAAGAATGACTTCGTATAATCGTGGTTGCCGGGGATAACTAAAATATCTACAGGAGCAAATGTACGCATATAATCAATCCCATAAATCAATAATTGCGTACCTGTTCTAAATGTCTTTTGCCATCTATTATCTTCATCTTGCTTTGTGCCCTTAGTTGTCTCCCCCAAATGATTGTCGCTATTAAAGAAATCATTACCCACAATGAATAATATTCTTTCATAACTACTCGACTCCGCTTTCTTCAAAAGATCAACAATAGCGTGCTTAAATCTCTTAGTGGCAATCTTCGTGTCATAGTTATTATTACTTTCTTGTCCATAAACTAATTTTCCGAGATGCAAATCGTATATTGACACCTCTAGTAAATTATTAGTATTGTTTTTAGAATACTTTATCTTAGGATAATTAATTGGCTTATGTTTCTTTAAAAGGTCTACAAAGAAATCCTCAAATTTAATAGCAACCTCGAATTGTACTTTCTTCTTAAGCCAAACCTTTACTTGATAATTTACCTTACTAGTCCAACTACCTGACCTTTTAGCGTAACCGCTCATTACGCCACCCTTCCAAGTTAAATCTTGTTCTCTTTCTTTACCAGAAACAGGATAACTATTACAAATCCATTTATCAACTTCCCAAATTCTTGTATCTATTTTAAAAAAAGAAATCGCCTCTTCAAGCGATTTGATCATTTCATCTCCCTTATACTCGAATGAGGCGTTATTATCCGACTCTGTAAATTTCTTTTGTCCGTCTTTTAAATCTGATTCCGGCTCATTTATATTTGCTGAATTTTTAAATGAATTATACAGCTTAATAAATTCTTCATATCCTTCATACCCTACACATTCACCTCTTATTTTTCTTAAGTATCTTTCATTAACTCTAAAAAACTCACACGCTCTTCGTAAACTTTTATTATTTTCTTTTGCCCACTGAATTATCTTACTTGCTTTCTCTAATCTTGGCGTCATTCAGATTTGCTTTTAGTTAATTTGTAAAAATACACAACTTAACTAATACGAAGCAAAATTATTTTGATTAAGACTGTGGGCTTAATTGATCAATATTAAGTCATGTGCCTTAATTACTTTTCTTTACTTTCTCTTATCTTCTTTGCTCTATCTTGGCACCATTTCCCCTTATATCCTTCTGATTTATATTCTTTATTTGGAGGATTAATTACATACCAATCAAGCAACTTTTCAGATTCTATTCTGAATCCTCTTTTATCTTGATTACTCATCAACGCGTTTTCTTTTTTGTAATTTATCTATAATAGAAAGTACGTCATCCAATGATGCCATCGTAACTGCAGCGCTGGCCCCTTCAATATAACAATATTGATCTCTCTTGGCTTGGACTTCCTCCCTGATCTTTTCTAACTTTTCAGCATAACTAAGAGCAGCATCCATATAAGCATCTCTTTTATTTTGAGTATCGGTAGTAGTATACTTTTTACCTTTGAAGCCAGTGGATGGATACATTTGTTCAGCTTCTTTCTTGATACGTTGTTGTAATTCGGTCATGTTATTCATTGTTTAATAAATTAAAGGCCTTTTCAATCTCTTTAACTTGAGCTTCTGAAGGGCGCCAATAACCATTACCATTGCTATCGACTCCTAGCCAAACTATTTCATTGTCGCCTTTATCGATTCTAATCAGAAACTCTTTTCCTAAATCATACCAGAAAGGAAATCATTACCGCATAGGCAACATTTACAAATGTACTTGCCATTCTCGTGGCTATAATCTTCAATCCAGTTTCTTCCTTCTTCGTTGTTTAACAACTCTTTCATACTCCGTTTACTTTATTTCACAAATCTTCTAATCCTAGTAGATAACTTAAGCACCGTTTCTTTAAACCATTTCTGAAAAGCCGGATGTTTAGTGTCATATTCAAGTTGACCATTATTTGCTTTAATCCAAGGTTTCATATTTAACTTTACCTTTTTCATCTAATATAATACCTTGATTTCTTTTTACCAAATATATTACTTGTTCTTCTATTTTATTCCTTTTTGATCGACTTAATTTAAACTTTTTATCCTGAATAAGATTGTTATTCGTTCATTAACTCTATTAACCAAATAGGCAATTTAGTTGGCAAATCATCAATACTGACTTCTTTTCTTTTATTTGCAATAATTTTATAGATTCCCCTATTGCTCTATCTTCGATATAAGTTAATGCAGTTTTAGCGGCACTTATTGGTATATCAAACTCATCCATAAATTACACATTCTTTTGATTCTTCCAATACTTCTAGCTACTTCACCACAAACCTCACCGCATATTTCTGACTCCCCGATGCATAGAAGAGCGTATATAATCCGGTCGTAAATATCTTTCCAATATTTATCTCCTTCGCTCCAACTTCAGTCTCACCCACCAACATTCCTACATTATTATAGATCATCACCTTATCCCCTTCCTGTCTTGCGAAGCTCGTTCTCACACTAAACGTACCATCCGTTACGGGGTTGGGATACAATCGTATCTTATCTGCCGATGCGTTAAATTCTACTTTTATGATCTTCGAGTTTTCGAATTTGCCATCGAAATCAACCGAACGCAACCTGTAATAATTGGCACCCGTCGACGGCATATCATCTTCGAACGAATACTCGTTCAGTTGATTACTGTTGCCATGACCGGGAACGCTCCCAATTTCTGTGAAGCTGGTGGCGCTCGCAGATCTCTCGATCACAAACTTGTCGAAGTTGAGCTCCGAAGCGGTCGACCAGTCAAGCGTAACGGTCGAACCAGTAGCCTTTCCTTCGAACGAAATCAAAGTAATTGGAAGCGCTCCATTGGTACAGAAGCCCGAAGGGCCTGTACAACCTCCGCCCGCCTGTACACAACCAGTACAACCTGAAAGCGTCGAACCATTGCCCACGCTGATTGCGCCCGATATCGAAATGGTACCCGACGGAACTGTAATAGTAGTGTTGTTACCCCCAGTAAAACTCCCGCCAACCTGTAGCGTTCCACCACCGGTCACGTTCAGGTCGGCGTTGTTGGCCATAATTACGCTACCCTTGATGATAACGGTTCCTGTAATATTCCAAATCACGTTATTGTTCACCTGCAGGTCACCCCAAACTATCAGCGTTCCGGCGACGTTGATGGTCGTATTATTATTTGTTGTGATCAGGCTGTTGGCATGACCCACATCGCCAACGTTCAGCGTGCCTCCCGAATTTACGGTCAGCGTGTTGTTGTTGGTCAGGGTGGTTGTTCCAACTGTCAGGTTGGTTCCGTTATTTACGGTGGGGTTGATATTGTTATTGATTGTAACCGTTTCGGTTACATTATCTCCAATGTTGCCGCTGGTCCAGTTGGCTGTCGTGACCCAGTCGCCCGAGGTTGTCATATCGGCTTGCGCAAAAACGCTCCCGACTGAGGAAATCAGCAGAGCAAGAAAAAGGGGTACTCTCATTTTTATCTCATTTTTTATTATCATAAAAATACTCATGAAGTTCACCTATTTCACGATCTGTTAAATATGAAGTACCATATTCCTCTTTCCATGCTTCATATTCATCTTGAGTTAAGCCCATTGATTGAACCATTTGAATTAAACTTCTATTTTTACCATGAGAATAACCGATAAATTGAGCATCAGCTAACTCTAACATATGTTCATTTACTTTTTTCTTAGCCATATTGTTTTTATTTCATAGTTCAAGATAAACAAATTCATTCTTTGCACGGGTTAAACAAACGAAGGACAAATTCGATTCTTGTATTAATTGTTCCTTTGTTACCGCATACTGACTCGGTATTAGTTTTTTTCCTTCGTATTTCTCAATGAAGAACACCCTATCCGATTCAAGGCCTTTTGCCTTGTGCACAGTCATTAATGCTATTCCATCCCTTTCATTATCATCAAATACTGTTTCTATAAACGTTTCTACCTCTGATAAGGTGTCAAATTTATCAAATAACATTCGTAGTATTTCTATTTTTTCAAGAATTATAGCGTATTGGGGGTGATTTTTAGGATTAATCAATTTTTTTCCGGTTTTCTTTGAAATATTTTCAATTTTCTTCACTAAAATTTGTTGAAAATACAATTCTATCTCTTCTTTATCCTCTGTATCCGGACAATTTACAAGTAATGCTAATAATCCCTTTTCTAATTCCTTTCCCACTATATAAGCTTTCTTTCCCATCTTTATTAGCTGCATGAATGCATCTACAAGTGGACGAGTATTGCGGCACAAAACAAAATCTCCGTCTTGCGCTTCTTCTAATTTTCCTTTTCTTACTATTCCTTCTTTTCCTTCTGGATTCTCTTCGATTTCTTTATATACCTTTTGTGCTTCTTTTACAATGTTCTTAGCGCACCTGTAACTTATTGATAATGGGAGTGTTACGGTATTAGGTTGGCTTGCAAAGCTGTCAAATGAATTAACATCTGAACCGCGAAAAGCGTAGATAGATTGCCGAGGATCACCGACCAAAATATTTCTTCCTGTCATTGGTTTTACTAACCTGTTCAAGAACAATTGATCTAGCTTACTCATATCCTGTGCCTCATCGATTGCCAAGTAATCATATTGTGGCATTCTTATTTCTTTATTCCTTACCGGCATCTCTATAAAGTCCTGAAAATCTACATTTAAACTATAATCATTTGTATCGTTGTATTTATAGAAATTCTTAATTGCTCTTATCATTATACTTATCTGTTCTTCTTCTAAATCTATCGCATAATTTTCTAATAATTTTTCTACTTCTTCTTTTTCTGGCTTTGTCATTGTTGCTCTTGCCAATTTCATTACTCTGTCTACCTCATAGATTGTACTCCATTTCTTTCTATTATTTTTTTCTCTTTCTAATAATGGAAGTATAAAATCTATCTGTTTGTTTTCTTTTAATGTTACGTTGCCGGGATAATGTTTTCTAATTGCTCCAAATCCAATGGAGTGCATCGTACTACATTCGAAGCTATTTTCTAATCTTTCTTTCAGTTCATTTACTATGTGTTTATTAAATGCTACAAATAAACCTCTTTTTCCATAAGGAATTAACTTGGATATTTCTACAAGAACAGTTGTGTTGTGTGTAACTGTAAAATCTCCAAGAAGGAATCGACCATCGCCATCTATTTCAAAACCATAATAATTCCCTATACCTTTATACTCTATAGAAAATCCAGTATTTAAGACATCTTTCTTTTGCTTTCTAATCTTCGCCTTTTTTCTTTTTATTTTACATGGTATTTCGTGAACATTTCCACAAATAGAAATTCGCCAATAATATCCAATAAAATTACTATCCTTAATCGTTGATTTTTTATAAGTATAATTGGAATAAAATCCCAAACTTCTAGCTAAAAATAAAATATCATTCTTGAGGACATCAAACTTAGTAGAAATCTCATAATATCCTCGTGAATAATGACCATCAGTATCAAGTAAGCCTGCCAATAATTGAAGTCTGTTTTTTCTTGAATTTATAAGATATTCTTTTGGTATAAATACCTCTTTGTCACTTAAACATCTTAAAAATTCATTTCTAAACTTATTTCTTCCTGATCTTTTGCCGCTATTTTGAGTGGTTAATGAAATTCTATAGCATGAATCTCTATCATTATCAGAAACCATTTTAACTTCAATACCTTCTTCTTTTATATTCTTTAAGTAACTGATTAGCTCAATGTCTTTCGCATTTATAGAAACTGTAGGGGTTCCATTATGCTTTGTTCCATCTCCAATCCATACTCCCAATAAATAAGGATCAATGTTAGTTTTTTGTTTTGCAAACTCAACTCCAACCCTAAACTGTTTAAATTGATGTCGTTGCCATTTGGGCACCAATAGCCAATCATTTAATGGAATATCTATTGTATCGTTTTTATTTATTCCTGACTCAGAATAGGAAGCTTTTAAACTTAATATGTGACTTTTATTGCACCCCCATATATCCCCCTTTACAGGAATAACGTCATACATTTCATCTTCTCCCATTACAGTCGATAAAACATTTCTAGGCATCGAATCCGGCCCCATCAATTGATCACCTTGTTTTACATCTTGAACCTTTTTTATTTCGCCGCTAAACATCAAAACAGGAGTGTCAAATTTTAGACACTTACCGGCACCCGCTGTCGCCTGTATAGCTATGTTCTTATTAGTAGTAATTACTTCTGAGAATATATTTTCTTGGTAGTGGCTGAACTTCACGTAGTCAATTATATTTTAACTCTGTTTATTAGTTTTATTCTCTAGGCTTTTTAATATAGCTAATGTCTTTTCTCCATGCTCAATCAATTCTCTTTCTTGTTCAGCTATAAATTTCTGATTGTTTTTAAGCCAAAATCTATATCTATCTTTCCTTCTTGCTATAATTGCTTCAAATGATTCTATTGAAACATTATTTCTTATCAGCGTTTCCGCAGTTGTTTGCGGTAAATCCTTTAACCAATCATCAGGCTTTTTCATATTGCTTCTCCTATTATTCCATAATCATAACCGTCTAATTCTAATCTATCGATTCTAAATCCATAAGCTTCAACAATACCGCTTAATTTTTCTATTTCTTCCTGCTGCTTGTTTATAATTTCAATCAATTCATTTATTTTTAAAGCAATATCTACTGTTATTGCAGGAACATGTTTCAGTTCTTCTGTTTTCCCTTGTGCCATATTAATTACCCCATTTATGTAAATCATCAACTATTTCATTATAAATGTCATCATCTTCTTTTTGAACTTTCTCTTCTTCTCGAAGCATAACACCAATTAAATTTGCAAGGTGCGATAGCGTTAAAGACTTATCGCCGTTTCTTTGAATACTAACTCTAAGATATTCTTGCAGTTTTTCTAATTCTCTCATAATGTAAAATCTGGTTCGCCTGTTATTTTCTTTAATTGCTTTTGCAACTTATTTCGTTCTTTTGTAAGAGTTTTCAATCGCTCTTTCCAATATACCATTCCTTCAAATAGTATGATGTGCACTTCATTTGCTTGCTTACATTCTATATTTACTTCCTTAAGTTTTGTTCTTATTTCTTGTTCTGTTTTCATAATTTTATCTCCAAGCATAAATTTCTGCTTCTGGATTTTCTTTGCATGCTGCCAAATATCTATCGATAAATGAAACTAATGTCTCGTAACTTCCCCATCCATTTGGCGGGTTATATAATTTATATTTTTCTGGTTTATCAGTTAAATCTTTCAGCCCCCTCTCAAGAGGGTCAATTAAATCTTTTGCTATTTTAATTCCTTGTTCTTCAGGTCTCCAAATACAATAGTATAATCCGGCTTTCTCTGCCATATCAACGAGATTGTGAGTTATATTGCCTTCAAACACCTCAATAGTTTCTAATGGTTGCCGATCGCTATAATATTGCTCAATGGTCGGTAACAAATTAAACAATTCATGTTCTTTTACTTCTTTCAGTGATCGTTCCAGGTTTTCTTTCCACTCCTTATATTTATGATTTAGGATTCTTAGCGATATATCTAGACTCATAGCTTTCTATATTTTTTCTTAAACCATTGTACAAATTGACTTTTAGCGTTACCCTTATAAGGATAATCTTCATTATACACATAATCATGTATTCCGGCATTCCATGCTTGTCTCATTTTCATTCTTACAAATACAACTATGCTATTTGTAAATTCTTCTGGAGTAATTCCATCCATCTCAGTATCAATATAATCAAAATTGTCATAGATTTCTTTTTTCCAGCTTATTCATTTTACTTTCTGTTTTAAATTGATTTTTCATATTTCTTTTATGTAAATCCTTACTTCATTTGGAGCCGTTAATTTACCCCCGTAATAGGGGAATAATTTAAATCTAAGCCCATCGTATTTCTTTTCCATTGGCACTACCGTTCCACCTATCAAATCAGTTTTCCCTTCACCCTGATACACTCTTATTTCATACATCTCATCGCTTTCTCTATACATTAATATTCGATAATTTTCATAACAATGAATGGTGCATAACTCAGTCCAATATCTCTTTCCATCAAGGTAGTTATAAGCATATAATTTCACCATTTCTCCGCCCATCGTTTGCCACCCTAGTCTAATTGATCTGTAATGCAAATCAAATCCAAATGCCATTCCGTACAACTTATGAGTTGATCTATCTTCATACCAATTATCAGGGCTTGTTCCATCACTAAACATTACATTAAATTCCAACCTATCTTTAGTTACCAATCCCAATTTATAAGGCAATTTGATCACGTCATTAAATCGAGTCGAGTAATGTTTCCCTTTCTTTATTCGATACAAGGTCATTTGTTTTGCGCACAAATGGCTCATCCAAAACATTAATGCAATGAATGAGAGAATGGGGATGGCTAGGATTAGTAGTATCATTTTTTTCCTTTTATTCTTTCTTGTACCTCAATCGGAAAACTTGCAATTCGTTTCTCAGTAATTGCGTCTGCATCGTGATATTGTTTATCCTCATTCTTTTCCCAATCTGCATAAGTCATAACCCAAAAAGGGGTTGGTTGCTTAATCCAAGTTGGCAAAAATTTTCCACATTCTTGCATCAACTTAATATTTGAAATCACAGCCTCTCTGCAATCATGATTACCAATCCACACAGTTCTTTTACCATTACCAAATGCTCCTTCCAATAAAATTTGTTGATCTTCCCAAATTTGCTTATTCTCTAATTTAAATTGTTCACAAGATTGGCTTGTCCAAGGTATTTCTTTTGGATAATTCGGAATTCTATATTCATTCAAATTTTCATCAATTAAACCAATATGCATTTCGCCTTCTGAGAAATAAAAACCGCCGGACGACGTGCAATTACCAGTTTCAAATCCAATATTTGGAGACCAATTATAATAAAATTTACCACCATTCACGCTATTTCCAAAGTAAGTGTCAAAACTCAATAAGATTCCCAAATCATAATGATACAATACATATAATTTGTTATCCTTTCCATCTTTATCTGAAAAATCTTCAACATAAATATCTTCAAATCCAAACCCCTTTATTACTCGGAAATAATCGGACAATTTCATACTAAATGTCGTATCACCAATTGCATTTAAAACTCTATTCTTTTTTTCATTATGTTTTATATGAAGCCACAAGCCCAAGTTAGATGTATCTTTATCTTCCTTATAAGATTTTCCTGTAATTTCTTCTGCTAAGCTTAACGGATCAACCATTAACATTTTCTTAATATCTTCTGTTTTCATAAATCTTTTATTTTAATTGTTTTGTGCGCTCCTTTATTTGCAAGTATATCCGCGACATGGTTATAGTAATTGTGTTCCTGCATTTGTGTATGGCCACGTATCCAATTCAGTTTCACCTTCCCATCTAATCGAAAGTACTCATCTACAAATATAATCCAAAGATCGGCATGCGTTCTATTTTTAAAATTGTTTCTATACCATCTGAATACCCATTCTTTTTCTACCGAATTTACTATCCATTCACAATCCATGAATATGTTTGCGTGTTCGCCTTTATTTACGTACTTCAATGATGAAACTAATGCTTTCAATTCCATTCTCGCACTAGAGGTGTTAAAATAACTTCCTCCACAAAATTGCCTAATCGTCCGTCCTCTTTTTAACACTATACCATATCCTCCTCTGTCATGAGTTAAATTATGTGCGGAGCCATCAGTCCATATTTCTACGTTCATTTCTAACATTTATTAGCCTATCGATCCAACAATTAAAGTCTTCATAAGTCATATAACTTTTAGCCTTATTGCAAGTTAAACAGCAACTAACAACATTATCTAACTCATAACCTTTATTATTATCAAGCCTGTCAACTCCATTATAATAGTAAAAAGACCAAAAATTTGTTTTTCTTACAATTAATAATTGTTTAGCGGGTATTCCGCAATAGTGACAATTCTGTTTAGTTAAATAATAAAATTCTTTTTTGCTTAAATCAAATGATCTACCATTTTTTACAGCGCTATGCCTATAAGTCGCATATAATCTATTAAAAGTTGAATCGGCCTGTTCAAATTTTTCATTTATATCAATCTTTGCTCTATCTATACCGACCACACTATATCGCAAACAACCACAGCTTTTTTGAAATCTCAATTGCCCTCTGTGAACTTTAGAAATTCTTCCACATTGACACAAACAATTAAAATAAGGAGTTTTGCTTTTACCACTTCTACTTATTTTATACCCAGCAAATGAAACTATTTTCATTATTCCAACTGATTCTCCTATTCGATCTGCATAATCTTGCTCCTGACATTTGCCTCTTGGAAATTTTATACCATATTCAGAAGTATATCTCATTACGGTACTTGGGTAAACTCCATTCTCTTTAGCAATTTGCTTAATTGTCTTGCCTTCCTTTAAGCACTTCTTTAAATATTTCTTATCAGTATATTTTTTCATACTGATTAAAAATACCAAAAATCACTATTACTGATGGAACGTTATCAACCTAAACGTCTATTTTGTGGGCCTTGATGGATTTGAATCAACGACCTACAGATTATGAGTTCTGCCGCTCTAACCATCTGAGCTAAAGGCTCTATTATTTATTCAATTCTATAACAATACAATTCTCCATTTTCATCTTTCCTTACACTAAACTTCCATTCAGGCGATTGTCTCTTTGCGAATGAATGAGCAAGTGTGCTAATCGAATAACGTTTCATTGGGTCTATTTTCATTGCATCACCTTTATTCATTTCTGCAAATGGATACTTGCTTTGACCTTTCTTTTTAGTCGTTCGCACCTTTGGTATTTTCTTTCGCTCTATATTCATTTTCTACCCTATTAAAATTTTAACCACAAAATACAACACTAATACTATCACAATAATAATCAATTTTGTATCTGTGTTGTTATGTCGGGGATTTTGATATATGTTCATTTCTTACATTTTGTTTTTATAAAGAGCTTCTATAGCAATGTCCTTAATATCCTGTATGGAGCCATATGGTTCAGAAGGGTTAAAATCAAATTGAGTTATTTGCTTCAACGCTTCCCGCAATTCCGATAACTCACATTTAAGTCCTCCATTATCTAAAACAAAATTTTTAACTGTTTCCTCTTGTTTTAAAATAAGTTCGAAAGCCTTTTTGTTTTGATCTTTTAACTTACCATTCTCTTCTTTCAAACGATCAATTTCCGATATATAACGATCATGTATCTGATTTAAAGCTACGTTGTGGCCAGAGGCTTTTATAAAGTCGCTCCAATATCTTATGAAGTCTGTATATAAAAAGGGCATTGGTAACTGATTATCGTTTTCCATTTAGCGTACTATTTTATTTTTTATCGCTATTGACTTTGAGTGCTCCGGCGGCTATCTTATAAACTTCCTTATCGCCAAACACCATCTCATCGTGATCTGAACGTCGGCTTAGCTTTTGAATACTCTCCAGTGCTTCGCGTAGACGCTTGATTTCATTCCTATTTGCTTGCGCTATAGTTACGGCTTCTTCGAAGTCTGAGCGTAGACGCTGGTTCTCAGTGTTTTTGCTTAGAAGTTCGGACTCTAGCCATGCGGTTGATTTTTTATATGCTTCGTCTCGCCCTTTGCTGTCTCTCAAAAGTCGTTCGTACATTTCTGAGATTTGTCTACAATAACGCTCAGCCATTATTATACGGTCATTTTCAAACCAATGTAATTTAGCTTTGTGTTCTTTACTTACTTCTTCTGCTTTGACTTTTAGTTGCTTGACTAATTTATTTAATTCGTCAAATCCGTTTAAATCTGGTGTATTCATGTTTTATTTCTCTTTACTATGTTTAACGCAAATGTATAAGATTCGGATGAAGTTTTTAAAGAAATTTTTTAACTATTTTGAGCAATATACTCAAGAATTGCTTGAGATTCTTCTTTCGCTCTTCCATGCACACCTGATTAATTGATGAAATCTTCGATCTTAAAATACAAACTGTCTTTCTCTTCTGAGTTAAGAAGGTCAATAAGGATTGCGATGTTTGGAGCATTCATATATTCGTTTGTTTAAAATTCTATCAATCTTTTGTACTCAGAAATACCAACTTCAGTTAGCCAACAAGTTTCTTCGCCCTTAGTAGTATTATCTACCCCCGCTAACCCTTTTTTAACAAGAGAACCAAGATAACCTTTATCTTCTACTGTTTCAGTGCAACCCCAAACTACATCGGATAAATCACCGTCTCTATATTCAGATTCAGCAATTTTGCGAAGCATTCTAAATTCACCTTGTGTTAAATTAGTCATTGGTTTCATATTTCTTGCTGTTTTGATATACAATTATACGGCGATTCCGATTCCAAAGCAATACTTTTTACAAATATTTTTTAAAATAAAATAGGCAAGCCTTTCGACCTGCCTATTCTGACTAAAATTAGGGCTTTTTAGTCCAAATGAGCCACCCCTTCTACTTTGCTGAACTTAATCCCCGGCACCTGATAGAGGTACAATTGGAGCCTTTTAGCGGTCATTAAAGGATATTTCTCTTTTACCCGCTCAATAATATGGTCAAAGGTAATAGTCTTTGTTCCGTGGCCCTTAGATTGCTCAAAATAGCCTTTAAGGAAGTCAAATATGCCTATGTTGACCCTTTGGTGTTTTTTTAAACGAGGGCGGGTTATCGGGTTGACTTTAACCATTTCCCTTCTTTCTTCACCATTTACGACCTCTTCCTTACTTACCTCCATTTTCACGCCGTTGATCGTGTTACCCTTTACCTCATAGATTGCCTTTGTGAGATTCAAGGAATGACGGTCTCTTAAATACTCCCTCAGCACCTCAAAGAGTTCAAGACGATTCAATTCTGCGTTTCCTACTGTTTTCAATTCTGTTTTCATTTTTGTTTGTTTTTGTTTCCAGACTTTTAACAAACCTTATGCCATTACGCTAAACCCTCATAGGAATGCGAGAATTAATTTCTGTTAAACGATCTTTACTTGAGTGTGTGGAACTTAGGGTAAAAATTTGGACGCCTTAGAAATTAATTCTACATTTATTACACACTAACCCTCATTTTATGATTTATGTTTTATGGTCGGCAAAAAACATTACATTTCAGGTTGGCAAGGAAGTAGAAGTATGGGATATGAAATTTGTAATGTTCAACAATTAATTGAGAGGGCTTCGGCCCTTTCTTTTTTATATGCTTTTGCTTTCAATATAACTACACTGTTGCCTTTTATATCTTATAACGTATAAAAAGCTATATAACTCTTCTGGATACAAGGAAAGAGCAAAGAGAATCGCAATCCAGATTCCAAACGTAACTATTTTCCAGCCTTATTGTTTTAACTCCTATTGATTTCAAGTAAATCTCTTTTCGGCTATCCTGTTCTTTTGCTTTTTC
>Ga0207641_10000131_pt1 | contig 110151 bp, 93 predicted proteins | sample KBSSwiS62_FD_184306 | JGI IMG/M metagenome (GOLD analysis project Ga0207641, IMG submission 184306) | Switchgrass rhizosphere microbial communities from Kellogg Biological Station, Michigan, USA - KBS Switchgrass S6-2 (SPAdes) (version 2) | ecosystem: Host-associated > Plants > Roots >...
ATTCATGAGCTCGTCTATTCTATATGTCGTAGCATCCGACTCGTTGCCTGCGCCACTCTGAGCGCTTTACATAGCAAGACGCTTTTCGATGCGCCGGTCCGGAATCAGCCATATCAGCGCCGCAATCACAAGAATCGTCTGGGCCAGCCAAACGGAACGCAGGGTAGCAACAATCGCTATGATGTACAGCACCGGTGACAGCTTGCCCTTCCAATCGCGCCCGATCGCTTTCTTTAGGACTGAGTTCGGCCCTTGAGCGCGGATGATCGCCTGCTGAAGCAGGTAGTACGCGATCGCGGCCATCAGGAGCACGACTCCGTAGAGCGCGGTGGGAATTGCGGTGAAACGGTTTTCCCCCATCCATCCCGTAGTGAACGGAAATAGCGAGAGCCAGAACAAGAGGTGCAGATTGGCCCAAAGCATCGCACCGTTGACCCCGGCGCAGGCATGCAGCATGTGATGGTGGTTGTTCCAATAGATGCCGACATAAACAAAGCTCAGTACGTAGCTGAGAAACGTCGGCACCAGCGGTGCCAGATCGCGCAAACGGTCTCCGTGGGGCACCTTTAACTCCAGCACCATGATCGTAATTATGATCGCGATCACGCCATCGCTGAAAGCCTCCAACCGGCCACTGGTCATCTGTGCCCCTCTGCTTACGCAATAGATATTAAATATAAAGATATGGCGGGTTCGTCATCGGTAGTTTTCGACCGCGGACCAGATCGTTCATCGCGCAGTCACCGGCTGGGTGGAGATGATGGTCACTCCAGGGTGGTCCTGTGCCTTCATCGTTCGCGAGAACACGATGCTGGTAACTCCTGCAAGCGTCCTCTCGCCCAGGTAGCTGCCTCATAAGTTTTTCTTCCCATAAGCAAAATGTCGAAGTGCGACCAGAGCGCCAGAACATCGATTTCCGGGTCGGAACCAATCCAGTTGGCTTCTCCGTTGGGCCCCGCGTTATACCCCTCTACACTTATTGCGACTACATATCGACTTTTCCTCATGGCTTGCACTCCAATTCAGCAATGATCGGCACCGTTGCTAACTGCACTGTTTCACAGCACAAGAAACTGTCGGAGGATTCGCTGCATCAAGACCCCAATTCAGAATCTCCGTGACAAAACCGATTTGAGACATTTTCGAATCACTTTGTTCCACGTTGTGTAGCGTTCGAATGGACGCAAATTCACTGTAGACGGGGTACAGGATTTTCCCGATTTCCGCAGTCGACGTACTGTGACACACTTTCAACATCATCTAACGCCGCCTTGCACTCGGTGTTGGGTTGTCTCCGATATCAAAGCCCCTGCCCAAGGGGCTCTTTTTTTGATTGGTGCTGTCAACTGCTGTCGCCTAATCGGCTGAGTCGGGGGCTACCAACCCTGCGATAGCTGCTACACTAATGATAGCTGCTACACTAATGATGATGATGGAAAAGCCAAAAGTGACGCTTCCGGCGACCGTCGACAGAATTATCCGGTCACCCTACCCTGATGAACCTGAGAAGGCGCAAATCACTGTTGAGGTCGCTGAGGAACTCTACAAAGAAATTAGGATCGAAAATTCCCTTACCGACGCAAATGGTGAAGAAGTGAAATTAAAGCCAGGCGCTCAGGTCGAAGTCACGGTGGAAGCCAATCTGAACGACACCAACCCAAAAACGTAGTTGGGATCGCAGGAACAAGCCGACTCAACAACTGCTCAACCGTTTTCTCACTCCAGGCCAACTCACCGCCGCAAGTCGAACAACGAATTTCAAGCGTCTGTTTCACCTCTCATTGGCGCATTCATGCCCAACCGCAATGCAACCCTTCCGGGGTCATTCAGCGGGATGATCGATTAAATGTGCGAAGAAGGTACATCTTCGTTCCTTCGGTCTGCCCACTTCGCCGCGAGAGCGATCGGAAGCCCGACGAAGAACATGTGAGCCACCAATTCATTGGCAAGTTCGAGTGCGCTGAATGGTCGTGTGGTTTTGGGGACAGCGGATTGTGGAACGATGACGTAGTACATAACGATGTAGACGACGAGTCCGAATATCGGACCGAATGTTAGCGGTTTCCGCACCAAGCCGGGCAGTTCTAGGCTGGCCAGGTAGTACACGGTGGCAGATCCCGTGGCCACGGTGAAGTGAAGCAGAACTCCGAGAGCAACCGTTCGCCATCCACCCTGATATGAAACGGGCCCAATAAGGCCCGCGGCAATATATTGGAAAATGCGGACCGCGGTTGCTCCCATCGTCAAGCCGAAGAAAACAACCGCGTCAAGGGCGTCCAGAACTCCAGCGAGAAATCCGCCCAGCAAGATGCTTTTGATGGCGCGGTGACGCGTGATGGGGGCAGCAAAGGGCATCGAGTTCATGTCGACCTTTTCTGCTCTGTTCGTTGGCAACTATACGAATGGCAGCGATGACCACTGCAAGTTCAAAGCATTTCCAATGGCCGCGAGGCTACTGCATGGAATGCATGGTTCAAGTAATTTGTGATGAGTACCGCGAAACTCGATTTAGATTACTCTGCACCAACAGTACGAAGCATCATAGATTCCAGCGAACGCGAATCTCGAGGCTTCGCTGCCGCTTGAATTTGGTCACGAATTGTTGTTGTTTCGAGGCTCTTCGCTGCAGCCCCGTCCCGCGCGGGTGAAATGGTGCGGATCCCCAGCTACAATCTTGGGTAAACAAGGAAGAATTATGCGTTTTCGGCAACTTGCTCTTTCGCTGGGCTGGTCCCTACTGTTCTGGATCAGTTTCGCGGTCATGCTTGCGGGCGAAGACCGCGTGCGACTGGCACAGCGCAACATCCACACCGGCTACTGGACGCTGGTACTGGTCGATAGCGCGTGGTGCGTTACGTTCGCTCTTCTCACGCCACCTATATTTTATATCGTCGAAAAATATCCCGTCACAAAGCAAACTCGCCTAAGGCGAACAACTGCCTACCTGCTTGGCACGATTCCGTTCATGCTTGTGTTCGCGTGCATGCGGTGGCTGATCCTTCCTCCGTGGAATTCGGTGCTGCAACAGTTTGTACCGCGATCCTTCCATAACCTGGTTTCCATCACATATGGTTTCGCCGACCAAACTTGGACTTACCTGGCAACCGTCATCACAGCGCACGCATTTACATATCACTCTCGCGCGCGCAAAGAAGAAACGGAGCGATTGGAGGCGCAACAGGCGCTCGCAACAAGCGAACTGCAGGCTTTGAAAAGCCAGATCCATCCTCATTTTCTCTTTAACACGTTACAAGGCATTTCTACGCTGGTTGACTCAGACGGCAACAAGGCGAAGCGCATGATTGTCATGCTTTCCAACCTGCTGCGTACGGCGCTTCAGCACGGACAAACCGATCTGATTCCTTTGCACGAGGAACTCATCTTCATCGAGGACTATCTAGCGATCGAGAAAGTCCGGCTGGAAGATCGACTTGAGGTTCGTTGGGACGTGCCCGCCGCTACTCGGACCCTGTTGGTTCCCCAACTGATCCTGCAGCCGCTCGTCGAGAATGCGATCGTGCATGGCATCGCCTGCTGTCGGGAGGGCGGATGGATTCACATCATCGCGCGAAAAAAGGAACACTGCCTGGAAATTCAGATTATCAATAGCATGTGCGGTGAACAGCCTGGCGGGATGGGAGTAGGAATGCAGAACATTCGGAGCCGCCTCAAGCATCTCTATGCGGATGAGGCTGAATTTGCATTCAAGAACGAGGACAATCAGCTCGCCACTGCGACGCTGACACTACCGCGGTTTGAGTCTCCACAAGCATCACCCGACCTAGGCGAGTTGGAGCACGCATCGGTGCCGGAGGAGTCTTATGAACGTCCTGATCGTCGATGACGAACCTTTGTCGCGCGAAGCCCTGGAAACAATTGTGAAGGAACGACCCGACGTTGAAGCCTTCGATTCGGCTCGCGATTCGTTCGAAGCGATCGAGAAGCTCAACGGACGCACTTATGATGTCCTTCTGCTTGATATCAACATGCCGGAAATCTCGGGCATTGATCTGGTCAACCGTCTCGTCGCAGCAGGCTTGTCACTACCATCGGTCGTGTTCGTTACCGCTCATCATGAGTATGCGATCACAGCATTCGAAAAACATGCAGTGGATTATGTGCTGAAGCCATTCTCGAGCGAGAGAATTCATGATGCACTCGATTCGGCCTTTCGTAGGACCGCCGGCGAGCGCGCGAAGAGTTTACTCGAGGCCTTGCCACATCTGCAGGCCCAGTCAAAGACACCGACGCCTCGCATTGCTATCAAGGCCAAGGGACGAATCGTGTTCGTTCAGCCCGGAGATGTGGTCGCAGTAGAGGCCGAGGGCAATTACGTATTGCTGCAGCAACGAGCAGGATCATATCTGCTACGCGAATCGATCTCGACCATGGCGGAAAAGCTCAAGCCGTACGGCTTTATACGCATTCACCGATCGGTGCTGGTGAATTCATCGTATGTCGAAGAGATTGAGCCGCGTTTCACGGGCGAGTATGCACTGCGCATCAAGGGCGGGAAAGAATATACCGTGACAAGGACTTACAAAAAGGGCTTGCGCTCGCTGGCCGAATTTTGGATCGGAACTGATTCCTTTCTTGCTGACTGAAGTCGAGTCTCTTCGATTTGTATTTCCGAGATAAAAAAGAAAGGTGCGGCCTGGTCTTGGGCATGGCCAAGCCGCATGCTCGCCCAGTCTCGCTAGAATTGTAACTTCAACGCGAACTGGATAAAGCGGCGCTCGTTCGGAACGCCAGCAGCTGGATTCACTCCTCGCTTACCTATGATCGGACCCGCGGCTCCTCCTAAATCGGCGGAGCTTCCGGACTGCACATAGTAGTTGGAGTGGTTGAACAAGTTGTAGAACTCTGAACGGAACTTGAGGCTGAATCGCTCGTTAATCCGGAACGATTTTCCGATCGCCAGATTAACAAAGTACGCGCCAGGTCCTTTAAACGCGTTGCGGCTCATCATGTTCGACGGCCATTGGCAGTTTTGGCCAGTGGATACAAGATGTCCCGCTGCGTTGGTGACCATGTCGCACGTTGGTAACTCGCCCGAACCTACAAGCGGATCCACGTACGTGTCGGATGCAGGCACGGTGAGATAGGTGAAGGTATTCGGACCCACTGCACCAGCATTGTCCGAGTTACCGTCTAAAGGAATGTGAGCGCCAGCAGGGACAAAGAATCTCGCCGCTACCGTATCACCGAGATTCGCGCCGCTGTCGAAAACGGTGAACGGATTTCCGGTGTGAGCGGTAATGATCGGTGCAACCTCCCACCCATCGACCACCTGGCGCACAAATCCGTGGGTATTGCGAGCGTACGGGATGTCCCACACGGCGCTGACCGCGATGCGATGCCGCGCATCGAAGTCCGCACTGCCGTAATCAAGAGCCGGCTGGAAGGGGTCGAGAAGCCCGAGATTTTCGGTTTGTGGAGTTTCACTGAACGAAGAACTCAGGTTGTCAAGAGTGTGCGAGTACGTGTAGTTCACGTTCAGGTTCAGACCCTGATTGAAGAGGTTGCCTGACGTGAAGCGGGTATTGAGTGAGTTGTAATTTGAGAAACCGTTCGCTCCCCGAGTGTTCATGTTGCCGTACTGGCGGTTCAGGCGATCGAAAGGATTGTCGACCTGTGGATCTGTGCCGCGATACACAACGCCGAAGCCCAGCTGATTCAGGTTTTCGATCGAATAGAGGTGAACACCGTGGGAGCCTGAATACTCGAGGGCGACCACCGAGTTTCGGAACAGCTCGCGCTGTACCGAAAGGTTCCAGCTCTCAGCATAGGCGGTTGGCAAGTCCTGCTTAACATATCGCAGGCTGGGGTTTGGAAGTGCCTTGGTGCCGGTACCCGCGAACGGTCCCAAATTCGACGTTTCCAACGGCTGTGACGGCGCCTGAAAGGTCGAGTTGAATTGCGCGGGAGGGTTCTGAATCACGTTGAACGTAACGTTGCCAAAGTTGCGTTCGTACGCGATTCCATAACCACCACGCAAGCTTGTCTTGCCGTCGCCAAATACATCCCACGCAAAACCAACACGAGGGGAAAAATTGCGCAGTCGTTTTTCCCACAGACCGCCCACCGGACTGGCTGGACTGTTCGGAGTGGCGACGACAGTGTTCACGCGTCCGGTCGCAATTTTCTCGAATATCGAGTCTCCCGAACCGTAAAAGAAGTTCGAATCGAGTTCCGGCTTGTTGTTGTGCTGGACTCCGTAGTACTCCCAGCGCAATCCAAGGTTGAGGGTCAGGTGAGGTAGGACCTTCCAGTTGTCCTGTCCATAAAAGGCAAAATCGTTGTACCGATTGCTACGTGAGAACGACGGCTGCCCGGTCGGCAAATCAATGCTGCATTCTGGCGTTACGATCAGAGCGCCGGTCGCATCCTTGAAGCAAGGGAACTTGCCTTGCGGGTCAACCACAACCTGAAACCAGCCGGCTTGCCCGGTCATCAAGTTCTCAAGTGCCGCTGACATGGAACCGTTGCCGCCCGGCTCGAGTCCTTGCACAGCGTTCTGATAAGCGCCGAAGGTGCGGTTGTCTTGCGTGTAAACGTACTGCCCTCCGAAACGCAGGTCATGCTTGCCAGTGTTGATACCAACGGACTGAGCGAACTGGGCGACGTTCTGCGGTCCGCCAAAAGGTATGGAGTTTCCTGGCGTTGTGCACGAGTAGCCGACGAGACAAGTGGTCACACCCTGAATTGTCTCGTCGAAATTGACGTTGAAGTACAACGTGGGCTGCACCGGTTGGCTCGCGCTCAGCGGTTGCTGAAGGGTAAGACGGTTGTAGCTGATTTTGGAATCGGTAACGATGCGCGGACTCCAAACATGTGTGACGGAAAACAGCGCATTTTGATTCCTTTGCGTTTGACCGGTGTCGAACCCTGTCCACGGGCTGTTGTTCAAGAAACCATCAAATAGGTTCTGATGTAGCAATGCATAGCGCCCGAAGATGGTTGTTTTGTTGGACAAGTTATAGTCGACGCGATGCACCATGTTGAAGGTGTTTTGAGGTGCACCACCTCCTGAATCATCTGGCGCCTGGTAATTCACGATGTCGACGATCGGATTGCCGTTCGAGACGCACGGATTGCTTCCTGGTTGGCAGGCGTACGCGAAAAGATTCGGCTGATCAGCCAGCGTCGGTAGCGGTATGTCGTTGGACGCGTCCGTTGCCGTCAATTGCTGCGTTGTGATCAACCCCGGCCGAAATGAATACTGACCAAAATATCCCTGCGCGACGCCGTTGGATGCCGCGATCAACTGTGGGTCGATGATCGCTTGGAGAATGTTGGCAGCGCTTCGCACTCGGGTCCACTCGGTCGTGCTGAAGAAGAACAACTTGTTCTTGACGATTGGCCCACCGAACGAATACCCGAATTGATTCCTTGCGTAGCGAGCTTTAGGCACGCCGTTGGCATTCGAATCGTAATCGTTGGACGTGTAAGCCGATAGGCGATTGAACTCAAAAAGACTTCCGTGAAAATCATTCGTACCGGACTTCGTGACCACGTTGATCACGCCGCCCGATGCCCTGCCATACTCAGCGGAAAAGTTATTACTGGTGACGCTGAACTCCTGCACGGCTTCGATCGGAACAGATTGCCCAACCTTCGTGGTGTAGAGGTCGACGTTCTCTCCGCCATCCAACAGCGCATCAACGCTCGATGAACGCTGTCCGTTGACGGCGACACCCGTTCCGCGCGGAACCATGTCCTGCCCGCCGTTCCCTGCCGCTGAGTCCTGGTTTACGTTTCCAAGCGTCTGGACAAAATCGTACGGGTCTCGCGTCAACGACGGCAGGCTGGCAATCTGTGTTTGGCCTACCACCTGGTTGATGGAAGAAGTCTGAGTATCCACTTGAGTCGCGACATCCGCGGTGACTTCCACCGTTTCTCCCTGTGCCTGTGGCGACATAGCGACGTCTACCACTCCATGCAAGCCAGGCGAGATGATCGCTTTCTGCTTGAATGTCGCGAAGCCCTTTTGGGCTACTTGGATTTCGTAAGTTCCGGGTGACAGCGCCGTCATGGTGAAACTGCCGCTGCCATCGGTCGTAGCGTTGCGGATTGCCCCGGTCTCAGTTGAAGTAATTGTGACGCTGGCGCCGGAAATCACAGCGCCGCTTGAATCGGTTACAGTGCCTCCAAGCGAGCCTTTCTCAAACTGCGCAAAGGCATTGACTGCAAGCAGAGCAAACAGCGTGACTGCGACCGCGAAGATGCCTCTTCTGTTTTTTCGCCGGTCACAAGTTCGAGACTTGACCCCACACAGGTCGTGTAATCGCATGTACATCCTCCACGGACTGTCTCCTTTTCGGAGACTGTGACACTCCAGAACACATGGTTCCGGGCACTATGAAGTTAAGTAGCTGGGATATCGATTCCCAGGTTGGCGCATGCCCACGTAGCTGGCATGGCACGTCCGAAGCCACGTTTGGAGGTTTCGCAGGGGAGTGTGACGGGGTCACAACAGTTCGTGACAAAAACTCACAACGGTGTGTTGATCGAAGGGAGAAGTGTTATGTGCGCGTTTTTTACGCAAAGCCCAACTACATATCTTCGTAGACTTAGCAGTATTGCGCTACCAAACCACGGAGTCCTGTGAAAACGGACACCGCAACTAAATAGGCGCCTATTGTTTTGTTGCATCGAGGTTTTTCATCGCTGCGCCGAAGACTTTTCCGGAACTCGGGTCTTGAAGAAACGTGATGACACGCAGATTGTCAGGCGTAGTTTTGTCGTCGATTTTTAAATCCACATCGTGGGAAAACGACTCCCCGGCTTTCATCTTGCCAATGCGTGCAAGTTTGCGGACCACTGCCGTGTGTGTCAGATGATGGTTCGCGTTCTCCCCGCGTGTAACCTGATTTTCAGCGCGGTTGAGAGCCAGCGCTACATACACATCGAGACTTCCGGGCATTTGTGACGAACTCAAGGCAGCGCATTCAATGCGCGCACGAATTCTTGACGACTCGGCTGACGTGTTAGTGATACTCAGTCCAGCTTTAGGCCGCGCCACGGCGTCGCGCAAAGCCGTCGATGCTTCCTTGGCGTCGGCTCCTGATAGTTGGTGAACGCCATCTACCACCATTTGCGGAGTGTAGGCACTGGCCAGCTTGAATTGCCGCGCATACATCTCCTGACGCTCGGTAAGCTCTCTTGAGGAGTATGGATCTTTCCAACCGAGATGATCCCAGTAGTCGACATGCTCGCTTAGAACAATGATTTCCGTTCCCGGGATGGGTTGGCCATCCAGCGCCCCCAGAAAACGGTCGGCAGGCGGACATGTTGAACAACCTTCTGATGTGAACAGTTCGACGAGTACTGGGATACGGCCAGTGGAAGCTGGCGCGGCCGCTTGTGCCAGGCAGAAGCCGGACAAGAATAATAGCTGCAATATCACACAAATCAATCGTCGCATTGATTGGCTCCCGTGGCCCCAGGGTGTAACGCCATTGTTTAGCTCATCTGCGAGCGTAGATCACAGAATACGGACTCGAATACTGAACCCATGCCATGATGTGCTGGATGCCTAGCAAAGTGGCACTAGGCTACGTCGGGGTGTGATTGAACCCGCTCCATAAAAAACGACAACCTGTCGCTCAACGCCGTGCGGAAACGATGAACCGCAAATCAGTTGTTCAAGTAGTAGTCGACTGACGTTACCACTCGGACCGTCTTCATTATGCTGCTATCGCCTGAGTTGTAACCACCCTCGCCAGCTTCCCCGCCTCCGTCCGCCGGCAGGATCGAGAATACGCCCTGATTGGCTTGGCGGATGGATCCCACCTTGCTGCCAGAGTCCGCCGCGAACCGGTCGGCCGCTGCGCGTGCGTTACGTGTGGCTTCCGTGATCATATCGGGCTTAATGGCATTCAAGGAGGTGAACTTGTAATTCAATCCTTGCCCTGGATTACCGCCGAGGACAACGCCCTTTTGCAGAAGCTGGATGGTCTTTTGAGCAGCCGCCGCAACTTGATCGACACGTGAGGTGCGGACAGTGATTGGCTGCTCAGCGATGTAGCGATGTGGAGCGGGCGTGCCGCCGCCATATTCATTCGCTTGTGTGTCGACAACACGAATGACCCCTATCTCAATCTCGTTCGACTGAATGTCCTGATCGGCGAGAAACTGCAGGATCGTTTTCTTGTCTGCCTCCGTCTTAGCATAGAGCGTCGTGAGATCGTTTCCCGCTTCTTTATAGGTGAGTGGCCAGATTGCGAGGTCTGATTTCACCTTCCGTTCAACGAGCCCTTTGACAGTTACATAACGGTCACTCAGACGGGTCGCTTTGATCTGGGCGCCAAGGACCCATCCACCAATGACCAGGCCGAAGGCCAGGAGCAAACCGAGGATCGCATTGTTGCGGAATGTGGTGTCGTTCATGTCAGGCATGGATAGGTTTCGACTGGGAAACAGATTCTATCGCAACAGGGATCATGTTTTCGAATGAACAAAAATCTCGCGGCCATCCGACAAGAGGTCGAATGGCCGCTGGCTTCTGTGGCGAGCGAGTCAACTCATGCAACTCTACGAAAGAAAAAACTCTTTTGCGATCGTAGCCCATGCTTCGTCTGAAACTTGTGTGGTCAAATTATCGACAGCTACGCCGCCGTCCTGGGCTAAGGCACCGAGTGCCATCGGCATCTTGCGCTGCAAACGACTCGCCGACTCTTCTGTCCACCAACGCGCCAACGCTCCGCCAAGCAAATTGCGGAAACTAGTCTTGGCGTCCGGCGCCTGCACGGTCACAAGCCAGCCTTCACCGAAAGGGTCCTTTCGCGCCAACTCGGGATCCTGCATCGCTGCGTCATTAACGTCCGCAATGCTGCCTTCAATCGGGGAAACCATGTCGACGGAGGTACCGTCGCGGAAAATCGTCCAAATCTTCTGGCCCTGGCGGATCCACTGGCCCCGTTGTGGTAACGCGATGCGGTCTACTTTTCCGACCAACTTGGATGCAAAGTCATCCATCCCCACTCGAACCAAGCTAGGGCTTTCGCTGAGCGCCCAGGTGTGCCCCGGGTGGAAACGAAGTTTTTCAGGCACCTGAAAACCGCCCACCAAGCTCTGGGCGACCCGAGGTGCAGTTTCGAGCTTCGGTGTTTGCGCTACCGGCAAAACGGCATGTCGACGACTGTAAAAATGATCGATCAATAAAAAGCTAGCGAATGTGAGAAGAACCAGGATGACTGTCATAACCCACCTCGTTCGAGGGCTCTCTTGTTTTCAGGCCGCTCGCCAACATCCCTAAAGGCAATCAACGAACCAAATCGGCATTTCCTAGTGTCGGGAAATTCTCGGAGAGGTGGGTCGATTGAAATCAGAAAGATAGACGAAGGCAGCCACAAGGCATTGAATTTCGTCATGGTGTCTTGCAACGTGCCGACGTTGAAAATGACAACGACGCTTTCACTCGTTTTCTTCCCTCCGGGAGTCGGTCCCGTTGCAAACCATTGGAGCGAGATGGCTTAGCGAGAAGGAGAGGCCCCATTGCAAAACGCAACAGTGATCGATGCGAAAGACAACGGACTCGAGGAACTCATCTTCTAATGGCTAGCATCTATTGCTGGGCTTGTCCCTTTACCACAAGCGCAATTGGCATCTCTCTGCCCGAGGCCAATTTGGTCGTACCTGTAAAGATCCAATGATCTTCTTCAGCCTTGGTCACCGAGGGTGAGGGCGAGTTGTCGGGCTGAACAAGACTCAAAGGCGCGGGGTGGTGGGTTCCCGAAGCTTTGCGGCTAAGCTCAATCACTTCTGCGGGCTTGGGATTTGTAGCGGGATCTTTGTCTGCAGCGGCAGGAACGAGCAAAAGAAAGTCGCGATTTGCTGCTGCACCCAGGTGATTGCCATCATTGGGCAGCAGCTCATATCGCAATGTGTAATATCCGGAGGCGATCGGCTGACCTCGATAATCGCTGCCCGGCTGCGAGAAATGTAACACGCCTACTAACGTTGACTCGGCCAGTTCAGAGTAGACCGCCCCAGCTACTTCCTTCGACTGGCCTGCAATCCCCTTCATGAACCATAGCTCGCATGCCACAGAGCCATCTTCGAGGGTAATACGATAGCCCTTGTTTTCGAGCCCACTGCGTACGCTATCCGCGACGGATGAGTCGGTGAGAGCGCCTAGAGATTCAACCTTGCCCGTCTGTGCTACGCAAAGAGCGCAGGCAAACATCACGAAAACTGCCGCTTGAAAAAATGATTTGTATTTGCGCAACGTACCCTCCACCAACTCTAGTTTACAAACAAGGAAGGTATACTCCGGTAAGATTTTGAGATTCTCCTACGTCGAGGCGCATGAAGTGCTTTCGACCCCCGATAATCGTAATGGACTCAGCCATTCGTACCCGCGATCTCCGCAAGGTTTACAACGCGCAACCACCAGCTGCGGCCGGACGATCCGATTCGCAGGATCAAAGTCGGCGCAAGAAAGAATCGAAACCACAAATCATAGCCCTCGATGGCATCGATCTTGACGTTGCGCCCGGACAGATCTTCGGTCTTCTTGGACCCAACGGCGCGGGCAAATCAACTACTGTCGGCATTTTGACTACGCGTGTTCGCCCAACCAGCGGCACGGCGTGGATAGGGCCGCACGATGTGTGGCGCGATCAGACCGCCGCGAAGCGCTTGATTGGGGTTGTTGCGCAGCGCCCGAATCTCGATTTCTCACTCACTGCAAGAGAAATTCTGCTTTTTCATGGGGCCTACTTCGGCCTCAACTCACAGGAGCGGGCGGAGCGAGCATGGGTTTTGCTTGAACGCTTCAAGCTAACGGATCGCGCCGATCAACTCGTACGCGGTTTTTCCGGTGGAATGATGCAACGCGTGTCGCTTGCTCGCGCAATGATGCACGATCCGCAAGTTTTATTTCTTGATGAACCAGGCGCCGGCCTGGATCCGCAGACGCGACTGCTGCTGTGGGAAATTATTCGCGATTACAACCAAAAAGGACGCACAGTCCTGCTCACGACTCACAACATGGAAGAGGCAGACGCCCTGTGCCAGCAACTGGCCATCATCGATCATGGCAAAATTATCGCGGCTGGTTCGCCTCGAGAGTTAAAAGCTTCGATTCCTGGCGGGTTTCTCCTTCGCTTGCGCTTTGCAGAACGTCCAGACTCGTTGATTGATGGACTCGGAAAATTGTCGGGTGTAACGGAAGTCCGGCCCTCCGGCGACACTGGGGTGGACGTGTATGCCGGACGAGGTGGCTCCTTGATTCCAGAAGTCGTCAATACCGCTGCCGGCTGCGGAGTGGAATTGTCTGACGTTCATATTTCCGAGCCTAGCTTGGAGAATCTGTTTCTCCATCACACCGGCAGGAGTTTGCGCGAATGAACGGTAAAGCGTTTCTCGCCCTATTGGCCCGCGATGCGCACGTGGCCCGGCGCAACTTAATTCCTCTGCTCTTCCAGACATTTCTCGAGCCCCTGCTGTTTGTTTTTATTTTCGGGCGGGTAATGGTGGGCAGCGGCTATCTTCCGGCGACCTATAAGAGCCTACTGCTTCCGGGCATCATGGCGATCAGTATGGTGTTCACCGGAATTTGGGCTGTTGCGATGCCGCTAATTGGAGAATTTCAATTTACTCGAGAGATCGAGGACCGACTACTTGCGCCCATTGATATCTCTTGGGTCGCCGTGGAAAAAGTGGTCGCGGGATTGATCCAGGCGTTGGTGGCCGGCCTGGTCGTTATACCGATGGCGTGGATCATTCTGCGTCCTGGGCTTGAATTGCGGCTGCAAAATCCAGCCCTCTTTATCTGCATCACATTGCTGGTGGCGGGCTTTTCAGCCTGTGGAGGACTTGCGCTCGGGTGCAGTGTGGATCAGCAACACATTGGCCTCATGTTCAGCATGGTCCTCACGCCTATGATCTTCTTTGGGTGCACCTATTATCCGTGGAGTGCGCTCAGTAATTTCCCCATCCTGCAGAAGTTTGTTCTCATCAACCCGCTTGCTTACGCGAGTGAGGGGCTGAGGGCCACGCTTGTTCCGCAGTTCCCAGACCTATCACTGCCACTTATTCTCGCGGCGCTAACGCTGTTCGATATCTTGCTGCTCGTTGTCGGTTTGCGACAATTCCACAAGAAAGCAGTGAGTTAAGCGCAACGCGATAGCACAGCACGATTATCGCGAGAAGGTTCCGACAAACGCGCTGCGTTTCCCGTGCAAATCCCACGAGGTGTCAAGACCGGGACCACGATAAGAATCAGTCAACGCAACAGCCGGCATTGAGTGTGCCATTTCTGTGAGCGGCGGATAGAAGGTCTCTTCGTTTCCGCACAGGTGGTCTTTGTCACCGATGCCACGAGTCTGGACGGTCGCGAAATGGCCGGCTCGAAATGAGGCTGTTCCATGATGCTCCTTGCTGACGACCAGTTCCATCGGCGCGGCAATTACACGGTCGGCATCTTTCAGCAGTTCCCCGCCCATGTGTTTCGCAAAACTGACGAGAGCAGCGCGCTGCTGCTCGTTGGCTTGATCGTCTACCAGCAGGACCGCGGTTGCAGGGTACGGGCTTGCATACGGATCACCTAGCGTCGCGTTGGCACGCACCGCGGCTGCGATGGTCAGACCGTCGAGCGATACGCCATCCCAAGCGCCGTTTTGGACGCGCCAAGCCAAGATGGCTTCGTTGCCTACCAGGTTCACTTCTCCGTTCGCAAAGCACTGTCCGGTATAAACATCGGCCGATCGGGTCTCGATGTAGTCACCCTGAATTTGCTGAGCCGCGGCCGATAGGACTGTTAATAGAACGACGAAGCTGATGCTGGCGAACTTGTGGAGCGTCATGATGGGTACTCCTCACCAAGAATTGACTTCCCCTATTGTCGAACATGAGGGTGGGTTAGGGGAAGGGCCGACGAGCGCGCCCGGGAGTTCCGGGATCCGAAGTCGAGTCAGTGCAACACCGGTAACGAGCGTGTTGCAAAATAAAGAGGAAAAACTCCCCAATTTTCGTTATTCTCCTTCGACAGGCCTGACCCGGAACTGGACCCCCTCAAAGTCCGGCCGGCCGGACAACCTGTTAGCGGCTGAGATTTTGGGACGTGGGGAAGCGTCTCGGAGTCTCGGCCGCCGTATTTGGACTATTGATCCCCTTGCAAGGGAACACCGCAAGGCCCGCTGACGTATCCTTACTCGATTCAGATCTAGGCAGTTTTGTGCGTTCGATGCACCGTCACAACATTGGCAGCGAGTTTCGTTACAAATAAATCGCATCAGCGCTCCGAAGGTGAGGCCGCGACAGGTGTTGACGAAAGGCGAGATAAAAGAAAAATCACTCATCCTCAATGCGTGAGGTTGCGTGAAATTCGCATCCAAGCCACATGTTTGACTTGCGAAACGACGCACTCTACCATCGAAGGCATCCGTCCTGAGGTCCTTAATGATCGGCGAAACTATCTCCCATTATCGCGTCTTGAGACAGCTTGGCGGCGGCGGCATGGGGGTCGTTTACGAAGCCGAGGATCTGAACCTGGGACGCCATGTCGCACTAAAATTTCTTCCGCCTCAGACCGAAAATGACCCCGGCACTCTGGAACGATTTCAGCGCGAAGCCCGGGCGGCATCAGCCCTGAATCATTCCAACATCTGCACAATTTACGAGATTGGCCAAGCGGAAGGACGTCACTTTCTCGCCATGGAGTTGCTGGAAGGTGAGACGCTCAAGCACCGCATCAACGGCAAACCGCTCGAACTTGAGCAGCTGTTGGAATTTGGCATCCAGATCGCGGATGCGCTTGAAGCGGCGCACGCAAAAGGCATCGTTCACCGAGACATCAAGCCCGCGAATATTTTGATCACGAATCGCAACCAAGCCAAGATCCTGGACTTTGGTCTCGCGAAACAAGTGTTGCAAGCGCAGTCCGTACTCGGCGGCACGACGCTTGGCACTGCAGCCACGATCGACACGAATTTCTTGACCAGTCCCGGATCCACTGTCGGTACGGTGGCGTACATGTCGCCGGAACAGGCACGTGGCAAAGACCTTGATTCCCGGACGGATCTCTTCTCCTTTGGTGCTGTTCTTTACGAGATGGCAACCGGTACCTTGCCATTTCGAGGCGACACTTCTGCCGTCATCTTCGACGCGATTCTGAACCGCGAGCCAGTGGCTGTGGTTCGACTGAACCCTGACATTCCCACGAAGCTCGAGGAAGTGGTAGACAAGCTACTCGAAAAAGACCGCGACCTGCGCTACCAAAGCGCGACCGAAGTGCGCTCAGACCTGAAACGACTGAAACGGGACACCGAGTCTGGAGCCATTCCCGCAATTACATCTTCCACCTCCCTGCGGGCTCCCAACCTCAGGCCGCCGAAGAGCAACTGGGGAAAGATTGCCGCCGCACTCGCGTTGGTGGCATTGCTAATCGCTGGGGGCATTGCACTGTATTCGCATCGCACGAAAGCAGTCATGGGAGAACGCGATGCGATTCTCGTAACGGATTTCGTTAATACGACGGCTGACCCGGTCTTCGACGGAACGTTGAAGAAAGCGGTTGCCGTAGATCTCGGACAGTCGCCATTCCTGAACGTGTTCCCCGATCAAAAGGTTCGGCAGACTTTGCAGTACATGGGACGCTCCCCGGAAGATCGGGTGACTACTGACGTTGGACGCGAGATTTGCCTGCGTAACGGCATCAAAGCGATGTTGACCGGCACCATCGCGAACTTAGGAAAGCAATACGTCATCACGCTCGAGGCCGTCAATGCGACGGGCGAGTCGCTAGCGCGGGAACAAGTGGAGGCGAACAGCAAGGAAGAAGTATTGAATGCCCTCCACAAAGCCGGAAGCCAGTTGCGGAGCAAGCTGGGCGAGTCGATCTCGTCGGTCCAGAAATATGACAAGCCGCTGGCGCAAGCGACCACATCCTCAATGGATGCCTTGAAGGCGTTGACGCTCGGCGACATGAAACACGCCGAGGGTGAAGAACTGGGAGCAATCCCTCATTACCAACAGGCCATCGAACTGGACCCCAACTTTGCGATGGCGTACGCGCGTCTTGGAACTGTGTATCTCAATCTCGGACAGAGCCAGCTTTCGGAAGACAACCGGAAGAAAGCTTTTGAGTTGCGCGACCGTGCCAGCGAGCGTGAGAAGCTGTACATCACCTCTCACTACTACGCGGACTCGGGCCAGTTGGAAAAGGGTCTGACAGCCCTCGAACTCTATAAGCAAACGTACCCGCACGACTCGATTCCTTACAACAATCTCGCGAACATCTACAGTCAACTGGGCCAGTTTGAGAATGCTCTTGAGAATGCCCGGAAATCCCTTGAGCTCGACCGTGACAGTATGAGCGGGTATACGAATGTGGCCGCCGCCTACGCTGGTCTGAACCGACTGGACGAGGCAAAGGCGGTGATCAACGACGGCTTGAAACGTTCTCCGGGTAACAGTTCCTTTCACTCGATTTTGGCCGGCATAGCCTGGGAACAAAATGACCTCGACACGATGGAGAAAGAGCTCAAAGCTGCTGAGAGCGCTGGCGGCGAAGGCGAATTCGCGGCCCATTCGATGCGAGCGTCGCTCGCGGGCTACCACGGTAAGGCCCGCGAGTCGCGTGAGTTAACGAAACATGTGCAAGAGACCGCCAGCCGTATGGGCTTGAAAGAAGTGGCGGCATCGATCGAAGCGCAAGAAGGACTCTGGGAAGCCTTGGTGGGTTTTAAGAATGAGGCTCGTGTCGCCACCACTCGTGCATTAAATGCTTCGAATTCTTCGAAGGTGGCAGTTGCTGCCGCCAGCACACTTGCTTTAATCGGCGATGAAGAGCGCGCTTTGAAGCTGGCCGGAGACGTCGCTCTGCAAAGACCTTTCGACACCATCGTGCAATACGTTCAGGTGCCGGTTGTCAAGGCGGTCGTTGAATTGAAAAAAAATCAGCCCGCCAAGGCGATCGATCTTCTCGATGGCGCAATGGTGTACGCGCGAGCCGACGCCGGAGTTTCATACGCGCGCGGCTTGGCATACTTGCAAGAGAAAAAGGGTGCTGAGGCGGTGCAGGCATTCCAGCGAGTGCTGGATCTGAAACTCCTGCAACCCGATTCTGTTATGGCCCTGTCACGCCTCGGACTTGCGCGCGCGTACACACAGCAGGGAGACCAGTCGCGCGCACGAATTGAATATCAAAATTTTCTAGCGCTCTGGAAAGACGCAGACCCAGACATTCCGATCCTGCGGGACGCAAAAGTTGAGTACGAAAAGATCAAGTAGAACCGCCCGTTTTTCGCTCGCCATTCACTGAAGGAATACCACTAACGTGCGCCCATCGGAGTGATATCCGCCACCCGTCGCATTGCGCGCCTCTGTAATCGAGTTGGATGGAGTGAAATAGTGCAGGCTCTTGGCTACCCCTGCCTCCTGAAGGGTAGAACCGATGTGATCTCGCTCACCATCTACCGCAGGGTCAATCTTGTGCGTGACCTTCCCGTTACGCTGGTCTTTTTCAAAACCGATGTCGTGCGTTCCTGCGCCAATCCAAACATCCTGTCCATTCCATTGAAACGGGGCTTTCCAAAGACGGAAGTGATGCCGGGCCGCGACCACAGCGAACGCCTCGCCTTGTTCATAACCGAAATCCTGCACACGGTCGAACAGATAGAGCTGGCTCATCGGCATTGTCATGTAGTCCTGTTTCTGCATCGTGAGAAGCACTGCTTTTGCGATCGACTGTTTGGTATCAGAATCAGCGATATGCCATTTCGCTGCATCGAATGCCTTCTTCACCTGGTCCTCAGCGCCGACGATCACGAAATTCGTCATATCGCCCAGGTTCTTGAATTCATCATTGACGCGACGCGGCAACGTGTTAATGCCGTCGGCAAGTTTCTGATCAATCGGGTCGGGCAAGATCGTGAGCGCCTTCACGGGAGTGAGCGGTGTACCCAAAGCGGGTGCCGCACCGCTATCAGCAGCCCCCGCGTCGGACATTGATGCGGTGCTTCCAGGTTGAGCTGTAGAAGCAGGTTGAGCAGCGGGGTTGCCGAATTGCCCCGACATCCAAATCTGCGCAGCATTCGCCAACTTCGATTTCATGTTTGAAGCGTCGGTAACTCCGCCGATACGCAGCTTGACGTTGAAGACACCCTTGCACGGAGGTTCGCCGGTTGCGTTTACGCCGAGAAACAGATGTCCAGGCTGGTTTACCGGAATCAATTTGACTGCACCCACGACAACCGGGGCGGTGTCTTGTGCAGAAAGTTTCGCGATCAACGCGCCCGGCGGGGATGTCGGTACCGGTAAGTTGCCACTGGCTTCGCCTTGACCTGCAGGATTGCAAGCGTCCGACTGTCCTGCATTCGTCGTGGAGACGTTAACGACATCACCAGGTTTAAGATCGATGCCGGTATCTGTCCACGGCTGGTTGGTCGGGACCGTTATCGTGCGATCTGTAGGCGATGAAGTGGCAGTTTGAGCAACACAGATCTGAACGATCAAGAGGGAACACCACAGAAGAACGAGTGGACGCAACACAGCTTCACCTCTGACGAACCACAAAATGCTAGCAGAGAGTGAGCGCTGTTGCCATTTCCGCCCGTCGAATCGATAAAACTATTCGCAGTTTCCGGTTTTGTGGCACGCGCGTCCAGCCGAACAGCAATTGCCAGGCTCCGCAAGTTCTCCATCGGGACCAATGCAGGTCTGAGTGTGCAAACACCAAAACAGACCTTCATTCGAGTGCGGCACAGTTGGATCGTCATCGGCAAGAATGAACTGTCCCTTCCAGCGCAGCGCTGGACAGAGGTCAGGCCGATTCGTGTTAAATCGATCGTGCTCAGAAACTTCTTTCTGATTTGCGCCCATCACGCGGCACCTCCGGCGGCTTTCAGAATCGCGCGTTGCAGGGCTACACGCGCAAGTTGAACTTTGTAGGCATTGTGAGACAGCGGCGTTGCAGCCGCGAGTGCAGCTTCCGACGCAACCTTCGCAGTTTCGTCACTCACCGATTTTCCTGCGAGCGCTCTTTCGGCCTCCGGAGACATCCACGGAACTGGTGCCACATAGCCGAGGACTATGCGAGCCGAATCCACACTGGCAGTTGTTCCTTTAAGCGCCACAGCCGCCACGGCTAGTGGCCAATCGAAAGCAGCTTTTTGACGAATCTCGTAGTGAGCCACGCGCCAACCCGCCGCCGATGGAAGGCCAATCTCCGTTACAATTTCGTTCGGACGAAGATCGTGCTCCCGTTCGCTTGCTGTCTTAGGCGTGATGAAAAACTTTTCAAGCGGAAGTTCCCGCTTGCCTTTTGGACCCTCGATCCGCACTTGTGCGTTATATGCAATCAGAACGGGCGCAATTGTTGAGGGGCTGACAAACTTCGCAGGACCCTTGTTGCCCAGAATAGCGTGGTAACGATTGTCTCCGATGTTAATGACATCTTTTCCGGCTTCGTCTTTCGGCAACAACCCCATTCCGCCGCGGAAATACCAGCAACGCGGGCGTTGACACAGATTGCCTCCGATTGTTGCCATATTGCGAATCTGTGGACTGGCCGCTTCAATCAATGCCTCGGCGAGCGCAGGATAGCTCTTCTTCACGTTGCTGTCGTCTGCCAATTGTCCCAAGGTGGTTAGGGCACCGATGCGAAGTCCCTGAGCAGTGGACGTCACACCCCCCAAGTCTTTAACACTTTTGATATTGACGAGACGTTTGGGGGCAATGACATCTTCTTTCATTAAGGCCAGCAGATCGGTGCCGCCCGCCAAAATTTCAGTTGGCCCCCAAGCGGCCCCAAGCAAGCTGACTGCCTGTTTCGAAGTTTCCGGGCTGACATATTCAAAAGGTCGCATTAGGCACCTGCCTTTTTCGTGTCCTGGTTATTGAGTGCCTCGAGAACACGATCGGGGGTAAGAGGAATAAATGGCACGCGGACTCCCAGAGCATTTGCAACTGCATTTGAAATCGCTGCACCAGGCGAGACCACAGGTGGTTCACCCAGTCCAATTACTCCGCGTTCGTCATAGCCTTTGCCTGTCATCATGTGAACGACAAGCTCGGGAATATCGTTCAACCCTGCCAGTCGATAGAACTCCATATTCGGATTCAGCATGCGCCCCGTTACAGGATCCATGATTTTCTCTTCGAATAGGGCGTAGCTCACGCCCATGATGAGCGCGCCGTACACTTGGCTCTCGGCGGTCTTCAAGTCGATGACCAAGCCGCAATCCTGAACGGCCACCATTTTCTTCACTTCTACGATGCCTGTGTCAGTGTCGACCTGCACCTCAGCCATCTGCACGCCACCAACTCCGCTGTTCGTTAAGTCGGGCGGTTTGGCTCGATCAGGATTCTTACCACGCGCCGTGATTGGCATTGCACCAATCTTCGAGCAGGCTTCTTTCCAACTCAACGTGTGGGATGAGTCGCCCTTGACTCGAACAGTTCCGCCGACCGATTCCAGTTGGTCTGGCTGCACACTCAGCGCCGGCGCAACTTTTGCGAAGAGCGCATCACGCGCGTCTACCGCCGCCCGACGAGTGGACGAACTAACGCCGCCGATGGTTGTGGAGCCACCAGAGCCACCTGAGACCGGATACGAACTATCACCAATCAATAGCTTGATCTGGTCCATCGGAATTCCGAGGCTATCGGCGGCCACGATCAAAATGCATGTTCGTGTTCCCGTTCCAAGATCCTGCGAGCCCATCTTGATTTCGACAGAACCGTCCGGATGGATCGTAAGATCGCAGTCGCTGTTATGTCCGCGCCCGCCCCAAGTGTGCATGGAAAGGCCGAGGCCCCTCGCAACGTTTCCGGAACGATTCTTCCCGCGCGGTTGCCACTTCTGCTTCCATCCCATCAAGTCGGCGGCAATACCAAGTTCCTCGCTGTAAATTCCTTGACGAGGCTTCGCCAACTCAATGTTCTTAAGGAAAAACTCAACAGGATCCATGTTGAGTTTTGCCGCCATATCTTCGAACGCGCACATCGTGAGCGCCGCCGCTTGCGGATGGCTCGGAGCGCGCCAGGCGCGTGCCGGTCCCTGATTCGTCCGTATCGCGGTGTGTTCTTTTCGCTGATTTGGGATCGCTAAAACGTAAGGAATTGGTGGCATGCCGCCGCCGCCGGGACCGCCTGTACCCCAGGACTGCGACTGCCATCCGGTTAAAGTGCCATCTTTTCTGGCGGCTAGCTTTACTCGTGCAAATGCTGAAGGGCGCATTCCAGCGACTTCGAGTTCGGAATCGCGCTCGAGCATGATCCTAACCGGCTTGCCTCCCGCCTTCTTGGAGATCTCGGCCGTCGCGATACCCCAGCGGTCAGGGCCGAATTTGCTTCCAAACCCTCCTCCGATGTGGTCCTGATGTACTCGAATGTTTGCCGCAGGCATTTTGAGTGGCTCTGCCATTTGTCCTGCAATGCCCGAAACGTTCTGTGTAGACATGTGCACAAACAACTTGTCTGCCTCGGGCCATTCAGAAATGGAGCCGTGACTCTCCAGGCAGCAGTGCGTAATCGCCGCGATCCCATAGAGGCCTTCGCTCACAACTTCTGCCTCTGAAAATGTCTTGTCCGGATCTCCGATTGTTTGTGCGGCTGCCTTCTGAAAATTGCTTTTTGGTTTGCTGTCGGCACCCGGGTGAACAGTCGCGCCAGCAACTGCCTTAATCACAGACTCTGAAAACCCGTCATCTTTCATCGACTTTGCAGAATCCGCGTCGGGTTTGAAGGTGATGCCATACTGCTGGACTTGGCTTACTATCTGAGGGTCTGGAAGTTGATTGTCTGCCATGTCCGCCAAATCGTCGTAACTCAGGGGTCCGGGCGTTTCAGCTGCACCCGCAGGAGGTTCGGCGTCGCTGACGAAAAATGGCAGTTGTTGATACTTGATAACAACGGCACGTGCTGCATCCTCAGCAACGCGCTCATCGACCGCCGCGACGGCCACCACTTCATCTCCAGCCCAATGAATCGTGCTCCCGACTTTTTGAATGATGTGAACGGCCTTTACACCGGGCATTTTCTCCGCCGCAGATGTGTCGATGCTGACGATTTTGGATTTTGGGTACGGCGATCTGACAATTTTCCCGTACAACATGCCAGGGCGGTGCGTGTCGTACGTGTACTTCGCTTGTCCGGAAACTTTTAGCGGCGCGTCGACGCGCGTAATGCGTTTACCGATCAATGTACGGTCTTCAGCTTTTGGCCACCCATAGTCGGGCATGATCAAGCTCCCTTCTGCGCAACTTGCGCGATCGCTTTGCGGATTCCCTCGTAGGTACCGCAACGACAGAGATTGCCACTCATGTGATGGCGAATTTCATCAGGCGTGGGAGATGGGATTTGGTCAAGCATTGCTTTGCAAGCGACCACAAATCCAGGAGTGCAAAATCCACACTGGGACGCGTCATTTTCAACGAACGCCTGTTGAACCGGATGAAGCTTTCCTTCTGTCGTTATCGACTCAACCGTGAGAATCGGCCTACTTTGAGCTGCGATCGCGAGGGTGGAACACGAATACACGAGTTTGCCATCCAGAAAAACCGTGCATGCCCCACATTCCCCGCGGTCGCAAACGCGTTTCGAACCGGTGAGTTCAAATTGGTCGCGTAGTGCGTCAAGCAGAGTGACGCGCGGTTCCAATTCGGCTTTATAGCTTTTCCCGTTGATGTTGAATTCCATCGGCACCTTACCCGGACCGTGGACAGGCAGCTTCGTGTCCGCAGCCATGACGGTTGGCGTGCCTACAACTACCGGGACCGCGGCGGCAATGCCAGAAATCTTTAGAAAATCGCGGCGGGAGACTCCAGAACGCTCGTGACCGTTATCTGGATGCTTTGGGTCGTCTTCGTCGTCGTACATCTTGACCTCCGGTTCAAGATCGCGTCCGCATTTTGGTCAGCGGATTAGGGTCGATAGCAGAGTGAGACGCTGCGAATCAGATAAAGTTTACGGAAAAAAAGGAAGTATACAACTGCGCGACCCCTCGGCGCGATGAGTCGCCAGCAGTTCGTCACGCAAGTGACGAGAAAAAAAGGCGAGATGTTGCCTGAAAAACGGAGGGACGGACGCTTGGCATCCGCCCCTGATGATGAAAACGGTTCTCACCCGAGCACGGAACTATTTTTTGAGCGTGCGGATATACTTTACGACCTCGCCAATCTGATCTTTCGTTAGCTTCCCATCGTATGCAGGCATTTTTTCTTTGCCCTTTGTGATGATCGCTGCGAGCTCATCGTCAGATTGCTTTTGAACATCTGCTGAACCTAGATCACGTAACTTGAGATTCTTGCCCATTGCCGTGTCGCCGGCACCAGTAGCGCCATGGCACGCCGCGCACTTTGCCTTGTAGGTGTCAGCTCCGCCATCTGCAAACACAACCGTGGACAGCGATATTGCGAACATCAGAAGGCCCAGGGATGCTCGAACGATGCACTTCATGCTTTCTTCTCCTGTATGAGTATTTTGAAAAGCTCTTACGGAACGCTCTCCGAACGGGAACCGCCTGTTTTGCACTCTCCTAATCCAGATTACTGGCAAACCCGAGGTGCGGGGACCGCCACAATCTGCTAACTAAATAGCCCCTAAACTACATGCTGTCAATGGCTTGCACCGTGACAAGAATCCTAGCGCGAACTGCGAAACGATGGTACACTGTCCCTTCGTCAAACTGCCCTGGACTTTAGTGCGGCAGGAAGCGAACTCCCCGCAAGTCCCCCCGAAAAAGACCCTCCTAACAGCTTCTATTGGTGTTTCAAAGGGCCTATGACCATTCGCCGTGGGGTTTGTCTCCTTTTCGTCCTTACAGCTTTCTTCAGTCTTTCCGCTAGAGCCCAGCAAGTGGCCTCTAACTGGGTTTCGACTGGGGACTTCCAACAACACAAGTTTTGGGATCGCCAAAATACGATCCTGTTCGCCACCCACGCCGGACTTGCAGCAACGGATTTTGCCTTGACCCATCGCAACCTGGCAAGTGGCGGAAAAGAGCTGAATCCGATTGCTCGCCCATTCACAGATATGGGAACCCCGGGAGAGGTTGTCTTTTTCGCGGGCAGCACCGCAGCTTCGTTCGGTGTTACTTACTTTTTGCACAAGACTCACCATCACAACATGGAGCGATGGGTTGCGCGGTATGGCGTCGTCGACTCCGCTACAGGAGTAGCGTTCAATCTGGCGCAAGGCCGTCCATCATCGCGCCCACCTACAGCCAAGCTCGGGGTTCACATCCAGCTGTTGCGTCGTTAGTGCTGGGTTGTCTCAAGAAGCGCTTCGGCAATGTCTCTTGCCAGCGCTGTCCGGCAGTCGCAAGATAGTCGCATGCCACCAGAGAGATCAGGGACAGACCCCCGTCCCACTTGGACCCAAGCGTATGTAATGGCCGCGTTCTGTCTTGTGCTAGGCGTGCTACTTGGATATCTGTTTCGCGGATCCGCGCCAACTGCTCCAACCTCCCAGTTTCCATCGCAAACAGGTTCGGGCGTCGGGTTGGGCGGCACACCGATCCCCCCGTCAAATGGCCAGCAATCAAAAAGTGCCTTGGATGCGGCAGCCGCACCGATGATGCAGACATTGCAGCAAAACCCGTCCGACTTCGATACGCTCGTGAAACTTGGCAATCTCTATTACGATGGCCAAGTTTATCCCGAAGCAATCCAGTACTACGACCGCGCTCTGAAGGTCAGACCCGATGCCGTTGATGTACGGACTGATATGGGAACAGCATACTGGTACTCTGGCGACCCTGATCGAGCCCTCACTGAATTCGAACGGTCTTTGAAGGTACGTCCCGGGCACGCCCAAACGCTCTTCAATGTCGGCGTTGTTCGTTGGCAAGGCAAGAGTGATTCGATCGGTGCAGTAGCGGCATGGCAGGAACTGCTGCAGAAAAATCCGCAGTACCCTGAACGCGAAAAAGTCGAACAAATGATTGCGCAAGCCAAAAACGGACGTTAGGCTTTCACTTTTTTTGTCATCGAAAGGACACCACTACACCTGCGAGGATAGGCCTTGTTCCCCTCCCCGGCCCAGCCCTACACTCCCACCTCACGCCACAAATGTGCTGCCATGAGTCACGATCCCAATCTTGACGGCCGATCGGGGTTTCCTCTGACCCGCGGGTCAATGCTCATCGCCGCCCGCAGTGATGATCCCGATGACCGCCGGCGCGCCCTCTCCGCTCTTATCACCGCGTACTGGAAACCGGTTTACAAGTACATCCGATTGAAATGGAACAAGGATGTCGAGGCATCTGAGGATCTGACTCAGCAGTTTTTTACAGACTTGCTGGAGCGCGATCTAATCAAAAACTACGATCCTCGCAAAGCCCGTCTGCGCACATACCTGCGAGTGTGTTTAGATGGCCTGGCGGCCAACGAATACAAGGCCTCTCAGAGGATAAAACGCGGAGGCGGGCTTCAGTTCTTGCCGCTCGATTTCGAGTCTGCGGAAGGAGAAGTTAAGCAACTTGAAATTCCCGCTCCCGGCTCCGAAGAAGACTTCTTTGCTCGCGAGTGGGCTCGCAGTGTGTTTGAACTGTCATTGGAGCGCTTGCGAAAAGAATGTGAAACGCGCAACAGGCAGACGCAGTTCAAACTTCTCGAGCTCTACGATGTCGACGAGGGCGGCAAGGAGCTGACTTACGAACAAGTCGCCCACCAGTTTGGGATTAAAACATCTGATGTAACGAACTATCTAGCTTACGCGCGACGCGAATTCCGCAAGATCGTGCTTGAGCAGTTGCAGCAGATGACAGCTACCGATGAAGAGTACCGGCGTGAAGCTCGAGCCTTGCTGGGGATTGATCCCGAATGAAAGTCTCCGACAGTGCGATCGCGCGACTGAGAGCGGCGGTGGAATCGCCTGATCTCGAAGGGAGCCGCTACCATCTGCTCGACAAACTCGGGCAAGGTGGCATGGGCGGAGTTTATCGCGTGGAAGACTCGATTCTCGGACGCCAAGTTGCGATGAAAGTGGTTGCCGTGCCGGACAGCACCAGCAGCCTTGCAGATCGCCTTCTCCGCGAGGCACAGATCATCGCGAGATTGGAGCATCCAGGTATCGTGCCTGTACATGATGTCGGCACTCTTCCAGATGGCCGAGTCTTTTATACGATGAAGCTCGTGCAGGGAAAGCGTCTAGACGCTCACGCCGCGGAACTGGGAACAATTCCTGAGCGCCTTCGGTTAGTTCAAAAGGTATGCGACGCGGTGGGCTTCGCTCACGCACGCGGCGTCCTGCACCGCGATCTGAAACCGCAGAATGTGATGGTAGGCCCGTTCGGTGAAGTATTGGTGATGGATTGGGGCCTGTCGAAGATCATTCGCGAACAGGAAGCAACGCGACCATCGGATTCATCACCTATCCTGTCTTTCGTTTCTATCCAGGATGGCACCTCGCACGGCTCGGTTCTTGGAACCCCAGGTTACATGTCGCCAGAACAAGAGCGTGGCGACAACACTGCCATCGACGAACGCTCCGACGTTTTCTCTTTGGGCGCTATCCTTCAATTTCTCGCCAGAGACCTCGCTCACAGTGCCAATCCCGTCGCCCGGCCCCGTGCTTTAACAGCAATCATCAAAAAAGCTACGGCCGTGCAGCCATCCAACCGCTACCAAGACGTCGCAGACTTGTCGTCGGACCTGTCCGCGTATCTGGATGGTCTCCCGGTTCAGGCATATCCGGAGGGTGTTTTCGTCGGCATCTGGCGCTGGGTTGTGCGTAACCGCGTTTGGCTTTTGATGGTGCTTGCATACCTCATTATGAGGACACTCTTGATTCTCTGGCGTTCTCCGTAAAGAGCGGATCCGCCTAAAGGATTTCAGGCGCGAGTTGAATAGAAGTGTGAGCGTAAAGATTGGCGCGGAGGATAACCATGAATAAGGTGCTACTCGGGCTGATGTTGGGCGGAATTCTGGGAGCTTTTGATGGAATGACTGCCTGGTTCACTCCAGCAGTTCGAAACCAACTTCTGATGATCGTATTCTTTTCCACTATCAAAGGAATTATCGCGGGCATCTGCATCGGTTACTTCGCGCGCAAGGTGCACTCGCTTCCACTTGGAATTTTATTCGGCTTGGCCATTGGACTCGTCTTGGCATACGCAGTCGCTGCCATGCCAGACCCATCGGGCAAGCATTACTATTTCGAAATCATGTTGCCCGGCGCAATCGTCGGAATGATTGTTGGCTACGCCACCCAGCGGTTCGGCCTGTCACCGCAACCCGCGCATCGCTGATTTCGCCCGCACCGGCAAAACAAACAACGACAACATTCACGGAGGATTTTTATGTCAACGCGCGTCATTCATTTTGAAATTCCAGCGGACGATCCGCAGCGAGCAGTCGACTTTTACACCCGAGTCTTTGATTGGAAGTTTCAGAAATGGGCTGGTCCGCAGGATTATTGGCTGGTAACTACGGGCGCCGGTCAGGAGCCGGGAATCAATGGTGGACTACTCAAGCGCCAACATCCTGGAATGGGCACAGTAAATACCGTGCAGGTGACAAGTCTTGATCAAACAGTGGCGCAAATCGAGAAGCAAGGCGGCCGTACCGTGGTCCCAAGAATGGCGATTCCCGGTGTCGGGCATCTTGCCTATTGCAGCGACACCGAAAACAATGTGTTTGGTGTGATGCAGCCGGACCCTGAAGCGAAGTGAGTTAACGCGACGGAGGCCCGTCGCCCGGCGGCGTGGCCTCCGATTCTTCTTCCTCCGCGTGAATTAATCCATACTTCTTCAACTTATAACGCAATGCATCGCGGCTGATATCCAGCAGGCGAGCAGCTTGCGTCTGATTGCTATTGGCCTGCCTCATCGCAAGTTCCACCATCGAACGTTCCACTTCTTCCAGCGAGGTCCCACCGTCAGGAATATATAGGCGGGGGAGCGTGCGACCATTCGGTAGCGTCTGTCCAGTTGTCGCAGGAGAGGTTCTTTCAAACGCAGTCAGGCCAAGATTTGCCTCGGCCACCGCGAAGGGCAAATAGATAGGACGAAGCTTCGGCTCATCTTCAAGAATCATGGCGCGCTCAATTGAATTCTTGAGTTCTCGAATATTGCCCGGCCAATTGTGACTAACCAGCAAACGTCGCGTTTCATCGGAGATCCCGGTGATTGATTTCTTGAAGCGACGGTTATATCGGTCAATAAAAAACTCGACTAGTGGCAGAATGTCGTCTTTTCTGTCACGGAGAGGGGGAATGAAGATCGCGATGATAGCGAGGCGGTAGTAGAGGTCTTGTCGGAACTGCCCTTCGCGAACCGCCTTCTCCAGATCGCGATTCGATGCCGCTATGACACGCACATCCACCTGCATGTCACGCACGCCGCCTACCCGGCGAATCAATTGGTCTTCCAAAACACGCAGTAGTTTGGCTTGCAAGAGTGGAGAGAGCTCTCCAATTTCGTCCAGGAAGAGAGTGCCGCCATCCGCCATTTCAAACAGACCCTTCTTCATCTGTTTGGCGTCGGTAAATGCGCCTCTCTCATGACCAAAAAGTTCTGCTTCCATCAGGGTCTCTGGAATGGCAGAACAGTTGATAGCTACAAAAGCTTTCTCCTGCCGCACGCTCTCGTAGTGAATGGCTTTTGCGATGAGGTCTTTTCCAGTTCCGCTTTCGCCCTGAATCAGAATGGTTGTAGCTTCACTCGAAGCCACTTTCCTGACGAAATTCATTAACTCGATCATCTTTGCCGAAACCGCCACTACTTCGTGATAACCGGCATTGCGACGGACTTCTCCGCGCAGCGACTGCAACTCGGTGCGCAGTCTGGATGTTTCGAGCGCATTCTTGATTGCAACATGAAGTTCGTCGAAGTTAATGGGTTTACCAACGAAGTCATATGCGCCCAACTTGAGGGCCGTCTTGATATCGTCAAGGCGGGGATCTGCCGTGATCATGATTACTGCTCGCGTAGTCCCGTTCTTCTTCAATTGCTCCAGCACCTGAATGCCGTTTATGTCCGGCATCCGAACGTCTAGGAGCACCAGATCCGGCGTTTCGCTTTGCGCGACCCGAAGGCCATCAGCGCCGGCTTCCGCCTCGAGAACGTGGAAACCCCACTCTTCACACTTCTGGCGTAGCGACCAGCGCACGAGGCGCTCGTCATCCACCACGAGAATTCGCTCACCTGACATTTTTAATGTGCTCGGTCGATTCTAACCTAGCGCCTTTGCGACAACTGTCAACTCTCCACTCGACTTTCAGCGCCCGGTTCCTGATCACTGCGCGGCGGCAAGATGAAACGGAGGGGAGATCGCAACCCGGTCCAGAACAGATGACCCAGGATAGCGAACTGCTCGCGCATGCTGACATCATAGGCTTGCAGTGCCACGATACCGGCGATCGTAAAGCTAACAAAGAGATTTAGAACAAAAACTACGACGATTCCTGCCATCGCATAATAGAGCGAAGGGCTGACCAATGCTTCTCTTCCGGACTGCGCTGCCGCCAAGGCTAACGTGCCGGAGGACAGCGTTACGTGACGAACGTCCAGCGGAACCCCGAAGAAGTAGCCGATGACCGGCGCAAAACCAAGCAAGTATCCAAGCACAATGCTTGTTAACCATCCCCCCAGATTTTTCTCTAGTGCGTCTGCAAAACTCGCTGTTCTTTTCTGCCCGACATGTGTTCCAACCGGATGTTCGGCTACCGCATCGGTGATCCTGTAGTACGTTGCGAAGTTTTCACACCAGCCACCCGCTAATGCGGCCAGCCATAAGATGATGCCGGTCACGATCGCATAAAACGCAGTCGCAGAGTGTAGAGGATTGAGCATTTCGTAAACATGTTCAGCACTCTTCGGCATCAAGAACGATTGTGTGAAAAGAAGCCGCCACAATCGGTCGAAAACAATCGAGCCCGCGGCCACTGCAACAACGTTACCCAAGGCGGCCGCGAACTGGGTACTCGTAATATGCGAAACAAAGTCTGCTATTTTGTTGGACCGCTCTGCGCCGCGATTGTCACGCACAATTCCGGCAAACGTCGCGGCTGTGGCTGCTGGCTGTTTGGTCGCCAACACAAAGCCAAAGACCTGTAGCAACACGAAACTCACTGCATAGTTTGTGCCGCTTGCGAGTCCTTCAAGGAACGGCGGAAGGTGAGCGTCCACGATGCGCATTTTCAGAGCTGCTGTAACCACGGTGAGGAGACCCCCGCCGATTGCTGCTCTCCACATTTCCCAATATTCTGAGCGATCGTGCGCAATATAGTGCTCGCCGCTGTGCCCAGTACGCTCGACAGTTTTACGAGCAACGAGATCAAGATTCTCTTTCAGGAGCGCGGTCAAGCTGAGATCAGATTGTCTGCCCTCCATCAGTGATTCAAGCAAGTGACGGGTCGCACGCAGACCATCGGCGTGATTCGAGGCGCACAACACCGCCACGAGCGATTCCATTCTCGCGAAACATGCTTCGATCTTCTTTAAGTCGAAAACAAGTTCCACGCTCACTCCAGCCGCTTCCATGTGACGGTGAACTGCTCCCAACTCCTGCCGACATCTCCCCACCACTTCCTGCCATGCAGACGTGGCCCCCGCTCCATTGGGCCCCAGCAACTGTTCGGTGGCTTGGACAAGTTCGTAAAACGGAGAATCAGATATGCCACACGCTACGCTGCGTTCTCGCATCTCTGGCTTCAGCCCAAGCCAACCGACTCTCGTTGCCAGAAGCCTCAATGCCTCACACAGGTCTCGCCTTTCGTGTTCCCAAGCCGTTTCGGAGGCCTCGGGCGTGACCACGGCGACCAATCGAAGGAATAAGTCGCCTGGAATTTCCTTAAATTGCCGGACTTGCTGCTTTGTCGAGTAAAGATTGATCAGAAGTCTTGACGAGTCAGTCGCCCTCCGCGCCATCGGAATGACCTTCGAAACCAGCCGTTGCACGACTTCGGCGATCAGCCCCTGATCAGAAGGAATTCCTGTCTCTGCCAAGAGTGTTAGAGATTGCAAGTCTTGCAACACCGCCCCGAACGCAGTTTGAAACGCAAGGCGCGCTGGTTCGTTTGTCTCCAGGTACTCAACCAGACCATCCAGTTCGGCATGGTGGCCTCGTCGCACGTCCATGCGCTGCAACCATTGAATAATTTTGATGAGGGCCTCGTACCGTGATCGAGGGTAGCGGGCCTCCGAGAAAGCCTTCAGGCGCGCCAGCAGTCGGGCCGAAACCAGTGAGTTTCGCGGCTGTTCAAGGTCTTTTCGCGGAATTGTTGCGGGATCGCCCATTAAACGCGTGCTTCAAATAAGGCTCATATACTACGGGGAGAAGGTATTCTTGGGAAACGCGCGCTTTTGAGGATCTGAGCGTCGCCTTTAGGCGCTGGCTTGAGCCACCGCGGTGCGGAAGGGCAAGAACACTCGAAAAGTTGTCCCCCGCAGCGGCTCACTGCTCACTTCGATCCGACCACGGTGCTCTTCCACAATTCGGCGCGCCAGTGAGAGCCCGAGCCCAGTGCCATTCCCTTTTGTAGTGAAGAAAGGCCGAAATATATTAGGCAATATCTCGTGGGGAATGCCACGGCCGTTATCAGTAACCGTTACCACAGCAAAATTATCACGCGATGCGATCTCCACGCTCACAGAACCTTTCGCTTCGATCGCCTGCACTGCGTTGAGAAGAAGGTTCAGTAGCACCTGGTGAATCTGGTCGCTATCGTGTTCAACTTCCGGCAGATCCGGAGACTTTTGCAGGTCGATGGTGATCGGCTTGGAGATCACCTGCTGTCGGACCAGCATGATCGCGTGTTCGATCGTCGTATTCAGATCGCTGGCGCGCATTTCAGGAACGCGTGGACGTGCCGTTTCCAATAAGTCCGTCAGAATGCGGTTGATCTGAGCGATTTCCAGTCGAACGTCTTTCACCACTCCGCGTGCCGGACTTGTTGTCGGGAGGTCCCGACCCACGATCTCAATCACACCCGCGATGCCCGCAAGAGGATTGCGAATTTCGTGAGCCAACCCCGCAGCCAGTTCTCCGAGAGTAGCCAGATGCTCCGCTCGAGAAATCTGCGTTTGATGAAGCCGCTCAATTTCATCCCGGCTCTCGCGCAACTGCTGAACCATGCGATTGAAGTTTCGGCCAAGATCGCCAATCTCATCGTTTCTTTTCGCGAAGCTGACTTCGGCATCGAATTCTCCGTTACCGACACGGGCAATCTGCTCTTGCAATTCCACCATCGGACGTTGAATGAGATAAGCCAACGCAACGATCAGCACGGCGCAAATTGCAACTGCCCCAGCACCGGCTACCACTAGCACCGCATGACGCTCCGGATCACGCAGGGAAATCGTTGAAAGGAGAAAGAGCAACAGTCCGTTCAACAGGACAAATGCGACCGGCAAGATCGCCTTGATTTCCCAATTAACCCGCACGGAACCCACTCGCACCCCCTCCGCACTCGTCTTTACCACCGAGGCTTGCCTACCCCAAACCCGTCCCGACGAACGCATGCTCTCGTCCCCCTCAATACCAACCGATTTCGCCATCGCCTGGGTGCCCGGTTGGACCAGCGAAGGGCCCGACTCTCCACGGTGCGCTTGGGTCTTAGGCATAAGCATGCAAACCGGGCAACAAATACGTCACTCCGAAGAAGGTGAACATAACGACCGCGAAGCCTAGGATCGCGAAGTACGCAGCCCGCCGGCCTCTCCATCCCCTTGTCACCCGCATGTGGAGATAACCGGCATAAACCAACCACGTAATCGCCGCCCACGTTTCTTTCGGGTCCCAACTCCAGTACGAACCCCAAGTACGGTTAGCCCAATATGCGCCCGCAGCAATCATCAAAGTGAGTAGCGGAAACGCGACGCAAATAGTTTTGTACGTGATTCGATCAAGATCGTCGGACGATGGTAATAATCGCTCGAGGTCCGCACGCCGCCACAGGAGCAACAAGTAAAGCAGGGAAACGAAAATGCCGCCCACCAGCCCCGAGAGAATGAACGGACTCGCCGCAAGACTCGTCGGAAAAAGGCCCTCTGCGTCCAGCGACCCGTAGCTGCCATTTCGTGCTCGAAGCAGAAATACGCCTAATGCCAGCACCTGGACGAGGATACTTACGAATACAGCGCGGTTTCCGATTGTTATCAAGGCGTTGTTTTTTTGCGCGCGCGCCAGCAAGTAGCAAACAAAAGGTGCGGCCACCACCAACGCAACCAACAGCATCAGCCACCCAAGATCCGGGATGACGACCAACAGGCGCACTCCCCGCTGCAGAAACATTTCCGATTTTTCATCGGCATTCCACCCAACCACGGCCAGACCGCCCCACTTCTCGAAACGCGTTAAAATCCCCGCATAAATAGCAATGGTGAATAGTGAGGTCGTCGCTAAAAACATTTCCGTTTCGAGTTTGTCCTGGATCAGGAACATCATTGCCAAGGCAAAACTGAGCGCGCAAGCTGCGTAGGCCAGCATCGCAAGCGTAACGTGCACGTGCAGCCACGTCGATTGAAGCGCTGGGACGAGCGGCCGCACATCACTGCGCAGCAATTGCATCAGCACCACACCAACGATTGCCACCGGCATGGTGACGGTTCCAATCACCTTCACGCCAAACTTCTTCTCCGCAACCAGCGTCAGAACGGCCAGCGTCCACACAAAACTAAGCAGCATTTCGTAGACGCTCGCAAAAGGTGGATGCCCTGCTTCATACCAGCGATGAGCAGCCGCGCCGGTATTTGCGATCAAGCCGGCCCAGGTTGCAAACGACGCAAACTTCACATACGACTCGACGCCGGTTACTCCGAAGCCGAGATAGAGAGCTCCGGCACCCGAGTAGAAAATCAACGCTGCGTAGAGTAGATTCGATTCGTTCAACAGGTTCCCGCTCTTCACAACATTCAGGAACGCCATGAACAGCAAAAACGCGATTCCCAGTCCCACCATGACGATCAGTGTGCTTCCAGTGGCTGCCGGTTGCTGTTCGACTCGTTCACGAGCCATGACTTCACCCTCCCTGGGTTGAGTTAATGTCCTGAAATCAAAGCGATATGCGAGTTACGGTCCGTATCGGTTTCTGATTTCAGTTGTGCTTGAATGTTTTCAGCTATGTCTTGGAACTTTTCGCCGAATGCATCGCGATTGCGATTCACTGCACCGCCTACCCACAACGTAAGCTCGCCGGATACGCCATATACCGGCACTGCCCACACGCGGGAGTGCGCAACGTAGAAGACAAATGCGAGGCCGATTCCCATCAGCACCACGCCCGTCCAAACAGCCCACTGTCCCGGCTCGAACGAAACCTGCAATCCAGTGAAGTGGAACATCTTCAGGTCTTGTGCTTCGAATTGATATGGCGACTTCGCGTTTTGCGCAACTTCCTCAATTGCTGGGAGCCAGTAATTGAATTGCGCTCCAGTCTTTCGCGACGTCACAACCAGATGCGCTGCCGGATTTTCAATGCGGCTCGAGCGCGTATAGACCTCTCCGTCACGCACCACATGGTCTGGAATGAACTCCGCCAAGCGAACGTATGTGTCGGCATCAATGGCGAAATCTTTTCCTTCTGAAAGTGTCAGCGATTGCTTCTCGGACGACGCGTTGGCTGTCGCAGTCGCTGTCAGTACAAGCTTTTCCACCCTGCCGGTCGTTCCGAAGCTGGATTGATAGAATCGAATGCCGCCATGCACCAGCGGATCGTTCACAACAATTTCTTTGCGATCAACATCCTGACCGTCTTTTACTACCGCCAAATTTGACCACCATTTTTTGGGTGTTCCGTCCGCGTAGTTTTCCTGACCTGCGCGATCGCAACGGATTGCAAATGGCAGTACTTTTTTGGTGCCATCGCGCATCTCAACCGCGTTGGACATTTCGCCTTCGGTGAGGTTCAGCGTGCCGCGCCATCCCCAGAGCGCATCCATGATGCCGCCCAAGAAGATCAGCAGCAGACTTGCATGCACGATGTAAACCGCCATCTCTGAAATGCGATTCCGTTCGGCAAACAACGAGAAGTGAGACTCGTGAACCACACGTTCGGGTTTGTATCCTGCAAGATGAAATGCACGCTCGGCAGCAACCAATCCCGTCTCTTCGTCTTGGATTGAGAATTCTTTTTGTATTGGAAGGAAGCGTCGGAAACTATCGTCTGGATACTTGTAGGGGCGCGAGAAGAATCGCCAGGCGTTCGGAAAACGCTCAATCGAAGCAGCCACGATGCTCACGCTCACCAGCAGGAGCAAAGCCACAAACCACCATGCGTGGAACACGTCTGTCAACCCGAGCGCGTCAAAGATACGCAACGCGTGCGCCGAATACGCACGTTGCATCTCGTCGGGCTCCGTCACGGGGCGCTGGAGAATAATCGTTCCTACAGCTGCCAGGATCACGACTATGATCAGCAAAACGACTCCGGTCTTGATCGAGCTCAGCGTGAGCCAAAGTTTCTTTCCCAGCGTTGACAGGGTCATAGAGCTGCATCTCCCACTTTGAGAAATGCACGTGGGGCACCAGAAGATCCACCGACGTTAAGTCGCTGATATCACGGACGGAACCGTCTTGGTGAATTCTCTGAAGTCGGCCGGCCTGTGCCAAATCACTCAATCTCCCGGCAAATAATCGCGGGATTCGGCCCAGCTAGCCTCCCCTAAGCGCTGGAAATCGTGCGTTTTCGAAGCAGTGTTCTCCCATTTAGTGACGCAGATCACTCGCCGTCGTGATTCGCACCGCATCCCGCGAACGACTTTGTGCTTTTCAATGGCGTTGGGGATGGGAATGTCGTCGTCAATCTCCATTTCGCCGCCAATTCGCAAACGCGCCCACATGCCCAATCATTACTTGGGTCATTTCACCTGTGCCGGTGCGGCAGATGGCCCATTCCCGCACCTCCCTTGGACAGATGAAATTCGCAACACCGGGCTCCGGTGGCTACAACTCACGCTCCTGCAATCACTTCTAGGGATGAGCCGGAAACTTCCTGCCACGCATAGTTACGGCGAGCTTCGTGCAGAAATACGACATGGACTTCGCATGAATCCCTTGTTGAAAATCGCGACAGCAAAAACGGCGGGAACGGTAGCTCGTGTCGCGAGTTCGCTAATCCCGGTTGCGGTGATGGCCATCGCAGTTATCACCCTGAGTTGGCCAGCGCTTGCGGGAGTTCACCCGGTTCCCTTGGAAAAAAACGTTGACGGCGCCAAGTGCCTGGAGTGCCACGCGGACAAAACCAAAGGCAAGGCAGTCCACTCAGCAATCGCGACCGGTTGCTTAAGTTGTCATGAGGTTCGCGTCACAAAGGACATCACCCGCGTCAAGCTGATCACGACCACCCCTTCCGGACTTTGCATCACCTGCCATTCCGAAAAGAACGCTTCCGACATCAAGGGTACGGTTCACAGCCCGGCAGTAAGGGACTGTCTGAAGTGTCACGATCCGCATGCCGCGGATAACAAGAACCAGTTGCTGAAAGCAACAAGTGGCGGCGAGAAAGAAAACCTCTGCCTTACCTGCCACAAGCAAGGCTTGAACGTTCCCGCCAAGGGCAGCCGTCACGCGGCGCTCGATATGGGTTGCGATACGTGCCACACAACACACAAAACTGGCGCGGAGCCAACCACGGAGAATCGTTTTCATCTGACCAAGTCTGCCCCGGCTCTATGCATCGGGTGTCACGATCCAAAGGACGCCGGCTTACAAAAGGCACATCAGAATCAGCCGTTTGAAACGGCAAACTGCCTAACCTGTCATGATCCGCACCAGTCCACCGGACCAAAGCTCATACAGGCCTACGCGCACCCGCCATTTGCAGATAAAAGTTGCGAGATGTGCCATGCGCCAGCGCAGGGCGGAAAAGTGGTGCTTGCGCAAAAAGACGTAAAAGCACTGTGCATCACGTGTCACGACCAGCAAGCGAAACAGATCGAAACCGCAAAGGTGCCGCACGCGGGCGCGGCAGGCGACTGCACAGATTGTCACAACCCGCACGCCAGCGCACAACCGGGCCTGCCGAAGACTGACGCTGTCAACATCTGCTTGAGCTGTCACGCCGATATCGCGGAAGGCGCAAAAAAGAAATCACACCATCAACCGGCGTTCCAGCAGGGATGCGCCACATGCCACGAAGGACACGGCAGCGACACTCCCAAATTACTGCGGGCAAGTGGCAACGCGTTGTGCGTCGAGTGTCACAGCTCGGAAGCCAAACCGGCGAAGGTGGAAAACACTAACTTGATCACCATCTTCGGAGGCAAGGTGAGGTTGCCCGAGGACTACTTCCGCAAGAACAAAGTGAGCCGCCTCCAGATAACGGGAGGGGTGGGACATCCAACGCCGAGCCATCCCGTGCAGAACGTGATGGATTCAATGGATCTCACCAAAGTGAAAACACAAGTGAGCTGTCTGAGCTGCCATCAGGCTCATGCGAGCGGTGGACGGGCAATGCTGGTAGGCGATGTAAACCCAGGGATGGCGTTCTGCCAAAGCTGTCACAAAGGAATAATTGGGGTGGGACAGTGATCTACGCGACGAACATCAGTTCGAGACCACAATTCCGTACCTGGATTACTTGGTTGCTGGTTGCGGGACTGGCCCTGCTACTGGTTCCGGCGAGCTATGCGGGCAAGAAAGACAAGAAGAAACAGCAAGAAGTTGTGCCGGCAAAGAAGCAAGGCATCGACCGGAGCAAGATCGACACAAGCAAGCTTGTCTGGCCACTGCCACCGGACCTTCCGCGGATCAAATTCATCTCCGAGCACTTCGGGGAACCACCGAAGCCGGTAGAGGCGAAGCCGAAAAAGAAAAAGCAAGGCTGGATGGACCGAATGGCGGGCGTCCAGCAGCGCGAGAGTGGCGATCCGACGGAGCCCTCCCACACGCTTGGGCAGCCCTACGGCATCGCAGTGGATTCCAAAGGGCGCGTGTTCGTTGGAGACACATTTGTCGCCGCCGTTTTCATTTTCAACACTGAAAAGAAAGAAGTAACGTTCCTGCGAAACGGACACGAAGCAGCATTCCGCAGCATCATCGGCCTAGCCCTTGACGACAGCGACCGGCTGTTCGTGGCAGACGCGGCCATGCACCAGGTCTCAGTGTTCAACTCGGAATTGAAGCTCGAAAGCACATTTGGCGACACAGTACTAAAGCGGCCCAGCGGGATCGCGGTCGACAACGAGAACCGGTTCGTATACGTGGTCGATACAGGGAACGAAACGGTGTTTGTGTTCGATGCAGACAATTTCAAGCTGCTACGCAAGGTCGGCGGTCCCGCCAAGAAATTGAATGACGACGATCCGGAGACATTCGCAAAACCGACGAACGTGGCACTTGATAAAGACGGGAACGTCTACGTCTCGGACACGCTGAACAACCGAATTCAGATTTTCGATGCCGATGGAAAGTTCATTTCCATGTTCGGCAAGGCTGGCGATGCGCCGGGAACCTTCCAGCGCCCGAAGGGCGTGGCAATCGACAGCGATGGACACATTTGGGTCGTCGATGCGTCGCAGTGCAATGTGCAGATTTATGACAAAGAGGGACACCTGCTGGCCTACTTCGGGTACGGCGGCGGGTTGCCGGGCCAATTTGGGTTACCGGCTGGAATTGCGATTGATAAGAACAATCGCGCGATCGTGAGCGACCAAGTGAGAGGACGCATACAAATTTTCCGTTACATCACTGACGCCGAAAATGCGGCAGCGAAGGTTGGAGCGGCCAAGGAGAAGGCAGCCGAGGCGCCGGCTTCCGCAACAGGTACAAAGCAATTCGAGCAGAAGACGGCAGAGGTGAAGCAATGAACGGGACAGGTTTCGTCGCGTTGTGGGAAGGAACGCCTACGAGCGTCGAAGACGGCAGGCGCAGAATGCGCTTTCTGGAGCTCTTAAAACAGCTGTTCTTTTATCCATCAGGAGGTCTTAAGACCAATATGAAAAAAGCACTGTTTATCCTGCTAGCAGTCATGTTCGCCATCGGCGTGGCAGCGGCCCAGGACGTACTGGGACCGCATAACGTCAATGGTCATGGTTGCGTTTCGTGCCACGCACCACACAGCGGCCCGGCCGGACTCGATCCGACATCCGCAAATGCGGCGCAGGGCGACGTTTATCTGTGGGGCCGAAATCTGAAGGCGGCTACCTACAACGTATTCGGTGGAACCACAATCTCGGTGCCGGCAATCATTACGGACGAGACCGATCCGCTATTCCACACCGCAGCGTGCATGTCCTGCCATGACGGATCTGTGACTGTGGCTGGCATGACCGGCAAGAGTCTTGAAGATGTGGATGGCAAGACAGGTATCACCACCTATCTCGCCAACGATGATCTGAAAAACGACCACCCGGTGCACGTACCTTACACAGCCAGCACCTACAACTGGCCTGTGACGATCGACGCAAACGGCACCCTGACCTGGGGTACCGACGCGAACAGCACCGCGTTCAAGACCAGCTATGGCCGCACCGTTCGCTTCTACGGTACGAAGAACAACGGCGGACAGGCGATGGTCGAGTGCACGACCTGCCACAACCCGCACCTGGAAAATAAGTACAAGGGTACGGTCGCCAACGTCGCTGGCAACATCGTGCCATCGAAGTGGTTTATTCGTGGCTGGTACAACGAAGTCCCGAGCAGCAACTCGGCGACCCAGTTCTGCCGGCAATGCCACTTCAGCAAGTCGAATGAGTATGTAGGCGTGACGGTCCCAACGACCTAGTACATGCCGAGGGGGAAGCCTCAAGCCTCCCCCTCAACTTTGAAATTGGCGAGAAGCGCAAGTTAGAGAGGCGCAAGGCGATGAAAAACAGATTCCTACACCTGACCGCGATCATGAGCGTGGCAGCCGGCTTGAGCGCCCAAGTAGCAAGCCACTCACCCACCATGCAATCAGCGAGCGCTCCCCACGCGACAGCGTCGCAGCAAGAGATGGACCGTCCACTCGTAAAGGTAAATGGAACAGTGCTCTCTCGACGCGACCTGGTTCGCGAGATGCAGAATCTGTTTCCTTACGCACGTCAGCATGGCGGGCAATTCCCAAAAGATTCCGAACCTCAGATCCGGCAAAAGGCATACGAGAACATCGTTTTTGAAGAATTGGTTTACCAGGAAGCGTTGCGCCGGAAGCTGGCAGTTTCGCCAGCAAAGCTAAACAAGGCCGTTTCCGATTTCAGGAAACAGTTCGATTCTCCCGCGGAGTTTCAGGAGTATCTACGAAACGAACAAGGTGGAAGCATGAAGAACCTGCGCGAGAAGATCACGCGCGCCATCTTGATCGACAATCTGCTTCGGCTGGAAGTGAAGAATAAGTCTCGCGTATCCGATCTCGACCTTCGTAAATTCTACGCCGCCAACACAAAGAGATTCCAGAAGCCGGAAAGCGTATCGATCCAAACGATCTCAATTGTGATACCCGAGGGCAGTACCAGAGAGCAAAAGGCGAATGCCCGGAGACGGGCAGAAGACGCGCTCAAAAAAGCGAAAGCCACGAAGAACTACGAAGAGTTCGGTCTACTCGCTGAGAAGGTTTCCGAGGACGACTGGCGGGTGATGATGGGCGACCACAAGTCGATCCATCGCGGACGAATGCCGGCTCCAGTAGAGAAGGCTGTTTTCTCTATGAAGGCGGGCGAGGTGAGCGAAGTGATCGATACAGGAGACTCGCTGTGCATCGCGAGGGTAAACGCGAGGGAAGAAACAAAACTGGTGCCGTTCGAGGAGGTTCGGCCAACTCTGAAATCGCAACTGGAAACGGAAAAGCAGCAGGTGGTTCAGAAGGCGTTTGAGTCCAGATTGAGGAAGAGCGCCCACATCGAGCAACTGTAGGCGCTATTCAGGAGATAGAAAGATGCGTAACAGGACCAGAAAATGCGAGTGGATTACGGTCCTGCTGGTGGTTGTAACCTGGGGACTGATCAGTAACGCACAGGTCAACGCGGGCGACAACGTGGAGATGGGCTTGAGCGGTGACGCCTCAGTGGGGTGGACCGGTCAGTGGGATGGAGAGGATACGTCAAACCTTTCATTCGGATTCAACGGCATTCTAACGGGCTCTTATTACAACCCGAAGTTTCTCAACTGGCGAATTAATCCCTACTACAACCAATCACGGTTCAATTCCAACTTCAATTCGATCTCATCCGCTAAGGGACTGAACGCCAGCGCCGGCCTGTTTGGCGGAAGCAAGACTCCAATCGAATTCAATTTCCAAAAGGCGTACGACGCGGAAAATCAGATAAATTTCCCCGGCACCACCGGTACATATGAAAGCCGCGGCGATACCACTAGTTTTGACGTGAACGCGGGCTTGTATTACGAAGATTATCCGACGCTGAACATCAGCGTCGGCAAATCCGTATCCGACTTCGAAGTGCTGGGTACAGATACGACCGGTAGCGGAGACTCCCGCTTCCTCACCATGGGAAGCTCTTATACTCTCGCGGGCTTCGACCTTTCGGGGCGGTTCGTTAGTAATCGCATCGGGAATACCTTGCCGGCAGTATCAGGGTTCCACGGTGAGAAGGTGAATTCCTATCAAAAGGGCGTGACTGTTTCCGCCACCCGCAAAGTCCTCGACTGGATGCGCTGGGGAGGAGTGTATTCGCGGAATCATGTCGACACCGACTACGTGCTCAATCCGACAAACGCGACCTTTAGCGTAGTGAATACCGACTTGAGCATGATGCCGACATCCAAGCTGAACGTGGACGTGTTTGCGAACTATTCGAGCAACTTGAACGCTCAGATCATATCCGGCATCATCGGCGGGCCACAGACGAATGGTACGGCCGCGCAGGCGGCTCCAGTGACGCAGAACTTGTTATCCAAATACCTCGATTACGGTGCGAACGCCGGTTATTCGTTCACCCGTCAACTGACCCTGACGGCTAGAGTGGACCACAGAGAGCAAGAATATTCGCAAAGCACTATCAAGACCACGAGTGACGTGTTCAGCTCTGGCGTGAGCTACGGCCGCGGCCTTTGGGGCGGGAATATTGGCATGCACTATGGGTTCTCCTGGTTCGACACAAATACCGGCAACAGTGGTTCCACGGGCCACTCCGCGTCGGCCAGTTACACGCGAGAGGTGCTAGGGTTCAACACAGGGGTTGGCGGGCAGGTGTCACACAATGTTGCAAGCGCACTCGTTGGATACAGTCAGGATGGTTACAGCGCGAATCTGAGCATTGCACATCCGTTGTGGCGGGGATGGCACGCGGGTATCGGAGCGACGTACGGGAAGAATAGGATCAATGGACTGACCGAGGGAGAATCGATGCTTCAGTCCTACAATGCGACCCTTTCTTCGCCACGATTCTCGGTCAGCGGCAATTATTCGAAAAATTATGGAACAAGTCTTCCGTTCGGCGGCGGGGGATCGCTTCCACCCGTTATTCCGGGCCTAATTGTTTATCGCGGAAACTCTTGGGGTGCTGCGGCGGGTATTCACCCACAACGGCGGCTACAAATTACGGCTAGTTACTCGCATATGCAATACCACACAGACAATGTGGATTCCATCACCGATAGCTTGTCGGACCGGTTTGAGATCCGATCGGAGTATCGGTGGCGGCAGATGACGTTCAACGGTGGATGCGCGCACATTTCTCAGGGAATCGGTGCGCTGTTCAATAATCCCGATAAAATCAACGTAATTTACTTTGGTGTTTCGCGGCACTTCGACATTTTCTAGCAGGTTATGTGATGCGCACGACAAAGCGGGTGTGCGGTGTGACGACAATCGTCCTGGTACTGGCCGTCAGCCTTAGCGCAGCGCACAAACCGAAGACTCAACCAGCCATTGAATCAACTGTTCCCTCCCTGCAGCTTGCAGGTGGTCGTTCGTTGATATACGAGCGAAGTTTCTCGTCCGAACGCGAGGTGAAGCTCAAAAAGGGCTTCTGGACCCGCGTCATCGATTTTGTCGCCGGAGCCCCTGACTATCACTTCCTGGTCCGGCCGTATAGCGTGGTAACCGATTCTCGCGGCCGGATCATTGTTAGTGATCCGGATGCGAAGGGCGTGCACATCTTTGACTTTGCCAGCCAGAAATATAAGTTCATCTCACGCTACGACGGGAAAGACGCGTTCATGGCGCCCCAATGCGTCACAGTGGATGCACAGGACAACATCTACATCACGGATTCCGAAGCCGGGAAGATTTTTGTTTACGATGCGAACGGCAAGTTCCGTCGAGTGATTGGAAGCCTGAAGGGTGGGGAGGGATATTACAAACGTCCGACAGGAATTGCGGTCGATTCCGAGCAAGGACGGATCTTTGTGAGTGACACACTGCGACACAAGATCTTTGTGCTCGATCTCGCGGGAAATGTTTTGCAGACGATTGGCAAGCGGGGAGTGGACACTGGAGAATTCAATTTTCCCACTGAGCTGCGATTGCGCGGCAATGAACTGATCGTTGTGGATGCGATGAACTTCAGGGTGCAAGTTCTCGATCGCTCAGGCCAGTTTTTGTATGAAATTGGACGCATCGGTGAGACAAACGGCACGATGTTCCGTCCCAAGGGCGTTGGCATCGACAGCGAGGGAAACTTGTACGTTGTCGATGGCATGTTCGACACGGTGCAGGCGTTCGATCGCAAGGGACAACTGCTTTATTACTTCGGGAAAAGCGGGGACGGGCCGGCAGAATTCCAGTTGCCGGCGGGATTGTTCGTCGATCGTGACAACCGGATTTATGTAACGGATTCCTACAATCATCGTGTCCAGGTTTTCCGGTTCGTGCCGGCCAAAAATTCCAGCGGGGGCACTCCATGAAACTCACGCCCCTTGCCGTTCCGACCTCACCCGCCGCAGCCAACTTGTTGCTGGGTCTCTTATTCGCGATTATTTTTTCGGTCGGCTCAGCCTGGGGACAAGGACTGAGCGGAGACCAACTCGGTACCCATGACATGTCGCCTAGCAGCATGAGTGCGGTCAAAGGCGGCGTCGCAAATGCCTGCCTTTATTGCCACGCGCCGCACGGCGGAATGACGGCGCCCACCCCACTTTGGAATCAGCAACTCTCCGTGCAGACATACCAGATGTATGGCAGCTCCACGTATCACCAGACCGGGGTTCAGCCGCCCGTGGGAAGCCCAAGCAAACTATGTTTGAGCTGTCATGACGGAACGGTTGCGATCGGGCAAACGGTCGCCTATGGTCAAGTAAACGTGACCGGAACCATGAAGGCAGGGTCCAACTTTGGCACCGATTTGCGGTCGTCGCATCCTTTCAGCCTGAAAACTCCCCTTGTGGACGCACCGAATCTGTCTCTTCTGCTGCAGCAGAATCCGCCGCAGACGGCGGATGCAGCGGTACGAATGATTAATGGAACGGTAGAGTGCACAACGTGTCATCAGCCGCACTTCCAGAATATTGATAAGCAGTTGGCAAAGTTCCTGGTACGCGACAGCTCGAACTCGCAGTTGTGCCTCGCCTGCCATGATCCGTCGCGTGTGGTGAATGGCCAAGCAAACGAACTGGCCGGATGGGTGCTGAGCGCGCATGCCACATCGAGTGCGACCACGCCAAACACACCGTATGTCGGCGGATACACAACGGTGGGGCAGAACGGATGCAATGCGTGTCATATGCCGCACAGTGCGTCAGGACCCGCACGTCTATTGCGTGCGACGGATCAACTGGACTGCATGAACTGCCACAGTGGCACGAACACGCAACCCGCAGCGCCGAATATTCTCGCGGAGATGTCGACTGTGGCAGGCGTCGCAAAGATTGCACACCCGTTTCCTACCGCGGCGAACCCGCACGATCCAACCGAGCCGGCCGTGCTGAACAACAATCGACATGCAGGATGCGTGGATTGTCACAATCCGCACGCCGCACAGTCCGGCGGCGCGTTAACTGTTCCCCCGGGAATCCGTCTCGCACAGACTGCGGTTGTTGGAGCGAGTGCTCAGGATGGCCTGACGGCTCTCACACCCGCCACAAATCAATTCGAGAATTGCCTGCGCTGCCATGGGACTAGCTCCAGCAAGGGCACAACGACCACGGCGAACTATGGGTATCTTCCCGCACGGGTCGTGAGCGCTGGCGATCCTCTAAACTTGATTCCGCAGTTTGCGCTTACGGCAACGTCGAGCCATCCGGTGATGCACGACCGGTCGAGCGCGCTGGCGCAGCCAAGCTTGCGCGCGCAGATGCTCAACATCGATGGCATCACGGCAGGCCGTTCCATGGGCACTCGGATATTCTGCACGGACTGCCACAACAGTGATGACAATCGCGAGTTTGGGGGCGCGGGCGCCAACGGTCCGCACGGATCGAAGTATAACCACATCCTGGAACGACGCTACGAAATGAGCCAGGCAGTGACCCCGGGAGCTCAGATTACGAATCCGTTCATTCAGCCTGATCTGACCGCGAATGGCCCCTACGCCATGTGCGCAAAGTGTCATGACTTGTCACAGGTGCTTGCGGATAGTAGCTTCCCTCATGCTAAACACGTAGCGGACGTAGGTGCGTCGTGCTCGGTTTGTCACACCTCGCACGGAATGGGAGCGCAAAGCGCTTCAGTTACCGGTGAAAGACTGGTCAATTTCGATTTAGGGGTTGTGGCTGGCCTGGGAACGACTCCCATCACCTATAACGGTGCCACGAAATCGTGCACGCTGATGTGCCACGGAAGTTCCCACGACAGTAAGCACCAGTAAAGAGACCATTCAACCTGCCACGAAAGCGTTTTCCAACCCCCCGGAGGGGTGATGATGGTCGGTCGTATCCGTTACGCCCACTCTCTCAAAGGCAATCTCTAATCGCGACGGTAGAAAAAAATTGTTTCCGCCTCCGCGTTCGAGATCGGAGCGATTGTGCGCCCAGCCTCTTTGAAGAGGCTTCCGGGGAAAATCTGAAGGAAGTTGTTGGACAATAATATTCCGCCGCTGCGCATCATTCCCGCGAGGTTACGCAGCGCCAGCGCTTGCTCGAATCCCCCGTAATACACAAAAACGTTCGTGCCGATCATGAGGTCAAACTTGTTTTCGTCTGAGATTACATCTTGCTGGAATACAACATTCATGTCGGTCGGCCGAACGATTTGAACTGTTTTTGAGCGAATGTCCAACGCCCTCATTTTCAGCTCGGGCGTCGCTTCCGGTACCGGCAGAGCCCGCGCGGGCTTGCCAATACGTGATCCGAAGGTCTCCCAATAGGAAGTGAACTCTGGACTCCACGTTTTCGTCGCGTCCCACGGTATTTGCAGTTGGTACGGCAGCCCCTTGGCGGCACGCACTCGTGCACGCTCGATGTGGTGATTCACGCTGGGACTAATATCGTATGTCACGACTTGTAGCGTCGTGGAGTTTGAAAGTCTTAACTTCAGCAGGCTGTCGATTACGGCAAAAGGCTGAATAGTCTGTGTTGGATAGAAATCGACACCTTCTTCTTTGTTCACGAAATCCAGCCCCGGTCCGATGACCGCAACACGACGGATACTTCCGAGACTGAACACCTTGCGCGCAACGAGATCCCTGAGGGCTTCTTGGAGCGCGAAGTTGGGACGAATGCTCGTATCGAGGGAAATACCGCGCTTCTCGAACAGATGCGAATCGAGTTCCAGCATTTTTGCTTCGCTCAACTTGTTGGCGGCGCGAAGAGCACGCAATTGTTCTTGATAACCAGCGAACTCTTTCTGCATGCGTACAAGGTTAGCCAGCAAGGCCCCTTTTGCTTTGGCCCTTTCAGCCGGAGTCGTAAACGCGAATCCTCTTTTCTCCAAGAATGCGCGGGCCGCGAGCAAATGCTCCCGCTTTCCAGGTTTCGTCAAGGCACTGACGAGGTCGTCAACGCGATTCTGTACCCAGAAGTCGACACCGACGCTTTGCCCGTACTTGAAAAGGCTCGGCCAATCGATGCGCGGCTGCTGTGTGTAAGTCACACCGAAGCGCAACAGGTTGGTAATAGTGTCTTCTTCACCCTGATCAAGGCGTGCACGGACCTCGCGGTCGCGTTTCGCCACCCATGATGGCCAATATGCTTTCAGGTCGCCAGCCGTGCGCGTTTTGAGTTCGTCGGGCAGTTCTTTCCTGAATGCCTCAAGAACCGGCCGCGCCTGATCCAATGAGACAAATTGCGGACCAGTCTCCTGCGGCACCGCGACAAAAACAAGCGAGACAGTGACCAGGAGAAACCATACGCGCCGTGTCATCGATTTCCGTTTTCCGGGGCTTGCAGGAGTTTCGCTCTGTCGCGGGCCTTCATCGAGTCATCTACTCGTCCGTTTAGTTCGTAAAGAGTGGCGAGCTCTTGCCAGACATCGATTCGATCGGGAGCAATCCGAGTGGCGGCTTCTTCGTTGGCGATCGCCTGTTCTGCATTGCCGAGCGCACTCCACGCGGAAGCGCGTCCGCGCGCAAGATCGAGTTGAAAGGGACGGTTGGTTGTTGCTTCGGGGGGCGCGCGACGCACCGCATCATCGAGCGCCTTCAGCGCCGCGTCAGGCTTTTGTAGTCCAAGATCAAGAAATGCAAGATTGACTAACATCAAATGGGGCCTTGCAGAGGTTTCGACAGCCCTCTGCATTGCCTCGACCTGCTTTTTTGCATCCCCCATCGACTCGTAAAGCTGGGCTAGTGATGCCCAGGTCACGTCATTCGGCTCGAGGGCTAGGGCGGTGCGATATTCCAGCTCCGCTTGGCCTGGCATCCGAAGAGCGGTAAAAATCTTGGCGCGCAGAAAGTGAAGATTGGCGCTGTCAGGAAACAAGCGAAGAGCACGATCGCTGGACGCCAGCGCTTCGTCTTGCCGCCCTAATACCAGAAACACGAGAGCGGCGTTCGCCCACTGATTGAAGGCCGTGGCCGAATTGGAGCTCACCTGTCCGAGGACCGGCGCTTTCGCGCAATCTAGCGCCCGCTGCTCGACGAGAGTCTTCGTCTGCTCGGAACGACGGACAAACACTGCTGAAATTTCGTCCAGATAGACGGGCGACCAAGCACTGCTGTTACAGAAAACTGGCAGAGCTGTAGCGACACCATCGTAGCGGGCAAGGGAAAGAACAACGGTATTGATTTGATAACGTTCGACCTCGTATTGCCACTCCGAAGCACTTGGCGAAATCGATAGCAGTCGATCTTGCTTTTCGAAGATGCCTGGACCAAAAGGTATGGCACGGCCATCCACGTAATCCCGGTAACGAGGGCCCAGGCGCCAAACGAGAAATCCGCCAACGTTGTAGTGATTGAAGATTTGAGGCGACAGAGCTTGCTGCTCGACAAAGGTGAGAGCGCGTTCGGGGAACCACCAGCTTAGTCCAACCCCGAATCTAGACGTATCCGTGCTTCCCAAGTAGTGGCGATTCGTAACGAGGTCCGCAGAGCGCGTGACGGCCAGGATGAAGGTCAGCGCGGCCGCCCCCGCAATTAGGATTTGCCGGGTACGAGCATCGACTGACTTGGCTGACCACTCGTTCCACGCCCCGGAAAGAATCGAACCCCCTACCACAATCAAGACACACGCGAAAAGTCCTTGGAAACGAACGTGCTTCATGCCCACGTAGGCAGCACCAATTAGCAACAATGCCGCCCCCGGCTGCCTTCGGGCCGCGGCGACTAGTGCACATGAAATGGCTACGGCAAATAACAGGAAGAAAATACCGTTCGTTTCGCGCAACGAAATCAGGGGCCCGAAATTGGTCCAGTTCAGGGGAACACTCGCCCACTCATTAATCCACTGCCCGTGCTGCGCCATCGCTGCGTTCTGTCGAACCAGCGCTGTGTAAATACCCCAACCCCAAGGGTTAAGCAGCGTGGCGGGGATGGTTAACAGCAACCATGGCCATGCGCGTTTCATGCGTACCAAAGCAGCCTGGCGACGCTGGGATGAAATAAGCGTCTCGAAGACTTCACATCCTACGTAAGCACCGATCAGTACGAAGCCTGCGACGAAGCCCAAATGCAAATTAACCCATGCCACCATCAGGATCGGCAGTAACCACAGACGGGCTCGTCCCGAGGAAAACTGTTCCCACAGAAGACTGAGGAACGCCGCAAAGAGAATAACGGTGAACATCTCCGCGCGAGGTCCCGTCCGGGCAGCGATCCGAGGCAGCGCAAGAATTGCCAGCATGGCGGATGCCGATGCTCCGCGCCGAAGGAGCAAGGCAACAGTCGTGACACAAGTAACGGCCCCCAACCACGATAGGAGCGCATACCCGCCGATCATGAAAATGGCATAAAGCAACAAGCATGAGGCGACGGGATAGATCCAAGGTTGACCGGAAGCTGTATACGAGAAAACATCCGTGTCGGGAATCGCACCGTGGGCCCATATCCACCGACCAGTCGCCAACTGCCACGGCAGATCGTAATCCGTTATCGTTCTTAGGCCGGCCAGCAATGAATACGCGAGAGCAATCGCAAGGAGCACGCGGAAGAGTGCAGGATGAGTGGGGGCTTCCACGGTGACTTCGCTGTTCATTGGCGGTATCCCGATTGCTACTTGAGCAGTTCGAATGCCACATCGGCAGGCAACTTGTAACGTATATGGTTGGTGCAACAACACTTATGCCGAGGAATAAGTGCCGCGTCAACAGAATCCCGGTGGAATAGCGCTGCCCTGCGCGCTTTGCCTCACCCGGGCATGAGGAGTGATGAACCAGCAACCCGCATCACCCAACTCAGCCTCTCGACGCACGTCGGCTCGATGGTTAATCGCGATCCTTATCTTTTGTGCGACCCTGATTCGGTACTACGAGCCACGTCATCCTACTCGCCATCTTTGCGGAATCGGCTACGAATCGCTTGAACTCGGTTGTTCTTTAGCAAAAAAAGGCACGTTCTCCGACCCTTTTCGCTTTCTGGACACTGGCCCGTCAGCGCATGTCGCTCCGGCATTCCCTGCCGCCATCGCCCTGATCATAAGAATATTCGGTGATCAAGCTGATGGTGCGTATGCCGTGCAATGGGCCGGCGCTCTTCTTCTCGCTCTCCAATTGAGCTTCTGGCCATTTCTGTCTCAAAGACTTGGAATGGGTTTTTCGGCGGGAGTCTTGGGAGCGATCGCCTTCTTGTTTGCAGGGATCGTCCTTTTGCCGATGTGGGAAGCGTTCTATGTCGGCTTGATGATTGCGTTGTTATCGTATTGCACGTATCTGATGCTTGAGGCGCCGCCATCATGGGCATTGTGTGTTGTATCGGGGTTGATCTGGGGAATGACATTTCTACTAAACCCGGTGCCGCTTTTTGCTTTCATTGCGATCTTGATTTGGGCATGGTTTTCGAAAAAGAAGATTTCAAGGGAGAAGACGCTGGCATTGGCTGCTATCCCTTTGCTTGTAATCAGCCCTTGGCTGATTCGGAACTACAAAGTTTTCGGTCATTTTGTATTCATTCGCGACAACCTGGGCTTAGAACTTGCCGTCTCGAATAACTCCTGCGCCCCGTTCTGGTTTTGGAAGAATTTTCACGCAGATTGCTTTCGAAATCTTCACCCCGACGAAAGCCTTGCAGAGGCAGAAAAACTCAGGGATTCGGGTGAATACGCATACAATCAGGCGCGACTCCGCGAAGCATTCGACTGGATTCGCCAAAATCCCGGCCCGTTCCTGAAACTATCGGGTCAGCGCTTCGTAGCGTTCTGGTTTCCCACACCGACGGGCAATCCGTTCAGCGATCAGCATGTTTCGGCGCAAATGCTGGTTATTTGGGTCCTTGCTTTGATGAGCATTCCCGGCTTGTGGGTGCTTTGGAGATCACACCGCAAGGCGGCGGCCATCGTGATGATCTGGTTAGTGCTCTTCCCGCCGATTTACTACTTCATTCAATACGATGTCCGGTATCGCTACCCGATTCTGTGGGCCACATTCTTACCCGGTTGTTTCTTTCTGACCGACCTGGCAAGAGGGGTTTGGCACGCGTTTCGCGACAGCGGTACAACGTAACCAGGAAGCTCAGCTGGCTATTGGGGCAGCGAACTCCGGGCCGTTCCCGGTTTCACTCCTACATGCCTCTTCGCCTGCGCGATAAGCCCCACCACTTTGTCTTTTGCTTCGTAGTTTGGATTCTTGTCCAAAAGCTTCTGCCACGCAGCAACGGCGCCATCGATATCCATCTTGCCTTGCCACTTGACGATGCCAAGATTGAAAAGAGTGTTGGGTTTGTTGGGCTCGTACGATAGAGATTTGTTGAATTCCCCGATCGCGCCATCGATATCGCCGGTGTACCAAAGCGCGGTAGCGAGGTCCGTGCGGACCCCCGTATTGGAAGGCTGCAGTTTCAGAGCGCGCTGGTAATATTCGATCGCGGTCGGATATTCATGCGTGTCGTAGTAGATGTTGCCAATGTTGCTCAACAACGCGGGATTGTTGGAGTCCGACTTTAGCTGGGCGAGCAAAGGTTTCGCCTGTTGGTCAGCCATCAGCCGAAGCTGGTCAGCCGTGGGCGCTCCCATCGGCGTTTCCTGCGATCCCGTTCCAATCGCCATACCCATTGGAGTGGTCTGCGCAGCCTGTACACCGGGCGTGGAATGTTGCGATCCGCGAACGAACCAACCGCCCGCAATGCCTACCAAGAGACAGATCACAGCAAGAATATAGGCTTGGGCACTAGTCCACTGGTCAGCCGTTTGTGCTTGGTCGGTGTCGTTCATATTGGGCACTCCTATGCTCTGGTCACTCGCTTCCGCCACGTTTGGTTTTGGCGTCGGCGATCAGCTTTTCCACTGCCATTTTCTTTTGAGTATCGAGATCCGGATTCTTGGCCAACAGTTCTTGCCATGCTAGCAGCGCGCCTTTTGCGTCGTTCTTTCCGCGCCACTTGATCATTCCAATGTTGAACAGCGTGTTCGCATCCTTCGGATCGTATTTCAGGGACTGTTCCAGCTGCGCCAGGGCACCGTCGGCATCACCGCTATAGAAAATACAGGAAGCCATGTCCGTACGAACCGCTACGTTTTTTGGATCGATCTCGAGAGACTTCTGGTAATAGTTGGCGGCTTCCCGAAACTGGTGTGTCGACTTATAGACATCTCCAATCTGGACGAGAATGGGAACGCTGTTCGGATTCGCCTTCAATTGAGCGAGGAGCGGCTCAGCCTGTTTATCCGCCATGCGCTTCATTTCTTCGAGACTGGGCATCTTGCCGTGGGGGTTAGCCTGCTCGGTTTTTGAAGACGGAATACCGGCGCCTGTCGGAGCGCCGCCAGAACCTCGCATAAGATAGCCCACCGCCAACCCAACTACCAAGCAAACGGCCGCCATCGCATAAACCTGCTTTGTCTGCCAATCAGCGGGTGAAACACTTAAACGGCCGGGTTCGTTGGCCATGCGGTTGTGACTCCTCTTGAAGGCAGATCCCACATCGTGCTGCGAAACCATAGATTAGGTGGTTTGCAAGGGCCGAACAGCAATCGATATCACAAGCGATTGTGACAAGCGTCACAAGGTCGTGCGTCGTCATTAGTGGTTCATTTGCATCCATTTCCAAGCTGTTGAAACAATGTCTGACAAACTTCGTGTGGCTTTCCATCCCAAGATAGCTTGCGCCTGGCGCGGGTCCGCTACCAATCGGGGTGGGTCGCCCGCCCGCCGTGAGGCAATTCGAGTCGAAACTTTGCGACCGGTTACTTTTTCGATGGTCTCAATGACCTGGTGTATGGAATGTCCTGCGCCTGTGCCCAAATTCACGAATAGAGAGCTGTCTTGCCGCCCGAGATACTCGAGAGCAAGGACATGGGCATCGGCAAGGTCAGACACATGTATATAGTCACGAACACAGGTACCGTCTGAGGTAGGGTAGTCCGTCCCAAAAATCTCCAGAGCCTGCTTCTCTCCAGCCGCTACCTGGAGGGCGAGCGGGATCAGATGGGTTTCGGGGTCGTGAAGTTCTCCGATCTCTCCCGATTCATCTGCCCCGGCGGCGTTGAAATATCTGAGAGCCGCGAACCGTAGGCCATAGGCTGATGCGTAGGACTCGAGCGCGTATTCGAACATCAGTTTCGTTACACCATAGGGATTCGCAGGTTGGCGAGGAGAATTTTCCGCGATGGGAATCGTAGACGGCTCGCCATATACGGCACAGGTCGACGAGAACACGATCTTGTTCACCTTTGCGTCGAGACAAGCATTCAAGAGCGAGAGCCCGCCTTCAACGTTGTTTCGGAAATATTTGCGTGGATTCTGAACCGATTCCCCCACATACGCGTTCGCAGCAAAGTGCATAACTGCGTCGACCATTCGAAGTGCGGATGTGAGGACCGATTGATTCAGGAGGTCTGCTTCGATAAGTTCAAATCCTTTAACAAGGCGGCGATGCCCGGTCGAAAGATTGTCATACACGAGGATTTCGTGACCGTGGTCGCGCAATAGCCTTGCGGCGTGACTGCCGATGTATCCGGCGCCACCCGTGACAAGCACTTTCATCCCTCACCTCGGAAGACTTTTCCTGGTTCGAACCCGCAATCGTAACGTCTGCAGCATTCCAAACGCTATAATGTACGTGGTTTTCCGCATGAATTCTGCCTCGGCGCCCGGAGCGCTCACCGCCATACCTCAAGCCCTCGATTCCACACTGGCCATTGGTCCCTCAACGAGTCACACGAAGGCGATCGTCCTCATTGTTATGTTTTGGCTAGCGATCTACTTCACGAGTATTTTCACCCCGCCATTGTTGGACGACGCTGATTCGGTTCACGCAGAAGCCGCGAGAGAGATGGTTTTGAGACACGATTGGGTTACCCTTCACGCCAACGGAATCCGTTACCTCGAGAAAGCGCCGCTAATGTATTGGAGCGTGGCGCTGAGCTACAAAATGTTTGGCGTTAGCGATTGGTCAACCCGACTGCCTCTAATGCTCGGGGTCTTGGCTATGCTGCTCGCGACCTATAGCCTGGGAGCTTTCTCGTTCGGAGGCATCGGCGGACTGTATGCTGCTCTGGCCCTGGCGACCTCGATCGGACCGTTCCTGTTTACGCGTTTTCTGATTCCCGAGGTCTTGGTTGCGCTATGGCTCACTCTCGGATTTCTCTGCTTCCTCAAATCGCTGGAGGAAAAGCAGCCATCGCGGTGGGTCTGCTGGGGATTCGCGATTACATGTGCACTCAATGTTTTAACCAAAGGCTTGATCGGGCTGATCTTCCCATTGGGTGTTGTCGGGCTTTATCTGTTGCTGACTGGCAACCTGCGGCACCTGCTAAAGCTGAAATTGATATCAAGCACGCTCGTGTTTCTGATAGTTGCTATGCCGTGGCATGTGCTGGCCGCGCTGCGAACACCCAGCCAGGGCGAGGTGCGCGGCTTTCTCTGGTTCTACTTCGTTAACGAGCACTTCTTGAGATATTTAAACAAGCGCGTTCCGCGCGATTACGACACCGTGCCGCTGCTCTTGTTTTGGGCGCTCTTGATTTTGTGGCTGGTTCCATGGAGTGCGTTTCTGCCGCAGGCGATCAAGGATGTGCCGGCACGTTGGAAGGAATTGCGCGGCGGCTTGACGAGTCGTCAACGGGCGAACCTAGTGTTTCTGTTATGGGCACTCATCATCGTAGTGTTCTTCAGCTTCTCAACGCGCCAGGAATATTACACGATACCCGGACTACCAGGGATGGCGCTCCTCGTTGGCGGATGGCTACAACGGGAAACGTCGTCAGCTCCCGAGAGTGGCGAACGGAAAGCAGGGCGGACCTCATCGCTGGTACTCCTTGCGATTGGGGTACTCGTGTCCGCAGTTGGATCTGCGCTTCTGGCTTTTGCGAAAACTCCTGCAGCGGGCGCCGACCTAGCTGACTTGCTGCGAAAGAATCCGGACAGTTACGCGCTGTCGTTCGGTCACGTCTTAGACCTTACGCCACAAGCGATGGGAGCGTTTCGACTCCCCCTTTTCGGCTTCTCGTTCGCATTCCTTGCAGGTACAGCCCTCAACTGGCATTTCCGGCGACGCAACCGGGCTGCAGCCGGGAACTTGGCCTTGGCGCTGATGATGGTCATCGTCTTGACCTGCGTACATTCGGCGTTTGTTACGTTTTCGCCGATCTTGTCATCTAAGAATTTGGCCGACGCAATTCACCGCAGTTACGAACCCGGGGATGTCATCGTGGTCGACGGGGAATACGAAAACGCATCCACGTTGAACTTCTACACTGGCCAACCGATACGTGTTCTGCATGAGCCCACGGGCAATCTTTGGTATGGATCCAAATTCCCCGATGCACCTCGAGTGTTCGAAACGCCATCTTCCTTCGCTGAGCTGTGGAATGGTCCGCAACGTGTCTATCTTTGGACCGACCAGGAAAAACCTAAGCCCCTTGAAGGCCGTGAATATTTTGTACTAGCGGAAAATGGCGGGAAATCCATTCTGACGAATCGTCGCTGACAGACAGTTAGTTTCTGACGTGTCCATGTGAATCCGATGCCAGTCGCACAGCCCAGCCTGATGGTGACCAGTTTGGTGTGGAAACTCTTGCTGACCGTTGCGGCCATCGGTTCCGTGAGCTCCACTATCTTTCTCGCATTGGTGCTGGTTGCGGTCGTTCGTTACCGGCGCGAAAGACAAGCATCAGAGTCGTCCATTCCAGTTGATCTCGCGTCGCTGCCCGCGGTGACGTTATTGAAGCCAGTACACGGGATGGAGCCGCGGCTATTCGAAAATCTTGAAAGCTTTTTCCAGCAAGATTACCCGAATTTTGAAATTTTGATCGGGGCGAGGGACAACGAAAATGCAGCATTGCAGGTCGCGCAGGAAGTGCGCCGAAAGTATCCTCATGTATCGAGCAAAGTCGTTCTGTCAGGACCGCCTACCTGGCCGAATGCGAAAGTTTATTCGCTCGATATAATGATTCGTGAAACTCCGAATTCGTTTCTTGTCATCAGTGACAGCGATGTTCTAGTGGGCCCGACTTTTCTTCGTCAGGTTATTCCACCACTGTTGAAGTCGCGAACCGGCCTCGTAACCTGTCTCTATCGCGGCATTCCAGCGGGCGATTTCTGGTCACGATTGGAAGCGCTGGGGATGTCGGTGGAGTTGCCATCCGGGGTTTTGGTAGCCGACATGCTTGAAGGCATGCGGTTTGCGTTGGGCGCGGTGATGGCGGTCAGGCGCGATGCTTTGCAAAAAATCGGTGGAATTGCTTCTACCGCGGATTACTACTCCGACGATTTTGTTTTAGGCCACGAAGTGTGGAAAGCAGGATATGACGTCACCCTGGCTCAACCCGGCGTTGGGCATGTACTGATGCCCCGCACCTTGAGTGAAAGTTTCGGAGACCAATTGCGTTGGATGAAGAGTACCCGATACTCGCGGCCTCTCGGGCACATCGGCACGGGGTTAACCTATGCCATGCCTTTTGGCTTATTGGGGTTGGCGGCAGGCTTAGGAGCAGGCCTTCCAGTTCTTGGCTACAGCTTGCTTGCGGCTTCCGTTGTCAATCGAATCGTCCAGTGCCTCGCAGTCGGCAGAGGAGTATTGCACGACAAGAACGCGGTGAGATTCTGTTGGCTCTATCCTCTACGTGATCTTTCGGGCTTTTTGACTTGGACTGCGAGCTTCACCAGTCGCACGTTTCGCTGGCGCGGCGAAAACTATCGATTCGGACGCGGCGGCCGAATCAGTCCCCAGCACCGGCCCGCAGAGAGTGCGGTTGGAGAACAGCTGTAACCGGCACTCCAGAAACCGTCTCCAGCTCCGCGCGGCGACTTGCAATCACCTGATTCACGATTTCCCGCAATTGATACTTCGGCTTGAAACCCGTGAGTTGTGCAATCTTGGAGATGTTCGGCACCCGTCGGTCCATATCCTCGAAACCGTGCTGGTAGGCCTGGTCATATGGAATGAGACGAATCTCGGAATCGCTATCTGTCATCTCCTTCACCATCACTGCAAGTTGGTAGATGGAAACTTCTTCTGGATTGCCGATGTTGAATACGTTGCCGACAGCCCTGGGATCTTCGATCAGGCCCAGCGCTCCGCGTACAACGTCGCGAACATCCGCAAAGCAGCGCCTTTGCAGTCCTGTCCCAAAAACTGTAATTGGTTCCCCGCGTAAAGCCTGATTGACGAACCGTGGCAAGACCATCCCGTATCGGCCTGTTTGACGGGGGCCAGTCGTATTGAAAAAGCGCGCGACAACCACTGGAAGCCCGTGGGACTCGTGGTTCGCAAGGGCTAGAAATTCATCAATCGCTTTTGAGCATGCGTAGCCCCAGCGGCTCTTTGTGGTTGGTCCGTAAACAACGTCATCGTCTTCCGAAAAAGGATGTTTTGCGCTTTTGCCATATACCTCCGACGTCGATGCCACAAAAGAAAGCTTGCGAAAACGCGCGGCCAGTGAAAGAACATTGTGACTTCCGAGCACATTGGTCTCGATTGTGTCTACCGGGGAGTCGATGATCTTCTTCACCCCAACTACTGCCGCCAGATGAAACACGATGTCTGCATTGCGGACCAACGGTTCCAGGCGCGCAAGATCAAGAACTGAGCCAATCGCAATGTGAAGGCGATCGTGATCCTGTGATTGCGCGAGATTGTCGAGCCGTCCAGTGGAGAAGTCGTCCAGAACAAATACTTCGTCACCGCGTTTCAAGAGCGCTTCGCAGAGATGGCTACCAATGAAACCCGCGCCTCCAGTAACTAAGACCTTACGCATTTGAAATCAACCTCGTTATGCAGCCGTCGCCAAGGATGCGAGCCATTGTTCGATTTCCTTCCACGCTTACGACTTATTAGATTCTGGCAAGCCTGCCATCTTTCAATTCGAAGTATTCCCCTCGCCAACTCACGGTATGACCGGTAAAACTCCCGATCCAAACCAGCAGCGCCGCGAAATCCCGAAGAGGAATAAGCCAAGCCAGCCGAATCAAATTTCGATCTCCGAGCACCAATACGCCTGCAACAAACGCAACGAGAAATCGAAACATAACGGCCAGCGCTAGCAGTTCCCAACCCCAAAGGGCGCCGCGGGCAGCGCACAACGAAAGAAAGGCCCATGGCAATCCGAACGTCAGAACAACGCCCAAATATCCCCAACGTCGCGAGTCACGAACGCTGCGCGCCCAACGCAACTGGTGATCGTAAAACTCGCGCAACGAATAAGCCGGCAGAAATGTGTCGACGACGACTTCGGAAAGCACTACCGTTCGGCCCAAAGCAGCGATGCGGTTCGCAATCTCGTAATCGTCTGCCAGATATTCAACAACTGACTCGAACCCTCCGATTGCAACCAGCTCTGCGCGGCGAAATGCCAGCGTCGATCCCAGTCCAAAATGAACGCCGCCTTCGATCTGCCGAGCGGTCAATACGGCAGCTGCAAAGTCCGAACTGATCCCGATGGATTCCAGGCGTGACCCAAGAGATTTTTCTGGTATCCCGCGGTAAAGGCACGTAACCATTCCGACGTCTGGACTGCAGAGCGGCCCCACGACGCGAGATAGATAATCTCGTTCGACACGAATATCGCTATCGTTTACAACTAAATGTCCGTAACGCGAGGCCGACATCATCTGGGCGAGGTTGCTAATCTTGGTATTTGTGCCCAGATTTTGCTTGCACACCACTAGCTGAATGCACCGCGAAGGAAACTCGCGTTGAAGTCTGTGAACCGACTCAACGGCCGGATCCTTCAAATCGCTCACGCCAAAAATGATCTCGTAATCCGGATAGTCTTGCTCGCAATGGCTGCGAAAACTCTGATAGATTTCCGGATCAATGCCCTTCAAAGGCTTCAAAATGCTGACCGGCGGATGAAACGACCGCCCAGATCGCGTACGACGATCGATCAGAAAGCGGATTGCGCTCCAAAGGCAAATGCCGTAATACACGAGACACGAGATCGTCCCAACAAGTGCGAAGAGTTCCAGAATTTTTGCGGCTTGTTGCGTCATTTGCAGTGCAGCTCTGCCCCAGCCCTACTGCCAGGCACACGCCTTGTTTAGGCTAGACACACGCGCGGGAACCAGTTTTTAGATTACCAGACCATTCCTTTTTTGCGCCAAAACCCACCGCTTGGCATTTACTGGACGGTTGCCGGTTCAGATGTCTGGTAAATAGATGCAAGTGATTGTGTGAAAGGTGCCTCGATGAGGACACATCGCCAACAACTCAACGTTTATCGACAAAAGAAAGGCCCGAAGTGTTCGACTTCGGGCTTCAACATTCAGGACGTTTTTTGATCAGTTAACGGTCAATGTTGCAGTACCACTGGCTGTTGTGCTTCCCTGGGCGTAGTTGGCTTTTATGGTTGTGGTTCCTTTCCCCGAGGAAGTTGCGAGACCGAAATTGCTTACAACGGCAACACCTGCGTTGCTGGAGCTCCAATCCGCGAACGTCGTCAGTACCTGGGTGCTGCCGTCGTTGAACGAACCTGTCGCCGTGAACTGCTGACTCTTTCCGAGCGTGATCGAAACGCTGGGTGGAGTAACAGCCATCGTAGCGAGTGTGGCGTTGGTAACGGTCAGGTTGATGGTCCCGGCAGGGACGGATCCAAAGACAGCTCGGATTGTCGCGGTACCGGGGGCCACCCCACGCACCACGCCGTTGGTGCTTGACACGGTTGCGACCGTTGCGTCGCTCGACGTCCAGGTGGCCGAGTCAGTAAGGTCTTGTGTCGTTCCGTCTTCGAAGGTTCCCGTCGCTTTCAATTGAACCGAAGTCTGGGACGCGAGCTTTGAAGATGAATTGGGAGATGTGACCGACACCGAGACCAACTTCGAGGCAGTAACGGCCAACTCAGTTGTGCCTACAACGCTGTCCTGTGTCGCTGTGATCGTTGTTGAACCTGCGCCCTGCCCAGTCGCAAGCCCGTTTTGAGTGATCGTGGCTACCGCCGGATTGGAGCTAATCCAGGTTACTGCCGTCGTGAGATTCTGGGTCGACCCATCGCTATAGGTGCCAGTTGCCATGTACTGAACTTGTCCCGCTGGCGCGGTAAAAGGAGCACCAGTGGTACTGACCTTGATTGAAGTAAGGACCGCAGAAGTCACTATTACTGGCGACGATCCTGTTACGCCCAACATGGCCGCGATGATATTGGCCGTCCCGGCCGCCACGCCCTTCACGACTCCTTTGGTGCCCGATAAGTTACTGACCGTTGCAGCCGCAGTGTTGTCTGAAGACCAAGTGACCTGGCCGGTTAGGTTTTGTGTCGAACTATCGCTGAAAGTGCCGACCGCCGTGAAGTTCAGCTTGGCGTTCGGTTGCAGCGAAGCGCCTGACGGCGCCACGGCAATTGAACTCAGCGTGGCATTTGACACGGTGAGAAGTGTGGAGTCGGACACAGAACCGACGTTGGCGGTAATGGTCGCCGATCCCGGTGTTAATCCCGAAACCAGTCCCGATGGGGCGACTGTTGCCACTGCCGTCGCGGATGACGTCCACGACGTTACTTGATTGGTGAGATTGCGCGTGCTCCCGTCGCTAAAAGTGCCGGTCACGGTGAATTGCTGCGTGGTCTGTTTAGCAATGGTCGCGGCCTCTGGCTTAACACCGATAGAGACTAAGTTCGCGAGCGTCACCGTGAGTGTGGCGTGAGCACTGGCTGATCCAAAGGTCGCCGTGATCGTGGTAGTGCCCTGGTTCTTGCCGGTTGCGAGGCCGCTGTTGGACGTCACTCCCGCGACATTCGTCGCGGAGGAGCTCCATGTAGCGAGGTTCGAAATGTCCTGCTCAGTTCCGTCTGAAAAATTGCCCGTTGCGGTGAACTGTTGCTGGGTACCCACATCGATGGATGGACTGGTTGGAGTTACAGTTAGGGAGTTGAGTGTTGCGCTCGAAACGTTTAGTGTTCCGGTTCCTGATACGCTCCCAGAACTCGCAGTAATTGTGGTTGCACCTCCCGAGACTCCAGTGGCGACGCCTTTAGTGCCGGAGGTATTGCTAATCGTGGCAACGGCGGGCGAAGAGGAAGTCCACGAAACGGAGGTGGTCAGATTCTGAGTACTGTTGTCGCTAAATTTTCCCGTCGCCGTGAATTGGGCCGTTGTGGTCGGCGCAATCGAAGGAGTTGTGGTAGCAACCGCAATCGAGACCAGTGTCGGGGGCGGTGGAGGGCCTACGTTTCCTCCCGACCCACCTCCACAGCCGGCGAGTACTCCTGCGAAAATCACGCACAACAGAATCAGGGCCCGTTTCACGCAAACCTCCAAAAACACGGTCAAGATTGGCGGACTTCGTCGCAACGTGCATGTCACACCGGGAAGACCATACTTATCGCGGCAAGTTGGGTGCCAAAGTCCGCGAGGCAGAGAGCCTGTATCGGTATCAGTTTCTTTGCAGTACAAGAGCCTCCCGTACTTGCGGGCCGGAAATAATTAGGTGATGTGCAATGAGTTGCAGTTTGTCTCGTGAGAATGTGGGCGGAGGAGATGTTCATGAGAACGGCGATTCTTAGTGTGATTTTGCTACTCCCGGCGACTTTACAAGCGCAAAATACGCGACGTATCGAGCCGGCACAATCTGCTTCACACTCAAATCCCGTACTGTCCAAAACAAAATTTCGAACCGGGCAAACGTTTGCGCCGAATCAACCTCTGGACGCGATCAGTGCTCAAGACATCGCCCGTCGGTTCATTTCCGCCAAACCAATTCGGCCTGTATGACATGCATGGCAACGTCTTGCAGTGGGTTCAGGATTGCTTTTCGAACTCATTTTCGAAACATCCAACGGATGGTTCTGCCAGTCGCACCCCAACGCTGTCAGTCGATTCGACTGACGAAATATACTGGAATACGTGCCGTTGGTTTCGATAACCCGCTTGCGCGTGCGTTCATGGCGATATCTTTTACCGTTTCTCTTCTATGCCATCAGGTCTTCCCGACAGGCCAAAGCTGCTGAGGGAAATTTGGCGGTCTCCCTACTACGCGATGCACAGAATGCGTATTGGACGCGCACTGTTTGGACCAGCGAAGAGGCAATGAAATCCTTCATGCTAAACGGACCGCATCGACAAGTGATGAGTCGCCTCTTGGAATGGTGCGACGAAGCGGCAGTCGTTCACTGGACGCAGGAGTCCGACCGAGAGCCAGACTGGCAAGAAGCCCATCGACGAATACAGCAGAAAGGGCGGCGGTCGAAAGTCAACCACCCGTCACAGGCACACGAAGATTACGAAATTCCAAAACCAACGACGTGATCCTTGAGACTAAGGTGGCGCTCGAAGATCTCAGTACCGCAACCTTGGCCAAATCTTCCGACGTCTGGCCAGGCTGAGATCAGCCGGATCATGGAAGGTTGAAAACTTTGAGAAAGCAGCCGGACCTGTAAGCCGAATTCTGTCCGCCGGATTGCTCCGGCAGGACGGTCATTCCTCTTGGCCGCGCATTGCTGAACGGCTCTAGCGACCTACCCGGAGGTTGTGACGCATCGAGCCGACACGTGCGCAAGCGAGCCCGCGCTTCCTCCCTATTTGGTCTTGCTCCGTGTGGGGTTTGCCCTGCCCGCATCATTACTGCCGCGGCGGTGCGCTCTTACCGCACCTTTTCACCCTTACCTCAACGTTGCCGCCAAGGCGGTATGTTTTCTGTGGCACTGGCCGTCCAGCGGACTTGAATCCGCCGTCCCGGACGTTATCCGGCACACTGCTCTGCGGAGTTCGGACTTTCCTCCCTCCTTGCGAAGGGCGACCGTCCGGTCCGGCTGCTAACGCTACGATTATAACCGCAGGCCGGTTGGCAAGTCGCTCAGACTTAAGGTGAGGGCGATCGTTCTTGTCCGTCTCGAGCAAAGCCAATTCGCCAATGGATCTTCATGCTGCAGGTTCTGCCGTCTTCAATTCTGCCCCCGCTCCGAGATCGATGGGAACTGTGAATTGCTCCTGTTCCGTAGATCCTTCCAGCGCGGTCACTGATGAAGCGCCGCCAGCAATCACTTGAGTGACTTGATCGAAATAACCTGTACCCACGAAGCGCTGATGTTTCACGGCCTCATAACCGCTGTCGCGCTCGCTATCGAATTCCTGGTCTTGCAATCGCGAATACGCCGTCATGCCATGGTCCCTGTAGCCACGCGCCAATTGGAACATGCTGAGATTCAGGGCATGGAAGCCAGCAAGAGTGATGAACTGAAACTTGTATCCCATCGCTCCCAACTCTCTTTGAAATTTGGCAATCGTCTGGTCGTCGAGATTCTTTCTCCAGTTGAATGAAGGAGAGCAGTTGTAAGCGAGCAGCTTGTTCGGATATTTCGCATGCACGGCATCAGCAAATTGGCGCGCTTCTTCCAAGTCTGGGTGCGAAGTCTCGCACCAGATGATGTCCGCATAAGGCGCGTAGGCGATGCCACGCGCAATTGCTGACTCAATACCGCCGCGAATCTTGAAAAAGCCTTCGCTGGTGCGTTCGCCCGTTAAGAACCTGTGGTCTCGCGGGTCGATATCACTGGTGAGCAAGTGAGCGCTGTCAGCGTCGGTCCTTGCCATTATGAGCGTTGGCACACCCATCACGTCCGCGGCCAGCCGTGCCGCCACCAGCTTCTGGATTGCTTCTTGCGTTGGAACCAGAACTTTCCCGCCAAGGTGCCCGCATTTTTTAGCTGACGAGAGTTGATCCTCAAAATGGACGCAAGCCGCACCTCCTTCGATCATAGCTTTCATCAATTCGAAGGCGTTCAGATTCCCGCCGAAGCCAGCTTCCGCATCCGCGACGATCGGTGCGAACCAGTACATTCCATTCCTGCCTTCCGACTTGTGGATCTGGTCGGCTCGCATCAGAGCCTGGTTGATTCGGCGACACATGTTCGGAACGCTGTCGGCTGGGTATAAGCTCTGGTCTGGATAAACCTGAGCGGCATCATTGGCATCCGCAGCCACCTGCCAGCCACTCACGTAAATGGCTTCAAGCCCCGCCTTCACCTGTTGCATCGCCTGGTTGCCGGTCATTGCACCAAGGGCCGGCACGTAAGGTCTGCTATGTAGCAGGTCCCAGAGCTTTTCGGCCCCAAGCCGCGCGAGTGTGTATTCAATTCGCACCGTACCGCGGAGGCGATCGACGTCGTTGTAGGTGTATGGACGAATTACGCCGTTCCACCGTGGATTCGACTCCCACTCGTGATTCTTAGCAGTCCCATTTGACGACATCGGCTTTTTCCTTTCGGGCAAGACCTTTACTCAAAAAGTGAGATTCGAAATAGTTTTCTAAATCGGATCGACGACACCCTGACGTATCATCGCCTCGCTTACACGAGCTGCTTCCCGCAGCGTCTCAGCCGTTCCCAATTCAGCGCGCGATGGGTCGGCAACAATCCTTTCAACCTCTTCTTCGAAAAGTTGGGAGATCAGTTCCGCTGTATGGCGAACTGGAAGCCCTTCTGAATTGACGATCGGCGTACGGTCACTGTGACGCATCCTTTGCGCAATCATCAGGCGATAGATACGATCCGTCGCCAGATCTTCCATGTATCCATCAAGTAGGCTGGCGCCGCGACCATTCAGCACACCATTGCGATAGCGGATCACGGTACGGATGGCCGCCCGCGTCCCTTCGAGTGTTCGTTGACCGGCGCCGTCGGGCTTCGGGCGAAGATTGGGATACCGCTCCGCAGATGCCCGACGGGCTCGGATTTGGTTGGGGGAGGAAAACTGCTCGAGAGCGATCTGATTCTGGTCAGGATGCCCCGTCCAGGCCCCGTCCATCAGGCAGTCCGCTTCATTCTTCTTATCTTTCGCAAGCACCGCCAACGCCCGCGTGTTCAGCTCTGCGTCTTCGCGGCTTGGATAAAGCGCAGTCATTCCTCCCATCGCAAGCACGCCGCGCTTGTGACAGATCTCCGGCATCAACTCCCGCAAATTTTGAAAGAACGTCACATCATGCGGGATCGTGTTACGGTCTGGCATAACCCAATCGGGATCTTCCAGGTTGAAATGAATGAGGCTGGCCATGTAGTCCCAGCGTCCGAGATTCAGGCCAACAATATGATCGCGTAGATTAAATAGAAATTCCTCCATCTGAAATGCCAGCGGATGCGATTCAACCAGTGCCATGCACTTGATGTAATTGCGGGGCCAACTCCGCATTTCCGCAATCGCCTGAAATACATCGCGCCACCACAACGCCTCTTCCGCCGACTCTGATTTTGGGATGTAGAACGCAAGAGGATGCTTAAGTTCGCTCGCGTCTACGCGGAACGCGATGCTCGCCACATCAAACAGCGACGCAGAGGTTCGATCCCCCAACACACCATCCTGGCTGATGTGCAGACCGCGAGGCCGAATCCAAATAACAGTGGCCGAAGGCTTGATGCCGACAACCGAATTGCGTTTCTTGTCGAAATACGTCAGCGAACCACGCAATGCGCTTAGGATGTTCGCCTGTCCCAACTGCTGGTGCTCCCACTCGTTTACCGTCGAGTCTTCGAGGTCGAGCATCACGCCGGGTGCTCCAGAGTTCAGCATCTTAACAACGAGTTCGGCGTCATCGGCCGGGCCCGTCATCTGATTGCGCTGATCCAGGCACCACGCCGGCAACTCAATCCGCCATCCGTTTCGAACGGCTTCTGCAGGAAATCGATGGCAAGGCTTTTCTCCCTCCCACGCATCATGGAGCCGCTGACGTCGCTGATCGACCAATGCCAGTCGACGCGCGGCAAAGCGCTCGTGCAGGCCCGAGTAAGAAGCAAGGAAACCCTCGGGGAGATCCTGGACGGGGTTGAATCCATCCGGCGCCGTATTCACTGCGAATCCAGGAACCTGAAGGTCCGTTCTAGCGGTGGCCAAGCGAGTGTCCTCCTCGGACAAGAATCTGGTCCTTTCACGCAGCCGATTTCTACTGGCCACGCGGCCCACATCGTAATTTTTGGGGTACGACCGGAGGACTTCCCACTTCTTTCCAACCGGCTCTGTGCTCAGCCAGCGACCGTTTCCGGCATCCGGCAGGGGTTTATGAGCACTGGGAGGAGTTACAACCCCTACAACGTTGGGTGAGTTTGCCCATATATCAGGATTAGGTCAAACGGATTGTTTTGATCGGTCTGATAAATAACTGTTATCATCATGACCAACACGATAACTTTGCGTTCTCGAAGTCAGGCCGAACATGCAGATCGACCAACTCGAAACATTCCTCGCCGTCGCAAATTCTGGGGGATTCCACCGGGCCGCGGAATCCCTTAGGATCAGCCAACCCGCAGTGAGTGCTCGAATCAAGGCGCTCGAAGAATCTCTTGGCGTTGCACTGTTTTCGAGATCGCGAGGAGGCCTGGCGATTTCCGACGCAGGACGTACTCTACGCCCGCACGCGGAACAATTACTCAAGCAAGCGGCGGCAGCCCGACAGGCAGTCCACGACTTACAGCCCGGGCGCGGTGGCCCTCTACAGGTGGCGGCGTCGGTTTCGATCTCAGTCTATGTCCTCCCCGAGGCACTCAAGCGATTCCAAAAACGTCATCCCAACGTTAACGTGACGATACGGTCGGGTCACTCGAAACAAGTTTTGGAACTCGTCCTCGCCGGCGAAGCAGAGATCGGTCTAGCTAGGTCGCTGGTACACCCGGAAATTGAGACGGTAGGTTTGCGCGAGGATCCGCTCGTGCTGACCGCTCATCGGTCCGACCACCGGGCGGTGCGGCGCGTGCGCCTTCAGGATGTAGCTGGACTGCCGCTGATTCTCTTTGAGCGTGGTTCGGGTGACTGGGCTCTTACGCAGACGCTCTTTCGAAGTTCAGGTCTCGTGCCAAATATTGCTTACGAAGTCGATAGCATTGAGACTGCCAAGCAGATGGTCGGACGCGGTCTAGGATTTGCATTCCTTCCGCAGATTGCTATTCATCGAGACTTACGGGCTGGGCGGCTTCGGGCCGTAGAGATTACGAATGCCGAACCACTCCGGCGCAGCCTGGATGTCGTACATCCTCGCCACAGGCCCCTACGCAGGGAGGCTGCGGACCTCATTCAGCAACTTCGCGAAAGCGTCGGAGGCAAGTAAGAACGGCAGGCACCGGTGTGAAAGCTGAAATCGAAGGCGACCACGCCACCTCATGTAGAATCCTTCATGAGCATGGAGTGCCACTCTGTGGACTCATCTGCTAACCCTGGTTAATCCTCTTAACTTTCCATAAGGAGTCCATCGATGTCCGCACCCAGCCGTCGTCCAGAAATTCGTCGTCGCCGTACACGCAAGGAAAAAATCGTGCAGCTCAGAAAGCGCCTCGAGAAGGCTACTGCCGACACTGACCGCACGAAGCTCACAGCAAAGTTGCATCGGCTTGAATTCAATTCTCCCGGCAACCCTTTGGTTAAAGCGTAGTCGCGGCTCGACCACTGTCGTTCTCCAAAGCCCCTGGCGTCGTCTACAAAGTTGAGCGAAGCCGCCCCATCGAATCGAGCCCTCAACATTAAGTTTGAATCCGAAAAAAAAGCGTCCGCGTTGTACGCGGACGCTTGATGTACCGACCCTGGACTTAGAACGTCAACTTCATAGCCACCTGCATCTGCCTCGCCGACGTGGTTCCGTCCGAACGAGTGATTGTGGAGACGATCTGGCCGAAGATCGGGGAGCCGACAAGATTTCCATTCGTAGCTACGTCAGCTCCGGGATTTGTAAATTGGGGATGGTTGAACACGTTGAACGCTTCGAAGCGCGTTTCTAGTCCCAACCGTTCTGTCAGCTTCATCTTTTTCGCCACTGACATGTCGAAATTGAGGTAGTTCGGCCCATAGTAGCGGTTGCGTCCAACGTTACCGGCCCGACCGTAAGGAGGCTGATCAAACGCGTTGGTATTCGTGAAAAACACTTTGTTTCCTGACGCCGCAGCGGCGGCCGAGTTGTCGCCGGGCGCAAACGGGTCGCCCACCACATCCGCGCGATTGCTTAGGCCTGTCCGTTCGCTGTCCGTGCTGCTGAAGACATCGAATGGATGCCCCGTCTGCAAGCTGATGATTCCGGCAAATTGGAACCCTTCCAATGCCTTTCCAACAAATCCGTGGCTTGCATAGGGCTTGCCTGTTCCGAATGGCAATTCCCAGATGTAGTTGATGACGCCGATGTGCCGAACGTCGTTGTCTGAATTACCGCGCTCCTGGAAAATCGCGCGCGAGTTTCGTGGAAAACCACGATTCCCTGCTGCAGGTGCCAAGGGATCACCCGAGTCGTCAATCGCGTGCGACCAGGTGTAGGACCCTTGAACCTGGAGGCCCCTCGTGAAGCGACGCGTAACTTTCACTTGAAATGCGTTGTAGTTTGAATTGCCGATTGAGCGATTGTAGAAGGGCTGAACCAATGCGTTGTGTTCGACCGCGTTGAAAGGCAGCACCGCGAACGGGCCATCGGCTCCTGTGAAGAGATTCCCTTTTGTGACCGTGTCCGGCGTGCAACCGAACTCATTGTCCGGATTGCTGCAGAATGCCACCAGGTCCGCGACTCGCTGAGGATCTGGCGGGTTACCATCCACTTCGCGGTAGATGTGAGTTCCCTTGTTCCCGACGTAATTGACGTCGATCACGGTATTGCCCGCCAGTTCACGCTGGATTCCAAAATTCCAGCTTGAACTTGATGAGTTGCGGAAATGGGTATCAAGGATCACCGGAGCGATCGCGGTTCCATCGGGGATCTCGGTCAACGGCGTTGTGTTGGGCGCGATCGCCGGGAATGCTCCAGATCCGTAGAAGTCGTTCAGAGTTTCAAACGGAAATTGCTGGTAATCCTGCTCGAACGGCGGATTTCCGCGAGCGTTTCCAAATAGGTTTCCGAAAACACGATCGTGGAAGATTCCGAAAGCGCCGCGGATCGCCGTCTTACCGTCGCCCCACGGATCCCACGAGAAACCAACTCGAGGTTCGATGTTCGAGTAGTCGTTGTCATAAATCTGCTTGCCCGTTCCCGGGCCTACAACCGAGAAAATCACCGGCGATGTCGACGGATCGGTCAAGAGATTCGAGAAGTTGGCGTTTTCCTCAAAAGGAACGCCGTTGAACTGGTAGCGAAGGCCCAAGTTGAGGGTTAGGTTCCGGCGAATTTTCCAGGAGTCTTGAGCGAAGAAACTGTATTCGTGCTGCCGGAATTTCTTGTCGTCGGTCGCTTGTCGCACTCCGCTCTTGTTGAAGAACTCGGCGTTGAGATCATTCACGACCAGTCCGTAGTAGGCTGACGCAGCATCATCGAGTGCGTTGCGCGAACCCGCATCCGTATCAATCGGAATGTTCAGCAGGCTTGCCCCGAATAGCGTCGAAACTCGAGTATCAACCTGGCGTCGCGAGAAGAAGCTGTTTGGCCCGCTTTCCGCGATATTGCGGAAATCGGCTCCGAACTTCATGGTGTGGTTGCCTTCCGCCCATGTTAGATCGTCGCTGAAGCTCGTCGTCCCCGTCTTGCGGGACTGACCGTTGGCAACCAGAGCAAGACACCCAAAACTGGTGAAGGGGTTTAGATTGTAATCACGGCCATAGCCGAATTGATCCAGCGGGCTCACGCTGTCCAAAACGTCCAGACCCACGCAAGAACCGTTGACGTAAATCTTGTTCCATCCAAAATTGAAGGCGTTCACAACGTGATCGCTCAAGGTAGACGTCAGATTTGCGCCGGCCGCCTGCGCCAAACTCTTCTGGCTCGCTGTGCCCACGTTGTTAGGAAGAATATCGTTGTGAAACGGATTTGGATCCGTGAAATGGTCGTATCCGTAGCGCGCACTCAACACATGACGGTCGGTGAAGCGATGATCGATCTTCAAGACCGTTTGGTAGCTATTCTGAGCGGACGCACTTGGGAAAAAGATCTGCCCTGTATAGCCATCACCATTCAACTGCGTCGGCAGTGGCAACAAATCAAACAGCTGTTTCATCGTCGGGTCGAGTCCGGGATTCGGGCCGGGTACTCCGAAGAGAGTCTCCGTAACCGCATTTTGCGGAGAATCCGGACGCAAGTCGACTGGTATTGCCAGAGGGTTGCCGTCTGGGTCGGACGTGTTCCACGTGAACACGCCGTTTCGGAAGTCCTGAGTTGGAACCGTCGCCGTACCCGTTAACGAAGTGCGGAATCGTTGGAATTCATTGTTGAAGAAGAAGAAGGTCTTGTTCTTGATGATCGGACCACCGATCGAATAGCCGAACTGGTTCCGGACGTATGGATTCTGCGGTTGATCTTCACGATTAAACCAGTCACGGGCTCCGCCAAATCCGTTGTACCGACCAAACCAGTAGGCGTCCAAGTGAAGCTGGTTCGTTCCGCTCTTGGTTACCACGTCGACGATGGCACCGGTATTGCGCCCGAATTCTGCGTTGAAGTTGTTCGTAATAACACGAAATTCCTGCGTCGACTCAGGGCTCGATGCGAGTACGATGCTGCCCGTTCCGCCTGGTACCGACGTGTCGTTGTTATCCACGCCATCCAACAGGAAGTTGTTGTTACGCTCACGTGACCCGTTCACGGTGTAACCGCCAAGCGCGTTGGTGTTCGCCGTTCCCGGCGACAGCAACAGCAGATCGTAAGGATTTCGGGTTAACAGCGGAAGGTCCACGATGCGACGCGCATCCACTAGATTGCTAAGTTGCGAGCTTTCGGTTTCGATCGGCGCTTGCGTTTCTGTAGTGACGGTAACCGTTTCCTGAATCGCGCCTAGTTGAAATTGCGCGTTCACTGGAACCGTCTGGGCAACACTGACGGTTACGCCATCAAACTTCATCGGCTTGAAGCCGGCTTTTTCGAACGAGACTGTATAGCTTCCTACGGGGAGGTTCGCGATCGAATACGCACCGGAGTCGGAGCTTTGGATTGAGCGAGCTGCGCTTGTGCCAACGTTGGTAGCAGTCACCTGCGCACCGGGAACAACCGCGCCCGAAGAGTCGGTTACGACACCAGCGATGGAGCCGGTCTGTGCCAGCAAAATGGAAGGCAGCAAAAGGAAAGTGGTCAGCAAACATCTTCTCAACAACTTCATTGACAGAACTCCTTGTTAGCCTGTGTCTGTCGCAAGCGACGCGATAAGGAAGTGCAGCCCAATCGCCAATTGCTACGTACCCGATGTTGTTGAAAATACTTTTCAGAATGGAACGCGAGCGGCCGTGTCGGGGAGCTTTCGTTGCAGTCTTCCAGATTCCATTGGTGGGGATACGGAAAACAGGAAGAGTTACAAATTAAGCGCCGCGCTTATTCCACAGCATTATGCTGTTATGTGGATGTAGATGAAGAAGAATCAATCCGCCGCAAGATCAACTTTGTCGGTAGATGCGTCACCGCAAACCTCGCGATACACCTGCTGGATACGGCGCACGGAAAGCTCCCACGAAAATCGTGCGGACTGCTCATAGCTGCGCTGTTTTAGCTTTTCGCGAAGCACGTTATCTACGAGAGCGCAGTGAATTCCTCGCATAATTTCAAAAACGTTTTCCGGATTCACAATTACCGCCGCGTTCCCTGTGACTTCCGGCAGCGACGAAGTATTCGAAGTGATCACAGGAGTTCCATGCGCCATCGCCTCCAGCGGAGGCAAGCCAAAACCTTCGTAGAGCGACGGGAAAACAAAAACCTTGGCCGCATCGTAAAACACGCGCAACACTTCAATTGGAACGAATCCTAGAAAGCGCACATCATTCTGGACACCACTGCGAATCACAGTTCGCCTTAAATCAGGGTGTCCCGACAAATCGTCTCCAATAATAATGAGCTTTAGATCTCTAAATTTATCTTCTTTCTCAAGCTCCGTTTTCAGTGCCGAAAACGCTTCGATAATTCGGGACACATTTTTGTGAGGCGCAACACTGCCTGCATAAAGCACAAAGGGATAGGTGATCTGATAGCGCTCCGCCAGAATTCCGCGGTCGTTCTCTGATGCGTGGCCCCTCAGAAACCGTTCATCGATCGCGTTGTAGACGACCTGAATTTTTTCAGAAGGAATCTGAAAGAGCTTTTCTATTTCCGTTTTCGTGAATTGCGATACGGCGAGAATTCGCGATGCCCCCATCAATGCCCGGCGCGTAAGTTGAAAATGTACGGACCGGCGAAGACTAGATTTCCCACGCGTCCGGTACATGTGGTCGAGCACATCGTGGACCGTCATCACATACGGACAAGGCAGTGTCCGCGGAACCCAAAACAGGTGGGGCATGTGCACTAAGTCGCAGTTCATCCGCCGAATGATGGTTCGAAAAGCAAGAAATCCCTTCAGCGTGTTGTCGGATTCGTGAAGCTCAACGCAATGGAAGTTGTCCGGAAGGGGGCCGCACTCCGCCACTTTGACGGGGGATCCGATCAGAAAATACTTAGTCTTTTGATCCAGGCGACCCAACGTCCGGACCACATTGCGTATATAGGTGCCCACGCCGAATTCCGTCATTCGACGGATGTCGATGGCCACTCTCACGGAACGAATTTAATCACACTGAACACACACATATACAGGGAATTTCAATTTGGCAGTAGCCTAGCGACTAATTAGGCATGCTCGAAACAGCACCGGTTAAACGCGCACTTCCGCTGGAGCTTTAGCCCGCCGCTCGGGATACAGCGGAAACTCCTCCGCCAACTCGAAGACTTCTTTTCGTATCTTGCCGAGTTCAACTGCGTTGGTCCGATTGTGCAGGGTGCGTGAGATCCAACGTCCTATCTGTCGCATCTCTGGTTCTTTCATGCCACGAGTCGTAAGAGCAGGGCTGCCGATTCGAATGCCGCTCGGTTTCATTGGCGGATTTGCGTCAAATGGAATGGCATTTTTGTTCACGGTAATCCCAGCTTCTCCGAGAGCCTTTTCTGCTTCGCTTCCTAGCATGCCTTTCGCGAAAACATCCATCAGCATGACGTGCGTGTCTGTCCCGCCAGAGATAATGCGAAAACCCTCTTTCGATAATTCCTCCGCCAACACTTTGGCATTCGCTACTACCTGCTTTGCATAGTCTTTGAATGAAGGTTGCATGGCTTCCAGGAAACTCACCGCCTTCGCCGCCATAATGTGGACGAGCGGCCCGCCTTGCATGCCTGGAAATACCACCTTATCTATTGCTGCCGCGTAGTCCTGTTTGCTCAAAATCATCCCGGAGCGTGGTCCTCGCAGAGTCTTGTGTGTCGTCGACGTCACAATGTGCGCGTGCGGCACTGGCGACGGATGGGCACCCCCGGCAACTAACCCCGCGAAGTGGGCCATATCGACCAAATAGAGCGCACCAACTTTGTCTGCAATCTGTCGCATGCGGGCGAAATCAATAATTCGTGGATACGCGCTACCACCGCCAATGATGAGTTTTGGGTGCTCGCTTTCAGCGATGCGCTCCAGTTCGTCGTAATCGATCGTTTCAGATTCGTTCGTCACTCCATAAGGAACGATCTTGTACGTTTTTCCAGAAAAATTAAGTGGATGGCCGTGAGTGAGGTGCCCACCATGAGCAAGATTCAGGCCGAGAATCGTGTCTCCGGGTTGAAGGACAGCCGCAAAAGCCGCCATGTTCGCCTGCGATCCTGCATGTGGCTGCACATTCGCGTGCTCCGCACCGAAGAGCTGTTTCGCCCGGTCGCGAGCCAGATTTTCAACAACATCTGCGAACTCGCACCCGCCGTAGTAACGTTTGCCCGGATACCCCTCCGCATATTTGTTGGTAAAAACCGATCCCATGGCCTCGAGTACCGCTTCGCTAACAAAATTCTCTGATGCAATCAGCTCGAGGCCCTCGTGCTGGCGGCGAGTTTCGTTGTCAATTGCAGCGGCAATGGTTGGATCGACTTCGTAGAGAGGCAGCGAGATGGCGGGCGTTTTCATAGGGGTTTCACTCAACGTGCTGGGGACGACGTCACTATTCTAACCCGCTGCACCGGCGACGCGAATCAATCGAACGCCGTACGGAAAAATGACACCAGTTGGTAGCCATCGATATATTTGTAAGGAGTTTCGCCGGTTGTATAGTGGCCACAAGGCAAAACGACGGCCTTATGATTTAACCCGTGGCGCGCGAACTCGGCAACCACCTGTCTCGAAAACTCGGGCAAGAATGTCAGATCGTACTTCGCATATACGATCAGCGACTTCTTTGGCCAACGGGCAAATTGTTCGAAGTACGACATTGGGCTAATTGCCAGCCAGAGTTGTCTCAAACGCTCCAATTCGATTGCCGTTTCCAGCCCTTTCCGGATGTGTCTCGTTGACTGCCCATGCCAAACCACATCAGCAAAGTACGTCGACGCGTGGTTGAATGCAGCCGAGCGAATTCGCTGATCGTGTGCGGCCGCAATGAACGCATAGCAGGAGCCGAGGCTGGTTCCCACAATCCCCAAATCCGTGTAACCCTGCTGTTCGAGCCAATCAAGACTGCAGCGAATGTCAACGACGCCCTGTCGCACCGCATCGAGAGTACGTCCGATGTTCGCGGAAACAGCGTAGTCAGCGCGCTTGATCTCCGCCGGCATTCGAATGTCGTGATATGGCATCGACAGGCGCAGGACCGCGATTCCTATCCAATTCAATGCGCGACATAGTCCGACATAGGAAATCCCGTCCGAATTCCAATGCGGCAACAGCACAACGGCCCGCTTACCCTTTGCCGGGAACCAGCGCGCATTCACCAAATTATTTTCTGGATACCTCGAATGGATGGGAGAGGTGAAACGAAGAAAATCGGCGTAGGTGTCGCGAACCTTCTCCTCGAGTTTCGGGTCTGGCGTCTCTCGCGTGCTGAATACACGCACCTCGCGGCGCTCAAGCCTGAAGTCAGTCGGGACGGAGTATCCATAGAACTCGTCGCTGGCGCGAACAATTCGCTGGTTGTATTCGGTAAAGAATTTCTCAGGATCTGTAGGTGATTGACCTGCCGGCATGCCGTTGCGGCACGGCCAATTCTGGGTCCACTCCAAGCCCCATTCCAAAGGACGAACTACGCGGTTGTTATCTACCGACGTCAGTCGCGTTTCCCAGCCGTACATCCATCGTTCGTACCAAGAACCCATCTCTTAAAATATAGCAAAGATGGCGTTTGGCTCGTGCCGCCCTTGCCTTCCTCGTGGCCCGGGACTAAGATTTGCCGACTCGCAGTTCCGCCCTTCGCACTGAATCTAGGAGGCTCCCATGGGAGTTGCAATTTCGCCGGTTGGTATCGACCCGCGCGTGAGTGATTTTCTGGAGAAACCGCACCAAATCTTGATTGACGGTAAATGGATGAATGCGGCCTCAGGTAAGACTTTTCCGACATACAACCCAGCCACGGGTGAAGTGCTCGCAGACGTCGCCGAGGGCGATCGTGAAGATGTCGAGCGTGCTGTGAAGGCCGCTCGCAAAGCTTTCACGGGACCATGGTCGCGCTTGACCGCTTCAGAACGAGGACGCCTGATCTGGAAGTTAGCGGATTTACTCGAAGCTCATCTGGACGAGTTCGCCCTCATCGAAACGCTGGACAACGGCAAGCCTTTGGCCGTGGCACGTGCAGCGGACGTCCCACTCGCGGTCGACCTGTTTCGGTACATGGCGGGATGGGCCACAAAATTGGAAGGCACAACGATTCCGATTTCCGTTCCCTACACGCCTGGCGCAAAATATCTCGCTTACACTTTGCGTGAGCCAGTCGGCGTGGTAGCTCAAATCATCCCCTGGAATTTCCCGCTGCTGATGGCAGCGTGGAAATTAGGTCCTGCCCTGGCGTCGGGCTGCACGGTCGTATTGAAACCGGCCGAGCAGACTCCGCTATCGGCCCTTCGCCTGGGTCAACTCTTCAGCGAAGCGGGCTTTCCGGACGGCGTGGTCAACATTGTTCCGGGCTATGGTGAAACAGCCGGCGCCGCTCTCGCGGCGCACCCGGATGTGGATAAGGTCGCGTTCACAGGATCCACCGAAGTCGGCAAACTGATCGTTCACGCGGCGACTGGAAACCTTAAAAAAGTCTCTCTCGAATTGGGCGGGAAGTCTCCCAACGTCGTGTTTAAAGACGCCGATCTCGACACAGCAATCGCAGGTTCCGCGAGCGCGATTTTCTTTAATCATGGACAATGTTGCTGCGCTGGTTCCCGCCTCTACGTAGAACGCCCTGTATATGATCGCGTCGTTGAAGGCGTTGCCAACCAAGCCAAGAAAATCAAAGTTGGCTCGGGACTCGAAGCTGACACCAACATGGGACCTCTTGTTTCTCAGGAGCAGCTAGATCGCGTCTGCAACTACCTTGAGATCGGCATATCGGAAGGGGCCAAGGCAATGGCCGGCGGCAAGAAAGTTGGCGATCGGGGATACTTCGTGGAACCAACCGTTCTCGTTAACACTCAGGAATCAATGAAAGTAGTGCAGGAAGAAATCTTCGGCCCGGTGGTGGCAGCAATTCCATTCGATGACCCTGAAGAACTCATGCCACGTGCCAATGACACCGTCTATGGGTTAGCGGCGGGCATCTGGACCAAGGACATCAGCAAAGCACACAGGCTCGCCGCGGGCCTGCGAGCAGGGACCGTGTGGATTAACTGCTACAACATCTTTGACGCCGCTTTGCCCTTCGGTGGATACAAGCAATCCGGATGGGGGCGTGAAATGGGTAAAGATGTGCTCGAACTTTACTCACAGACCAAAGCAGTCTGCACGCGAATCTAGTTTCGCTTGGAGAAAGCACAGGGCGGCTATGGCCGCCCTTTTTTTATCCAAATTGCATCGGCCTAGGGAACGTACCGCCGTGGCACACGCTTCGAAACTGCGCACAAAATCTCGTACGGCACAGTTGAGCACCAGCGCGCGTGAGTCCATGCATCAATCCTGCAATTACCTTCGCTGCCGATCAACATTACTTCATCCCCTACTTCTGTCGACAGCCCCGTGACATCTACCAGCGTCAGGTCCATCGAGACCAGCCCCACGATGGGCGCATACCGACCGCGAACAATCACTTGTCCTCGATTCGATAGCCTGCGGTCAAACCCATCGGCATAGCCGACCGGAAGCACTGCGATCGTCGCAGGCGCCTTCGTGGTGAAAGTGGCGTTGTATCCAAGAGACTGATTGGCTGGCACCTGTTTGATTGAAAGAATTCGCGTTTTCCACGAGAGCGCCGGAACCATTGGTATCGGTGATTGATTTTCTTCGACGCGCCCCGCACGTCGAAAATTCAGTGCGTATCCATACATCGCGATTCCCGGACGGACCATATTCTTCCAGCTAGTCGGCCGCGACAGCAAAGCCGCACTGTTTGCCATGTGAAGATAGCGTGGCGAAAAACCAGCGTCGAGGACGACTTTCAGCATTCTGTCAAAGCTCGCCGATTGCTTATCATTCTGAATGGCATCCAGAACATCTGATGACGCAAGATGGGAAGCTACTCCTTCGAGGTGAAGCCGCGAAGCACGGACCAATGCCTTCAACGCATCCGGAAGGTCCTTGCTCGTAGCCCCCAACCGTCCCATGCCCGTATCAAGCTTCAAATGCACGGGAACAGTGGTGAGTCCAGCGGCGACTGCGGCACGATCTAGCGCTTCGATCTGCGCCGGATCCCATACCATCGGGGTCAGATCCTGCGCGAGCACGTCGCGCTCCTCCCCACGCCAAAACCCGCTCATCAGCAGAACGCGCGAACGCGCTCCTGCATCGCGCACGATTACGCCTTCGTCGGTCGACGTAACGCCCAGCCAGCGGGCTCCTTCCGCCTCAAGTGCCCGGGCGCAATCCGGAGAACCGTGTCCGTAGGCGTCCGCCTTCACGACCGCACAAACGGTCACATCGGTTCCTACCATGTTCTGGATCGCTCGAAAATTCTGGCGAAGCGTGGACAAGGAGACTTCTACCCATGTCGGACGGGTATAAAGCCTCCGCTTCTTTTCCTCCACCCCATCGACAATCACGATCGCGATTATATCGGCTTAGCGCACTCCCTCCGACGCGACAGGTCTAACTTCAGTAACTCTCAGTTGAGAACAAAATTGACCGTGACTTGCGTCTCCACTTCGAATGGATCGCCATTCAGCAGATAAGGCCGATATCGCCATTGACGCACCGCATCAATGGCAGCTTTCACGAGCATTGGATGTCCGCTCTGAACGGCGAGGTTTTCGATCGTTCCTTCTTTACTGATCACCGCGCGCAGAACTACTGGACCCTGAATTCGCGCTGCCTTGGCCGCGCTCGGGTACAACGGCTGCACGCGATGAATCAGGTTCCCTTCCATCATGCGCGAGATGCGCGGCGGATGAGCAACGGGCTTGGGCGCTGGGGGCGGCGCGGCGGCATTCGACGTCGCGAGAATGGAGTTTACGACCCCATCAGCAATTCCACGTCTACTACTGCTCGACGCGATCTCGACGCTTTCGCCCAGTGTTGGCGCTGGACCGACGTCGACGATGTCTGTTATTGGATGTGGCCGCGATGTCGGGACTTGCAATGCTTCGGAACGAGCAGCGTTTGTTGGCCGCATGGTGCCAGCCTGCTGCTGAACCGGATCCGGTTGACCAAGCGGCAAAGGCGCAGATACCGGCGTCGCCAACGCTCTCAACGCGGGCAGGCCCTCGTTGTAGATCAGCGGCAGTAGCAGCAACACGCCGACGCCAAGGATTTGCGCGGCAAACGAGATCAGCGTGGTCCAACCACGACGGGAGGTATGGGCCCAAGGAGTGTCACAGAATGGGTCAGCAAACATCGATGTCCTCCGGAGTGAGTTGCACTCAACTCCTACAGACACCGATCCCCGCTAAAAAGGTTGAGTTGAAGGAAATCCGGAGTGAAACATTCCCCAGCCGCAGTAATGCACAGCATTAGCCCAGAAAAAGGGCCGCGAACCCGCGGCCCTAAGAACGAACGCACCCAGACCTACTGTTTGCCTTGCGGTTTTGCTGGCGGAGGCGTGGTAGCCGGAGCCGCAGGCTTTGTCGCTGGCGTCGTGGCAGGCCTTGTCACTGGTTTTGCGCCTGTTCCCGTACCCGGTGGCGGCGCCGGCACACCCGATTGCGCGTTGTAGGCTTCTACCACTGGCCGGGTAATATCCACGGCTTCGCCGTACCAAACGACCGGCCCTTGCGGCCACGGTTGCGACGTGTCGATGATCATGCCGAAGCCATTACCGCCGGCGTACTTCACGAGCACCGGCGCGAGTTTCTGGAGAATTCGCTGAGCAATTTCATTTTGCTGGCTCTGGGCCTCTTCACGAGCATCCTGAACTGATCTCTCAAATGCCTTCTGTTTGGTTTCGATCTGCTTTTGCAAGCTGGCCCGAGCTTCGTCGTTCAGCTTACCTTCTTGAGTCGAGAATTGCTTCTTCAATCCTTCGATCTCGTCGCTCGTGTTCTTGAGCTCTGTTTGCTTGGGCTCGAGTTTTTTGCTTAAAGCATCGAAGTCGCGGCGACCTTCGTTCGTGGCCACAATAGCCTGCTCGATGTTGATGGTGCCAACTCGCGTTCCGGTCGCAGGTGCGGCTGCCGGAGCTGCCGTCGGTGCGGCGGCTGGTGCGGCTGCTGCAGCGGCCGGGGTGGCAGCTGCGGTGCCAGTTTGGGCCATAGCCGCAATCGATAAACTGAACGCTATGGCGAGAAAGAACCTCAGAAACTTGCTTGTCATTGGATTGCTTTGAACTCCTTGGATTTTCTTCCGGGATTGCTGTTTTCTACCCAGTCATGATGGGCCGTGCTCTAGTCTTCTCAATTGCATCGTCCGTGAGACGAACGCTGTGACCGGGGAAGGCATGCCGGAACAGCCAGCTTCCTCACGCCGAACCTGAAGGCGGCTTGCACAGAACGCCAATTCAAATTTCAGGGTGTGGATAGTTAAATTATACGGACGCCCTTCCGCCAGCGTCAAACATTCTCAAGCTTTTAACCGTTGACTAGTGAGCTTTGCCTTTTTTGGACTATGTCGTTGCGAGAGCGATTCACGTCTCGATCAAACGCAGAAAACCCGCTACTAGAATGTCGTCGCCACTGAGAAACGGAACGTCTTCCTGGGTTCCCGCAGCGTGTAACTTTGTGCTCCCACTGCCTGCTGGAACGTAAAGTCACCAGCCGCTCCGGCTGGGAACATTTCCCGGGTTACCTTCACCGGCGCTTCAGCCTGTGTGTCCAGCCGCAGCGGGTTGTATGCCCAGTAAATGCGAAATGGTGCATTGATCACCGGCAACATGACCTGCAATTCGAGCCCTGTTGACATGCGCGGCACCCAATTCGTTCCTGGGACTGGCTGCAAAATTCCGCTGAACTGAGCCCTCTGTCCACCGCTGCACTGCAATCCTGGGTCGAGAGCTGGGCAGCCGAAAAACACGCTGTTGATATCATTCAACTGTCCGGAGTTGATACGGAGCTGCGACGTTCTGACGATCGGATTGATGCCCATATCCACAAAAGGCGCGATCGCTACCGGTCCAGCAATCGTGAACCGGTACTCCAAATTTCCGACCAGGCTTAAATCGCCACCTGGAAACACGATCCGCTCGAACGGTATTGGTATCTGATACTTTCGTGGATCATTCGGGTTATTCGGGTTCAGCGGAACTTGCGAGCCATCCGGATTTGTCAACGTCACGACGTTGCGATCCGGAAGAAACGCAATCGGAGAAATTGAACGAATGTCGAATCCGCGAAGGTCGTTGTCGCCGCCTAAGTAAAAGCGTTCAAATGGGGGTGCGACTACGCCGCCGTAGCCGGTAAGGAACGAGGCTTGCACGTTGTACCCAATCGCATTTCGCTTCTTCTGCATTGGGATGAACTGCTTGTACTGCACGATCGGGCGAATGACGTTGACCGTTCCTCCCAAGCCGGCAAACTCAGCACCGAGAAACAAGCTCTTTCCACTGTGGGGTGCGTAGGCTGCGTCTAGCGTATTGAAGGTGAAGCTGGGAACAATCTTGCTCGTTATGATGCCTGATAGTGAATTCGGACCCGAAATTCCGCGGAACGCGAGATTGGTAAACAATGATTTCGACGCATCGCTGACCGCAACAAGGGACGACCGGTCATATGAATAGACGATTCCCACGCGCTTGAACGATCGACGCAGAGGATAACTAAGCGAGAGTGAGAACCCAGTACTCGATTGCGAATAATTTTGTAAATTCTGCAGTTGCAGGGTCGAGAGATCGAGTTTCTGCCCGGAGAATACTTCGTATTGCTGCGCCTGATCGTAGCTGTACTTGCGCGTATATACGGTGAATCCCAACTGCATCGGACGCCCGTACAAGTAAGGCTCGGTAAAACCAAACAAGAGGTCTCGCTGCCGATTGCCGATGCTGGCTTGGATCTGCAGGGTTTCGCCAAGACCGAGGAAGTTGTTGGTGGTATAGCTAAGGCCAATGAAGGCTCCTGCCAGTCCGCTGACGCCGCCCTGCAGGCCGATACTGTTCTTTCCTTTTTCCCTAACTTTCAGCACAAGATCGACCGTGCCGGCCTTCTCGTCCAACCGACGCTCGGTGACGTTTTGATCATCCGGTTTCAACGGCTCGAAATAGCCCAGTTGGTTGAGCCGGAGCAAGCTGACTTCCCACAACTGCTGGTTGTAGACCTGGCCCTCTTCAAGAGCGATTTCACGGCGAATGACCTTGTCGCGCGTCGTCGTGTTGCCTTCGAACTCAATGCGACGTACAAAGAACTGTTTTCCTTCGTCCACATCGACGTCGAGGAAAATCAGCTTCTTTTCGTCGTCGAATTTCGTGTCCGGCACCGGTGTGAAATTGATATATCCGAGCTGGCCATACGCTTTGCGCAAGTTCTCCAGCCCTTTCGCAACTTTTTCACGGCTGAAGATGTCTCCGTCCTTAATGGGGAACAAGCTACGCAAAGCGCGTTGGTCCTGGACGGCCTTGTTGTTCTTGAACGTGATGCTGGCCAACCGATAACGGTCCCCTTCCTCGATCGGCATCGTAATGTCCACGGCCTTACCGGGCCCTTTTTGAATGAGCGGGATGTGAAATCCGTAGTGCCCGGTGTCGTGGATATTGGTCTTGGGATCTTCCACAAGCACCTTGAAATAGCCTAGGTTCTGATATTCGGCGCGAACGCGCTCCACATCTTCGTTGAGCTTGGTCGCGTCGTACGTTTTGGCAAATAGCGCCTCAAGGAAAATCGAATGTGGAATTCCGATCGGCTTCAGGTTCTTCATCGCATTCCGTAGAATCCGACTGTTCACGTTCTTGTTGCCCTGGAAGGTGATCTTGCCGACTTTCACCTTCGGGCCTTCCTTCACCACGAACGTGATGCCCACCGCAGCAGGAGGGATCGGTCTATATTCTGTGCGAATGGTTGCGAATTGGCGCCCGTGCTCGGCGAGAAGCTCTTTCAATACGACTTCTGCCTTCTTGATTCGGGTGGGATCGTATTGACTCTCAACCGACAGTCCTACTTTCCGTTCCTTGAAGCGGTCGAGAATATCGCTGGTCGAAACAGAGCTTGCTCCTAGGTAATTGATCTCGCGAATGGTGGGTCGTTCTTTTACATAAATGTGGATGGTCCAGCCCTTGGATGTCTGCTCGCGTTCAAAACGAATATCTTCGAAGTATCCAGTATTCCAGAGTGAGTTGAAGTCACGCTCGAGTGATGCGGCATCGAAAACGTCGCCGACGCGCGTAAAGATTCGAGATTTTATCGTGTCTGCGGGGATCCGGCGGTTGCCGTGAATGGTGATGCCAGTAACAACATCCTGCTGGGCTAACCCAGGAAGTGATGACAATAGGACAACAAGCGCGAAAGTGATGGAGCGGAAGAGCCCAAATTCCCGCCAAGTGCATGGCAGGAAAAGAGATCGCCTCAAATGAGCAGAGTTTGGAACGCGCACAAGGCGGCTACGTCCGCTCTTCGTGAGGACAGAACTATCCTGAGGATTACGGAGAATCGTTACTACCTCAAACTCAAGGAGTTAGGAAAACGGTCATTATACGGTAGAGCAAGGCGCAGCGTCCAAGTCTGCTCGCCTGTCGGAAGCTCGAGGAATGTGTTTCACAAGCTCCACCTCAACCAAGACGGAATAAAACGTGGCGGAGTTGCCCATGTCAGTAAGTTTTTCTGAAGTGAGGACATTTATGTTGCGATTGCCGGGCCCGAAACGTGCCCAATTGAGGCGCGCAGCCACGACTCCCGGCTGAACCGTCCCATTAATTCGCGCGGTCAGATTGATTTCGCCGCGGTCATTGGCAACTCGAACAGCATCTCCGTCCTCAATACCTCGCAATTCAGCATCCTCGGGACTGATTTCGAGCAGATCGACCTCTTCCATCTGCTGGATAACGGGAATGTTCGAAAACGTTGAGTTGAGGAAATTGTCAGCCTTACGTGCCAAGAGCTCGAGAGGATACTCCCGCCTGCTCGAGTTATGCCGAGACTCCTGCGGGGGGACGAATTCAACGACCGGATCGAGGCCTTCTCGCTTCAAGGACTCGCTGTAAAGTTCAGCCTTACCGCTCGGCGTGCGAAAATCTCCGGCCTTGAACGGAAGAAATGGTTCGTCCGGCATACCTCCGAACTCGAGCCGTACATGATTTTCCCGCGATAACCTTGCGCGATCGATACCCCGCAGCCACGGGTTCTGAGAATCGAGCGCCTGGTCAATCAATTCGTCGATGCTGTCTCGGAAACAACTTTCCTCAAATCCCATTCTCTCCGCCAGGCGTCGGAACAGATCCACGTTCGAAACGCACTCGCCCGGTGGCTCAATGGCCTGGTCGGACTTTTGCAAAAAATAATGACCGTACGCACCCTGCAAGTCTTCATGCTCAAAAAATGTAGTGGCGGGAAGAACGATGTCTGCGTAGTCGGTGGTGTCGGTAAAGAACTGCTCGTGAACAACCGTGAACAAATCCTGCCGCTTCAATCCGCGAACAACGTCATTGTGGTTCGGGCACACCGCTGCTGGATTCGAGCTGTACACGAAGAGCGCTTTGACTGGCGGATCGTTGACAACGTTTAGCACTTTGCCAAGCTTGACCATGTTCACGGTTCGTGCGGGACGTCCCAGCGACGTTTGCATCAAGTCTTTGCGTTCAAGAGCCTCACGATTCAATCCAAATGCTCCGCTCGTCGACAGCTGCAGTCCGCCACCGGCCTCTTTCCACGAGCCAGTCAGGCAAGGCAGCATCGTGATCGCGCGCATGGCCATTCCGCCGTTTTCGGCACGCTGGACCCCGTAGTTCACTCGGATGACTGCGGGACGTTCGGTTGCGTATTCGCGCGCAAGACGGACGATGTCATCTGAGCTTATTCCGGTCCAGTTAGCAACTCTCTCAGGTGGATAATCCGCAAGCCTTTCTTTCAACGCGTCGAATCCTAGCGTGTATCGCGCGATGTAGTCCTTGTCATGCAAGCCCTCTGCGACGATTACATGCATCATCCCCAAGGCCAAAGCTGCGTCGGTACCAGGATTAATCGGAAGATACCAATCTGCGCATTTCGCCGTGCGCGTGCGATAGGGATCGATAACAACCAGCTTCGCTCCCTTGCGCCGTGCTTCTTCGATGAACGGCCACAAATGAACGTTATTCCCATGAATGTTCGCGCCCCAGGCGATGATGTAACGGGAGTCTCGAAATTGCTCAGGTTCGGTACCAAACTTCACACCCAGTACTGAGATAATGCCGGCTTCTCCCGCTGCGGAACAGATTGATCGCTCCAACTGCGAAGCGCCTAGGCGGTGAAAGAAGCGTCGGTCCATAGAGGAACCATTCAGTGCGCCGAGAGTACCTCCATAAGAGTATGGAAGGATCGCCTCGCTTCCGAAGTCGCGAGTGATCTGCGTGAAACGATCTGTGATGGTTTCTAGCGCTTCGTCCCAGGAAATGCGCTGCCATGCATCCGCGATTCGGCTACCGCTTTCCGAAACACCCTTAGGTGCAATTCGTCGCATGGGATAGAGCACGCGGTTCGGCGAGTAGACGCGATCAAGATACTTCGCCACCTTGGCGCAGAGGAAGCCCCGGGTAACGGGATGCGCTGGGTCGCCCTTCACTTTTATGGCACGACCGTCATCAATCGTGATAAGCACGCCACAAGCGTCAGGACAGTCGTGGGGGCACGCGGCATGAACTACTTTCTTCACAGATAGATGATTATAAGGAAATACACTGACCGATGGCAGGTAAGGATAATCACATTGTTCGGCCGCTCTAGTCTTGCAGAAACCAAACCGCCGCAGCCTTTTCGAACTTAGTCGTTGGTAGGCGCTGGGCAGATCCTTTTCCCAGCCAGGCTACGAGCCATCCGATCAGCGCTGGAAGTGCAAATCCCAGCGCATTGAGCAAACCGTGTGTGGACGCCATGCGTGGAATACTGATCCAGTTCCTTTCCAGAAAATCTCCCACTGCATACGTTCCGGCCAAAGTCATCGCAAGCGCAACCGCGGCTGAAGAGATCCACAAGAATATGCTGGCGTCGGATCTCGGCGCCGCCCGGCCAGCCTCAAGTTGCGAGATCGCGAGACCCAACATGGTCATAGAAAGCAGCACAGCCGCGCATACCTTGATTGCCGGAGAAAAGACAAAGCCGGCGGCCAGAACGAAAGGCAAGGCGACAACAAGAACCACCAGACCTGAACGTGTGGCCGAGTGGCGTCCGCGGACCTGTGCGAAATCCACCATCGCTCCGGCGATAAGTGCCGTTGCAAATCCGGTGTAATGAAAATGCACGGCGGTTAGAAGAATGATTGGCTCACGAAAGCCCATCGGCTGAATCCCTAGGCGCGAGAGAATGAGCCATACAGCGGCAACCGCCAGGTCTATACGAGAAACGTTGATCGCGATCGCTCCCAGTGTTTTCAGATCAAGCCCTGACGACAAGCCTGCGAGCGCTACGAGCAAACAGACAACTAGCCATGGAACGACCAGTATCCCGGCAGACGGACCTGGCTTCAGCCAGAATGACGCGATGGCCGCGATCGCTGCAGGCGGTTGGAGCACCACTGCGAGATTGAGCCCCCATTTCCATCGAGCGGGGGCAACGATTGAACCGAGTTCCAGTCCCAACGGCACGACGATCAAGGGAGCAAATAAGAAGAGCATTTCAACGATGCCGAAAGGAGCTTTTCCGGCAGCGACCGTGGCCAGTACCACGGTCCAAAGGAATACTCCGACGGTTAGAGAACGACGTGTCAGTCGACGCATATCTCCCTTCAACATCATTGCCTCATTTCAGTGGGCGGACTGCCGCCCAACCCAAGATGCCAACCAGAGCGACCAGTGAGCACGTATAGAGTGGGTACAGGACCTTGTGCTGTCGCATTGTCGCGGAGTCGTAGTAGAACCACTGAAGGCATATTCGCAGCAGCCAGAATGCAGCCATGAATGCGCTCAAGAACCGCCCGAGCGGACTCGCGCCAGAAAGTTCGCTCGCAAATCCAAAGCACAAGGCACCGAACAGTCCGACCACGATCACGATGTAGAGCCAGTGCACATAGAAGACTTGCTTCAGAAGGACCGGCACGTGAACAAGTCCTTCTCGTACACGGAGCTTTCTCGGCAGAAGGAAATTGACGAACACGATGCCCGCCTGAATCCCTCCGGCTACCCACATCAATTGTCCAATGGTTAACGTGTTCATAAATGCCAACTTTCGCTTTTGAAGGCAGGAGCAGGTAATGGTGGGACAGGATGCTTGCGGACAAATCGGCTGAGAATCCACGCCAAGATGAGCATGGAGAGCACCAGCCCTGCAATTCCCCACTTGACTTGCGCGACAACAGCGAAGACCGCCGGAACGTCCGCGTCGGGGACGGCGTCGACCTGCATGGCAAGAACGGTTGGGACCAACGCGAGGGTTGTGTTTGAAAATACTGTCCAGAACTCCGCGCGCTCTGCATTGCCGCACAGTTGGAGCAGTTGCTTTCGCAGCGGAGAACTGAGGTAACAAACAACGCCAATGGAAATCAGAAAAGTAGTTGAGAGGCCTGCGGCAAACAACACTGAAGCACTCATCCTATTCTCCTTTTATCGTTATGTCTGACATTTCAGACATTACTGAAATATCATTGCAAAAAAATATTAGCTGGCTACTTTAAGCAATTTTCGAATCTTCCCTCGCACCTTCAGGGCCGTACGCAGCGCTCGCGGCGATATTTGGCTGACTTCCCCATAAGCCGCGTTTATCGTATCGAAGAAGTCAGCCATGTCTCGTAATCGCTCGCGCGTGTACGAGTCAGAGCTGCTTTGACCGTCTAACTCCTCAAGTGAATGACTGAGCACCTGCACTGTCGGGTCCACTTCGCGACGCTTTCTTTGCTCCACGATCACGCGAAACATTTCCCAGACGTCCTTCAGGGATTCATAATGCTCGCGGCGTTCCCCCAGCACATGAACGGGACGCACCAATCCCCAGGCTTCCAGCTCGCGAATCGAGGTGCTCACGTTGGAACGGGCAACATTCAGCGTGGAAGCGATGTCTTCGGCAGCGAGTGGCTTGGGGGAAAGAAACAATAGCGCATGAATTTGAGCCACGGTGCGGTTAATGCCCCAACGCGTACCCATCTCTCCCCAGTGCAGGATGTATTGCCGTTGGATGGTGGTCAGAGACGCCATATTTCTTTATTTCTGTACAGACAGAATATACAGAATTATAGAAATCTTGTCAATGTGGACCAGGAGGTCATAGGAGGCGGCTCGTGACTCCGCGGAGGTGGTCGAAAACTAGGAAGCGAAATTGGTTCTCGGGCTTGTAATACCATTCAGAGCTAGAGCTTGGTCTGCAAACTGCTAGATCTCCATAACTTCCTTCTCTTTGGTTTTGCTCATGTCTTCCATTTTCTTAATTTCGTCGTCGGTCAGCTTCTGGATCTCGTCCAGCGCCCGCTTTTCATCGTCCTCGGTAATCTTCTTATCCTTCATCGCTTTCTTGATCGCGTCGTTGCCATCGCGGCGAATGTTGCGCACGGCCGTACGATGTTCTTCCAGCACTTTGTGAAGATGCTTCACCATGTCCTTGCGACGGTCACCAGTGAGAGGCGGCACGGGCACGCGGATCATTTTGCCGTCATTCATTGGGTTCAGCCCGATATCGGCGGAGCGGATCGCCTTCTCAATGCCGGCTAACGAGGATGGATCAAAGGGCTGCACGGTAATCAACTGCGCTTCGGGAGCGTGAACCTGTGCAATTTGGTTCAGGGGCATTTGGGATCCGTAATAGTCGACGCTCACACTATCGAGCATATGCACGGAGGCGCGACCTGTTCTGGTCGCAGCCATTTCGCGCCGGAAATCCTCTACTGCCTTTTCCATGCGTGTTTTCAACTGGACGTACACTTCTTTTAGAGCAGGATTCGCAGCCATGCTGGCTTGCGCCATGAGTCAACTCCAGGAACCAAGTTTCTGTCTCAAAACGTTGCATTATAAACCGAAAGCGGGTAATCACATGCGACGCATTGGCGAGTCGCTCACCAATCTCGATGAGGATCGTCTGAGACTCGGGAATGTTCTGCCTGCGCCCCATCCTTGACGGTAATTCGATTTCGCGCGTACGTTTGGCGGTCGGCTCCACTCGCACCACGTCCAGTTCAAACGCGAGGTTCACAATGAAACGACGCTCCGCTCACATTGTCTTATGCGGCGTGCTCCTGCTGGTTGCGTCTCTCGGCTTTTCGGCAGAAACCAGGTTTCCGCAAATCCAGTTCACCCAACTCACACTTGATAACGGACTAAGGGTGATTCTGGCACCCGACCATAATGCGCCGGTGCTGGCGATATCCGTTGCCTATGATGTTGGATCGCGGAATGAGCGGCCTGGACGCACCGGGTTTGCGCATCTGTTCGAGCACATGATGTTCCAGGGCTCGGAGAACGTCGGCAAGGGTGAACACTTCATTCTGCTTGAAAATTATGGCGGTGATCTGAACGGGACGACCAACGAGGACCGAACAATTTACTACGAGACCGTACCGAAGAATCAATTGGATCTCTTGCTGTTTCTCGAAGCGGATCGCATGGGCAAACTCGCCGTAAATCAGGCGAATCTCGACAATCAACGCAACGCCGTCCAGGAAGAACGTCGTCTCGGGGTCGACAACCAACCCTACGGGAAAGCTTTCCTGGAAATTGACAGCCTCGCATTCGACTGTTTCGGCTACAAGCATTCGACGATCGGCTCGATGGCCGACCTGAGCGCTGCCGACCTTACCGATGTGAAGGATTTCTTTCGCATCTACTACGCTCCCAACAACGCCATCCTGACGTTGGTTGGAGATTTTGATCCAGCGGAAGCCACGGAGAAGATCAAGAAATACTTTGGAAGCATTCCCCGCCAGCCTACTCCGCCTGTGGCACTCACGTGCGAGGAGGATCGCTACGGAGAGCGGCGCGAAACTGTGATGGATCCGCTGGCTCGGGTACCAATGGTTTTGGTCGCGTATCAAATTCCTGCGGGCAATACCCCCGACAACTATGCGTTGCGGGCGCTTTCGGACATCCTGGGGACGGGGCACAGTTCGCGACTGTACGAAGAACTCGTCAAGAACAAACAACTCGCTACCAGCGTGCAGGTGCAAGCGGATGCGCGACGCGGTCCGAGCTTGCTGTACTTCTTTCTGACGTTGCGGCCTGGCGTGAAACCCGAAGACGCGGAGAAAGCACTCTACGACGCCTTGGATTCTGTCGCGAAGAAAGGTGTCACGCCAGCCGAACTTTCGAAGGCCCAAATGCAAAATCGCAGGCGAATGGTCACCACGCGAGAGTCGGCCCTGCAGGTTGCCAATCGTCTTGGAAACAATGCGGTGTACTTCAACGATCCGGGACTTATCAACACGGCTCTCGACAAATTCAACGCGGTGACAGTGGACGATATCAAGAAAGCGGCCGCTAAATATCTTGTGCCGCAAACCAGAACCGTAATTCTGGCTCTCCCAGACGCCAAAGCCGCCGCATCCAGCCAGCAAGGGGGTCAGTAATGAGACCATTCGCTTCCACAATCGCATCGGCACTTTTGATTTGCGCTGTTCTGGCAACGATCTCGCCTGCACAAGAGGACAAAGGGACGTCCGTTAAATCGGTGCAGCGGCTGAATCGCGCACCCATCAACAAAGACGTGTTGCAAGTGAAACTGCCCCGTCCGACCGAGACGAAGTTGAGCAATGGGCTGACCGTCCTGCTGCTCGAACGGCACAAGCTTCCGACCGTTAATGTCAGCCTCTGGATCGACGCCGGGTCGCTCTACGATCCGAAGGATGCGCCCGGCCTGGCGAAGTTTACCGCCGACATGTTGCGAGAAGGCACAACGCACCGTACGAGCGCACAGCTTTCGTCGGAGATCGATGAATTGGGAGCGACGCTTACAGCGCAGACACAGTTCGGATCGACGTACACTCAGATCGCTGCATCCGGACTGGCCGGTACCGCTGAGAAGTTACTGGAACTGACGGCCGACATTTTGCAGAACCCGGCGTTCGCTCCCGAGGAATTAGAGAAGTACAAGAAGCGAGAGCTGTCTGAACTGGAACAAGAACGTTCCGATCCGAACTTTCTGGCGGAAGAGCAAATGTATCGGGCGCTATATGGCAATTTTCCGGCAGCCATAACATCGCCGACGGCGTCTTCGATTCAAGGGCTGACGGCTGAACAGATGCGGAAATTTCATGGCCAGTACTATTTGCCGGGGAATGCTCTGCTTGGCGTCGTCGGGGATTTCGATGCAAAGCAGATGACGGCATTGCTCGAAAAACATTTGGGGGGTTGGAAAGGCCAGCCGTTTACAGCTCCACAGATTGGAACTCTCGCGCCAGCAGCACCGTTCAAGATTTATCTTGTGGACCGGCCGGACTCGGTGCAGACCAACATTCTGGCAGGTGAACTCACGGTACCGCGGAACAATCCGGACTACATTCCACTTCGAGTGATGAATCGCGTGCTCGGGGAAGGATCGACGGGGCGACTGTTCCTGAATCTACGTGAGGAGAAGGGATACACATACGGGGCCTACAGCTTTATCGCGGCGGATACCTATCCGCGCCCTCTACTTGCCAACACCGAGGTTCGGACAGCGGTGACCGATGGGTCGATGCACGAACTGCTGGGAGAGTTTAAGCGCATTCGCGACGAGGTTGTACCGGAAGCGGAGCTCGACGACGCGAAACGCGCCATGATCGCCAGCTTTGCACTGTCCTTGGAGCACGACCGCGAACTCATTGATCTATGGATGCGTGTCAAACACAATGACTTGCCAGTCGATTACTGGGATCGTTATCCAGTCGACGTCGCAAAAGTCGGCGCCGATTCAGTACAACGAGTCGCTAAAAAATATCTCGACGCATCCAAAATGCAAGTCGTCTGCGTCGGCTCTGGAAAAGAGATCAAGGATGTGCTGATGAAATACGGTCCGCTCGAGGTTTACGACGTTGACGGCAAGCGCGTGTCACAATAGCGCACTAGCGCTTCTGTGATGGAGCTCATTCGTTCGGCCACTATGCGCTGACGAGCGAGCCGATCTTCTCCCCGAGGACGACCTTGCGGATGTTGCCGTGCCGGTTAAGGTTGAAGACGATGATGGGAAGGTTGTTGTCTTTGCAGAGAGAGATCGCAGTGGAATCCATTACCTTCAGCCCCTGTTTCAGGACTTCCATGTAGGAAATCTCAGCGAACTTCTTGGCGTCTTTCACGATCATGGGATCGGCGTCATAGATTCCATCGACCTTGGTGGCCTTCAAAATTGCGTCCGCTTTGATTTCCATCGCACGGAGCGAAGCGGCAGTGTCGGTGGAAAAATACGGGTTGCCCGTACCGCCCGCGAATATCACGATGCGGCCCTTTTCCAAGTGGCGAATCGCGCGACGGCGAATGAAAGGTTCGGCGACTTGGTTCATTTCAATTGCCGACTGGACGCGGGTGTAAACGCCTTGCTTCTCGAGGGCGTCCTGCAATGCAAGCGCGTTAATCACTGTGGCCAACATGCCCATGTGATCTGCGGAAACGCGGTCCATCTTCTTGGCTTGTTCAGCGACACCACGGAAGAAATTGCCACCGCCCACCACGATTGCGATCTGAATGCCCAGGGTATGAACATCGGCGAGCTCAGCAGCCACTTCGTGAATACGAGCAGACTCGACACCGAATCCCTGGTTGGCGGCGAGGGCTTCGCCAGAAAGCTTAAGCAAGATGCGCTTGAAGGCGGGAGTATCCATGCGAGTCTCGGTCCTCGATTTCTCGGTCGGAGTAGTGACGCTGACAAGCGAAGCGTTCCGGACACTAAAAAAGGGCTGCCGAAGCAGCCCTTCTGTTACTCCGCTTTCTGTTCTGTAGGTTTCGTAACGGCAATCGTTTCGCCCGCGTCCCCAACCTTGAAGCGCGCGAACCGGCGAACGGCAATGTTCTCGCCCAGCTTACCTACCTTGGTTGCGATCAGTTGTCCGATGCTGACAGTTTGGTCTTTGATGAAAGGCTGTTCGAGCAAACAGACTTCCTCGTAGAACTTCTCCATCTTACCCGCGACCATTTTTTCTGCGATGTTCGCAGGTTTCCCGCTGCGAATCGCCTGATCGAGATAGATTTCTTTCTCTCGCGCATAGGCTTCGGGAGTGACGTCCTCTTTGCGGACGTATTTCGGATCGCTCGCGGCAATGTGCATCGCGATGTCGTGGATCAGTTCCTTGAAGTCTTCCGTGCGGGCAACGAAATCGCTCTCACAGTTCACTTCCACCAACACGCCAATCTTTCCTCCGGCGTGAATGTAGCTCGAGACAGAACCCTCACTAGTCACGCGAGTCGCTTTCTTGGCCGCCACGGAAACGCCGCGCTTGCGTAGCAACACGACGGCTTCTTCAAGATTGCCCTTGGCTTCCGAAAGCGCCTGCTTGCAATCCATCATGGGCGCCCCGGTCTTCTCACGAAGCTCTTTCACTTGGCTTGCTGAAATATTCACAGTAGTTGTACTCATGACGATTAGATTCGTTTCTGCATCTGCAAGTTTCGCCCCGGGATTGGGCTTTGCAGTGCGTTTATAAAATTTGACCCGCGCCAGACTACCCGCGCGGGTCGCTTTCCCTTGGGGCTGAAGCCCGGACTTCAGAGAGTTTTGACACCTAGAAGGTTTTGGTCTCAACCTGGGAGTCTATATCTTCGGTCGCCGCGACAGGTCGCTTCCTTGTGCCTGCGCCCAAAACATCTTCCATGCTGATGTCCTCGCCACTCTCAACCGCGGCGCCTTGTGCATCCGCAGAGACTTCGTCAGATAAGGCAGCGCTATCTTCGGCGCTGTGGACGGCTGCGGCCATCTCGGCCACTTGCTTGTCGCTCATCAGTTGCACGCCTTCGACGATGGAATCGGCAATTTTGGATGCAAACAAGCGGATCGCCCGAAGGGCATCATCATTGCCGGGAATCACGTAGTCCACTTCGCTCGGATCACAGTTCGTATCGACCACTGCCACGACGGGGATACCTAGCTTACGCGCCTCGCGGACCGCAATCTGCTCCTTGTTGGAATCGATCACGAACACCGCGTCGGGCAAACGTGTCAATTCCTTGATGCCAGCCAGGTTGGCCTGCAGGTGCTTGCGCTCGCGTTCGAGCTTGATGACTTCTTTCTTCGGCAACAACTCGTAACGGCCGTCTGTGGCCATTTCGTCTAGTTCCTTCAGTCGCTTTACCGACTTCTGAACCGTAACCCAATTAGTCAGGAGCCCGCCCAGCCAACGCTGATTGATGTAAAACATCCCGCAGCGCTGCGCTTCTTCGGCGATCGCATCCTGTGCCTGGCGCTTGGTTCCCACGAAGAGCACACGCTTGCCTTCGGTCGCCAGGTCCTGCACAAACTTCGACGCCTCTTTGAACATCTTCAGCGTCTTCTGCAAATCGATAATGTAAATACCGTTGCGCTCACCGAAGATGTATTCCTTCATCTTAGGGTTCCAGCGCTTCGTCTGATGCCCGAAGTGAACACCTGCTTCGAGCAACTCTTTCATGGTGATGTTAGCCAAACAACCTCCTCATTGGTTTGCATCCGAGAGCTGGTCTTGTTCGACCTCTCGGATTACCATTCCCGTCCCCGCGCCACGAAGCACGGGAAGAATTGGACACCTACCGCAGCTTCAGCCTTCGGCTGTTAGCTCAAAATCTAGCGCTTGCTGAACTGGAACCGCTTACGAGCGCCCTTCTGCCCGTACTTCTTCCGTTCCTTGCCACGCGAATCGCGCGTGACCATTCCTTCAGCCTTCAGTTTCTTGCGGAACTCGGCATTGAATTGCATCAACGCGCGCGCGATTCCCAACTTCACCGCGTCGGCCTGACCGTCTACTCCGCCGCCCGAAACGTTGGCAAGGACGTTAAACGTGCCACCGGTTTCGGTCGACGCCAAGGGTTGCTTGGCTGCCACTCGCTGCGATGGAGTCACAAAGTACTCTTCGAACTCGCGACCGTTGACTTTGAAGTCGCCGCTGCCGGGACGCAAATAGACTCGCGCGATTGCTGTCTTGCGCCGACCTGTTCCGTAATATTGAATCACTTCCGCCATTGATTAGCCTTCAGCACCCAGCGGTCAGCATTTCATCTTGACCCGGTGCTTTTAACCTTCCAAGGATTTTCAAAAAACTGCTCCGGCCCGAGGGCCGAAAGTATAATTGCCTACACCAGCGACAACGCTTCGGGTTTCTGTGCTTCATGTGGGTGCTTTTCCCCACGGTAAATCTTCAGTTTGCTGGCCATATGCTTTCCCAATTTGTTTTTCGGGAGCATACGTGCCACAGCGTCTTCGATAATGAGCTCTGGCTTCCGGTCAAAGCGCTTCCGGTAGTCTTCCGATCGCAGGCCACCCGGGTATCCGGTGTAGCGGTGGTAAACCTTCTGCTCGGATTTCATACCCGTTGTTCTGACTTTCTCGGCATTAATCACGACCACGTGATCGCCGGTGTCAATGAACGGAGTATATTTCGGGTTTTCTTTGCCCATTAGGATGCGAGCGACCTTAGAGGCAAGCCTGCCCAAGGCCATTTCGGAGGCATCCACGACGTACCACTTGCGCGCAATTTCCCCCTCTTTGGGGAAATAGGTTGACATCTGAAATCTCCCAGAATTTTAAAAGTGCAAAGAAGACCGCTGAATACCCAACACAGCGCAGAACGCGCAGGGCTCAGGCGGGCAACCGCAGGACTACCAAAGCTTTTAAGATAACTTAGCTTCTAGAGGGTTGTCAACAAACGGCATAGCCCAAACTCATCCCCCTGTTGGCGATGAATTTCGGGCTATTCATAGGCCAAAGCCTCGATCGGGTCCTTCTGAGCCGCCTTGAAGGCCGGGTACAACGCCCCGAGGATTGCGCCGACGATCGCGACAACGGTTGCCTTCAAAATCCATTCACCGGTGACCACGACTCTCAACAAGGGAAGGCGTTGCACGATGCCGGCCCGAGCAAGCAGGCTGAACAGAATTCCTGCCACTATTCCACAGAGCGCCAGCAGTAGCGTCTCCCTCAAAATCACGTTCACGATGTACATCTTTGACGCGCCCAAGGACTTTAAAATGCCAATTTCACGTGTCCGCTCCATGACGGCGGTGTACATGGCCTGGAAAATCACGATGAAGCCAATGATTACGGATATCCCAATCACCACGTTGATGAAGCTCGACAGGCCGGGGTAGTTGCTCGGCGTCATCATGGAAAGGTAGTACGCCATTGAAGTGGCGACATACTTCTCCATTCCTGGCACGGCTTTGATCTCATTTACGACGGCGTCGGCGTTAGCCGGGTCGTCCAACTTAAGGTAGAAAATCGATGCCTTGTCTTTAGCACCCACCAGATCCTGCAGAGTGGCGATTGGCAGGAACTTGCGTGCCCCCTTCCCCTGGGCCACGACTCCCGCGATGCGAAAGTTGTGATTCAAAATCTCGATGGTATCGCCGACCTTGACATGTTTTCCTTTAGCGAACAGGTCATCGACCAGAGCGTCGTCCGGTCCTTGAAACGAGCCGCCGGATAGATAGTGAAAGGGACCGGACAAGCTTTCGTAGCTTTTGAGATCAATGCCAGCAATCACTTCCAATGCGCCAGAGGTCGACACCTGGGTAATGACAGGTGCCACGGCTGTCACGTGTGGCAGCTTTTCGAGAATATTCCCCACCTTGATCGACATAGGGGCGCCGGTCAACCCGACGATGAACGACGAACCAGGCGGCATCACGATCACGTCCGCTCCGATGCCAGCCTGTCGAGCCTTGGAGTCATTGAGAATGCCTAGCGATAGGCCCACAATTAACAGGATGAGCGTCACTTCAAGGGCGATTGCGACGATTGAAATCAGCGACCGCATCGGTCGGTGTGCCAAATTGGCAACAATCATCTTGTTCATCATGCTTGTGAATCCTCTAATCGTGGACGTATTTCGGACTTCCACTGCTGCCGCCTTTTGAAGGCTTATTGTCCAGACGCATTACCTCAGCGCCCGGCGGCTGCTGGAGAGCAAACTGCTCGTTTGTGAGGCTCTTGTTGAGTTCAATTTTCACAATGGTCAGAGTGATGTCGTATCCCTCCGACGGCCGCTCGATTTCGATGCGAGAGGGAAACTTAATCCCGTCATACTCCTTGTAATTTTCGTAGCGCGCGTCGGTGGCGACGTTGCCCTGCTCGTCATAAATCCGTTGCTGACGCGGGAGCAAATCGGTACGGCTGAAAGCGACTTTTCGAGACAAATACCAGCCTTTATCGCTTTTCCGAATCACGTTGACCTCGTAATCCGGTTGTTCGACTCGATGCCCTTTTGAGTCCACTACCGTTTCATAGTCGTTTTCGCGAACGGCAATTTCGTTCTGCGGGTCAATTGCTCCCAGAAGGAGTGCCTCATAGATATGTTGAGGGCGCAAATTCTCGAGGGGCTGATCTGGATTGTGTGATTCCGTGTCATTGCGTCCTACGACGAACTTGTTCTTCGCCGGGATCCACAATTTGAAGTCCGTGCCATCGCTCACCATGTCAAAAGCGGTGTTACGAACGATCGGGTACAGCCCGATCATTCGAAGCATCGCTGGCTTTCGGGCAAGCACATAGCCGCGTATCTGCTTGTAATCAGTAATCTTGCCTTTTTTCTGATCACCTACGGAGGTGTCGATATCGACCGTCGCCTGCATCGACTGAATCTTGGCGGACTCGGTGTTGATGTAGTCGAGTAGCTCTTGCTGGGTCGCGGTCTTTAGAGGAGCGGTGGAAAATTGGCGTTCAATTTTGCGAGTGCGGAAGAGACAACCGCTTAATGGCACAACGGCGAGGAACAACCATACGATCTGGATACGACGAAAACGGTTCATACAGCGACAGGCGATTCCCTGGGTTTTAAACGAGTATACGGCATCAGATGGACGCCCGGACGTTGCGAACGAGAGATTCCGCGCACTTTGGAAATGTGGGGGCGACATCCGGCAACCGTGGGGACATGCGGCAACGGCTAGTGGTGCTGGCGGCTTAGCCCAACGGTCAGGTCACGAGATGACACCTCGGTTTTAAACGAAGGCGGATTTGCAGGAAGCATTTCGTCTAAACTGGGGCTCCATTGCGCAGACTCGTCCTTCTATTGTTCGTGGTGGTCCTTGCTGTCGGTGGGTGGTTAGCGTGGACCTTGAAAGCTCCTCTGGGGCCATCTTCTCCCACCCTGGTTCTGTTACGTCCGGGATACTCTAGCCGCCGCATCGCTTTAGAACTGCGGTCGGCTGGCGTAATCCGCAGCGCCATCGCATTTCGACTTTGGCATTATCTTCATCCGGCACGGTCACTGAAGGCCGGAGAATATGTGTTTGAACGATCTGCCGATATCCCAAACATCCATGATCGGCTCGCGCGCGGCGACATTTATTTCCATACGGTGACGATACCAGAGGGTTACACAATGTTTGATGTGGCCCGCTCGATCGAAGAGGCCGGCCTAGGATCGTCGCAGGATTTTCTTAAGATTGCGCAGAGCGAGATGTCATTGGTGGCAGATCTTGATCCTGAAGCCCGATCGCTGGAAGGCTATCTTTATCCTGAGACGTACCAATTCACACGAACGCAATCTCTCAAGGACATGGCGGCCGCCATGGTGAAGCAGTTTCGACAGGTCGCTCAACAGATTGGGCTTTCGAGTGAGGTTCACCGCATCGTCACGATGGCATCAATTGTTGAGAAGGAAACGGCGGTACCGGAGGAACGGCCTCTCGTGGCTGGGGTATATTACAACCGCCTTCAGAGAAAGATGGCGCTTGATGCTGACCCCAGTGTGATTTATGCGGAATTGTTAGCGGGTGCATACCAGGGCACATTGCACCACGACGACCTGTTTTTCAAATCGCCCTACAACACGTACCGAAATCCCGGATTGCCGCCCGGCCCAATCGCGAATCCCGGTCGAGGATCGCTAGAGGCAGCGATGCATCCCACCCCTTCTCAGTACCTATTTTTCGTGAGCGATTCTAATGGCCACCACCGCTTCGCCAGAAGCCTGGAAGAACACAATCAGAACGTAAATGCATACCGCAGGGCCATGAGAGACAAGTAGCCGAAGCTACCGATCTCGTTAGCGGTGTCCTTCCATCCAGCCTTGAAGAATGAGTACCGCTGCCATACGGTCGACAGCCGCTGCGCGCTTCTCGATGCTAATCTCGCTCTCGCGGAGGACACGGTTTGCCTGCGCAGACGTAAGGCGTTCGTCCCAAAGGTGAACGGGCAACTGAAAGCGGCTATGTAGGTCTGCCGCGAAGTCGCGCATTTTCCCGGATTGCGTTCCTTCTGCGCCGCTGAGACGCAGCGGCAATCCGACGACGATTTCTCGCACTTCGTAACTCTTAATCAGCGTTTCGAGGGCAGCAAAGTCTAAACGCTTGTTTTGTCGGCGTATAGTTTGTAGACCTTGGGCAGTGATTCCGAGGGGATCAGAAATCGCGACACCGATGCGCCTGGATCCGACGTCCAGGCCTAGGACACGCCCAATTGGACGTTTTACTTCGAAGTCGCTAGTGTCACTGAGCACGACCGATTATACGTATGAAGAGCCGTGCATGGCGCCTGAAGCATGAATGAAAACACCCAAACCGTTCACAGCATGACAACAACGTCATCGAAGCCTCGAAGCTGGGCTCTCAATGTGATTGCTGTAGGCGTCATCCTCGCCCTCGTTTACTTGGGCCAGCTGGTGCTGGTCACCCTCCTAGGTTCCATTTTATTGGCATTCATTCTGGCGCCGGTGGTGGAGTTTCTTATCCAATTCAAACTTCATCGCAGTCTCGCCGCGTTTATAGCGGTCGTTCTATTGCTGGCTGTGATCTATGGGCTCACATACGTTTCATACAGTCACGCCGAATCGTTTTTGGCCAATCTTCCGAAATACTCGCAGCAGATCCGAGATGTACTCGGAAGATTTCGCCAACAAGCCGAAGACTTCCAACGCAGTACGGATTTCATTCCTCCTAGCAGCGACGACAAGAACGTCCTCAAAGTGCGGCCCCTCCCAACGTGGAGCGACGCCCTTTCCCATGGCTTCACTTCTGTCAGCGATATTTTGTTGGCAACGACGTTCATCCCCTTCCTTGTTTATTTCATGCTGAGTTGGCGCAGCCACGTCCGTTCGGCCACGGTCATGCTGTTCCCGATGCAGCATCGACATACCGCCTTCGTTACGCTGGGCCTGATCGGCAAGATGATGCGCGCGTTCATTCTTGGCAACTTGATTGTGGGATTGTTCATGTCCGTGCTGAGCGTCGCGATTTTCTGGGCTTTAAAAATCCCGTTCTTCTATTTCATAGGGTTTATCAGTGGATTCGTGAGCCTGATCCCATATATGGGAGTGCTGCTTGCGATCGCGCCGCCACTCGCGGTAGGCGTGGGGCAGATTTCTTCTGCGGACGCGTTTCTCATCGTGATTTCAGTTGTGCTTCTCCACGTCTTCGCACTGAATGTCTTGTATCCAATGATTCTTGGCAAGCGGCTGCAGCTTAATCCGCTGGCACTGACGATATCTCTTCTTTTTTGGGGTTGGATGTGGGGCGCAATTGGTCTTATCCTCGCGATTCCAATTACTGGAACGATGAAGATAATTTTCGATCACGTGGAGTCGATGAAACCATACGCAGCCTGGCTAGGGGAATGAGCGCACATTTGGATCAAGATAAGGAAGGAACAACTGCGTCGGACGCCGTCGTGGGGAAACCTAGGCTTCAAACTCCGACGCTTCAGGAAATCGCAGGTTGCACTTCGCGAGTGCTTTGGTGAGAACGTCTTCGACGTGGTTCTCTTCGCAGTTCTTGGCCATGGCTAACTCACTCACGAGCAAATAGCGCGCCCGTTCGAGCATCTTCTTCTCGCGGAAGGAAAGAGGCTTGCTGGTAGTAAGGAACAGCAGACTTTTGAGAACCGCGGCCACTTCGAGGAGCGACCCGGTTCGCATGCGCTCCGAGTTTTCTTTAAAACGATCTTTCCAGTCGCCGTTGCTCGATGCCTCGCCTTCAGTCAAATAATCCACGATCTTTTGAACTTCGCCATTGCGCACTACTCGCCGCAACCCGACGGTGGCGGCATTTTGAAATGGCACCATGACCTTCGCGCTACTGGCCTTGATCTTCAACAGGTAGTAGCGTTCAACCGTACTTCCGGTCGTTCGGCTGCTGATCTGTTCAATAATTCCTACGCCATGGTTCGGATAGACGACCTTGTCGCCGATGTGGAAATTACCGTCGCTACTGATCATGAGGGACACCCAAAGCCCTGCGAGCGGGAAGGACGAACACCCAATTACTTTTTGGATTGTAGGTGAATGCCAACGAAAAGGCAATGTTTACGCGCTCTCGCGCGATCTCGAGAATGACGTAGACTTCGGTTAACTGCCGCAGTCGCATGAACTTGCCTGTGGTAACTTTGCCGTGACTGCGTCTCACGCGTACTTCGCTGCGACATCTCTCAAGCCAAACCGAACGCGATTCTTGGGGGTATAATCTACGGCAGCATGACTGAGCATATTAAGAAAAAGCTTCAGGAAGAGATCAACGCGCTCGAACACGAGCTCAGTCACGAGCTTCCAAGAGAGTTGAAAAAGGCCGTTGCACTGGGCGATCTGAGCGAAAACGCCGAGTATCACATGGCGAAGCAGCGCCAGGAGTTTGTAAAGGCTAGACTGCGCCAGCTAGGTAAACGCATCGCCGATCTTTCTTTGATCAATCTCAATAACATTCCTAAAGATAAAGTCGGGCTCGGCTCGACAGTGAAGGTTTACGACAACGAAAAGGGCGAGGAAATCGAGTACCAGCTGGTCACGAGCGAGGAATCAGACGTCGCCGCCGGCAAGATTTCGACTACATCCCCCATCGGACGTGCGTTGCTGAACAAAAAAGTTGGCGACACATCGCTGGTCGTCACACCAAATGGCAAGCGTGAGATGGAAATCTTGAGCCTCATTACCATGCACGATGCTGCTGAAGCGGAGGCCGGCTCGAAGTGACCTGGACCAGCGCCTTCGGCCGAGCGTGCGGAGTTCTGCTGGACACCATCGTTCGTTGGCTTGCACTTGCGCGCATCAATCCAAATGTTCTTACATTCTTCGGACTTGTCATCAACACGGTTGCGGCATTCTTGTTTGGCTACGCGAATGGGGACAACCAACGAATCATGTTCTTCTACGCCGGCCTGGTCATCATTGGTTCCGGCTTTTTTGATCTCGTGGATGGACGCGTCGCTCGCGCCTCTAACCAAGTCACACGCTTCGGTGGATTTTTCGACTCCGTGGTCGATCGCTACAGTGACGCGTCGCTGTTCTTCGGCCTGTTAGTCTTTTACGCTCGCGGCAACCGATTTTTCTATGTGGTTTTGACGGCGTTCGTCATGATCAGCTCAATCATGGTGAGTTATACGCGGGCGCGCGCTGAATCGCTGATACCGACTTGCAAGGTGGGTTTCATGGAGCGGCCCGAGCGGCTGGTCCTACTTATTATTGGGGCTCTTTTCAACCGCATGACCCCTGCGTTGTGGGTGATCGCTGTCATCTCGACACTAACGGTAATCCACCGAATCCAGTTCACGTGGCAACAAACGCACCAGATCGAACCTAGTGCGCAACCCGGCCGCGCCGCCTAATCATCACGTAATCTATCCTGTCCCCACGCTGTTAAACTAACCGGTCATTCTTTCATTTCTGCAAGTGGGGATTCAGTGGCCAACAACCCTGTAATCGTGGTGCATGGCGGCGCTTGGGCAATTCCAGACGACATGGTGGATGCTCATCTCAATGGTGTTCGAAATGCTCTCGCAACCGGATGGAGAGTGCTCGACAGTGGGGGAACAAGTGTCGATGCGGTGGAAGAGGCTGTCGTTGTCCTTGAAAACGATGAGACCTTTGACGCTGGACGCGGGAGTTTCTTGAACCGCGATGGCAAAGTTCAGCTCGACGCCTTCATCATGGATGGTGCAACGCTTCGAGGCGGCGGCGTTGGGTGCGTCGAGCGACTGCGGAATCCCGTTCGCACTGCTCGTAAAATTCTGAGCGACAGCCCGCACGTTTACTTTGTCGGAGAAGGTGCGGAACGTTTCGCCACGGAGCACGGCATTCCTCTTTGCAACAACGAAGAGTTGGTTATCCCGCGCGAAGTAGAGCGTTTGCGCGAATACCAGGCAAACGGCGAATCACAACCTAATCTTTTCGCGCCCACGGTATCCCACGATACTGTTGGCGCCGTCGCCCTCGACAAAAATGGCAACATTGCAGCGTCCACTTCGACCGGGGGCACGTTAAACAAAGCTCCGGGGCGCCTTGGCGATTCCTCGTTGATTGGATGCGGTTGTTACGCGGACAATCTGAGTGCTGCCGCATCCACGACTGGGTGGGGTGAGCCCATCATGAAGCTGGTTCTGGCTAAATGGGCCGCGGATCGAGTTCAAGCTGGCAATCAGCCTGAATGGGTCGCACAGGAAGCGATCAATTACCTGGAGCAGAGAGTGAATGGACACGGCGGCATCATCGTATTGGATGCCCAGGGGCGTATCGGTATCGCACACAACACGCCTCGTATGGCGTGGGCACTTAAAACATGCCAGAAAGAAAGTTCAGGAATAGAGAAGTTGAATTGACCTTACAACCATCCCTTGGTACGCGCGATGCGGGCAGCCTCGACTCTATTACTTGCGCCCAACTTGCTGATCGCTTCCGAAAGATAATTACGTACCGTTCCCTCCGACAGACTTAGCTTCTCAGCAATCTCCCCGCTTGCCACGCCGTCCCCCGCCATCCGAAGAACCTGGCGCTCACGGTAAGTCAACGGGTCCGATTCTCCCCAAGCTTCTGTTGCCAGTTCCGGATCGATGACGCGCAATCCCTGGTGCACCCTTCGCACAGCATCGGCTAGTTCTTCCGCAGGGCGGTCCTTTAAAAGGTATCCAGATGCTCCCGAGTCCAACGCGCGACGAAGATAACCTGTTCGCGCAAACGTGGTCACGATAATCACGCGTGTGTCCATTCGCCGTCGCTTCAATTCGCCGGCCACGTCAAGACCACTCATGTGAGGCATTTCGATGTCGGTTATGAAAACGTCGGGCTTTTGCGCTATTACAGCATCCAGCGCCTCATTGCCATCGCGTGCCTTCGCCACCACGGAAATGTCGCTTTCAAATTCCAGAAGCTTCGCGAGTGCTCCGAGCACCATGCCTTGGTCCTCGGCGATCACAACACGGATCGTTTTCTTGCCATCTTTGGCTCCAGGAGTCATGCGTCAACACTCCCACTCTTGGATACCGGCAGGGTCACAATCAACTTCGTGCCATCGCTGGTATCCCGCGCGAGCTGACCGCCCATTGCCTCGACGCGCTCTCGCATTCCGCGCAAGCCATTGCCTTCCAATTGGTACCCACCTCGCCCATCGTCTCGCACTTCGAGGCGGCAGTGGCCGTTTTCCTGCATAACATGGACGGCGCAATTTCGTGCGTTGGCATGGCGAACGACATTTGTAACTGCTTCTCGGAGAATCAGAGCCAGAACGCTTTCCTCCGTAGGAGGCAACTTCAATAACGACGACTTCACTTCGACCTTTACGCCCGCAGTTTCCAGCGCGGACGCAGCTTGCCGAAGTTCCTCTCCTATGCCTTTGGCACGATATCCGGTAATGGCCTGGCGGACATCCGACAAGGCTTGGCGAGCCGTGAGTTCTATCTCCCGGATTTCATTTTTTGCTTGGGCCGGGTCGCGGTCAAAGAGTTTTCCGGCTAGTTCTGATTTCAACGTGATGAGCGACAAGGTATGGCCCAGCACATCGTGCAAATCACGGGCAATGCGTTCGCGCTCAGCGACTTTGGCCAGATGTTCAATCTCTTCATTGGCGCGACGCAACTTCTCTTCGGCACGGTCCCGTTGAGCAAAGAAAATGTTTCCAACGCCCAGAAAAGTCGAGAAGAACGCCGCTGTTACGAGCCATTGCAGAGGCATCCCCAACAACCACCATGTAAGAGCGACCGTCCCAACAATGATCCCAAGTCCGACTGCGGCGGCGCGTTCCGTCTCCACCGCAAAGGGAACGAAGCAAGCTGCATAGATAAAGAATCCAGCCGCACCATGGTTCCAGTGCGCAAAACCGATTCCCAGTGAAACCATCCCGGCTATGACAAAGTACGAGGCCGGACGCTTAAGCCAAAAGTTCAGGAAATACAGTACGAGAAAGGCCACTGTGCCAAGCAGAGTCGCAACCCACTCTGCCCAGCCAATATGATCAAAAATGGGATGAACATAGAAGAACACGAAATAGGCAAGCCACACGTAGGGCGCCCATCCGTGGTCTTGATTGGGTGGCAGCAACCTCATCGCTAGCCTAGCCTACCGCTTTTTCGCGTCGCGAGGCACGCGAACTGACCACGCCGAACTTCTTGCTCCGATGAATAGGACTACGATCCCACATGGTAAAAGGATGGCGAGCCAGTCGATCCTCCCAGCTACGACGAGAAGCACGATCGCAAACGCAATCAAGAACATCCCCAGATTGCTCTTATCCATACAATCGTCCTTCATCTCGACGGAAGCCAAGTCGTGCTGCTCCGAGACAAAGCACGGTAAATGCAAGCATGATTCCGCAGTGCCAAAATGAGGACTCGTTTCTGCCCGCGCCGACGACGCCAAGCGCCATTTGGGACAAGTGGTACGACGGTAACACTTGCGCGATTTGCTTTACGAACTTTGGCAGGAAAAGGTAAGGAACCCATAGCCCTGAGCAGAACGACATGGGAAGATAGATCAAGTTGATGGTCGCCGGAGCAGAATTAGGTCCAGCAAAGTATCCGACTACCAGTCCAAGCGTGCAAAATGGAATGCAGCCCGCGATAAGCGTCGCCAGAAGCCTTGCAATGCTCAGCGGGGCCATATGCACACCACCAAACAACAAACCAAGAATGGTGAGTAACACGACAACAAGTGAGCTGAAAACTACGCTCACGGCAATCTTTGCGCCAAAATAAGCAAACGGCGGCATCGGACTCGCACGCTTAACCTGCATCCATCCCAAGCCACGCTCCGCCGCCATCGATGCGCCTGTTCCAAAGAGTGATGCACCCATGACTCCAAAAGTCCCATACGTCGCGAGCAAGTAGGCGCTCTGGCGAACACCGTCAATCTGCTGACCGCCAAACGCCAATCCAAACAAGACGTAAAACATCAGTGGGAAAAGAAGCACAGACGCGGAATACATTGGAATCCGCAGCAGTTTGAGAAATTCGTATTTTGCTTCCTTCCAATAAACAACAACGGTCCGAGTCAACGGTCTCCGAACCGCAATCGCGTGGATCGCCGGCGCAATCGCACTCATCGTGTCACCTCTGAATTTCTATTGGTATCGTCGTTGCGTGTAAGGGCCAGGAATGCGTCCTCAAGACCCGCGCTGGTTACCTCAAGCCCGGAAAGGTGCTGATCGCGGGCCAAGAGTTCGCGAATAACAGGTTCCGCTTCCGTGGCCCGGATCTCTAAAGCCTCTCGGTCCTGCCGGACTTCAACCACACCAGCAACGCGCCGAACCACGGCTACGTCGAGCGAACTGACACAACGAATTCTGCGTCCAGCCGCCTGGCGCTTAATATCGGCGGGTGAGCCTTCGGCGATAACACTGCCCCGGTTGATGACGACGACGCGATCCGCCAAGGCATCTGCTTCCTCGAGATAATGGGTGGTGAGCAATACAGTCTTGCCACGTGAAATCATTTTTCGGATCTCGGCCCACAGCATTCTGCGCGCTTCCACGTCCAAGCCGACCGTTGGTTCGTCTAAAAAGAGGAGATCCGGATCGCCGCAAATCGCCAATGCGAACAACACCCGTTGTCTTTGTCCGCCGGAGAGGTCGCCGAACTTCTTGTTGGCAATTTCTTTTACGCCGGCGATGGACATGGTTTCCGAAATTGGTAAGGGATTTGGGTAATAGCTCGAAAACAGGTCGATGTGTTCGTGAACTAGCAAGGTCTCTGGAACCTTTCCTACCTGCAGCATTGCACCGACACGTGTGCGCGCTTCCCTGTTTTCCGGATCGCTGCTGAATAACCGGGCCGTACCATGCGACGCATGTGCGAGACCGAGCAAGATTCGAATCATCGTCGTTTTTCCGGCCCCATTTGGCCCGAGGACCGCGACCAGTTCTCCGGCTTGCAACCGGAAAGTAATGTCGTGTAGAGCTGTCACGGTTCCGTAGCTTTTGCTAACACGATCCAAACAAGCAACCACCGGGCGTGTTGTTGATAAAGGGAGCTTCCAATTCTGTTCGAGAGTCGCGATCATGCACGGTCTCCGTCCGGAAACTTCATCAAGGACTCCTGCATCATCGGTTAAATACGCGCGTCACGACAGTGGACATCATCATGCGCTGCACGTGACAAATGTCATGTCTCTTGAGTTGAAGGGAATTCACTGGAAGAGAACACGAAACGCTAACTAACCCTATGCACGTCATGCGTTGCAGCTTGCTTTCCCGTCCGGCCTGATGTAAAAACCAGCGGGACGCACCGCTCCCCCAACGTGAGCATCTTTCGGAAGCTAGCCAACCATGCAAGCTTGCCTTCTGCCACCGCTTCTCCCCGCGGGCTTGGCGACTCTAGGAGTCTTATGAAATTCAGCGCGCAGATTTCTGCTCTAATCCTGCTCGTCTTAGCATTCGGCGTACCTGCGTTCACTCAGAGCTCCGCCACTGGCGATCTGCGCGTGACTGTTCGAGATGAGAAGGGCGGTGTTGTCACGACGGCCACCGTCATTGCGCGGGACGAGGCCAGAGGCATTGAACGCACCACGACGCTCAATTCCGATGGCGAATACAGAATTCTGCAACTTCCCCCGGGAACGTACACGGTCTCTGTTGAAGCCTCGGGTTTTGGCAAAACCGATGCACCCGACATTAGCGTCACTGTTGGTCAGGCCCGTGATCTTCCCATCACTCTCAAAGTCTCGGGAGGACAGACTGTAGTGGAAGTCAACACCGATCCAGCTCTCGTGGAAACTACGCGCAGTCAGACGACGAACACAGTCGATCAACGGCAAATCGACAACCTTCCGATCAACGGCCGCAACTACATCAACTTCGCTCTTACAGATTCGCAGGTCGTTCGAGACAATGCGCCGAACATCGGTGCGGCTCCCACCTCCGGTCTGAACATCAGCGGACAACGTGCGCGCTCAAACCTGGTTAACGTGGACGGCGCGGACGCCATCGATAACTCGACCAATGGCGTGCGCTCGACGGTTTCGCAGGAGGCGGTGCAGGAATTCCAGATCGTCAGCAACAGCTATGCCGCGGAATACGGGCGAGCATCAGGTGGCGTTGTAAATATCATCACTCGTTCCGGTGCAAACGATTTTCATGGCGACGTATACGGATATCTCCGAAACCGCAAAATCCAGGCTGTGAATCCGTTTAGTACGGAGAGTGATCCGGCATACACTCGCGTGCAAGCCGGTGCAGCATTCGGCGGGGCAATCAAGAAGGATAAGACTTGGTACTACTTTTCCTATGAACTCACGAGGCGCCACGAAACTGGTTTCGCAAGCATCGGGCAAAATGGATTTGGATTTCAAGACTTCGATGCCACCAATATTTTCGCGCCAGGATTGGCGCCGCCTGGAACCTTCAACATAAAAGTGACGCCTGAACAAGCGGTGTTCTTGAGCACTCCTGGGCTACCAGCATCGCTATTGCAGCAATACGCATTCCTAGCCGGCGGCTCATCCGGCATTGCATTGAATGGCAGCTATCCCGAGTCATTTGGCTTGTTAGCATCTTTTGGCGTAATACCAATTCCCACGAACGGTACCAGCCCTCTTTCGCAGTTTCCAACTTCGTGCAATAGCGGCAACACTCTTTGCAACGGTCTCCCCGCATCTTTTCTGACGCTCGATTCTCAAGTTGGCAACTTCCCAATTTACGAGAACACGGATCTCTATTCGTTGCGCATCGATCACAATCTCAGTAATTCCAACCGTCTAATGGTTCGAGGCAGCGTAAGCCCGAGTCGCGTGACTGGAATTGAGGTCAACGGCCAGAACCAAACATTTGGCCAGAACGCGTTTTCGCGCACCTCCGCACAGGACTATCACGATTGGGGTGTCGTAACGCAGGATACGCAGACCTTCGGCAACAACAAGATCAACGAATTCCGATTTCAGTATGCGCGTCGCGGTTTGTCTTACTTCTATAACGACGGCCCGGGCGGCTCGAACGCCGCAATTAACATCCCAGGATTCGCCTTCTTCGGACGCGAACCCTATAGCTTCATTCAGCGAACCGAGGAACGCTACCAGTTTGTGGACAACTTCTCGATCAGCAGGGGCCGTCACGACATTAAGTTCGGAGGTGATTACAACTACATCCCTCTATCGGCAACCTTCACGGTGAATTACGGCGCGGTAATCAACTTTGGAGGACTTGATCCCACACAGCTCGGATTCCCGGCAACTGCCGGGCCTATTACGATTCCTGCCTTCTCTCCAGTACAAGCCTATGGACTCGGAATTCCGAGTTCTTTCATCCAGGGCATCGGTAACCCGCAAAATTCTTTCAAGAACCAGCCACTGGGCTTGTTCATTCAAGACTCGTGGAAGATCAAGCCGAATCTCACGCTCAATCTCGGCTTGCGATATGACGTCGAGTTCCCACCGAAGTTCGCGCCACCAAGCGACCTGGCATTGGCTGCATACAACCAACTCGGCCTGCAGAAGGGCATCGACACAGACAAAAACAATTTGCAGCCGCGAATCGGTCTCGCATGGGATCCGCATGGTGACGGGAAAACTGTGTTCCGCGCGTCCTACGGAATTTTTTATGATCACCCATTGCTGGGTCTCTATTTCCTTGGCGATGCATCCGACGGGTCCAAGAGCGGCCAGCTTCTTTTTGTAGGAGGCAGCCCGTGCGGACCCAATCCAGCGGCCGCAAGTCCGGCCAATCTGAACGCGACCAACATCTTCCAGGGCACGCTTGCGACAGCTGGATGCCTGCCTGGCAGCGACGCGTTCCTCGGATACCTTCCCAATGAATCACGTTTCGACGCTTTCTTCCCAAATTCGTTGTTCATCAATCAGAATTACTTGAAGACCAGCCCGTTCTTTCCGTTGGGCTTTCAGCCAT